>Ga0302046_10002393_pt1 | contig 17459 bp, 14 predicted proteins | sample RVTome_11_FD_200261 | JGI IMG/M metagenome (GOLD analysis project Ga0302046, IMG submission 200261) | Soil microbial communities from uranium-contaminated site in the Upper Colorado River Basin, Wyoming, United States - RVT147D111 (version 2) ...
CGGGCGGCCGGGATCGACGTTGAAGAAGTTGCGCCAGTCGACCCGGCGCTCGGCCGTGACCTCCTGGAAGGCGCCGAGGTCGGAGAAGAGGCGGGCCTTGGTCAGCTTGTCGTTGACCTTGTACGCCGACCGCATCTGGGCGTGGCCGTAACGGTAGGCGGCGGCCGCGAACTCCACCGGGATGAAGGGATGGGCCTTGTAGTGGTAGATCTCACGGCCGCGGGCGGCCACCCGGTCGACCATGTCCTGGCCCGCCACCAGCGGCAGGAACTCGTGGGTGAGGATCCACTGGTAGTGCCAGCGCACCAGGTGCTGGGCTTCCTCGAAGACCTGCGACTCCGGCACCTTCTCGGCGCGAAGCCGGTCGACGACCTTGTCGTGGAAGCGCAGGAAGAGGTTCTGGAGCTGCGAGGTCACCAGGCTCACGTCGTTGCGCGGGTCGCCGATCAGCGCCACGCCCTGGCGGTTGCGCGGCACGTCGTAGGGGTTCGACTCGGTGCCGAGCAGCAGCTTGTGCTTGTCGTGGGCGTCGTAGAGGAAGGGGCTGGCCTCGGGGCCGGAGCCGTAGACGCAGTCGAGGTCGAGACCCGGAGTGCGGAAGTCCCTGATCGCCGCCGGGTCGTTCTGGCGGTCGAGGGCGGAGGTGGTGTCGAAGGTGATGTCGTGGGCCACGAACTGGCCGAGGAAGGTGAAGCCGGCCGGGATCGTGCGGCTGTCGCCGGAAGGATCCCCGGTCTCCTTCATCGACTTGCCCAGCTCGATCAGGAAGCCGTCGTCCGGGAGGAAGGGCTTGGCGGTGGGGAAGAGACGTCCGAAGCGTCCCTCTTCGTGATAGGAAGACTCGATGCCGCGCAGGGCCGTGATGCCGTGATGCTTCATGGAAGCCTCCTCGAAGCGACGCGGTCCGGATAGGGCCGCATGAGATGATCGGGATCGGTTGCAGGGCATCGTAGCGCGCCGGGCGGTAGAACTGTCAAGAGAGCCCTTTCATGAATCCCCGGCGAAAAGATTCACCTCGTGCAGGAGAAGCCATGAGCCGTCCGTCGCGCCTCCGTCCCTGGATCGTCCTATTCGTCCTCGCCTTGGCGCCGGTCGCGGCGACCGCTCAGGAAGCGGTCATCCTCTCGGACCGCGACGTCGTCCATCCGGTCTACGGCCGCCACGGCATGGTGGCGAGCCAGAAGGCCGAGGCCACCCAGGTGGGCGTCGAGGTGCTGCGCCGCGGCGGCAACGCCGTGGACGCGGCGGTGGCGGTGGGCTTCGCGCTGGCGGTGGTGCTGCCGCGGGCCGGCAACCTGGGCGGCGGCGGCTTCATGCTGATCCATCTCGCCGCGAGCGGCGAGACGCTGGCGCTCGACTACCGCGAGGCGGCGCCCGCCGCGGCCCACCGCGACATGTACCTCGACGACGCCGGCGCCGTCGACGAGCAGCGCGCCCGCTTCAGCCACCTGGCGGTGGCGGTGCCCGGCACCGTGGCCGGCCTCGCCCTGGCGCTCGAGCGCTACGGCACGATGCCGCTCGCCGAGGCGATCGCCCCGGCCGTGGAGCTTGCCGAGCGCGGCTTCCCGGTGACTGCGGACGTCGCCGGCAACCTGCGCGACCTGCGCGAGCGCTTCGAGCGCTGGCCGGCCTCGCGCGCCATCTTCCTGAAAGCCGACGGCACGCCCTGGGACGTCGACGAGCTGCTCGTGCAGCAGGACCTCGCGGCGTCGCTGCGCCTCCTCGCCGCCGAGGGGCCGCGGGCCTTCTACGAGGGTGAGATCGCCCGCCGCCTGGTCGCCGACATGGAGGCCCACGGCGGCCTGGTGACGCCGGAGGACCTGCGCCGCTACCGGCCCGCCTTCCGCGAGCCGGTGCGCGGCGACTACCGCGGCTACGAGATCGTCTCGATGCCGCCGCCGAGCTCGGGCGGCGTCCACCTGATCCAGATGCTGAACGTCCTCGAAGGCTACCCGATCGGCTACCTGGGGGCCGGCGGCGCCGAGACCATCCACCTGATGGTCGAGGCCATGAAGCTCGCCTACGCCGACCGCGCCGAGCACCTGGGCGACCCGGACTTCTGGGAGGTGCCGGTGGCGGGCCTCACGTCGAAGGCCTACGCCGCCGAGCTGCGCGCCGGCGTCGACCGTTTCCGGGCGCGGCCGAGCGCCGCGGTCGCCGCCGGCGAGCCGGCCCCCTACGAGAGCCCCGACACCACGCACTACTCGGTGATGGACCGCCACGGCAACGCGGTGGCCAACACCTACACGCTGAACTTCAGCTACGGCACCGGCATCGTCGCCGCCGGCACCGGCATCCTCCTCAACAACGAGATGGACGACTTCTCGGCCAAGCCCGGAGTGCCCAACGCCTACGGCCTGGTGGGCGGCGAGGCCAACGCGGTGGCGCCGGGCAAGCGCCCGCTGTCGTCGATGACGCCCACGCTGGTGCTGCGCGACGGCCGGCCCTTCCTGGTGACCGGCAGCCCCGGGGGCAGCCGCATCATCACCACCGTGCTGCAGGTCGTGGTCAACGTGATCGACCACGGCATGAACGTGGCCGCGGCGACGGCGGCGCCGCGCGTCCACCACCAGTGGCTGCCCGACGAGCTGGGGGTCGAGGTAGGGCTCTCGCCCGATACGTTGCTGCTGCTGGCCGCCCGCGGCCACCAGGTGGTCGAGAGCAACGCCATGGGCTCGACCCAGTCGATCATGGCGACGGAGGACGGCTTCTTCGGCGCCGCCGACCCGCGGCGTCCGGACGCTCTGGCGTTGGGGTATTAGGCGACCCTCCTCGGTCCCCATTTCAACGGAGAGCCGTGGTAGCCTCTTCGAGGCAAATGGGGACTCCCAAACTTGAAGCCGAAAGTCTACATCGAAACAAGCATCATCGGCTACCTGACCTCCGGGCTCAGCAGAGATCTCATCGTGACCAGCAATCAGATGCTGACAAGGCTGTGGTGGAAGCGACGGCGAGAAGATTTCGATCTCTACGTCTCGGAGCTGGTGGGCGTCGAGCTCGGTTCAGGCAATCCCACGCTCGCTGAAGAGCGGCTCTCAGCCATCAGAGCGTTACCGCAGCTCGATCTGACTGACGCTGCTCGGGAGCTGGCTCGTCGCTTCGTCGAAGGCGGGCCCCTCCCTGAAAAGGCATCGCGTGATGCGATCCACATCGCCTTGGCGACCGTCCACAGAATGGACTACCTGCTGACGTGGAACTGCAGCCACATCGCGAACGCCGCGATGCAGCGCAAGCTCCGTGATATCATGTCGGGCAGAGGCTATGAGTCTCCCGTGATCTGCACCCCTCAGGAGCTGATAGCCGGCCCGAAAGGAGACTGACGCTATGCCGGATGACCCGATCGTCGAGGTGTTCCGTCGCGCTGGCAACGAGTATGCCGCCGGCTTTGGCCACGATCTGGACGCCATCTTCAAGGACCTGAAGAAACGGCAGAAAGAGCGGGGTGCCCACGTCGTGTCCTTCGCAGACGCCAGTAGATCGGCTGGGGAGCGGTCAGACCGCAATTCGGAGACCCCTGTCCGCGAGGCCACCGGCTGAGCCCCTACGCCCCGGACGGGCCAGCGCGGGGGCTTGCCCCTACGCCGGATGTCGGGAGGATTCCGGCGGGGATTCCAGTTGACTCCGGACCCGTCTCGCCGTATTCTGACGGAGCTCGCATCTTGCTGGGCTACCATGGAGAACCGATGCTACGTCGCCTGATCCCGGCCCTCGTCTTCCTCGCCGCTTCCTCGGTCCTGGCCGGTGAGGTGGTGCTGCCCCTGCGCCAGGTGGGGCCGGCGGAGAAGATCGTCAACGGGCTCGTCACCTCCGACTTCCCGACCGCGGTGGCGATCCTCGACGTCGGCGCCGGCGTCCAGTTCTGCTCCGGCACGCTGATCGGCTGCCGCACGGTGCTCACCGCGGCCCATTGCGTGTGCGACGGCGACGGCGGCGACTGCCAGGGGGAGGGCGCGAGCGACCTGCTCGGCCCGTCCGCCCTCCAGGTCTTCTCGCAGCACCTCGGCTTCCTCGCGGTGTCGCGCGTCGCCGTGCCCGAGGACTACGAGTTCGGCGTCACCGGCGACGTGGCGGTGCTCGAGCTCCGAGATCCGGTGGACGGCCTGGAGCCGTCGGCGATCAACGAGCAGGCGAGCCCGGCCGCCGGCTCGGTGGGGACGATCGTGGGCTTCGGCCTGAGCCGCGGCGAGCGCACCGACGCCGGGGTCAAGCGCCAGGGACGGGTGCAGACCGCGGCCTGCACCCAGGTGCCCGCGGCGCCGCACCTGTGCTGGCGCTTCACCAGCCCGCTGGGCGCCGCCGGCGCCGACTCGAACACCTGCGTGGGCGACTCCGGCGGTCCGCTCTTCGCCGACCTCGGCGCCGGGCCGGTTCTCGCCGGCGTCACCTCGGGCGGCCTCGCCGACAACTGCCTGCCCTTCGACGAGGCGTGGGACGCCGACGTCTACTTCCACCGCGAGTGGATCCGCGGCCAGGCCGGCGACGATCTCGAGGCCTCTTGCGGCGAGCTGCCGGCGGCGGGCAGCGGCGAGGCGCCGGTGTTCGCGGCCTCGTCGCAGTTGCGGGCCGCCGCGCCGCGCCGCTTCTACTCCTTCGACGTGCCGCCGGGCGCCAAGACGCTGCGCGTGGGCCTCAACGGCGAGGAGGGTCCGCTCGGCGGCGGCAACGACTTCGACCTCTACCTGCGCGCCGCAGTGCCGCCCACTCCGGTGGATTTCGACTGCGCCTCGGAGCTCGCGGGCACTTACGAGTTCTGCGTCCTCGACTCTCCGGCGCCGGGGGCCTGGTACGCGCTGGCGGACCGTTTCGCCGGCGAAGGCCGGTTCCAGGTGACGGCCACCGTCTTCGGCGGCGACGCCGGCAACGCGCAGGGGTGCGTCCCGAGCTCGACGACCCTGTGCATCGACGACGAGCCCGGCGACCGCCGCTTCGAGGTCACCGTCGACTATGCGACCGCGAACAATGGCGGCACCACGGGCGCCGGCAAGGCGATCCCGCTCTCGTCCCTCGGCATCCGCCGCGGCGGCCTCTTCTGGTTCTTCGACCTGACCAACCCCGAGCTCCTGATCAAGGTCTTGAACGGCTGCGGCCTCAACGGCAAGTACTGGGTCTTCTGGTCGGCCGGCACCACCGTCGGCCTCGACCTCCGGGTCACCGACACCCTGGCCGGCCGCACGGCGACCTACGGCAACGTCGACGGCGTCCCGGCGGCGCCGGTGACCGACACCGGGGCCTTCGAGTGCGACGTCGTCACGTCGGCGAAGGCGCCGGTGCGGCGCTGAAGAAATCCCCCCTCGATCCCCCCTTTTTCAAAGGGGGGAGGCGGACTCCGGCGCCGTCCGCGGCCCGGCCGCCGGGGTGGGTTAGACTCGCGGCGTGATCCGAGGCTTCCCGCGAACCTTCCACGCCCTCGGCGCCGAACGGCCGGGGATCTCGATCGTCGGCCTCGCGCTCGTCTCGCTGCTGCTCGGCGCCTGGCTCGCGTGGCTCTTCCTGGCCCGCATCTCGGTCTTCGAGGTCACCCCCCTGGGACGCCTGGAGGTCGACCGCGCCGCCTATCCCGTCACCTCCCAGGTCGACGCCAAGGTGGTGGCGGTGCCGATGGCCATGGGCCGCCAGGTGGAGGCGGGCGACCTGCTCGTGCAGCTCGACGCCGCCGACCTCGAGATCCAGCTCCGCGAAGAGGAGGTGCGCCGCGCCTCGCTCGAGAGCGAGCTGGCGGCCGCGCGCGACGAGATCGAGCTGCGGCAACGCACGCTGGAGGCCAACCAGCGCACGGCGCGCCTGGTGCTCGAAGAGGCGAAGACCCGGCTGCGCCAGGCCGAGATCGAGACCCGTTTCGCCGCCGAGGAGGCGCAGCGCGCCGAGACGCTCCACCTGGACGGCCAGATCTCCCGCGTCGAGGCCGAGCGCAAGCGTTCCGAGGCCGAGCAGCTCGCGGCGTCGGCGGAGAGCTTCGGCATCACCGCCGAGCGCCAGGAGTCGGAGCTGCGCACCCGCGAGCTCGCCGACCGCAGCGAGCTGGCGCAACTGCGCGCCACCGTCGCCCGGCTCGAAGGCCAGACCGGAGCGTCGGCCGTCGCCGTCGACCGCATCCGCCACGACGTCGGCAAGCACGCCCTGCGCGCTCCCCAGGCCGGCGAGGTGGGCGAGGTCGTCGACCTGCGGGTGGCGTCGATGGTCCACGAGGGCGACCGCCTGGGCACCATCCTGGCCTCGGGCAAGATCCGCGTGATCGCCGACCTCGCCGCCGCCTCGGCCCTCGGGCGGGTGCGCCTGGGTCACAGCGCCCGGGTGCGCCTCGACGGCTTCCCGTGGACGCAGTACGGCATGCTCGGCGCCACCGTCGCCCGGGTGGCCCGCGAGCCGCGGGCGGGCCGCCTGCGGGTGGAGCTGGAGGTCGACGCCACGAGCGCCCCGCGCCTCCCCCTCGAGCACGGCATGACCGGGACGGTCGAGATCGAGGTCGAGCGCATCTCGCCGGCGTCGCTGCTGCTGCGCACCCTCGGCAAGGCCCTCCACCCCGTTCCCGGCGGCGAGCGCATAGAATCAGAGACAGTCCAGCGTCAATAGCGCCCTCGCCAGGTGATGGCTATAGTGATATCATGAGCCAATGGCGCGGGTCGCCGACATTCTGGCCCGCATGAGGCAGAACCCGAAGGACGTCCGGTTCACGGACCTCTGCAGGGTCTGCGACTCCTATTTCGGTGAGCCTCGCCAGGGCCGGGGCAGCCATCGGGTCTACAGGACGCCTTGGCCTGGGGATCCGCGGGTCAACATACAGAGCAACCGCGGCGGGGCCAAGGTCTATCAGGTTCGACAGGTGCTCCTGGCGATCGACAGGCTGGAGGTCGAGCATGACGACAGAGAGTGATCGCTATACCTACAGAGTGTCCTGGTCGGAAGAGGACGGCGAGCACGTGGGATCGTGCGCCGAGTTCCCAAGCCTGAGCTGGCTGGCCAAGACGCCGGAGGCGGCGCTGCGGGGCATCCGCAAGGTCGTCGCCGAGGTGGTGGAGGACATGCGGGCTCAGGACGAGCGAGTGCCGGCCCCCCTGGCGGGCAGGCGCTTCAGCGGCAAGTTCGTGGTCCGCGTGCCTCCGGAGATCCACCGGCGTCTCGCCCTGCAGGCTCTCGAGGACGGCGTCAGCCTCAATCGGCTGGCCAGCGCCAAGCTCAGCAGGTAGCGCGCGCATGAAGAGCAGATCGCCGTGCCGCTCTGTCGCTTGATCGTCCCCGAGGTCGTCCAGACCTCCGGCATGGACTGCGGACCCGCCTGCCTCAAGGCGCTGCTCGAGGGCTTCGGCACGCCGGTCAGCTACGGCCGCCTGCGCGAAGCCTGCCAGACCGACGTCGACGGCACCTCCATCGACACTCTCGAGCAGGTCGCCTGCCAGCTCGGTCTCGAGGCGGAGCAGGTCATGGTGCCCGTCGACCACGTCCTGGTGGCCGAGGCGAACGCACTGCCCGCCATCGTCGTCGTCCGCCTCCCCAACGGCTTCACCCACTTCGTGGTCGCCTGGCGCCACGCCGCCGGACGCGTGCAGGTCATGGACCCCGCCACCGGCCGCCGCTGGCCCACGGCCCGGCAGTTCCTCGACGAGGTCTACGTCCACGCCCAGACGGTGCCGGCCGCCGGCTGGCGCGAGTGGGCCGGCAGCGACGAGTTCCTCGGCGCCCTGCGCGGACGCCTGCGGCGTCTGGGCATGGACCGCGGGAGCGTGGGCTCGCTCGTCGACGCCGCTCTCGGCGATCCGTCCTGGCGCTCCCTCGCCGGGCTCGACGCGGCCGCCCGCATGGCCGAGGCCCTCGCCGCCGGCGGCGGCCTGCGCCGCGGCGGCGACGCCGCCAAGCTGGTGGCGCGCGCCGTGGCGACCGCTCACGGCGGCGAGCCGTCAAAAAGCAGTGTGCCTGAGAGCTACTGGTCGGTGCGTCCGCCCGCGGACGACGAGGAGAGCCTGGTGCTGCGCGGCGCCGTGCTGGCGCGCGTCAAGGGGCGCACGGCGGACGCCGCGGAGGCGGCCGCGGCGCCGTCGCTGTCGCCCGAGCTCGCCGCCGCCCTGCGCGAGAAGCCGGTGCGCCCGCTCGCCGAGCTCGGGCGCCTGCTGCGCGACGACGGCCTGCTCGCCCCCGTGGCCCTGGTGGCGACCCTCGCCCTCGCCGCCACCGGCGTGATGACCGAGGCCCTGCTCTTCCGCGGCCTGCTCGACCTCGGCGGCCAGCTCGCCACCGCCGAGCAGCGCCTGGGCCTGATGGCGGCGCTGCTCGTCTTCGTGGCCGCCAACCGCCTGCTCGCCTACTTCAACCACGCCGGCGCCCTGGGCCTCGGCCGCCGCCTGGAGACGCGGCTGCGCGCCGTCTTCCTCGCCAAGCTGCCGCGCCTCTCCGAGCGCTACTTCCGCAGCCGCCCGGTCTCCGACATGGCCGAGCGCGCCCACGCCCAGCACAAGCTGCGCGAGCTCGCCGACCTCGGCCGCTCCTTCTGCCAGTACCTCTTCGAGGTGCTCCTGACCGCCGCCGGAATGGTCTGGATCTATCCCGCGGGCTCGCCGCTCATCCTCGTCGCCGTGGCCTTCTCCCTCCTCGTCCCGGTGGCCACGGCGCCGTCGCTGCGCGAGCTCGACCTGCGGGTGCGCACCCACGTCGGCGCCCTGACGCGCTACTACCTCGACGCCTTCCTCGGCCTCGTGGCGGTGCGCACCCACAGCGCCGAGCGCACCCTGCGGCGCGAGCACGAGACGCTCCTCGGCGAGTGGGTGCGCAGCAAGATCCGCTACACCCGCCTGCACATCACCGTCGAGGGCGTGCAGATCGCCGTGGTGCTCGGCTGCGTCGTCGGCGTGGTGCTCGGCTACGTGGCCCGCGGCGCCGAGATCGGCGGCCTGCTGCTGCTCGCCTACTGGGGCGTCAACCTGCCGTTCCGCGGACGCATGGTGATCTACCAGGTCATGGACTACGCCGCCAAGCGCAACGTCCTCCTGCGTCTGCTCGAGCCCCTCGGAGCCCCGGAGGACGTGGACGACGACGTCGGCGAACGCGCTCCGGCGTCCGCCCCGGAACCCTCACCCCCGGCCCCTCTCCCAGGGGGAGAGGGGGGCTTCGGAGCCCACGTCGTCATGGACGGCGTCTCGGTGGTGGCCGCCGGCCATACCATCCTGCGCGACGTCGACTTCGAGGTGCGGCCGGGCGAGCACGTGGCCGTCGTCGGGCTGTCGGGGGCGGGCAAGACCACCCTCGTCGGCCTGCTCCTGGGCTGGCACCGGCCGGCGGCCGGACGTCTCCTCGTCGACGGCGAGCGCCTCGACGCCGGGCGCCTCGAGCGTCTGCGCCGCGCCACCGCCTGGGTCGACCCGGCGGTGGCGATCTGGAACCGCTCGCTGCTCGACAACCTGCGCTACGGCAACCCCGAGGTCGAGCTGCCGTGGACCGAGATCGTCGACCGCGCGGAGCTGCGCCGGGTGCTCGAGCAGCTCCCCGAGGGCTTCCAGACCTCGCTCGGCGAGGGCGGCGGCCTGGTCTCCGGCGGCGAGGGCCAGCGGGTGCGCCTGGGCCGTGCCCTGGCCCGCCCGGACGCCCGCCTCGCCGTCCTCGACGAGCCCTTCCGCGGCCTCGGCCGCGACCAGCGCCGCGAGCTGCTCGGACGCGCCCGCCGTCACTGGTCGCGGGCGACGCTCCTCTGCATCACCCACGACGTGGCCGAGACCCGCGCCTTCCCCCGCGTGGTGGTGATCGACGGCGGACGCCTGGTGGAGGACGGCGCCCCCGGCGACCTCGCCGCCCGCCCGGATTCGCGCTACGCGGCGCTGCTCGCCGCCGAGATCGAGGTGCGCGAGCTGTGGCGCGCCGGCACCTGGCGCCGCCTGTGGCTCGCCGACGGACGTCTCGGGCCGCGAACCGGGGAGGAGCACGCTTGACGTCCACCGTCTCAGCCGCGGCCGTCGACGCCGCCGTCTGGCCCCTGGAGCGTCTCGGTGAGGCGATCGGTCTGCTCGCGCACCGCGCCGGCCTGATCCCCCAGCCCACCCGCTTCCCGGCCACCCCGCGCGGCCTCGCCGACTCCCGCTCCGACCTGCGGCGCTGGATCGCCTCGGCGGCCGACGCCCTCGACGTGGAGGCCGAGCCCGAGGTGCTCTCCTACGACGCCGCGGGCGCGCGGCTCGCGAGCCTGGCGCCGGCGATCGTCCGTCTTCCGGGGGACGGAGCGCCGCGTTACCTCGCCGTGCTGCGCTGCGGCCGGCGACGCGCCGAGCTGCTGACGCCGGGATCGTCGGCCGCCTCCGTGCCCGCGGCGGACGTCGCCGCGGTCCTGCGCCGGGAGGCCGAGGCACGTCACGGCCCCGAGGTCGACCGCCTGCTCGACGAGGCCGGCGTCCGCGCCGGCCGCGCGCGGGTGCGCGCCGAGCTCTTGCGCCAGCGCCTCGGCACCCGTCCGATCGCCGCCGCCTGGCTGCTGCGCCGTCCGCCGTCGGCCCCGGTGCTCGAGCTGGCGCGCGAGGGGGGCCTGCAGCGCACCTTCGTCCTCTTCGTCGCCGTCTACGTCCCCAAGATCCTCGCCTGGCTCGGCGCCTGGTGGTTCCTGTGGCGCGGCGCCCTCGAGGGGCGGCCCGACTGGGGCTGGCTGCTCGCCTGGGTGCTGGTGCTCTACACCAACCTGCCCTTCCGGCTGCTCGAGCCGTGGTTCGGCATGAAGTTCTCGATCAACGCCGGCTGGATCCTGAAGCGCCGCCTGCTGGCCGGCGCCCTGCGCCTCGAGCCCGAGGAGATCCGCCACCAGGGCACCGGCCAGCTCCTGGGACGCGCCATCGAGTCGGAGGCGGCGGAGGAGCTCTCGCTCGAGTCCGGCACGCTGATCGTGTCGCATAGCGTCGACCTGTTGCTCACCGTCCCCATCCTGGTCTGGGGCGCCGGCGGCTGGCCGCACGGCGCGGCGCTGCTGGCGTGGGCCGCGGCGTGCGTCGTGGCGCTCGGGCGCTACTACCGCCAGCGCCGCCGCTGGACCGAGATGCGCCTGGCGGCCACCCATCACCTCGTCGAGCAGATGGTGGGCCACTCGACCCGCCTCGCCCAGGAGGCCCCGGGCTCGCGCCACGGCCACGACGACGCGGCCCTCGAGAGCTACGTCGGCCACGCGCGGAAGATGGACCGCACCGCCGCCACGCTGAGCGCCGCGGTGCCGGGCGGCTGGCTGGTGCTGAGCCTGCTGATCCTGACGCCCGAGGTCGTCGCCGGCGGCTTCTCCACCGCCGCCCTGGCGATCGCCGTCGGCGGCATGCTCTTCGCGCTCCAGAGCCTCGAGCTGCTGACCCTCGGCCTGCTCGGCGCCGCCGACGCGGCGATCGCCTGGGAGAAGGTTCTCCCCCTGTTCAACGCCGCCGCCCGTCCGAAAGTCCGCGGCGTGCCCGAGCTCGCCCTCGGCGATACGGCCGGAAGCGGCGAGGCCGGGTCGTCGCCGCCGCTGGTCGAAGGCTGCGAGCTGGTCTTCCGCTACCGTGACCGCGGCGAGGCGGTGCTGCGCAAGTGCGACGTCGCGATCCGCCGCGGCGAGCGCACGTTGCTCGAGGGTCCGTCGGGCGGCGGCAAGTCGACGCTGTTGTCGTTGATCCTCGGCCTGCGCGCCCCGGACTCGGGCCTGCTCTTCCTCGACGGCCTCGACCGTCCGTCGCTGGGGGACGAAGGCTGGCGTCGACGGGTGGCGGCGGCGCCGCAGTTCCACGAGAACCACGTCTTCCTCCACACCTTCGCCTTCAACCTGCTGATGGGCCGCGACTGGCCGCCGCAGCCCGGCGACTTCGAGGAGGCCGAGAAGGTCTGCCGCGAGCTCGGCCTGGGCGACCTGCTCGACCGCATGCCGGGCGGCCTCTTGCAGATGGTGGGCGAGACGGGTTGGCAGCTTTCCCACGGCGAGCGCAGCCGTCTCTACATCGCCCGCGCCCTCCTCCAGCAGGCCGACCTGCTGGCGTTCGACGAGAGCTTCGCCGCTCTGGACCCCCACAACCTCGATCGGGCGCTCAAGACCGTGCTGGAACGGGCGCCCACCGTCCTCGTCATCGCCCATCCGTGACGGGCGCCCGCATCATTGCCCGTTTGTCAGGCTTTCTCTGGGCGAAGCCGTGGGTGCTTTATGGCGATGGCGGGGCGCCAAGGTCAGCCGCGGGCTGAGGACGCGTTCAGGGCCACTGCGGCGCGGACGAGGGACTCGAAGGCCTTCTCGTCGATGTCGTCTCCCTCGTGGAGGTCAATGGCGCGCCTCACGTTGCCTTCGAGGCTGGAGTTGAAGAGACCTGCCGGATCCTCGAGAGAGGCTCCCTTGGCGAACTGCCGCCGGTATGCCGCTCAGCCGCGAGCGGCGTGCCCCATGCTACCGCAAGGGCGAGCTTGCTTTCCTTCTGGGCATGCGCTTAGCCTATCACGGCCTGCCGCCTCTTACGGGGGCGAGGAGGAGGACGGTCGGAGAGCCCCATCCGATTGACGCACTTGACGAAAGGACCGGACCGTCATATCGTCGTCTCCATGGACGTCCCAGCGCAGATCGAGGCGCGCTTGCACGAGCTGCCCAGCAAACGGCGCCGGGTAGTCGCCAACGGTCTCGATCGGCTCGCGAGGGAGCTGGTGGCACTCTCGGCGGTCACCGACGATCTCCGGAAGCTCGAAGCCGCGAGCCGTGCGGCCGCCGACGCGGTCGAGCTTTTCATGACCGGCACGTCGGGCCAATTGACACGGCTGGCTCGGCTTCTGGCCGCCATGCGGGGCGAGACCAAGGCTGAGGAGATGACGCTCGGCGAGCTGGAGGCAAGCGGACGGTTACAAGTTCTGGCTCTGTACCGCGAGGTCGAGGAGGAGAGCTTGACGGTGGCGGAGCTCGAAGGAGCCGGTATCCAGCGCCAGCGCCTCAAGCAGCTTCGCGATCAAGGACGGCTGCTCGGCATACGGCTGCCGTTCCAACGCGGCTTTCTCTACCCGCGCTGGCAGTTCGGCGAAGACTTGAGGCCGCGAGAGTTCCTTCCCGAGGTGCTGGAGGCCGCGCGCGAAACGGGGTTGGACGAGATGAGCGTCCACCGATTCATGACCCGTCCACAGTCGTCTGGTGGGAACCCCACTCCGTTCGAGCTCTGTGAGCAGGGCAGAGTCGATCTGGCTCTGAACGCGTTGCGCGCCGCGGGCGAACTGGGCGGTTGACGGGTGCATGTCTGAGGACCGGCTCACGATTCCTCCGCCTCCTGAGCGGCCACCGGGCCGTTTGCCACCGTTGGCAGCTCAACAGCCGATCGTCAGTTGGCGTATCCACGCCGAGGCGAATCCCCTCGAAGCACGGCAGTATCCGACGGGCAAGTTCCGCTTCGACGCTCCCACGGGGCAATATCCCGTGACCTATGTCAATCTCGATCGTCATGCCTGTTACGCGGAGGTCTTCGGCGACGTCTTGGAGATTCCTCCCTGGTCCGGCAGGCGGCTCCTTTCGCAGGTTCGATCAAATCGGCCGTTGCAGCTCATCGCCCTGGATCGTGCCGAGGTGCTGAAGGCTTTCGGCCTCGACCTCAACATCTGTTCCAGTCTCGACTACGCCCGCACCCGAGCCTGGAGCCGTGCCTGGCACGAGTGGTATCCGCAGGCCGACGGCATCCGCTATCTCGGCCGGCATGCGGTGCAGCAACGAAACGTCTGTCTCTACCTCGACCGCTGCGGCGGCGATCTGGAGGCCGGTCTCGAGGGTCACTTGCAGGATCTCCGGCGCGACGGCCTTGTCGCAGCTCACAAGTACAACTTGGCGCCCCGCCTGTTCTTTCCCGCCTCCTGAGATCCGCACGAATCGTCCTCGTCACGACGCGGACGCCTTTTCCTGGATCGCGGCGAACGGCACGTCCGCCAGACGCCCGAAGAGCGGGTGCGAGCCGAGACGGCGCCGCGACAGCCGCTCAGCCGCGAGCGGCGTGCCCCATGCTACCGCACCCGCCCCCTCGCGCGCCGGCACCGAGCATCTCGAGGCGTTCAAGGTCGGCGAGGACTGCATCGTGGCCCTGGCCCTCAGGACCTTCGAGCGCGCGACGGCTTCCGGGAATCCGTCGAATCTCCTGTAAAATCGTCAGCGATGCCGTCTCTCACGCGATTCCGTTGGCTCAGCGAGCGCATTCCGGCGGCCGACCAAAACGCGCATGGATCGTAAAACGGTCATGACCATTTTACGATCCGGTATCGGAATGGTCAACTCACCGGCAACCCATTGGCCAGACCTCTCTCACACGATCGGTACGGCCTCGGCGTTGGCCGTGTTGCGCTGGTTGAGCTGATGTCGGACGGCGAAGACGAGGTCGCTCCACAGGCCAGTGAAATCGAGGTAGTCGAGGAAGTCGTCGATGAGAGAGGTGACGGCCAGCTCCAAAGTCTGCGCGGCGCTGGCGTGGCGTCGGGCGGCCCTCTCGGCCGCGTCGCGAGACGTGAAGGGCGGGACGGTTTTCCACTTGATGTCGCGGTTGGCGCGGCGTAGGCCCCTGGGGGCCATGTCGGGCAGGAGAGGATCGCGCTCGTCGACGCCTACGACGAAGCGCTCGAGGCAGGTGTTGGGAAATCTACCGAAGAGGTCGAGCACGTCTTTCATTCGCTGGCGGGCGAGCTTCCACAGGTGAGCGCCGAGCTCCTGGCGCGCGCCTTCGACGAGCCCGCGGCCGGCATTGGCGATCAGGGCATGGGCGTAGGCGCCGGGGGAGCTCGTCATCACCTCGTCGAACTCGGAGGCGGTGGCGAAGGAGAGCTTGAGCCGGGGATTCTCCCGCAAGAAGGCGTCGGCCAGGCAGCCGAGCAGCAGGCGCGGCAGGTAGCTGCCGAGGTGCCACTCCAGGTCCTGCCAGGTCGGCGCGCCGCGGTGCCGGGTCTGCTGAAACCAGGCATCGCGCACACGCGCGACCTGCCGCGTGCCGTGGCGGTGGCCGAAGTGCCGGAGCTCGTGGTGGAGGGCGTACTTGAGGTGGTCGTCGACCCACACCACGTTCTGGCACATGTTGGAGAAGGGCGGCAAGTCGAGGATGGCGCCGTCGCTCATGCACAGCCCGGCTCCGCTGACTACCTGGCGGTACGGATGGGCCCCGACACGCCAAAGATTCTCGAGAAAGCTCGACACGTCCTCCTCACTGAGCTCGACGGGGAGCGCCGGGTCCCTGGCCGGGCTGTAGCGGGCGAGCTGCACGATTCGGGTGGCGAAGCCGTCGATGGCCCAGCGGCGATACTCTTTCGGTGGAAGCGTGCGGGCACGGAAGCGGTTCTCCTCGTCGCGGGGGATGTAACCGCCGGAGAAGACGAAGTAGCCGACGTCGGGAGCCGCGGCGAGGGTCTCGAAGTGCGCGCACAACCGCAAGATGTTGGTCCGCACGCGCTCGGTCTCCTCCGGCGCCGGCTGGCCGTCCGCGAGCAGGACGTCGGCGTCGAAGCGAAAGACCGGCTCGTAGCGTCCGATGCTGGCGATGCGCACCATGGCCTCGGCCACCTTGGGGGCGTCGTAGTAGAGCTGCTGCGCCCCGCCGACCAGGAACTTGTCCAGCAGGCCCTGAAGGTCCACGGGCATGCCCTTGCGGATGACTTGGAGCACGTCATTCAGAGTCATGGCCGTTACCAGGCGATTGCCCCCTGGACGTCCGATCAAGCCCTGAGCCGCCAGAGAGCCCTCGAGCCGGCCGATGAGATTGGCCTCCTGGGTGAGCTCGGGATACCGGCGGTAGACGACGTCGGTCCAGCCGACGTCGAGGAAGACGAAGGCGCGCCCGCGCCACCCTTGAGCCGGCGCGAGGAGATCGTCGAGCTGGCGAAAGATTCGGACCATGTCGTCCTTGATGAGGTCCCAGGTTCTGGCTCCGGACGGGTCCGCCTTGAGAAGGCTCTTGAGGTGCGGCGGCGGCACGTAGTGGACGAAGAGCTTGTAAACCCGCGTCGGGGCGGCCGCGGGCCCGGGGACGGAGATGGGCTCGGGCGCCGGCGCCGGACGCTCGCCGACGCAGTCGCGAACGAAGCTGGTCAGAGCCGTTTGGACCTTGTCGAGGTCGTCGCGTTCCATCGTGACCGCAGAGATTCCCGCGATGTGAAAGGTCCAGTTGCCGTGTCTCCTGAGGTCCTTGAACTCGTCGTCCTTGAAGTCCTTCGGGTCGTCGGCACCGTGGTCCTTCAGATCGTCGTAGTTGAGGCCCCTGAGGATGGGGAGGACTTGCCTTCCCAGCTCCGTAGCCAGACGCAGCTCCTTGAGCACGAGATGGCTCCGATGCACGGCGTCCCACGAGATGATGACGACGAGGCCGGCGCACCCGTCGATCGCCTCGCTGATCTGCTCGTCGAAGGGCACGCCGGGGCGCGCGTCCCGCTCATAGATCCACGCGGTGAGGCCGTCGCGCTCGAGCCGCGCGGCGATCTGCAAGGCGAGCTCGGCGTCCTCGGCGGCGTGGGAGATGAAGAAATCGGCCACGGGCTCACCCCCTGTCTCGAAATGACATCACCGGTCAAAGCAGTGGTGACAAGACTGCAACTGGCAGCTTGGTCGTCTTTGATCGTGAGAGGACAACCGGCCAGTGCCCCCACTTTAACACGACGTCCAGGAAACCGCACAACCTGCTGGCGGCAAAGCTGGCGGCCACCCCACTCCGCTCGAGCTTTGTGAGCAAGGCAGAGTCGATCTGGCTCTGAACGCGGTGCGAGCGGTCGGCGAGTTGGGCGGTTGACGGGTGCATGTCTGAGGATCGGGTCCATTGCAGGATCTCCGGCGCGATGGCCTGATCGCGGCTTTCAAGTACAATCTGGCGCCGCGTTTGTTCTTTCCCGCCGGGCGGTGACCCCTCAAACCAACTGCGAGAGGAACCCGGGCCACGTTGCCGTGCCACGGCCGGACGGCGAAACAAAAGTAGAAGCTCTCGAGCACGCTCAGCCAACGGCGGACGCTGTCGACGGTGGCGCCGACGGCGGCGGCCAGGGAGCTGTAGCTGGTGAGCTGGCCGGCGCGCTGGATCACGAGCTGCGCCAGCGTCTGCACCTTGGCCGTTTCCTGGATCCGGGTCAGGTCGCGCAGCTCCTCGCGAAAGAGCTGCTGGTGGCGCAGCCGCCGCCAGCGGTTGGCGAAGCGGCGGTCCTGCCGCTGGAGGGGCTCGGGGAAGCCGCCGAACTCGATCAGCGCGCCGAACGCGTCGTCGTCGACCGCCGCCGGCGCCCGCTCGCCCGGCGGAGGGCCGAGCTCGGGCCGCGCCAGCTCGGCGACCGAGAGCGGGTGCATGCGGTAGCTGAAGTAACGCCCCATCAGGCTGTCGCCGCCGGCGTGGAACGCGCTCAGCCGGGCGCTGCCCGTCACCAGCACGTCGGCGGCGCGCTGTTAGACCTTGAGCGTGAGGGCGATCCGGTCGCCGGCGTCGAGGCGATCCTGAGCCAGGACCCGCTCGAGGTGCCGACCCGGCGTCCGAAGCGGTCGGCGCCCGCGTCGATCGCCAGCTTCCAGGCGA
>Ga0302046_10002394_pt1 | contig 17449 bp, 16 predicted proteins | sample RVTome_11_FD_200261 | JGI IMG/M metagenome (GOLD analysis project Ga0302046, IMG submission 200261) | Soil microbial communities from uranium-contaminated site in the Upper Colorado River Basin, Wyoming, United States - RVT147D111 (version 2) ...
CGAGGCAGAGAGCATGCGGCGCTTGGTGGCAGTTTTGGGGGGACGGGCCGCGGCGACACCAAAACGACCCGACTTTCGTACATTGAGGCATGAAGAAACCGATCGAGGACGCGCAGCGCCGGTTGGCGGAGCAGCTCTTGAGCCGCAAGGGGGTTTCGGGCGTCGCCATCGGAGCCGCGGGCGGCCGCCCCTGCCTCAGGGTCTACGTTTCGGGCTCCGGCGGGGGCAAGATCCCCTCGAAGTTCGACGGGCACCCCGTGGTCGTGGTGGGCGGCGGGCCCTTCCACGCGCTCGGTGAGTCGGGACGAGGAGAGTCGCGATGACCCCCAGACGCAACCTGGTGCTCGCGATCGCGGTCGCGATCCTCGGCTATGTCGGGATGCTGTGGTTCGATCCACCCGTCACCGCTCCATGGCCGCCGGGTACCATCTGGGCCCCGGGACCGGGAGTCGCGCCGACGCCCCGTCCGAGCGCGGACCGTGACGGCCAGGAGGCCCTCCTCGCCGCGATCCGCGCGCAGACGCGCTACGAGGACTTCCTGTTCGGGTTTGCGGAAGTGGTCGGCACGGGGGTCGGGTGGACGACCGGCGGGACGATGGCGCTCAAGGTGTTCGTCGAGCCGGGCGGTACGCCGAGCCTCCCCGCAACCCTCGACGGGTTCCCGCTCGTGATCAAGGAGGCGGGGCCGTTCTACGCGCTCGGCACCGTGCCTCCGGGCTTTTTCCAGGAATCCGCGGCGCCGGCCATGGCGCAGGAGTCCGGCCAGGAGTCCGCGGTCGCGCAGGAGTCCTACGGCACCGGGCTCCGCGCGGCCGGCCGGCCGGCCGACGCCAGTGTCCGGCTGCCGACGTCGAGGTTCGAGCGGCCGGTTCCGATGGGCGTCTCGACCGGCCACACGGGCTCGACCGCCGGGACGATCGGCGCCGTGGTGACCGACGGGGCGCTCCGGTACGCGCTCAGCAACTGGCACGTGTACGTGCCCGCCGGAGTGGGCAAGGTCGGCGACTCGCTTCTCCAGCCCGGGCCGTACGACGGCGGGGCCGCCCCCGCGGACGTGATCGGCACGCTCGCCGCGTTCGAACCGGTGGTCCTGTCGATGTTCGCGAACAACCGTATCGACGCTGCGCTGGCGCTGACCGATCAGGTGGCGCCGCACACCCCGCCGGACGGGTACGGCTCGCCCCGAAGCGAGACGATGGAGGCGAGACCAGGGCTCGAGGTGAAGAAGTACGGGCGCACGACCGGGTTCACATTCGGCACCGTCGACGCGATCAACGCGAGCATCAACGTGAACTACGGCTCGTCGGGGAAGGTCGGACGCTTCGTCGGGCAGATCATGATCTGCTGCAGCGTGAGCGCGGGAGGGGATTCGGGGTCGTTGATCGTCGCGCACGACGTGGACAGGAACGGCGATCCGGGTCCGAACGATCGCCGCCCGGTGGCCCTGCTGTTCGCGGGTGACGCCACGAACACGATCGCGAACCCGATCGACCTCGTGCTCGACCGGTTCGGCGTGACGATCGTCGGCGACGAGGAGCGCTAGGGCCCACCGCTGCCCTTCGCGGCGGACCCCGCCCTCAGAAGTTCTTCGACCGCCTGCGTAGACGCGCAGGTCGGCCTCTCGCGCCCGGCCCGCGGCCACGGATAGCTTCTCCCGCCATGGACCGGCTCCCGTCGCACTACCGACCCCGAACACGCGCGGGCAGGATCGCGGTGGCCGCGTTCATCGGTCTGTTCGCGTTCACCCAGCCGCCGCTCGTGTTCCTGCTCGCGAATCGGATCGAGCCGACGGTGCTCGGCGTCCCTTTTCTGTACGTCTACCTGCTCGTCCTCTATTTCGGGCTGATCGGCGTCCTCCTCTGGGCCCGCGGGCGCGACCTCTGATGGAGCCCTGGGTCGTCGCCACCGGGCTCATCTTCGCGTACCTGGTCGCCACGATCGTGATCGGGGTGGTCGCGAACCGGCGCATGTCGGGCGACCTCGAGGACTTTCTCCTGTACGGGCGGCGCGCGGGATTCGTGGTGCTCTATCTGACGGTGTGCGCCACGTATCACTCCGCGTTCGCGTTTCTCGGATCGGGCGGGTTCTTCTACACGCACGGCATCGGGTTTTGGGCCGCGGGCGGCTGGACGGTGCTGGTCGGCGCGATCACCTACGTGATGGGGAGCCGGATCTGGGCCCTGGGGAAGAACTTCGGCTACATCACGCCCGCCGACATGCTCGCCGATTTCTACGAGTCGGACGCGGTGCGCGTCGTCACGGCCCTTGTCTCGGTCCTGTTCACCATCCTCTACATCCAGGTCCAGGCGCAGGGGCTCGGCTACATCCTTTCGGTGGCGTCGGGTGACCGGATCCCGTACGAGCTCGGGACGCTCATCCTCCTCGCGGTCGCGGCCGGATACCTCATCGCGGGCGGGCTCCGGGCCGTCTACTGGACCGACGTGGTGCAGGGGGCGTGGATGTACATCGCCGTCTGGATCGGGGCGCTCGTCCTCGCGTTCGAGCTGTTCGGCGGGCCGCTCGAGCTCTGGCGCCGGGTGGCCGCGGAGCGCCCCGACCTCCTCACCCTCCCCGGCCCGCAGGGGTTCTTCACGCCGGGGATGTGGTTCGGGATGGTGATCGTGCTCTCGTTCGGGATCGTGTTCCAGCCGCACATCATCATCCGCTACTACACGGCCGCGTCCGCGAAGACCATCAAATGGCTCGGGGCGACGACCCCGATCTACCTCATGACGCTGTTCATCCCGGCGGCGCTCGTCGGGCTCGGGGGGGCGCTCGTGATGCCCGACATCGCCGTCCCCGACCGGATCTTTCCCGAGATGCTGTTCGCGTACGCGCCCGCGTGGCTGACGGGGCTCATCCTCGCCGGGGCCACCGCGGCCGCGATGTCGACGCTCGATTCGATCCTCCACTCGAACATGACGGTGCTGACGCGGGACGTGTATCAACGCTACATCCGGACGGACGCCGGCGAGCGGCACTACATCCTGGTCGGCAGGCTGATCGTGGTCGCGCTGCTCGCGGTCGGCTACGTCCTGTCGGTGGGCACGTTCGAGTTCCTCGTCGTGCTCGTGACCCTTTCGGGCGCCGGGGCGCTCCAGCTCATGCCGGCCATGCTCGGCGTGTGCTTCCCTGGCCGCCGGCTGACCACGAGGGCGGGCGTGCTCGGCGGGATCGCGGCCGGGCTGCTGGTCCTCTATCTCACCCTGGTGGTCGCGCCGCACCCGCTCGGCATGCACGGTGGCGTGTGGGGATTGCTCGCCAACTTCGTGGTCACGGCGATCGTCAGCCGCGTCTCGGCACCGCCATCGGACGCGACCGTATCGCGGATCCATGGCGCGGTCGAGCGGTTCGTGTACGAGGGCGACCCGGCGTGACCCGCGGCCGCATCGTCGGGGTCGACACCGGTGGCACGTTCACCGATCTCGTGCTGGTCGACGGGGACGAGATCCGGATCCACAAATTGCCCTCGACCCCGGATGATCCTTCCCGTGCGGTGCTCGAGGGGCTGGCGGAGATCCTCGGCCCCGAGGCGTCCTATTCGGCGCGCGTGATCCACGGATCGACAGTAGCCACAAACGCTTTACTCGAACGTAAAGGGGCTGTGACGGCGCTCGTCACCACGGCCGGATTCGAGGACGTACTCGAGATCGGGCGCCAGGCGCGGAGCGACATCTACGACCTCGGTGTGACGAAGCCGGCGCCGCTCATCCCCGCCGAGCGGCGGTTCGGCGTGGCCGAGCGGCTCGACGAGCGCGGAAGCGTCGTGACCCCTCTCGACGAGGACGACGTGCGGCGCGCGGTGGCCGCGGTGCGCGCGAGCGGCGCCGGGGCCGTGGCCGTCTGTCTGCTCCACTCGTACGCCAACCCCGGGCACGAGCGGGCGGTAGCCGAGGCGCTGGCCGCGGGGCTCGCGAGCGGGTCGGGGGCTCCCGGGGAGGGCCGATCCGGGCCGTTCGTCTGTGTCTCGTACGACGTGCTGCCGGAGTTCCGCGAGTTCGAGCGCGCGAGCACGACGGCCGTCAACGCGTTCGTCGGGCCGGTGATGTCGGGATACCTCCGGAAGCTCGGCGAGCGCCTCGACCACGGCCGCGTCCGGATCATGGCGTCCAACGGCGGGGTCGTGTCCCTCGACACGGCGAGCCGGCTGGCGGCGCAGACGATCCTCTCCGGCCCGGCCGGGGGCGCGGTCGGCGGGTTCGAGACCGGCCGGCGGGCGGGGTACGACCACGTGATCACGTTCGACATGGGCGGTACATCGACGGACGTGAGCCTGTGCGCCGGTGAGCTCACGCGCACGTCGGAGGCCGAGATCGGGGGTCTCCCGATCCGCGTGCCCGTGATCGACATCCACACGGTGGGGGCCGGTGGCGGGTCGATCGCGTACCGGGATCCGGGCGGCTCGCTCAAGGTCGGCCCCGAGAGCGCGGGCGCCGCACCGGGCCCGATCTGCTACGGCCGCGGTGGGGAGCGCGTCACGGTCACCGACGCGAATCTGTTTCTCGGCCGGCTGTCGCCCGCCCATTTCCTCGGTGGCGCCCAGATGCTCGAGACGGGCGGGGTCGATACCGCCATCCGCGCGCTGGCGGCAGAGCTCGATCTCGAGCCCGTCGAGCTCGCCGAGGGAGTGGTTCGGGTAGCGAACGCCACGATGGAACGGGCGATCCGGGTGATCTCGCTCGAGCGCGGGTTCGATCCGCGCGACTTCTCGCTCGTGTGCTTCGGCGGCGCGGGGGGTCTGCATGCGGCCGATCTGTCGCGCTCGCTCGGGATCCCGCGCGTGCTGGTGCCGGCCGGCGCGGGCACGCTGTCGGCGCTCGGGATGCTGCTCGCCGACCCCATCCGCGACTTCTCACGCTCGCTGTTGCGGCCGGTCGCCGAGCTCGATGACGGGGCGCTCGAAGCCGAGTTCGAGGCGCTCGAGGGCCTCGGCCGCCGGGAGCTCCTGGTGGAGGGGCTGCCCGAATCCTCGCTACGCTTCGAGCGTCTGGCCGATCTTCGTTACGTCGGCCAGGGGTTCGAGCTCCCCGTGCCCGTTGGCTCGGAGGAGAAAACGCGTAGCAGTGCTACGCATCTTTCGGGAGCCCTGGCATCCGCGTTCCACGAGCACCACGAACGCCGCTATGGATATGCCGATCCGGGGCGACCGGTCGAGGTCGTCACCATCCGTGTGCGCGTCGTCGCCGTGACCGAGAAACCCGTGATCCGGCCCGAGCCCCTGGCGGGCTCCGATGCGGGGGCCGCGGTCATCGGACCGCACCGCTTCGTCTGGGGAGGAGGGTGGCGCGAGGGCACCCTCATCGATCGAGCGCGGCTCCAGGCCGGGAACGAGCTCGCGGGGCCGGCGGTCGTCGTTGAATACAGCTCGACGACGCTTGTCCCGCCGGGGATCGGCTGCCGGGTCGACGAGTGGGGGAACCTCATCCTCGCCGCGGAATCAGTCCACGCGTAACGACCGTGCCGGATCCACGCGGGCCGCCCGCCGCGCCGGCATCCAGCTCGCCGTCGCGGTGGCGGCCAGGAGGGCTCCCGCGACCGCGGCCAGCGCGACGGGGTCGGCGACGCGTCCACCCAGCAGGAAGCTGTCGAGGAGACGGCCGACCGCGAGCGCGAGGGGGACCCCGAGCAGGATCCCGGGCACGGCGAGGCGTAGCCCCTGGCGGAGGATGAGCCAGGCCACCTGACCCGCCCGGGCGCCCACGGCGATCCGGATCCCCATCTCACGCGTGCGCTCGGCCGCGGCATACGCGAGCACGCCGTGCACGCCGAGCGCCGAGAGGGCGAGCGCGAGGACCGCAAGCACGGTCGTGGCGCCCGCGGCGATCCGCTGGGGCAGGAGACCCAGCGCCGTCCGACTCCGGAGGGGAACCACGGGGGCGAGGGTGAGTCGCGGATCCACGTCCCGAACCGCAGCCCGAATGGGTCCAGCCAGGGGCGCGTCGCTCGTGCCCCGAACCAGCAGGTGGACGCCGGCCTCGTAGCGTTGATCGAGGGGCAGGTAGACCATCGGCGACGGCTGGTCGGTCACCATCTGGTTGGGGGTGTCCTCGACCACGCCCACCACGGTACGGAGCTCGGCCGATTCCTCTCCGAAGCGGATCCGGCGCCCGATGGGGCTCCGATCCGGCCACACCAGGTCCGCGAGCGCCCGGCTCACGATGGCGACCGGCTCGGTCGCCCGACGATCCCCTTCACGGAAAACGCGGCCACGGAGCACCCGGATCCGAAGCGTCTCGAGGTATCCCTCGGAAACTACGTTGAAATCGGAGCCCAGCCCCCTGTCTGATTCGGCGTCACCGGCCCACTCCTCGGGGTAGACGGCCGAGCCGCGCGACTCGAGATCCTGGGGCAAGTCGACGGAGAGGGCGGCCGTCTCGACCCCCGGCAGGGCGCGGGCGATCTCGAGGAGCCGTTGCTGGAGGATCCTGCCCCGCTCCTCATCGTATCCGTCGAGCTCGAGCCCCAACGTCGTCATCTGGACGCGCCCAGGCTCGAATCCGGCGTCGATTCGGGACGCCTTGTGAAGCGCCCGCAGGAAGAGACCCGATCCGAACAGGAGGACGAGCGACATCGCGATCTGACCCGCGACGAACACGCGCCGGAGCCGAAAACCATGCGTCCGTCCGCTGCTCGACGACTCCTTGAGTGCCGGCACCAGGTCGAGACGTGTCGACAGGAAGGCCGGAGCCAGCCCGAACGCGAGCCCCGTGACGAGGGCCAGGCCGAGCCCGAACCCGAGTACGCGCAGATCCGGAGCGAACCGGAGCGTCACCGGGATCGGTGTCGGCAGCGAAACGCCCTCCAGGGCCCGGACGCCGGCCACGGCGAGCACGATGCCCAGAGCGCCTCCCACCACGAACAGCGTGAGGGTCTCGGTCAGCAGCTCGAGGATGAGCCGGTGGCGAGACGAACCGAGAGCCAGCCGAATGCCGATCTCCTTCTGTCGTGACGCACCGCGGGCGAGCAGCATCCCGGCGACGTTCGTGCACGTGACCAGCAGCACGACACCCACCAGCACGAGGATCGCGACGAGAAAGCCCGTCGCGAGGGCTCGTCCGGTCCCGGGCACCATCCCGAGGGGGAGCACGGCGACACCTTCGTTCCGGGTCAGCTCGGGCGATGATGTCTGGATCCGCCGCGCCACGACATCGGCGGCCGCGGCCGCCGTCTCCGGCGCGGCACCCTCCGCGAGACGTCCGATCGCGAGGAACCAGTGCGCGTTCCGGTTCTCGAAGTCTTCGGCGGCGACGCCGGGGACGAGGATCGTAGCCATCGACATGGGCACGTACACGGACGGCTCGAACAGAGCCATGTGACCCCTGAACTCGGGCGGGGTCACGCCGACCACCGTCATCGGGACGCGGTTGAGGGATATCGTGCTCCCGATGATGTTCTCGTCGGCGCGAAGGCGCTCCCTCCAGAAGCGGTCGGAGATGACGACCACCGGGTGCGCACCCAGCCCGTCGTCTTCCGCGGGAGCGAAGGTGCGACCCCGGGCGGGCAGAACACCGAGCGCATCGAAGTAGGCGGCCGAGACGACGAAGCCGAGCAGGCGCTCGGCATCGCTCTCGGTGGACCAGCTCACCTGCGCGATGGTCCAGCCAGCCAGCTCGTCGAGGGACTCGATCTGGTCCCGGTAGTCTTCGAAATCGGGGTAGCTGAATGTGTCGAACCCGCTCCCGTCGTCGGTCCGCCCCAGCTCGACGACCCGGTCGGGGTCCCCGATCCCCGGCGGCGTACGAATCAGCAGCGCATTGACGACGCTGAAGATCGCCGTGGTGGCACCGATCCCGATCGCGAGCGAGCCGACGGAGATCGACGTGAACAGCGGCCGGGCGCGCAGGAATCGGACTGCGAAGCGCACGGTGGAGCGGAGATCGGACATGGCCGGCCTTTCGAGTGTTCGAAGGTGGCGACCGGATCCGTACGCGAGGCGTCCCGGGTGGGTTTCCCCACGGACACCCGGGCGGACCGGGTCAGTCCCCCCGCAGGGTCGACATCGGGTCGACGCGCGCGGCCCGAAGCGACGGGGTCAGACTCGCGGCGAGCCCGGCTCCCTGACGCAGGACATCGGCCACCACGCGCGGAACGACTCGGCGGCCACCCGGCCACGAAACCCCATCGGGAGCAGCCGCAGACCCGCGCGGAAGAGAAGCCGGCCGGGCCTCACACGACGCCCCCCGCCGCGCTGTCGGGGGCCGGCAGCAGGTCGAAGCGCCGTGCGTGCGCGACGAGCGCCGACAGCATCGCCGACTCCGCCTCGAGCACCTCGCGACCGAGGACGCTCAGCCGGTAGTACTTGCGCGGCGGCCCGCCGCTCTCGGCACCCGGATCCGGGGCCTCCTCGAGCCGCGCGCTGCCCTCCCGGCCTCCGGGTGGTACGTTTTCCGGGTGATTTTCAAAGACCTCTCCTGGGGGGACCATGAAGACCATCACCGTCGCGCACTGCCCGGTTTGACCCGGGAAGATCGCCATCGCCGCCAGTGTGGCGGCGCATCTGCGTCGTGAGCACCCGGACGTGCAGGTCGTGAGAAAGCGGGGCGGGATGCTCGAGCTGTCCGTCGATATCGACGGCGAGCGCGTGTACTCCGCGGGGGCACTGTCGTACCCCCTGCCGAAGCGCGTCGTGGCGGCCGCCGAGCGCGCGATGGCACCCGACTCGTGACCGGCTCCGCCTTCGATCCCGTCACGCTCGAGGTGTTCCGCAACCTGTTCTACTCGGTCGCGGAGGAGATGGGCGTCACGCTCTGCCGCACGTCGTTCTCGCCCAACATCAAGGAGCGCCGCGACTACTCCTGCGCGATCTTCGACGCGCGGGGGCGAATGGTCGCGCAGGGCGAGCACATGCCCGTCCACCTCGGCTCGATGCCGACGTCGGTCGAGGCGGCGATCGAGGCCGTGGACATGGCGCCCGGCGACGTGGTGATGGTCAACGACCCCTTTCGCGGCGGGACGCACCTGCCCGACATCACGCTCGTCGAGGGTGTGTTCCTGGGGGAGAGCGCGTCCGCGTCGGACCCGGCGGGCGGGACCCCTGTGCCCACGTCGACCGCGGCGCAGGAGTTGCAGGCCAGCACCAAGCCCGCGTTCTACGTCGCCAACCGGGCGCACCACTCCGATGTCGGAGGGATGACGCCGGGCTCCATGCCGCTCGCGACCTCCATCTACCAGGAGGGGATCCGCATCCCCCCCGTCCGCCTCGTGCGGGGCGGCGAGATCCAGCGCGACATCCTCGATCTCGTGCTCGCCAACGTCCGCACGCCCATCGAGCGCGAGGGCGACCTCACCGCCCAGATCGCCTCGAATCGCACGGGAGCCCGCCGGTTGCTTGGTCTCGTCGAGCGGTACGGCGCGACCATGGTCTCCGACTACATGGCGCATCTCCAGGACTATGCGAAGCGCATGACTCGCGAGGCCATCCGGGGGCTGCCGGACGGCGAATACCGGTTCGAGGATGCGATGGACGACGACGGGCAGGGGCACGGGCCCCTCCCCATCGTCGTCACGCTCACGGTGGATGGCGACCGGGCGCGGATCGACTTCACCGGCACGTGCCCCCAGGCGGCCGGGTCCGTGAACGCCAACTACGCCATCACGCTGTCGGCGACGATGTACTGCTTCCGCGTCATCGTCCCCTTCCCCGTACCGTCCAACTGGGGCACGATCCAGCCGCTCGAGGTCATCGCGCCCGAGGGCACGCTCGTGAACGCGCGCCTGCCGGCCGCGATGGCGGGCGGGAACGTCGAGACCTCGCAGCGGATCGTCGATGTCGTGCTCGGGGCGCTCGCGCAGGCGGTGCCGGACCGGATCCCGGCGGCGAGCTATGGGACCATGAGCAACCTGACGATCGGCGGCACCGACCCGCGGACGGGAGCGGAATTCGCCTACTACGAGACGATCGCGGGCGGGATGGGGGCGCGTCCGTGGGCGGATGGGCTCGACGCGACCCACTGCCACATGACGAACAGCCTCAACACGCCCATCGAGGCGCTGGAGCACGCGTACCCGTACCGGGTGCGGAAGTACGCGGTGCGACGCGGGTCCGGCGGCGCCGGGCGGTTCCGCGGCGGCGACGGGATCGAGCGCGAGATCGAGCTGCTGACCGACGCCCGCGTGACGATCCTCAGCGACCGGAGGATCGGGGCCCCCTACGGTCTCGAGGGAGGCGAGCCCGGCTCGACGGGGCGGAACTCTCTCTCCGACGCCGACGGCCGCACGATCGCGTTGGCGGGGAAGGACAGCGTCGATGTGGCGGCGGGGTCGGTAATCCGGATCCACACACCCGGCGGAGGAGGCTACGGAGCATGAGCGGAGCCGTGCGAAAGCTCGCCGGTCAGGCCGACGTCGCCCGGGCCGGGGCTCGCCCGTAATGCGCCGGCTCGCGCTCGGCGGCGGCCTGCTCCTCGTCGCCGCGCTCATGCTGCTCGGCTTTCTGGTCGGCGACGCGGACCCTTCGGCACCGGCGACGGTCGCGGCCATCCTCATCTCTGTCGGCATCCCCGCCGCCACGGGCGGGTGGCTGATCGCGAAGCACTTCGGGCTCGGGCGCGCGGCCGAGGAACGGCGGGAGCGGCTGCGGCAGGACACCCTCGAGGCCGAGGTGCTGCGGATGGCGGGACGGTACGATGGGCGGCTGACGGCGGTCGAGGTAGCCGGCGAGCTCGGCGTCCCGGCCGGCACCGCGAAGGAGCTGCTCGACGCGCTGATGGCGAACGATCTGGCGGACATCGAGATCACCGAATCGGGGGTTCTGGTGTACGCGTTCCACGACGTGCAGCACCTGTCCGAGAAACCGGCGGCGAAGAAATTGCTCGATGACCTGGATGGATGACCTCGACCGGGTGGATGATCCGGATGGCTCCAATCGATGACTGAGATCGAGACGCGCTGGCCCTGCCCGGTGTGTCTGGGGGTCAAGCTCGAGAAGGTCCCGGCCGGGCCGGCCAGCGACCTCACGCTGGACCACTGCCCCCGGTGCGGCGGCATCTGGTTCGAGCTCGGCGAGGTGCAGGCGCTCCGAGCCGCGCCGCCCGAGACGCTCTGGGAGCGGATCGAGCGTCTCGAGGAACCCCACCACGCGACCTGCCACTCGTGCCGCGCCGTCATCGATCGCGACGTCGAGCGCTGTCCCGTCTGCCAGGCGGAGAACCTGCTCGACTGCCCCCGGTGCGACCGCGCCACCGAGCGGGCGATCCACGGGGCGCTGACGCTCGACGTGTGCCGGCGCTGCCGCGGGGTCTGGTTCGATCACCACGAGCTCGACGCCGTGTGGACGCTGGAGCGGGACAAGCTCGTCGCGCGCCGACGGGGTGGACGGCTCCGGAGACGGTCGAGCGATGCGACCGATGTCCTGCTCGGGACGCTCGTCTGGGCGCCGGACCTCCTGTTCTACGGAGCGTACGCCGCCGGGCATGTGACGGCATCGGCCATCGAAGGGCTCGCCGACGCGGCCCCCGCGGCGGCCGAGGCCGTCGGCGAGGCCGCCGCGAGCGTGTTCGAGACCATCGTCGAGATCCTCGGCGGCATCTTCTCCTAGCGGGGGCCCACCGCCGGCTCAGCCGCCCCTCACACCCCGCAGGACCACGAACTCGCCGGGGATGTCGTATCCATCGCCGTCCCGATACGCGGCGATCGTATCGAGATACGCGGCGTGCGCCGCGGTCTTGAGGGCTTCGTCGAACCTGGAGTAGGCCATGGCCACCGGGCCGCCCGCGAACGCGGCCGCGAGCGCCTCGTCCTCGGAGCCGTATACGAGCCGCGTCGAGATGCGGACGGCCTCGACATCCGTGAGTCCTGCCTCGGCCGCCGTGAGCGCGAGCGTCTCCCCGGTCCCGAGCCGAAAGAACAGCGGACACACCTCCGTGCTCACGCGCTCGTCGACCACCGGGAATATCCCCGCCCAACCGCAGCGCCTCCGCGCCCCCCACACGGCCGCGACCGCACGACCGCCCGGCCGGAGGACGCGCCGCATCTCGCGCATCGCCTGAACCGGGTCCGGCACGTACATGAGCCCGAGCGCGCAGATCGCGGCGTCGAACGCTCCGTCGGGCAAGTCCAGGCTCTCCGCGTCCATGCGCTCGAACCTGACCCCTGCGACGCCGGCGTCGGCAGCCCGGAGGGCGGCGGTGTCCACCATCACCTGCGAGATGTCGGTACCGACGAGCTCGCCTGCGGGCGCGATGGCGCGCGCGGCCGGGATCGAGACGAGCCCCGTGCCGCACGCGATGTCGACCACGCGCTCGCCTGGCGCGAGGGCGGTCATCTCGAGCGCCAGCGACTGGGCGGGAGCCAGCTGCGCGCTCCAGGACCGCTCGTAGTCGCCCGCGGCCCGATCCCACCCGTAGCGCTGTACGCGGCGCTGAAGTCGGGCGTTCACGCTCAGGCTCCTCCCGTCCCCGAGATCCTCAGATCGCGCACCATGGCGATCGGATCGCGCCAGACCACCAGGTACGGACAGCGCGTCTCGGCGTCGTCGAAGACCCGGCGGACCTCGTCGGCCGGCGCGTCGCTCTCCACCTCGACCACGTATCTGACCTGCGTGTACGCGGGGGTCACGTCCGCCATCCCGAGCTCGCCGCGCGCGTCGTAGTCGGCCTCGATCCGGACGCCGAGGCTCCGGATGGGAAGCTCGTTCTCGGCGGCCCACCGTACGTATGTCATCGCGAGGCACGAGCCGAGCGCCGCACGACCATACACGCCGGGGTTGGGCCCCCGATCGTTCCCGCCCCATTTCTCCGGCAGGTCCACACGGAGCGTCCACGACCCCTCCTCCACCTCGCAGGTCATGCCGTCCGTGACGCGGATGTTCGAGACCGCCGTGCCGGTGGCCCGCGATGGTCGAAGCTCGATCGTGCGAACTCCCCTGCGGCGCGCGGCACGGATTTTCTCCGCCGCGGCGCTCGCGGCTACGGCCGTCTCATTCATTGTCCTCTCCACGCTCGGGTGACCGACTACCAGTGGGGGCTTCAGGGTGTCATACCGGAGAAGGTCCCGGATCGGGTCACGGCGACCGCGGCGACGAGCTCGAATCGCCCGACGCCGAGCTGGAGTCGTTCGACGCCGAGCTCGAATCCTGCGGCGCTGAGCTCGAATCGTTCGGCGCCGCGCCGGAGTCGCGCTCGAACGGTTGCAGCCACAGCGGATCGTTCCCGGGCAGAAGCGACAGCGGGCGCGCTGATCGGATGATCGAGACGGCGGCTACGGCCATCGCGGCGAGAAACATCACGACCATGACCCCGGCGAAGGCTTTCGAACGGCGCCCGTCGGGCCGGGCCCCGGGTCGGCGCTCGAACCGCGCCGCCAGGCGGCCGGGCGGGTGGTCCACCGCCCGCCAGCCATACCCTCCGACGACGGCCGGTTCGACCGCGCGTGACTCGCCGCCTCCCCCCTCCGGACGGGCGGGGGCGCACGGCGGCTCGAGCGCCCCGAGCACGGGGAGATCGAACGAGCGGGGCAGGTTCATGGGCCGCGGACCGAGCCATACGACCCCGTCGATGCGGGGAGGATCGGATCCCTGGTCCGCGCCGGCCGCGGACCCCACCACGGAATAGAAGCGGGCTCGCGGGACGAAGGCGAGCACGGTGGCGCCCCGCGCCATCGCGGAGGCCGTCAGCCCACGCCACGCGGCCGACCGGATGAGCCCGGCTTCGGTGGGTCCGTGCCGTCCGGCCGGGACGTAGATGAACCCCCTGGCCCGTCCGTGGGCCGCCGCCTGCGCGACCGTCACCTTGCGGGCGAGGATGTCGACCACGCCGACATCCTGCTCCACGCCGATCTCGTGGTCGAGCACCGAGGGGGATGCCTCGAGGCTGAACAGGAGCGTATGCCCGCTCTTCTCCCGGCCGATGAGCTGGGCGAGATCGTTGGCGAGCGCCGCGGCCTGGTCGACGTCGGTCGTCGGGACGAGCAACACCACGCAGCCACCGCCGGGCACCCGCCCGGCGATCTCCGCGAGCTGACCTTCGTACGTCTCTTCGATCATGCGGTGCTGCGTCCCGGTCGGTCGGCGCGCCGGACCCTGTCAGCGGTCTCCACCTTCACCCATCATCTCGTCCCGACGCGCCCGAAACTCGTTCCCCGCGCGCCAGTTCGGCCACGCGTCCTCGGAAGCCAGCCGATACCCGACCTCGAACAGCAGCCTCAGGTCGTCCACGGCCCCGGTCAGATCCCACGTTTCGTCGAACTCGTCGGACGGCTTGTGGTACCGCTCCGCGGTGTACTGCTCCCGAAGCCGCCGACCGTACCCTTCGCCGAGCTCGACGTGGTCGATCCCACCGTCGGTGTAGAGCGCGGGCACGCCGTGCTTCGCGAAGCTGAAGTGGTCGGAGCGGTAGAAGAACCCCTTCTCCGCCTCCGGATCCGGCCGGACCACGCGGTCCCGCGCGGATGCCGCGGCCATGAGGTAGTCATCCAGCTCCGAGTTGCCGAGCCCGATCACCGTGATGTCCTGCATCGGGCCGGCCGTATTCAGGCCGTCCATGTTGATCGCCGCGACCGTGTGGTCGAGCGGGCGCGACGGGTCACCCGCGTAATAGGCCGACCCGAGGAGTCCCTGTTCCTCGGCCGTGACCGACAGGAACATCACCGAGCGCGCCGGCGCGGGGTCGAGCGATGCGTACGCCTCCGCGATCTCGAGGAGCCCGGCGGTCCCGGTCGCGTTGTCCACGGCACCGTTGAAGATCTGGTCGCCCTCGAGGCTCGCGTCCCGCCCGAGGTGGTCCCAGTGCGCCATATAGATGACATACTCGTCGGGAAACTCGGACCCCTCGCTGACCGCGATCACGTTGTTCGACACGGAGCGCTCGACCGTGTTCCGGATCTCGAGCGTCGCGGTCCCGAGGAGGCTCACCGGTTCGAAGCCGCGGCGCGCCGCCCGTGACGACAACTCGTCCAGATTGAATCCGGCCCGCGCGAAGAGATCGCGCGCCGACTGGTGGGAGAGCCACCCCTCGACGGCCGCGCGCGACAGGTTGGCGTCGTCCGCGACGAGGCCGAACTGGGGGCCCGACCAGCTACCCCGGACGACCTCCCACGGATACCCGGCGGCGTCGGTGTCGTGCACGATCAGAACGCCCGCGGCGCCCCGCCGGGCCGCCTCTTCGTACTTGTACGTCCAGCGGCCGTAGTAGGTCATCGTGCGGCCGTTGAACAGGTCCGTGTCCCCGGTCGCGAACCCCGGATCGTTGACGAGGACGATCACGGTCTTCCCGGTCACGTCCACACCGGCATAGTCGTCCCACGCGTATTCAGGCGCCACGACGCCGTATCCCACGAACACGAGCTCGGAATCCTCGATCTCGGTGCGATCGATGACCCGCTTCGTCCACGCCATGAACTCCGTGCCGTAATCGAGCTCCACCGAGCCTCCGGCCACGTCGAGCTCGAGCGCCATCGAAGGGTCCGCCGTGATCGATACGAGCGGGACCGGTTGGAACCACTCGCCCCCGTGACCCGGGGAGAGATCGAGTGCAGCGAACGACTCGCGCAGGTACTCGATCGTACGCTCCTCCCCGCGTGAAGCGGGGCCCCGGCCTTCGAAATCGTCGGACGCCAGGGTGCGGGTACGCTCGGCGAGCCCGTCCACATCGATCAGATCGAGGGCCTCCGCCGGGGGCGACCCACCAGCTCCGCCGCATGCGGAGGCGAGGACAGCGAAGGGGAGCAGCCGGAGCGCCACTCCGCGGCGAGGAGGCCCGCGACGTGCGAGAGGTACTCGGCTCGGAGTGGGCGAGGTGGCGGTCACACGCGTCGTTCCCGGTGAGGTTGGATGTCGACGCCCGATACGTCCCGGGCACCCCCATGTTAGAGGCGGTCCGTGGGCCGCGCCACGCGATCCGCCGGCCTCACCCCTCAGCGCGGGATTCTCAGCGAGACCCCGCTCCCGACGAACCAGTCATCGGCCGCTTCGTTGAGCCCGACTCCCCCGCTGACGTCCAGCTGCAGCATGTCGGACAGGAGCAGGGTCAGCCCGGTGTCGGCGGAGTGCACGGTGGGCCGGTCGTCTCCGAGCCCGAACGCACCGAAGCTCTCGACGAACACGCCCACCCGGTCGCTCAGGCCGAGACCGACCGCGAACGTATACGGGGCTTCGGTGCCCGTGCCCGCGGCGTCCGTAACCCGTGCGATGCCGAGATTGTAGCCGAACGATACGCGCTCCCCGACCGGGTGCGAGACAAGCGCGCGGAGCGACGGATCGGCGTGATCGCTGCTGAATCCCTCCTCCCCGATCGGGACGCTGAGCGTACCGAGCAACGCGAACCTGAGCCCACCCGCGGTCTCGGCCGCCGACCACTTGACGCCCACCGACCCATCGCCGAGCCCGGACGCATCCACGTCGGGGCCCATCTCCGGGGAGGCGTTGACCGTGGCCCACCCTCCGAACCCGAGCCGAGCCTCGAGGCCGGCTCCGAGACCGATCCGAACGAGCGTCTCCGGCAGGGAGGACCCGCTGAGCGTCGTGCCCCCCACCTCGTCCCGGAAATGCGTCCACCCGACCTCGAGCTGCACGAGCCCGGCCCCCACCGAGACCGCCGACTCCGTCTGATCCGGCCGGTCGGTGACCAGCGGCCCCGGGCTCTGACCCGCGGCCGCGATGGGGGCGAAGAGAAGCGCGCATGCGAGCCGTAGGGTCGCGGTTCGAGCCATGAGGTGCATTCCCGGGACGAGGAGACGTGTCTGTCGGAGGTACCTCCGTCGGACTCAACTGAATTTAGGCTAGCCTAAAAATCGGTGCAACCGGCGGTGTCCGGAGGGCACCGGCGTTGTCCGGGGAGGAAGCCGCGATCAGGACCCGCCGAGCAGATCGCGGAGCTTTTTTCGTTCCTCCTCGGTCACGAACACGGTGGCCGAGCTGGTGATCAGATCCGAGACCACGTCGCCGATCGGGCGCGCGCGGGCGCTCTGCTGCCGGGCGCTCAGATCGCCGATGAACGGCCACAACCGATCTCTCACGTCATCCGGGAGGGCCTGGTCGAGGTATTCGAGCGCGAGGCTCCGCAGACGGTCGCGACCCCGCGCCAACCCGTGGTACGCGGAGCTGACGGCTTCGGGGTCGAGCACGAGCGACAGGAGCCGGAAGGAGTGCTCGAGGCTGAGCTGCCCCCGCACTTCGAGGTGCTCGGCCACGAAGGGATCGCCCACCTCGTCATCATCGAGGAGGCGCTGGAGCTCCCACACCGGGCGCCCCCGAGACATCTCGGCGCGAACCGCGGCCCACACACGCGTCGTGGCGGTGGGATCGACGAGACGGCCCGCGCGGCGGCGGCGAACCAGCGCGATCGCCGACCGGTAGCGCACCTCGAACCGGGGCGCGTCGATCCCGCCCAGCAGCTCCGTGTCGGCGCGGACATCCGCGTAGCGGCCGAGGATGGCCGGGATCCGCCGCCGCACGACGAAGCTGGCCTCGGGGTCGTTGAGCACCCCACCGAGCTGCTCGAGGGCATGCTCCTCG
>Ga0302046_10002395_pt1 | contig 17447 bp, 18 predicted proteins | sample RVTome_11_FD_200261 | JGI IMG/M metagenome (GOLD analysis project Ga0302046, IMG submission 200261) | Soil microbial communities from uranium-contaminated site in the Upper Colorado River Basin, Wyoming, United States - RVT147D111 (version 2) ...
AGGGAACGATGGCGAGAATCTTGATCGCTGGTTGCGGCGCCGTCGGTAGCCGCCTGGGTCTCATGTTGACGGCGGACGGGCACGAGGTGTGGGGGCTGCGGCGCCAGGCCGACGCCGTGCCGGCCCCAGTGTGGCCCCTAGCGGCAGACCTACGCGATCGCGTCTCTCTGATTGGCCTCCCCGAGGGGCTCAATTACATCTTCTACACCGCATCCGCCGGGCGCTTCGACGAGGCGGCGTACCGGGCCGCCTACGTGGATGGGCTGCACAACTTGATCGAGGTGCTCCGCGCCGGCGAACAGGAGCCGCGACGGCTCGTCTTCACCTCCAGCACCGGCGTGTATGGCCAGACCGATGGTGAATGGGTGGACGAGGACTCCCCCACCGAGCCGCCGGGGTTCAGCGGGCGGTGCCTCTTGGAGGGCGAGCGGTTGTTGCTGGGTGGGCCGTACCCGGCGACCGTGGTGCGCCTGGCGGGGCTCTACGGTCCAGGGCCCGGGCGCCTGCTCGACTTGGTGCGCCAGGGACAGGCGGTGTGCCCATCCGGGCCGCCACGCTATACCAATCGCATCCACCGGGACGATGCGGCGAGTGCTCTGCGCCACCTCATGGGCCTTGAGAACCCGGCTCCGATCTACGTGGGGGTCGACAATGAACCCGCCGAGCTGGGCACGGTCTACCGATGGTTGGCCAACAGGCTCGGGGTCCCGGAGCCTCGGGGTGGCACCGCCGGGGAGGGGTTGCGTCCTCAGGGGGGCAACAAGCGGTGCCGCAATCGCCGCCTCCTGGCCACCGGCTTCACGCTTCGTTATCCCACGTATCGCGAGGGATACGGGGCGATCCTCGCCCCGGCGAGGGGGTGAAGCCCCTGAGCAGCCATCGGATTACGGCTACGCCCTCCGCATGCCGCTGGGACGCAGTCAGGCGGGATACTTGTCTGTGATGTAATTGATGAGCTGCTGTAGTTCGAACACGTGGCCGCGCGTGACCCAGCGGGTGAGGTCACCGATGGAGATCATTCCCGTCACCCGATCTTGCTCGACGACCGGCAAATGGCGGCAGCGCTTCTCCGTCACGATGGCCATCGCCTCTTCCACTGTGGTTGTGGGAGTGACGACGATGACTTCACGGGTCATGACGTCGCCGACCAACGTGGATGCGGGAGGGAGCCCCGGAGTCACCACACGCCGTAGGACGTCGCGCTCGGTGAAGATTCCGACCGGCTCCCCTTGCTCCACAACCAACACCGCGCCGAGGCGATGGGCATTCATGGCGTTGACCGCGTCCACCACGGTGGTGTCCGGGGCGACGGAGTGGACGACGCGCCCCTTCTCTTCGAGGAGCATCCAGAGAGGGTCTTTCATGGGGACTGCCTCCAAGGCGAATTTTTTTCAGTATAACACTATATGAATCACCTTTTCGAGCCGAGTGTAGTCTCGCCCAAAGACGTATGAAGGGTCGTCGTGAGGATGGGGACCGGTGCACGTGGCGTTGGTGTGGATGAGAAGCTATGACTACTTACCGTGGGGGTCGAGTTTGGGTCTGGTTGCTTCTCGTGGCAACCCTGGGTTGCAGCCCGTCCGACGTCACGGTGGAGGAGCGCACCGCCGACGGTTGGCAACCGGTGGCCTACCGGCTGGCATCGATGGAGAGCCGCCGCGACGGTTACGTGACGGTGTCGAACTTTCGCCTGATCAGCGATAAGGGTGCGGAGCTACGGCTGGTGCTCAACGTCGCCGTCAATCCCACCGCTCGCCTGGAGAGCGGCAACTGGAGCGTTACGGCTTCGGACGGGGAAGCGGCCGGCGAAGTGATGCCGATCCAGGTGGAGTTCCTCGGCGGCCAGGGAAGCGGCGCCAGCGTCGGCGGGCGCTTCCTGCTTGAGGAAGGCGGTAAGGCGCGATATCGGGTCCACCTGCCGCCCACGGTGCCGACACCGGCATACAGATAGGGGATCCGGCGTACTACCGCACCCGCCACGCCTCTTTGACTGCGCGGGAGACCGCCGCTAGTCTCAAAGGAAACCAAATCAATCGTGTAAATTGCCTGGAGGCCGTCATGACACACGTAGATCTCACGGATGTGTTGGTCCACATCGACGAGACCCTGGGACACGATCGGCTCAAGGACCTGGAAGGGGTGATCCGTAGCGACCCCGGTGTGATCGCCGTCGGCTTTCGCGACGACAAGCCCCACCTGATGGTCGTGCAGTATGACCCGGAGCTGACCCAGGCGACCCGCATCCTCCATCGGGTTACCGACCAGGGGGTCCATGCCGAGCTGATCGGCATGTAGGGCCCTCGGTGACCGGCTAGACGGCGCCCGCGACCACGCCCCCAGCCCGAGGGGACCCCCGGCCGCGCCAGTATGAGCGGAGACCGGCGGTTGGGTCTTTACGCCGCACCTGCGCGGCGTTTCAATCGCCGCTAACGATGGCCGGCGGGGTTGGCCAGGAGGGTGGAGATGAATCGGCGAAGGGTGATGGCAGGGCTCGTGGTGGGATCGGTGCTGGCGGTGCTCGCGCCGTCGATGGTGGCGGCCGGGGAGGGTCAGGAAAGGCCACCGCGCCTCGCGGTGCACGGTGAGGCGGTGCTCGAGGTGCCGGCCGATCAACTGCGCCTCAACGTGGGCGTGGTCACGGATGGGGCGGCGGCGCAGGAGGCCCTCGATCACAACACCGCAAAGATGAAGCAGGTGGTACGCGCCCTGGCCGCGGCTGGATTGAGCGAGGTTGACTACGAGACCGGCCAATTTGAGATCCAACCCCAGTGGTCCCCGCGGCCGCGGAACCCGGTCGCGGACGACTGGCGTCCGCACATCGTCGGCTACACGGTAACCAATCGGGTGCGGGTCAAGACCTCCAAGATCGACCTGGCCGGCAAGCTGATCGGCGCCGCTAGCGACGCGGGCGCCAACACCGTGGACTCGATCGTCTTCGACCTCGCCGATCCGCGCCGCCACCGCGGTGCCGCCATCGCCGCGGCGGCGGCCAATGCGATCGCCGATGCTCGGGCCCTGGCGGCGGCCTCCTCCGTGCGCCTGGTGGGCGTCCTCTCCCTCGGCCTGGATGAGGCCGCCGCCGTGCCGCGACCCGTACGGCCGGCTATGATGGCCGAGGCCATGGACCTGAAGATCGCGGCGGCCGTGCCGCCGATCACCCCGGGGGACGTGACGGTGCACGCGAGCGTGCAGGTGGTCTACGAGATCGCCGAGGCGCAGCCGTAAACGCCCCTTGCCTACTGGTGCCTGAGCCCTCCATGAAGCGCGTGCTCAAGACGATCGCCCTGGCGGTCGGCACCGTGGTCGTGCTGGTGGTGATCGCCGCGGTGGGTCTGGCGCTGTTGTTCGATCCCAACGACTACAAGGACCGGATCACCGCCAGCGCCAGCGCCAGAATTGGCCGCGAGCTGCATATCGAGGGGGACCTGAAGCTCGCCCTCTTCCCGTGGCTGGGCGTACGGGTCGGCAAGGTGGAGCTAGCGAACGCCCCGGGTTTTGGGGATGCGCCGTTCGCCCGGCTCGCGGAGCTACAGGTGCGGGTCAAGGTGTTGCCGCTGCTCCGGCGGCGACTGGCGATGGATACGGTGGTGGTGGACGGGCTCGTGCTCAACCTCGCCCGGGACCCGGCGGGGCGCAGCAACTGGGACGACCTGGTGGCGCGGCAGGCAGCGCCGCCGGGTGGAGCGCAGCCTCCCGCCCCTGCCGCCGAGGGCCCACCGCCCATCGCGGCCTTCGCCCTGGGCGGCCTCGATGTCCGCGACGCCCGGCTGGTGTGGCAAGACGGGATGGCCGGTACCCGCTACACCGTCTCTCACCTGGACCTCCGGACCGGCGCGCTGCAATTGGAAGCACCGGTGCGCGTCGACCTCGCCTGCGACCTGGAGAGCGATACCCCGGCGCTCACGGGGCAGGTCAAGGTCGGCGGCGTGGTCGAGGCCGCCCGCGAGCATCAGCGGATCGCGGTGACGGATGCCCGGCTGGTCACGACCCTGCGCGGCGGGATTGTGCCGGGTGGAGAGGCGACGGTGGACCTGGCCGCGGCGATCGGTGTCGATCTCACCCACAGTAGTGTGCAGGTGACTGGCCTGCGCCTCGGCGTGGAGACACCACCCCCGGCCGGGTCGCTCGCCGGCAAGATCACGGCCATGGGCGCGGTGGATCTCGACCTGGTTGCAAGACAGCTCGCCACCCACGGCCTGCACTTCGTCGTGCAGCCCGGTGACGGGAACCCGTTGGGTGCGGGGACGAACGTCACCATCGCTGGCGATGTGGCCGCCGACCTGGGCCGGCAGACCATCCGCGTCGCGCAGCTCACCATTGCGGCAGCCTATGGCCCGGCGGGGGGAGCCATCGGCGGACGGGGGGACCTGCAGGGCGGCGTCGAGCTAGACCTCGCCGCACGGCGGCTGCGCGTCGCTCCGGCACGGCTCACCGCCGAGGTGCGTGGCGCCTCCCTGCCGGTGGAACGGGTCGACGTGCGCGCGAGCACCACGGTCGCCCTCGACCTGCAGGAGATGGTTGCCCGGATCGCCGACCTCACAATCGAGCTGCACGCCGCGCCGCGCACGGGGGAGCCGGGTGGTGTGGCGGGGGATGTCACCCTCGCCGGCGCGGCCGACCTCGATCTCACCGGGCCGCGCCTTCATTCGGACCGGCTGCGAGTGACCGCCGAGTTGCGCGCCGCCGCCTTGCCACACGGCAAGCTCGCGGCGACCCTCTCGACCCCGGTGACTGCCGACCTCGCCGCCGAGACCGCGACTCTCGCTGATCTCCAGCTGCGCCTCCTGGGGCTCGCCATCGCCGCCGACCTGCAGGTGGCCAATCTGCTCTCCACGCCGTCCGCGTCGGGAAACGCGACGGTCGCCGCCTTCAATCCGCGCCAGCTCCTTGCGGATCTCGGCCAGGCGCCCCCGGCTACCGCCGATCCCAAGGTCCTCACCCGGGCGGCGCTGACGACCCGCTTCAGCGGCTCCGCCAACGGCGTGGAGCTGACCGACGTCGCGCTGACCGTGGACGACTCGCAGGCCACCGGGAGCGTCGCGGTGCGGGACTTCGCCACGCCGGCGGTACGGTGCGACATTGCTCTCGACGCCCTCGATGCCGACCGCTACCTGCCCCCGGCGACCGCTGCCGGAACGGCGCCGCCGCCGGCTGCCAGCCCCGGCGCCACGGCCGGTGCCGCCACGGACTTGCCGCTCGACACCCTCCGTGCCCTCAACGTGGATGCGACTCTGCGCGTCGGCCGGCTCAAGGCCACCAACGTGAAGGTGCGTGACCTGCGACTCACCCTCGCGGCCCACGACGGCGAGTTGCGACTCCATCCGGCCGAGGCGCGTCTCTACGGCGGGACGTACCAGGGGGACGTGGCGTTGGACGCGCGCGGGCCGGTGCCGGTCGTACGGCTGGAAGAGACCCTCTCCGAGGTGGACGCGGGGGCGTTGTTGCGCGACGCGGTCGGCGAGGATCGCCTCTCGGGGAAGGCCACGCTCCATGCCAAGGTGACGGCACGGGGAAACGGCACGGCAGAGCTTACCCGTACCTTGAGCGGCACGGCCGAGGCGCGGGTAACCGACGGTGCGGTCAAGGGAATTAACATCGGTCGTCTCCTGCGCGAAGCCGAGGCAACCCTGAACGTCGTCAAGGGGCAGGCCGCCGCGCCGGTGCGGGAGGTGGAGCAGACCGACTTCACCGAGCTGCGTGGCACCGCGCAGATCGCCAACGGCCAGGTCAAGAACGACGACCTCATCGCCAAGTCACCCCTGCTGCGCGTCACGGGTGCAGGCGAGGTGGACCTCGTGCGCGGGGAGATGGACTACGTGGTCACCGCCACGGTAGTCGCCACAGGCACCGGCCAGGGCGGGAAGGAGCTCGCCGACCTGGCGGGGATCCCGATTCCCGTGCGCATCACCGGTCCCTTCGCCCAGCTTTCGTACCGGCCGGACCTGCGCGGCGCGGTCAAGGAGCGCGCCGAGAGCGAAGCAAAGAAGCGCCTCGAGAAGGCGATCGACAAGCGCCTCAAGGAAAAGCTCCCGGAGGAGCTGCGCGACACCCTCAAGGAGGGGCTGAAGGGGTTTCGCCCCCGATAGCCAGGTACCGTTCGCTTGGCCTGCGAGCGGCGCTTGCGCCAAGCTGCTGGGAGCAGAGGGCGCGAAAAGGGGATGGGGGATGAGGGGTGCGGGATAGGGGAAGGTTGGCCGCTGGCCAGTGGATCTCTTCCCATCTTCCATCCTTTCCCACATCCCCCACCCTCCGCTCCCCAACCCCCTTTCTCATCCTCGACCGGTGCCGCACCGGTAAGGAAATGCGGGTCCGGCGCGGTTGAGCCACGGGTCCCAGCGCTACGCCGGGCTCTTTTCCACCGTGAAGAGATGCACGTCGCGTTGCGGGAAGGGAATGGAGCAGCCGGCCGCCTCGAGCTCCGCCTTTAGCGTGCGATTCAGATCGAAACGCAGGGCCCAGTAGTCCTCCTTCTTGCACCAGGGGCGCACCACCAAGTTAACCGAGGAGTCGCCCAGCTCGCTCACCGCCACCACCGGCGCCGGTTCCTCGAGGACCCGCTCGTCGGCGCTCAGGATCCGGCTGATCGTGTCGATGGCGACGCCGACGTCGTCGCTGTAGGAGATGCCGAACACCATGTCGTTACGGCGCGTGGGGTTGGCCGCGTAGTTCTTGATGGTCTGGCCGTAGACCGAGGAGTTGGGGACGATGATGCGTACGTTGTCCGGCGTGGCGAGGGTGGTGGAGAAGATTCCGATCTCCTGCACGCTACCTGCGACGCCTCCCGCCTCCACGAAGTCGCCCGCGCGGAACGGCCGGAAGATGAGCAACATCACCCCTGCGGAAAAATTCCCCAGGGTGCCCTGCAACGCCAGACCGACGGCCAGGCCGGCGGCACCTAGGAGGGCGATGAGGGAGGTGGTCTGGATGCCGAACAGGCCCAGCACCGCGGTGACCACGAAGGCCACCACCGTGTAGTAGACCATGCCCGAGAGGAACGGGATGAGGGTCGGGTCGAGCTTGGTCCTGGCCAGGCCCCGACTCATCGAGCCGCGGATCGTCTTGGCCACCATCATGCCGATGACCAGCACCGCGATGGCGCCCACCACCTTCAGGCCCCAGGTGGAGAGCAGCTCGGTGAGCCTGTTGATGATCTCCGTCGGATCGAAGTTGATGTCCATGGTGTTTCCTCCGGGTTGGGACCGTGTGCGTCGGTCTGGGCGTCGCATGCAGCGACGTCCCGCCGGTTAGAACCCCGGCAGCTTGCCGCCGAGGCGTTCCTTGAGCCCGCCGCCGAGCTTTTCCTCGATCTTGCCGGCCACCGCCTCCTTGAGCCGTTTCTCGATCTCGTCGCGCACGACGTTGCCCTCCGTCAGGCGGGCTTGCAGGTCGCCGTCCAGGAGGCCGAGCTCGCCGACCTGTCCTTCCACCGCGCCGAGCGGCCCCGCGAGGCGCTCGTCGAGTGCAGCGGTTAGCTGGGTCTCGAATTCCGCGGCGCGTGCCTTGAGCTGCTTGCCGAAGGCGTCCTTGAGCACCCGGTCGAGGTCCGAGCTCAGGCGCAGGTCGTAGTCGGTGGCGGTGCCCGATACCTCACCGTCGAGACGAAACCGCCGCACGTCATCGAGGGCTGCGGCGACGCTCGCGGCGAGGCCCCCCTTGGACTCCGTCGTGGTGGCGAACCGCACCCCGTCCAGGGCCGCGCTCCCCTTGGCGCCGAGCTCTCCGGCGCGCAGGTCGGCGTGGAGAGCGATGTCCGCGGCGCCCTCTGCCAGGGTGAGGCCCAGGGCGTCGCTCTTCACCAGCTCGACGCCGCTGGCGCGGTAGCCGCGCACCGTGAGGTCGGCGGTGTCGCGGGGCTGCTGCGGATCGATGTGGTTGAGGGCGCCGGCGAGGGTCAGCCCCTTCATCCCCTGCAAGGCGTCGGAGGCGAAGTCGAAGGTGAGGGGCCGGCCGAGGACGTCCTGATCGGGAGTGATGTCGTTGATACGGCCGGCCACCGTGCCCGCCGGCAACACCACCGAGACCTGGGCGGTGCGGATCAGGAAGTCGGGCAGCGGGTCGTGCTCCGGGAAGCGCAGGTCGATGCCGCCGGCTCGTTCCCGCCGCGGCGCGTGCTCCTTCTTGCCAGTCGCCGCGGACCGACGCTCCAGGTAGGGAGCCAGGCGCCGGTACCAGGTGACCGCCGTGTCCACCCAGCCGGAGATGCGGTTACCGAACAGGGCTTGGCTGACGTTGCTCAGCCCCTCTCCGGACAGGGCGTACTTCTCCTTCAGCCGTGTCACGTCCTGCTGTGGCGCCGCGCGCACCGCGGCGACACGCGTGCGGAGGGTGGCGAGGTCGTCCTTGAGCCCGTCTCTGGCGTCGCCCAGCCCCTTGAGGTCGCTGCCCAGGTCGGCTTGCAGCGCCTGCAAGTCCGCGCGCAGGGTGAGGAGTGCCTGCGGGTCCTTCTTGACCACCTTCAACCGGTCCAGCCGCGCCCGATACTCGGCCAGCTTCTCCTGGTCCGGGAGGGCCGCGAGCCGTTCCCGCCACGCCGCCTGGCGCTGTTGCACGTCGGCCTGGAGCTGTTGGGCGAGCGCGACCGAGGCCAGGTCCTCCTGGTCGAGGAGCTGCCGCGGGCTCGGCAGGTCGATGCCGGGCAGGGGGAGGCCGGCCAACGGCCGGGAGGGCGTCTCCTCCTGGGTCGCCTCCCGGCCGGGCAAGGCCCCGGAGCGGGCGCGCGGCGTGTTGGGTCGGACCCCGACCGCCTCCAGCGCCGGGATGATTACCTTGCGCCGGAGCAGGGGAAGAGGTTCGACGCCGAGCTCGATGCGGTCGATTTGCACGGCGTTGGTCATCGGCGCTTCGGGGTTGGTGACCTGGAGGTCGGCCACGACGAGGCCGAGGGGTAAGAAGGAGAGGTGCGCGTCGCCCACCTCCACCCGCGCCCCGACCGCCCGGCTGCCGGCGCCCTCGATGGTCCACTTGACCAGGGGGCCGGCGATGAAGGCGACCGCGGCGGTCAGGCCGGCGACGACGGTCAGGAAGACGAGCAATCCCTGCCAGCGGATCCAGCTCATCCCACGTCTCCTCTCAGGGCCGAGACCGCGCGGTAGGTGTTGTAGAGCTTGGTGGCCTTCAGGGCCTGCACCAGGCGGGTCTTGCGCACCCACGCGAGAACGTGGTCGCGGTAGCGCCGGATCAGGGTATTGCCGACCAAGAACAGCGGTAGGAAGGCGGCGAGGGCGACTGCCAGGCTACCCATCACCACCGTGTTGTTGAAGTGCTCGAGCCGCGCGAGGGTCGTGTTGTAAAGGGCGGTCCAGGTTGCGTGTAGGGCCGGTGCCTGGAGCAGCGCCAGTCCGAGGGTGTGGAAGGACGGGTCGAGGACGTAGCCGAGACCGGAAAACAGCGCGAGCCCCAGGAGGAAGGCGGAGAGGTTGACCCGCACGACCAGCACCAGCAGGAGGACCAAGAGGTTGTGCAGGCTCGCCAGGGGCGTGAGCCCGGCCACCATGGCGAAGCACACGGCGAGGCTGATCTGCGCCGGTCGCGTCTCGGAATTGAGGACCCGCAGGAGCTTCAGCAAGGGACGCAGCATGGCGCCTCCGATGGCACGCGGTTGGGTTGCGCGTGGCTCAGCCGATGCCGCGCGTCGCCCCCACCGGGATTGGGGAGCGGCGCGGCTCGGCCTGCTAACGCCTCACGGCAGCGGCATGAGCTCCACGCGCCGGTTCTGGGCGCGGCCTTCCTGGGTGTCGTTCGAGGCCGCCGGCCGGTCCGGGCCGAAGCCGCGCACCGTGAGCCGATCGGCGTCGATGCCGCTGGCGGTGAAGTACGCCTTCACCGCTTTGGCGCGCGCCTCGGAGAGGCGCTGGTTGAGGTCCTTGGAGCCGGTGCTGTCGGTGTGGCCCTGGATCTCGACCTTGAGGCTCGAGTTCTGCTTGAGGACCGTAAGGACCTCCTGGAGCACGGCGCCGGAGGACGGGGTGAGGGTCGCCTTGCCGCTATCGAAGCGCACCCCCTGGAGGACCCAGCAGCCGCGCGCATCCACCTTGGCGCCGGCCGGTGTGCTGGGGCACTGGTCGCGGCTGTCAATGACGCCGTCGCCGTCCGAATCCTTCGGGCAGCCGTCCACGCCGACCGGCGTGCCCGCCGGGGTGCCGGGGCAGCGGTCCGTCACGTCCGGGACCCCGTCGCCGTCGCTGTCCTTGGCGCAGCCGTTGGCATCCACCGGCGTGCCGGCGGGGGTGTTGGGGCACCGGTCCACGGCGTCGAGCACGCCGTCGCCGTCGGAGTCTTTCGGGCAGCCGTGCTCGTCGACCACGACCCCGGCGGGGGTGTCCCGGCAATTGTCGAGGAAGTCAATCACGCCGTCCCCGTCGCTGTCGGCGGGGGGCGTGGGCGGTTGCTCGGCCGCGCCGCCGAAGACGAAGGTCAGGCCGAAGGTGTAGAGGAGGTTGTTGCGTCCCTCGTCCATGGGATAGACGTGGCGGATGTCGCCGCGCAGGGCGAGCGCTTCATTGAAAAAGAACTTGAAGCCACCGCCGTAGTTGACCATCGGGTCGGTGTCCCGCTCGCCGCCGCTCTCTTGCTCCAGGGTGAGGGCACCGGCGCCCACGGCCAGGTACGGCACGATGGCCCCGTCCGGGTTGAAGTGGTAGAGGCCACTGAGGTGGTAGGCGTAGAGGTTCACGTCCTCGCCGTGGCGCCACTCGTCGGTGCCGACGTAGTTCAGCATCACCTCGGCGGCAAGGCGCTCGGTGAAGTTGTAGCCGAGGCCCAGGCCATAGGCGATGTCGTTGTCCAGGTCCTGGTCCTTGTCGAACACGTAGCCGCCGATCATCGGCGAGAGGGTGACGCTGCCTGCCCTCATCTGCGCCCAGCCGCTGGCGGGCAGCGCCATAGCCGCCAGACCGAATAACAAACCGATGCCGGTCGTGCCGTACGCTGTATTCCTCATGGCCGTTTCCTCCTCGTCAGGGGCCGATCGCGCCGCCCTGTGGTGTACGGTACCTGGAGATGCGAGGCCCGGCGCGCGGTCATTGGCCCCGCGTCCGGTTTGTGCAGGCGGTTGGATAACACGGGGAGATGACGGGAGCAATACGGGTAAGGGGCATCTGGCACACGTCGAACCACGGGCGAGTCGGCCGTTCGAGGGCTGCGATCCGTGGCAAGTGGCGTCACCCTTGCGTGCGAGCACCACGCGCAAGCTCAAACGGCCCGCGCTCTTTCTTTGAAGAGGTCGGTTGCCGACTATGCCTCTCCCCGACCTGCCGAGGTCATGGCCTCGTGGCCGCGCAGGGCGGCATGCAAAAAACCTACACAGGAGAACACCATGGTGGATGCGGCGGACATCAAGGGATGGATCGAGGCGGGTCTGGCGGAGTGTCGCGCCGAGGTGGACGGCGACGGCGAGCACTTCACCGCCGTGATCGTCTCTCCCGCGTTTGCCGGCAAGACCATGGTCGAGCAGCACCAGATGGTCTACGCCGCCCTCGGCGACCGCATGGGCGGGGAGATCCACGCCCTGTCCATGCGCACCCTAACCCCCGACGAATACTAACGGACCGCCGGTAACCCTTAGCGAGAGCGAGTCAAGCGATGGACACCCAAGAGCAGATCCAGCAGCAGATTGCGAACCATCCGATCCTTCTCTACATGAAGGGCACGCCGGCCATGCCCCAGTGCGGCTTCTCCCAGCGCGCCGTGCAGCTATTGCAGGCGTGTGGCGCCACCTTCGAGTCGGTCGACGTCCTCGCCGACGACGCGGTGCGCGAGGGGGTCAAGCGGTTCTCCAACTGGCCGACCATCCCCCAGCTCTACATCAACGGCAAGCTCGTCGGTGGCTCGGACATCATGATGGAGCTCTACCAGAAGGGCGACCTGCAGAAGATGGTGGCGGCCGCGGGCCAGTAGGCGCGGCGCGGGCTGCTCCACCTCGTCGCGCCGTGCCGGCGACGGGTGATCGAGGGTTGCCTGGGTTTGCACAGGTGCGGCAGGAGGGATCGCAGGGCATCATCGTCACCGATGCGAACCGCACTGCTCTTTCTCTGGGGGGTGATGGTCGCGTGGCCGGCCGGCACGGCCGCCGCCACCTGCGGTCGGAGTCCTCAATGGTTTTCCGCTTGAGACAGGACGAAGCCGCCATCGGCGTACGTTCCCGCAGCGTGCCCGGGAGACCGACGGTAACTTACATCTGGCGTCGAAAGGCACTGCACACCCTGAGTGATTGACCCCACTTCGTGACGATCGCTAGACTGGGTGATCCGGAGGGTTCGACCTTTAGGCGAGGGGACAGGGATGACGAAAGCGGACCTGATCGAACTGATCTACGAACGGATCGGCTTCTCCAAGAAGGAGGCGGCCGAGGCGGTCGAGACCGTGCTGGAGAGCATCAAGGCGAGCCTGGAGAATGGCGAGGTGGTGAAGATTGTTGGCTTCGGGAATTTCGTCGTGCGCCGCAAACTGGCACGCAAGGGACGGAATCCGAAGACCGGTGAGGAGGTCACTATTACCCCGCGGCACGTGGTGACCTTCAAGCCGAGCCAGGTCTTGAAGAATGCGGTGACGGATGGTGGCGATGGGGCCAGCGAAATGGGCTTGAGCGAATGACGGCATGAATCCGGCGGGGGGAGACAGGCCGTGAGACCCGAGGAGATCCCCGACAAGTTCTTCTTCAAGATTGGCGAGGTCGCCAGGCTCACCGAGCTGCCGGCACATGTGCTGCGCTACTGGGAGACGGAGTTCCCCAGCCTGCAGCCGAAAAAGCATGGCAATGGCCAGCGCCTTTACCGGCGTAAAGACATCGAGCTCGTTCTCGAGATCCGCGAGCTGCTGTATGCCCAGAAGTTCACCATCGCCGGCGCCCGAGTAGAACTCAAGCGCAGGCGCTACAACAAAGCGCTGGGCGGGTCCTTGGCAGACCACTGGCAACTACTCAACGATCTCCAGCGCCATGTCCGGGAGTTGCTTGAAATCTTGGAGTAAGATCGATAGCTTCTCGGCCCGCAACGATGTAACGGGGCGTAGCGCAGTCTGGTAGCGTACCTGAATGGGGTTCAGGTGGTCGGAGGTTCAAATCCTCTCGCCCCGACCATTTTCCGTCACCGCGGGTGACAGTGCAGTTACAGGCAGGGCTACCGCTGCGGTAGTGAGTGGTGGGGCCGCCTGCCTCTCCGTAGCCCGCATTTCTCACCATGAATCTGCTGCGCCCCCGCAACTGCCCGCATCTCCTGGCCGGGTCCTCGTCCGAGTCCTCGATACGGGTAGGAGCCGGTTGCACCGGCGTTCCGCGCCTGTGGCGCGGCAGGTCCTTCGGGCCTGGTCGCCGAAGGGATTCGGCTCCTACCACGGGCCGGTCAGAATCTACGGCCATGTGCGCGCGCTCGCGACGATCCCTGGTGAGAAATGCGGGCTTGGAGGGGAGGGCGATCGGGAGACGGCGAGTGAAGCAGGGTTCCTCATTATCGGCGTGAGGCCACCGCCCTGGATGCCTTTGGTCGTCGCACCCATCCCCTCCGTACCGGCTGCAGACCCTTACGACGCGCGTGGCGGCTCCGTTGCGGGCGGTCGGGTGCACGAGGCGGGGCGCGGGTGATGGACGAAGACTCCCCGGTCTTTGCCCAGCGGCGCCGCGCGTTGATCGATCAGATCGTCGCCGGCGGTGTGCACGACCGCTCGGTGTTGGAGGTCATGGGTGCAGTCCCGCGGCACCTCTTCGTACCCGGCGCCCTCGTCTCCCAGGCGTACCGCGACACGTCATTGCCGATCGGCGGTGGTCAGACCATCTCACAGCCGTCGATCGTGGCGGTGATGACGGCGGCCCTGGAGCTTACTCACACCGATCGGGTGCTGGAGATCGGCACCGGCAGCGGCTATCAAACCGCCATTTTGTCGCGCCTGGCGGCCAAGGTGTTCACCATCGAGCGCCTGCGCTCCCTCGCCGGCGACGCCCACAAGCGGCTCGATGCCCTGGGGTGTTGCAACGTCGTATTTCGCATCGCCGACGGGAGCTTTGGCTGGCAGGAGCATGCGCCGTACCAGGCGATTCTGGTGGCGGCAACGGCGCCCGAGGTACCACGGCCGTTCGTCGACCAGCTCGACGTCGGCGGCCGGTTGGTGTTGCCGGTGGGTACCGGGGACGTTCAGGATCTGCTCCTCGTCCACCGCACCTCCCAAGGCCTCACCACGCGCTCCTTACTGCCGTGCCGCTTCGTGAAACTGATCGGACGACACGGTCACGCGGTCGGTAACAACGGCTAGCTCGCATGGATCCCGACGCCTCTGTGGCGACCGCACCTGGGTGTGCGCCGACGGGGGGTATCGATCCCTACAATCTCAGCGACCGGCACGGACCGGCACCTGGCCACGGACCGGCGTCGCCACCCATGCCCGGTTCTCACTGAGAGTCGCAACACCCGTCCGCATGCTCCACGATCTCACGCTTTGGATGGTGCATTGGGCCTCGACCCCGGGGGCCGAGTGGGCCCTGTTCTGGCTCGCCGTCGCGGAATCGTCCTTTTTCCCAATCCCGGTCGACGTACTGCTCATCGCCATGGCGCTTGCCACGCCGGCGGCCGGGGTACGCTTCGGGTGCATCGCCACGATCGGTTCCGTTCTGGGGGCCGTCGCCGGCTACTACGTCGGGGTGCTGGGCGGTCGGCCGTTGTTGCGTCGCTGGGTCTCCCCGGAGCGGCTGGCGCGGGTGGAGGGGTATTTCCAGCGCTACGAGGCGTGGGCGATCGGCGTGGCCGGCTTCACCCCCCTGCCGTACAAGGTCTTCACCATCGCCGCCGGGATCTTCCGCGCGACCCTGTGGAAGTTCGTGGTGGTCTCCATCCTCAGCCGCGGTGCCCGCTTTGTCGGCGAGGGCGTGCTCTTCTACCTCTTCGGGGAGCAGATCGGGGCGTTCATCGAGCGCTATTTCAACCTCCTGTCGATCGTGTTCGTCGTTTTGCTTGGGGTAGGTGCCTATGCTATAAGCCGCCGCTCGCGCACGAGGTCCGCGTGAGCGCGTGGGAGAGAGCCGGGGCGTAGCGCAGCCTGGTAGCGCACCTGCTTCGGGAGCAGGGAGTCGGAGGTTCAAATCCTCTCGCCCCGACCATCTTCTGGCTTTCATCTCCCGTCGGGTGACAGCGGCCGGAGCCGAGCATCGAGCATGGACAGGCATCGCTGGCAACGGATGGCGCGCCAGTAGGCAGGTCGTTCGTCGTGACGCCATCCGCTCCGCAGTTTTCTCCGTGCGTTACGGAGAGCGGCCCGTGCGTGCCGCGAGCGGTAGCGAAGGATGAGGGCCGGCTGTCGATCGAGTCACATGGCCTGCACGGTCGACCCCATTCTCTACCGTGGGAAGCGTGCGACGAAAGGCTCGGATGAAAGGCTCGTTTCTCTACTGGGCCTGGGGGGGCGCCCTGGCGATCGTGCTGCTGGTGATTACCGTGATGGTCTACCAGGCGGTGACGATACCGCCGAATTTCGCGCGGGCCATCGCCCGGGCCGACTCTGCCTCGCAGCTACCCATGCCCCAGGCGGACGGGCCGTTTTCACTCCGCACGCCGAATGGCTGGAGCGCGGCTGGCGAGCCGGTGGCAAAAGGGGAGCCGGACGGTGAGGCTGGCGCCTTTCGGCCGCCCGACCGTGGCCAGCGTTACCTCACCTTGCTGGTGGATGCGCTGGAGATGGAGCGCGAACAGGACCCGGAGCGGGTACGCGCGGTGCTGGAGGAGCTGCGGCGACTGGATGCACCTGAGCCCCGGATCTACCGCTGGTTGGGGAGCCTGCATCACCAGGAGGGTGATTACCCGGCGGCGGCGGCGGCGTTCGAGCGTATCATGGAGCTGAGCCCGGAGCACGCGCCGGATCTGTTCAACCTGGCGACGATCTACTTGCTCGAAGAGCGGTATCCGCGGGCGATCCGCACCTTCAATCGGATCATCCCCCTGCAACCCCCGTTTCTCGACGACGTCTACGCGTACCTCGGCTACTGCCTGCATGCCATGGGTGAGGAGGACGCGGCACGCCAGGCGTGGGGCATCAGTATCCAACTCGACCCCGATAACGCCGTCGCTCGCCGCTACCTGAAGAATGCGGCCACATCCGCTGGCCCGCAGGTAGACGGCCGCATCACGGCGCTCCGCTCGGCGCCGGATCGGCCACCCGCCACGGGGTCGGTGGGAGCAGGGGTGGTGCAGGATCGTCCCTGAGGGGCTCGAAGGTGGTGCGGAGCACCTCCTTGAGACCCGCCAGGTCCATGCCCAGGAAGTGGGCCTTGGCGATACGCTCGAGCTTGTCCATCGCCCTGCCGTATTGCAGCAGGGCCGGATGCCACCGTCCGCGCTCGCGATGCAGGCAGGCGGCGGCAATCTGGATCAACGCCTGATAGAACAGCCGCTCCGGCGACTCCTTCGCGCACGCCCGCCAGATCCCTTCCAAGACCTCATGGGCCTCGTAGTAGCTGCCGGCGTTGAACAGCCGGATGCCCTCCAGGTAGGCGTCGGGGTAGGGCGGCACGCCGCGATGCTCCATGGGGATGGCGGGAGAGGAGGATTCGTCGCAACGGGGCCGCGTGCCCCCGAGCGTGGTGGGTGCGGCCCGGCCGAGACACGGCTCGGCGCGCATGCTTGCTCGGTCATTTTGGCGATGGTCGCTCGGTGCGCCGTTGTCGACAAGGCGCCCCGTTGCAATGGAGGCGGTCTTTGTTAGTATCCGCCGTCCCGCCAAACTGTCGCCGCTAATCCCTGCTTCCCTTTTCCTGCCAGGCCATCCGACGATGGAATACAGCGGTCTGCTGATCTTCCTCCTGTTCTCCGCCATGTTCGGCGGGATCCTCTGGCTGGTGGGGGCGATCTTCGGACCCAAGGTGCGTACCGCGCTCAAGGATCAGCCCATTGAGTGCGGTAAACCGCCATTGACCCTGCCCGGGGGCCACTTTGACGTCAAGTTCTACATGGTGGCGATCCTGTTCGTGGTCTTCGACGTGGAGATGATGTTCCTCTTCCCGTGGGGGACCACGTTCCGGGAGTTGGGGTTGTTCGGTTTTGCCGAGATGATGATCTTCCTTGGGGTCCTCGTCGTGGGCCTCGCATACGCCTGGAAGAAGGGCGCCCTCGACTGGGAGTAGCGCGACTGGCCTCTCGCCATGGATCGACTGCCAACAACCGAGATGAGGAGAGCGGGGGGCGAGGCTGTTTGCGGAGTTGGCGCAGTGGCCGAAAATGGGCCCGTGGCCGCATGGCGGTTTTCAGGAAGGAGCGTGTGATGTCTGATCAAGGCTGGTTCACCTCGCGTTCCGACGAGCTGATCGGTTGGGCGCGCAAGTGGTCGATCTTCCAGTACCCGTTCGCGACGGCCTGTTGTTCGATGGAGTACATGTCGGTCTCCTGCTCCCACTACGACCTGGAGCGGTTCGGCGCCGGCTGGCCGCGCTGGACGCCGCGCCAGTCGGACGTGCTGTTCGTGGTGGGCACCAT
>Ga0302046_10002396_pt1 | contig 17447 bp, 17 predicted proteins | sample RVTome_11_FD_200261 | JGI IMG/M metagenome (GOLD analysis project Ga0302046, IMG submission 200261) | Soil microbial communities from uranium-contaminated site in the Upper Colorado River Basin, Wyoming, United States - RVT147D111 (version 2) ...
TGCCCTGGAACCTCGCGCTCTGGTGGATCGTCTCTCGCCTTCGCCTCGCCGCGGAAATCGATTGTGATGCGCGCGTGCTGGCGGGCACCCGGTCCGACGTGGTGTCCTACGGATCGTTGCTTATTGCCGTCGGGCAGCGGTTAGCCTCGGCGCCGGCGGTTGGCGTCGCGTTCTCGCGTCCGGCATCCAATCTCGAGCACCGCATTCGAGCGCTGGCATCGGAGGGTAGTTCCCAGCGCGTGGGGCGGGGAATAGGCTGGCTGGGCCTCACGGCCGTTTCGTTCGGCTTGCTCTGCCTCGCGCCACATCCCGTGATTGAGGTGTGTCGCGAATTGGTCCCACCCACTGCTCCAACGTCCCTGGTCCTGGGTGTCGTCCCCCACGCACCCACCGTCATCGAGGTGTTGGATTTGCCCAACTGAGACGGCGCCCTCGGTTCTGGTGCGGGGGCCCGACAGGATCGCAGCGCGGTTTGCAATCCCGCCTGATGGCTGCGTGACGAGAGCGAGCCGTGCTAGCCTTGAGGAGAGGATCCTTCGGAGTGCGCCCCTCTCTGCTATAGAGAGAGGGAATGGGCGGCCGACCGGCTACCTCACCAAGGGCAAGGTCTTCGCTGGAGGGGACGAAGCGGGCCCACGCATTTACCCGGCACGATCGACCGCCTGAGGGCTGATAATACTCGATTCCACGTGGGGAGGCGAGTGTCGACATCAGACGAACGATAATGGGCGTGCGTATGCTCAAGGCGTCCCTCGCAGCGGTCACGCTTCTCGCTTGTGAGCGAGTGGCGGAGCGGCCAGACCTTCCTTCAGACTTTCCACCTCCGACCCCGGCCGCCCTGCGCCCCGGTGAGATGGTGTTCGAACGCGCGTGCGCTGAGTGTCACGGCGCCTCCGCATTGGGAACCGAACAGGGACCGCCGCTGGTCCACCCCGTTTACCGCACCGATCATCATGCGGACCAAGCTTTCATCCTGGCGGTGCGTCGGGGCGTCCGGGCGCATCACTGGGCGTACGGAGACATGCCCCCGGTTGCAGACGTGACCGATGCGGACGTGGCTATGATCGTTCAGTATGTGCGGTGGGTGCAGCGGATGGCCGGTATCGAATGACGGTGCTGTCCGGTTAGGACGCAGCTCGATTAGCAGACGCGCGTGCCTCCCGGCCCCAGCTGACTTCGGCTGGTGACGCGAAAGCCCGATACTGCCCAGTTGATCGTGCCCCCCTCTCGCCCAACCGCGGCCCGCCGTTCCCCCCCGTTTACCACGACGCCGATGGTCCTGGGCTGGAGCATCACGACAACGTCAAAGCAGCCATTGGGCGGTCGCACTTCGGCTGTAAGCGTCTTGGTTGGCCGCAGCTCTAGAGAGGGAAAGACCAGATAGCCTGCCACAGGCTCCGGTTGTGACTGGCCGATGGGTCCTGACTCCTGAACATTGGCGAGCAGGGCGAGTGTGCCTTCGGCCTCGCGCTCGGGGAGCCCCACGCGTAGCCCTCGCCAGCTTCGGCTGGAGACACCCACTTCCAGAGAGTAGACGGCCCCATTGATCGCATCAATCATGAGGCCGGCTCCGTAGGAGTACCGTTCGACTCGATCCGATTCGGGGTGAGGTTGGGGCTGCTGGGTTCCCAGTATTGAGAAGACGATCTCGACCGGCTGGCCCGGGGTGATCGCGAAGGGCAGCGGGTCTCCTACGGCCAGCGGGTCCACGAGTTCGGCAAAGCTCGGGCGCGAGAGCCAAACAGCGAGGATCACGAGCGTGCCGAGGATGACGGCTGCAGCGACGGCGAGGGTGCCCAGGCCAAACCGGCGTGCCCATTCCGGCAGGAGTTCCTCGAGGGTCCTGCCACTTCCCTCGGCGAGTTCCGCCGCTGCGGCTGCCTCTCTGGTCTCGCGGGTGGACGCGCGCGCCAGCTCCCGCATGAGGGTGGTCTCGCTCTCGCGACCCTTGCGCTGCTGGTCGCAGGCAGGGCACCCCCTCGGGTTCAGATCGTTGTACATCAAATTGTGGGTCCGGCACCGGACGAGCCCCATCTAAGACCCCACTAGAGCTTTGGGAGCGTAACCCCTTGCTGCGCTTGATATTTGCCCTTCTTGTCCGCGTAAGACACTTCGCACAGGTCATCCGGCGCAGCCTCGAAGAACACGACCTGCGCGATGCCCTCCTCCGCATAGATCCGTGCTGGCAGCGGGGTGGTATTCGAGATCTCGAGGGTAACGAATCCCTCCCATTCCGGCTCGAACGGGGTCACGTTCGTGATGATGCCGCAGCGTGCGTAAGTGCTTTTGCCAACGCACAGCGTCAACACGTTCCGTGGGATACGGAAGTATTCCACCGAGCGCGCGAGCGCGAACGAGTTGGGTGGGATGATGCAGATCTTGCCTTGAAATTCTACGAATGACGACTCGTCGAAGTTCTTGGGGTCGACGATGGTCGAATGCACGTTCGTGAAGATTCGGAATTCGTCCGCCACCCTCATGTCGTAGCCGTACGAGGACACTCCGAAGCTGATCACGCCCGAACGAACTTGGGACTGTTCGAAGGGCTCGATCATGCCGCGAGTATTGGCCATCTCTCGTATCCATCGGTCTGATTTGATGGTCATCGACGCGCGTTTATGGTCCTGATGTTAGGTTTGGTGCCGGTGCGGGGCCATGGAGAGCACCGACCTGGAATGAAGGTTGGGCCGTACCGATCGCCGGGTTCAACCACGGGCGTTGGGCTGCCGTAAAGATACGTCCCTTCGGCGGTTACGCCACTTCGATCTGCTTGACACCCCGTTTATCGTGTAGGTAAGTTGAGTGCCGCGCCACAAGTGAAATTTTTCACGAGCGCCTCTGGCCGCATGCTGACCGAATACATTCCACTCGTCCTTCTCACGGCATTTGTGATCGTCAACGGCATCGGAATGCTGTTGCTTTCGCATGTGGTCTCGCCGTGGCGGCCCACACCGAGCAAGCTGACGGCCTACGAGTCCGGGATGCCGCCGCTCGGTGGGACGAGAGAACGATTCAGCGTGAAGTTCTACCTCATCGCGATGTTATTCATCGTGTTCGACATCGAGGTGGTATTCCTGATTCCGTGGGGTGTCGCGTTCCGGCAGCTCGGCGTAACGGGATTCATTGCCATCTCCATGTTCGTCCTGATTCTCGAGGTAGGTCACGCCTACGCGTGGAAGCGAGGTGCGCTCGAATGGGATTGACCACCAACCCACCCGCGGCGGCGTCCGGGGACAAGACCGTCGTCTCCAGCGTTTCTCCGAACTGGGTCACGACGAGTCTCGATTTCCTGGTCAACTGGGCCCGGTCGAACAGTCTCTGGCCCATGCCGTTCGGAACGGCCTGCTGCGCCATCGAGTTCATGGCCACGGCCGCCGCGCGATTCGATCTCTCCCGTTTCGGCATGGAGCGGATGAGCTTCTCCCCGAGGCAGGCGGATGTTTTGATCTGTGCGGGCCGATTGCCGTTCAAACTGGCCCCCGTCATTCGGCGCATCTACGAGCAGATGCCCCAGCCCAAATGGGTGATCTCCATGGGGGCGTGTGCCTCCACCGGAGGGATCTTCGACAACTACGCCATGGTGCAGGGGATCGATACCGTGGTTCCCGTCGACGTGTACGTTCCCGGATGTCCCCCCCGCCCGGAAGGGTTGCTCTACGGCATTCTGCTGTTGCAGAAGAAGGTGCGTGGCGAGACGCTCGCCGATTCGGCCATCCGCGATGAGGAGATTCTCGGAGCCACGGGCCTGCGGATGGCACCCGCCCGCGTGGACGAGATCTCCGAGCCGTTCGGTAACTCGGTCCATCAGACCCGTTCCGGTTGATTTCCGAATCGTGAATCCTTCCGTCGAAGCACTGCGACAGCAATTCGGCGATGCGATCGGGCGCGCGATGGTCTCATGCGACGATACGATCGTCTATGTTTCCGCCGATCGGCTCTATGAGATCATGCAGTTTCTCAAGGGTACGGCAGACCATGAGTACGACTACCTCGCCGACGTCACGGCGGTGGAATACCGCGACGGGGAACGTCCCCTCGAGGTGGTCTACGAACTGTTTTCCTTGAGCCGTCACGCGCAGCTGCGCGTGAAAGTCGAACTCGAGAAATCCAACGAGTTGGTCGTGGATTCCCTGGTACCGCTTTGGAACGGTGCCAATTGGCTGGAGCGGGAGGTCTACGATATGTTCGGGATCACGTTCCGCAACCACCCCGATTTGCGGCGCATCTTGATGTGGGAGACGTATGCGGAAGGCTACCCGCTCCGCAAAGACTTCCCGTTGCGAGGACGGTTCTCCCGCTCCGAGCAAGTGCGTCAGGCGCTCAATGCCAATCCCGAAGCGCACTACTCGATGGAGGAGCTGTCGTTGGCGGAGTCGTCTCACGAGCTGCCCCGCGAAATGCGCGAACGGATGGAGCGCGGTGAGCGGGGCAAGATCGCCGATCCGGAAGGTCTCTGACGATGGGTGAGAAGCGGACCGTCGAGCTGGATGTGGCGACGCCCGGCGTCGACCCGGCGGGCCGTCCGCGTCGGGTTCCGATCGGCGTTGACACCCTCGGCTCATGGGCGGACGAAGCCCCGGATCTTGGCGGCGACCATATGCTCGTCAATATCGGGCCGCAGCATCCCGCCACGCATGGCGTGTTGCGCCTGGTGGTGGAGCTGGACGGTGAAACCGTGCTTCGGGTGATTCCGCACATCGGGTACCTGCACTCGAGCTTCGAGAAGCTGGGCGAATACCGGACCTGGAATCAGATCATCCCGCTCACGGACCGCATGGACTATCTCGCGCCCATGTCGAACAACGTGGGCTTTGCGCTGGCCGCCGAGCGGCTGATGGGCATCGAGATCACCGAACGCAACAAGGTGTTGCGCGTCATCGCGTGCGAGATGAGCCGCATCATCTCCCACCTGGTGTGGCTCGGCACCACGGCGATCGACATTGGGGCCTTTACGCCGTTCCTGTGGTGCTTCCAGCAGCGCGAACGGATCTACGACCTACAGGAAGCCTGGACCGGCGCCCGGCTCACCACGAGTCTCACGCGGGTTGGCGGGCTCATGGCGGATATTCCGGACGGATTCGAGGACGGTCTGCGGGATTTCTGCAAGACGTTCCCCAAGACGCTCGACGAAGTCGACCGCATGCTGACGCGCAACGGGATCTGGTGCTCGCGGACGCAGGGCGTCGGCGCGCTGACGGCGGAAGAGGCGATCAACTTCTCACTCTCCGGTCCGATGCTGCGCGCGAGTGGTGTCGCGTACGATCTGCGCAAAGACCGCCCATACCTCGACTACGAAACCTACGACTTCGAGGTCCCAGTCGGCGAGCAGGGAGACGTGTACGACCGGTATCTCTGCCGGTTCGAGGAGATGCGGCAGTCCGTGCGCATCTTGGAGCAAGCGCTCGACCGTCTTCCGGATGGTCCGATCAACGTCGACGATCCCCGCGTGATCCTGCCGTCCAAGACCGCCGCCATGAGTGACATGGAGGCGATGATCTTCCATTTCAAACAGGTCATGGAGGGGGTTCCGGCACCGGTTGGCGAGGTATATATGCCCATTGAAGGGCCGAAAGGGGAGTTGGCCTATTATCTGGTGTCCGATGGGACGGCCAAGCCCGTCCGGTGGCGGGTCCGCCCACCGGCGTTCATCAACCTGGCAGTGCTGCCCAAGATGGCTGAGGGGCACCTGCTTTCCGATCTCATCGCCATCAACGCGAGTGTCGACATCGTGATGGGCGAAGTCGATCGCTGAGGCGATCCCCACGCACGGAACGGCATGGACCAATCGACCGAATACGCACCGGTGTTCACCGGCGAGCGCCGCAAGCACCTCGACACGATCCTTGCACGATATCCCACCAAGCGGGCCGCCCTGTTGCCGGCCCTATGGATCGTGCAGGAGGCGCACGGCTGGATCCCCGATGCGGGGATGGCCGAGGTCGCCGAGGTGTTGGAGCTGACGCCCGCTTATGTAAAGGGTGTGGTGACCTTCTATACGATGTATCATCAGCACCCGGTCGGGAAACACTTCATACAGGTATGCACCACTACGCCCTGCAATCTGTGCGGAGCCGAAGACGTCGTGCGCGCGTTTCTCGAACATACCGGCTGCGACGAATTGGGCGCCACGTCACCGGATGGAGAGTTCACGGTACTCGAAGTCGAATGCCTGGGTGCGTGCGGCTTCGCGACACCGGTTTTGGTTGACGACGATTTCTTAGAAGACGTGACGGCGGAGAAGGTGCCGGAGGTCGTTGCGCAATATCGAAACACGGTGGGCAGGCGGACAGGCGAACAGGCGGACCGTTGAAGCGTGCTTCGGTTTCCGGTTCGATTCATGACCGTGCATTGGCCGGATTCCCGACGTGGAGTGGTACGAATCTAAGCTGGATCCAAAGGCGGATTGGCGCATGAGCAGAGTGGCAAAGGGGGAACTCGGACGCGCGAGAGCTCGGAGGACGGCAGAACTGTCCGCCTGTCCGCCTGTCCGCCTGTCCGGCTGCGTGCCTGTCGGTCTGTCCGCCTGCGTCAAGGCTGCAAGGAATCCCGGCTGCGCGGACGCCATTCACAATTCACCCAGAAGCTGCTGATGGGCTTCCCTCACAAGCCACACGAAAAAGAAACGGTCGTCCTGAGCCAGTACTTCGGAGATCCCGAAGCGCGCACGTATGCCGGCTGGGTGAAGCGCGGGGGCTATGAAGCTCTGCGCCAAGCACTGTCGAAAAGCCCGGGCGACATCATTGAAACGGTCAAGGAGTCGGGATTGCGTGGTCGCGGTGGCGCGGGCTTTCCCACCGGCGTGAAATGGTCCTTCATGCCCAAAGAGAAGACCAAGCCGCATTACCTCTGCTGCAACGCGGATGAATCGGAGCCCGGCACGTTCAAGGACCGTGAGATCATGCGGTGGACGCCGCATGCGTTGATCGAAGGCTGTGCGATCGCCCAGTATGCGATCCAGGCGGAGATTACCTACATCTATATACGCGGTGAATTCACCGAGCCCCTTCGGATCATGGAGATGGCGCTCGAGGAAGCCTATCGGGAAGGCGTCCTGGGCAGTAACGCGATGGGGACGGGCAAACGCCTCGACATGTATGTCCACCGCGGCGCCGGCGCTTACATTTGCGGTGAAGAGACGGCGTTGATGAACTCGATCGAGGGTCGCCGCGGCAACCCGCGTATCAAGCCGCCGTTCCCGGCGGCCTCCGGCGTATTTGGTATGCCGACCACGATCAACAACGTGGAGACGCTGGTTGCGGTGCCGCACATCTTGCAACGCGGCCCCGAGTGGTATAAGGGTCTCTGTCTCTCCAATCCGCGCAGCACCGGCACCAAGCTCTTCAGTGTCTGCGGCCACATCCGCAGGCCCGGCAACTACGAAGTCACGCTGGGTTTTCCGCTGGGAGAGTTGATCAACGACCTGTGTGGTGGCGTGCGCGAGGGTCGCACGCTCAAGGCGTGTATTCCGGGTGGGTCCTCCGTGCCGATTCTGAACCGTGACGAAACCGAGTCATGCCTCCTCGACTACGAGGGGACGCAAGAGAAGGGGACCATGTTGGGATCGGGCGGGGTCATCGTGTTCGATGACAGTGCGGATATGGTCTACCAGGTGATGCGATTGGCGCGGTTCTACGCCCACGAATCGTGCGCGCAGTGCACCCAGTGCCGAGAGGGCACGGCGTGGACCACCCGGATTCTGGAGCGCATCTTGTCGGGCGAGGGTGAGCCGCGCGATCTCGACCTGCTGATGGATCTGGCCGATCAGATGACGGGCAAGACCATCTGCGTGCTGAGTGACTCCTGCGCGGCGCCGGTCGTGAGTGGTATCAAGAAGTTCCGCGATGAGTTTGAGGCATATGTCTACGGCGCCAAGAAGTCCGCCGTGGCGGTAGCGGGGTAGCGAATGAGCGAACAAGAACAGGTCACCCTGACCATCGAAGGCGTGGAAGTCACGGTGCCCAAAGGGATCACGGTCCTCGAGGCCGCGAAGCGGGCGGGCATCCTGATTCCGCACTACTGCTACCACCCCGGGTTGCCGGTGGCCGGCGTATGCCGCATGTGCCTGGTGGATATCGAGAAGGCGCCCAAGCTGCAGATCGCCTGCGCGACCAACGTGGCGGAGGGTCAGGTCGTACACGTCTTCTCCGATCAGGCCAAGGCGGCGCGGACCTCCGTCCTGGAGTTCCTGCTGATCAATCACCCGCTCGACTGCCCGATCTGCGATCAGGCCGGCGAATGTGAATTGCAGGACTACGTGTTCCAGGAGGGACGTTCCAACACGCGGTACGGATCGTATCCCAAACGCTTCAACCCGGTGGAGGACTTCGGCGGCGACGTCCTGTACGTGCCCAACCGCTGCATCCTGTGCACACGGTGCGTGCGCTTCATGGATCACGTAGCGGATGACTCGATCCTCAACGTCTCCGAGCGCGGCGACCGCGCGTACATCGGTATCCATCCCGATCGAGCCTTGGATCACCCGTGGGCCGGCAACGTCGTCGATCTCTGTCCCGTGGGATCGCTGCTGTCGAAGGACACCCTGCACAAGGCGCGGGCTTGGGAGCTGGACAAGACGCCGTCCGTGTGCACGGCGTGCTCGCAGGGGTGCAACATCAACATCGACTCCCGCAACGGCGTCGTTGTCAGACTGCGCCCCCGTCCGAATGAGGCGGTCAATCGGTATTTCATGTGCGACCATGGGCGTTTGCATTACCGATGGATGAACCGCGGGGATCGCATCGAGGCGCCGCTCGTCAACCGCGACGGTGAATTGCACGCCACCGATTGGGATGACGCCTTCGCCGAGGCGGCGAGACTCATCCGGGGAGCGTCGGGCCGCGCCGTGGTGCTGACGTCCCCCAACGTCTCCAATGAGGCGCTGTTTATGGCCAAGCGCGTCCTGGAGTCGTTCGAGGTGGACGGTGCGTTCCGCGTTGAGCGGATCGGCGAGGACGTTCCGCTCGAAGGGGTGCCCAATCTCGCCCTGCGTCCGGAGCGCGCGGCGAACGTTGCCGGTGCCACCGCGCTGGGCTATGACCAGAACTTCGACGGTGCCGTCGATGCGCTGAGCGAAGCCGCCGTCGCCATCGTACTGGATGAGACGCTCGCCGGTGTTGGTGCGGAACGGCTGCAAGCCGCGGGCGCGGTCATTCACCTCGGCACGATACTCCCCGAGGTGGCCCGCGCTGCGGACGTGATCCTACCGTGCGCCAACGTGGCGGAGGAGGACGGCAGCATCATCAACCGGGATGGGCGCGTGCAACGGTACTTCCAGGCCAAACCCGCGCCGGGCATGGCGCGGCCTGCCTGGTGGATTCTGAGCGAGCTGTTGAGCGAACTCGATCGCGAAGACGCACCGCGTAGCGCTGAGGGTGCTTTTGGCCAGCTTGCCCAACAGGAGGCGGCGTTTGATGGGCTCACCTACGGAACGCTTGGCCTTCGGGGCCGTCCGTTGACCACGGCTGCGGGTGCGGAGGCCGCCACGTGAGTCCCGAAACGAAAGGCCTCATTCTGCTGGCCGTGATCAAGATCCTTATGGTCTTCACGGTCTACAACGTGGGCGTCATGATGGTCATCTGGGCGGAACGGCGGGTGAGTGCGTTCAAACAGTACCGCCTCGGCCCCAATCGAGTGTGGATCTTTGGATTGGGTCAGTCGGTCGCCGACGGCGTCAAAAACATCATGAAGGAAGAGACGTTTCCGGCCCAGGCTGATCGCCTCATCTTCTTGCTTGCTCCACTCGTGTCCTTTGTGCCGGCGCTTCTCGTGTTTGCGGTGATACCTTATGCCGCACCGCTCCCGCTGGAATTCGATTTCGCCCTCCCCGTCCTCGGCCAGTTTACGCACACCGGAACCATGCCGGTGGTGATCGCCGACCTCCCGGTCGGCTTCCTGTTCGTGCTGGCCGTGAGCAGCCTGGGGGTGTACGGGATCGTGTTGGCCGGGTGGGCCTCGAACTCAAAATATTCGTTCCTGGGGGGCCTGCGCGCGAGCGCGCAGATGGTGAGCTACGAAGTGGCCTTGGGTTTCAGCATCACGTCCGTGTTCGTCCTCGTGGGCAACGTCAAGTTGTCCGATATCATCGTCGCGCAACAGCAGTCGCTCCCGTTCGTGCTGCCGTTGACGCTTGGATTCATCCTGTTCTTTGTGAGTGCCCTGGCGGAGAACAACCGGCTCCCGTTCGATCTGCCGGAAACCGAATCCGAGTTGATCACCGGCTACCACACCGAATACAGCTCGATGAAGTTCTCGATGTTCTTCATCGCCGAATACGCGCATATCATCACCGGTGCGTCCCTGCTGGCTACGCTGTTCTTTGGTGGATGGGATATTCCGTTCTGGCGACCGGACCAGCCAAGCCTGCTGTATACGCTCGCGACGCTCATGTCGTTCTCGGTGAAGACCCTGTTTTTCATCTACGTCTACATCTGGATCCGTTGGACCCTCCCGCGGTTCCGATTCGATCAGCTGATGCAACTGGGCTGGAAGTTCATGCTTCCGCTCGCCCTCATGTATGTTCTCGTGATCGCGGGCACCGCGCTTATTCTCGAGCAAGGATTCGGGATGACGTTCGGACCGGCGTACGCCTGGATCCTGTTCGCGCTCAATCTGGTCCTGGTGTTCGTCGTATTCGGGATTCTCGACCGCGGTCGCGTGCTTCAGGGCGCCCAGCATCGGCGCATGGAGGTCTGATGGCGATTACCGTCAAAACGATGACCCGTGACCCCAAGGACGTGAGCTACCTTCGGGCCACGCTCAAGGGCATGGCGTTGACGTTTCAGCATCTCTTCCGGCCGAAAGTCACGATGCAGTACCCGGAGGTGAAGTCGACCGAGGACTGGACCATCTCCAATCGGTGGCGTGGGACACACCGAATGCTGACCGACGAACAGGGGCGAGCCAAATGCGTGGCGTGCGGTCTGTGTCCGCAAATCTGTCCCGCCAACTGCATCAAACTCGTCCCCGGCGAAGACGAAGAGGGCCACCGATATCCGTTGATCTATGAAATCGACGAGTTCCGCTGCGTCTTCTGCGGATACTGCCAGGAGGTTTGTCCCGAGGAAGCGATCCACGTCGGCGTGCACTACGAGAACGCCGAATACGAGCGCGGCCGGTTCGTGTACGACTTAGAACGCCTCTGCGCGCAGACCCACATGGTCTCGACGCTGTGGGATCCGGCGGATCCCAAGGGGGAGTAGCGCATGGTCGAAGTGCTCTTCTGGGGCTTCTCCGGCTTTGCCATTGTGGCCGCGTTGCTGTGCGTCACGCGCACCAGTCCGGTCGCGAGCGCGCTGTGGTTGGTGCAGGCGATGTTCGCCCTGGCCGGCGTGTACGTGCTGCTGGACGCGCACTTCATCGCGGCGATCCAGGTCATGGTCTACGCCGGCGCCATCATGGTGCTGTTCCTGTTCGTCATCATGCTGCTCAACCTGCGGGGTGAAGGGCCGTCGGACATGCGGGGGTGGGGGGGACGAGTGATGGCGGTGGTCCTGAGCGCCGTGCTCGTCGCGGAGCTGTGGATCATCCGGAACATCATGCCGGACGAGGCCCTTCGGCTGCCCGCGGGAGAGATGGACCGCCTCACGGCGCAGGAGGGTGCCGTGCAGATGGTGGCGCGTCCGCTGTTCGAAAACTATCTCGTACCGCTCGAGGTGACGGCGGTCCTCTTATTGGCCGCAACCGCGGGCGCCGTCGTGCTCGCCAAACGGAGGCTCTAAGTGTTACTGGCTCCCGCGTTGAGTGTCTCCGCTATCCTGTTCAGCATTGGCGTGCTGGGCGTGCTGCTCCGCCGGAACATCATCGTCATCTTCATGGGTGTCGAGGTGATGCTGAACGCCGTCAATCTCACGTTCGTCGCCCTTGCGCAACAGCTTGGGCCGGAAGGGCAGGTCATCGTCTTCTTTGTCATGGCCGTCGCGGCGGCCGAGGCGGCCGTGGGACTGGCCATCATCATTGCCATCTATCGCCATAGAGAAACCGTCAACCTCCAAAAGCTGAATCTCCTCCGCGGATGATACCTGCCACGGTCCAATTGGTCTGGCTGGTCGTACTCCTTCCGTTCGTCGGCTTCCTGGCGAACGGCGCGCTCAGCTTTGTCCATCCCAACGCGAAGACCGCGGTCAGCGTCATCGGCGTCGGTGTCCTCGCCGCCGCGTTCGCCGTAGCCGTCGCGGTCGTTGCGGGCCTGGCCGGCGCACCGGGTGGCGCGCCGTACGACGTGCACCTGTGGTCCTGGATGCCGGCCGGCTCGCTCGAAGTCGACCTTGCGTTCCAGGTCGACCAGCTCTCCGCCGTGATGTTGATGGTCGTGACCGGCGTGGGCACACTGATCCATGTGTTCAGCGTCGGATACATGCGCGAAGACCGCTCTTATCCGCGTTACTTCGCTTATCTCAATCTGTTCGTCTTCTTCATGCTGGTGTTGGTGCTCGGCGCCAACTTTCCGGTGCTGTTCGTAGGCTGGGAAGGCGTGGGGCTCTGCAGCTACCTGCTGATTGGCTTCTGGTATCAGGATCATGCCAACGCGAACGCCGGGAAGAAGGCGTTCATCATGAACCGCATCGGCGACTTCGGGCTGCTGATGGCGATGTTCATGATCTTCCGCGCCACCGGCTCATTGAGCTTCGCGGAGGTGTTCGAAGCCGCGCCCAACCAGTTCGGGGTCAACAGCGCGGAGATCACGCTCATTACACTGTTCCTGTTTCTCGGATGCGTAGGTAAATCGGCACAGATTCCCTTATATACGTGGCTGCCGGACGCTATGGCCGGCCCCACGCCAGTGTCCGCCCTGATTCACGCGGCCACGATGGTCACCGCCGGCGTCTACCTGGTGGCCCGGTCGAGCGTGCTGTTCGCCATGGCGCCGTTCACGGGAGCGGTCGTGGCGGGTATCGGCGCGCTGACGGCCCTCTTCGCGGCGACCATCGCGCTCAAGCAGTGGGACATCAAGAAGGTGCTCGCGTACTCCACCGTGTCGCAGCTGGGGTACATGTTCATGGGCGTCGGGGCGGGCGCGTACGCGGCGGGCGTCTTCCACCTCGTGACGCATGCCTTCTTCAAGGCCCTCCTGTTTTTGGGGTCCGGGTCGGTCATTCATGCGATGCACCACGCGTACCACGCCACGCATTCCCACGACGATGCGCAGGATATGCGCAACATGGGCGGGTTGAAGGCCTACATGCCGTGGACCTTCGGCCTGATGTGGGTGGCCACCCTCGCCATTGCGGGCATCCCGCCGCTGTCGGGCTTCTTCTCGAAGGATGGAATCCTGGCGGCCACGTTCGGGCGTATTCCCGACACGCCGGTGTTCATGGTGTTCTGGCTCTTCGGGGCCGTGGCCGCGTTGTTGACCGCCTTCTACATGACGCGCCTCATGCTCTACACGTTCCACGGGGCCAATCGCACGGGCGATCAGGAGCGAGAGCACCTGCACGAGGTGCGCTGGATCATGACGGGGCCGCTCGTCGTGTTGGGCATATTGAGTGCGGTGGGCGGTGTGCTCAATCTGCCGCACATCTTGCCCGGTGCCGAATGGCTGGGCCACTGGCTGGAGCCGGTCACCGAGGGCGCGGCGGCGTATCTGCCCGAAGTACACCTTGCCGTGCCGACCGAATGGATGCTGCTAGGCGGGGCGACGGTCATCGCGCTGTTGGGCATTGGCGCTGCAGTGGCCCTCCTCAAACCGGCCGCCCTCACCAGAGCGGCCGAGGCGCCCGCCGAAACCGGAGTGCGCCGCATCCTCCTCGCCAAGTACTACGTGGACGAGCTGTACGACCGATTCATCGTGCATCCGATCGTCTGGCTGTCCCGGCGGGTCTTGTGGCGCGTGGTCGACGAAGGCGTGATCGACGGCGCCGCCGTCAATGGCGCCGCGCGCACCGGGAAGCTGATCGGGTGGCTCGGGACTCGTTTCCAGACCGGACAGGTCGGCACGTACGTCGTGCTCTTCGTCGTGGGCGTTCTGGCGCTGCTCCACGCGATGACGAGGTAACGGGCCATGGCGGACTTCTTGAGCGGCATCGGCTACGAGCGGTGGATTCTCGACGCCCTGATGATCCTGCCGCTGATTGGCGCCGGCATCGTCCTGGTGCGTCCGGAGCGGGAGGCCCGCCTCCTGGCATTCGGGATCTCCGTGGTCGTGTTCGTCCTGTCTGCCGGCATGTGGTGGGCCTTCGATTCCCACACCGCGGCGATGCAGTTCGAGGTGCGCCACGCCTGGATTCCGGAGTGGGGCATCACGTACCACTTGGGGGCGGACGGCATCTCCCTCTTCATGGTGCTCCTCACCACGTTCACGATGCCGCTCGCGATTCTGGGGAGCTGGAAGTACATCCAGGAGAAGGAACGCGGGTTCTACGCCCTCATGCTCGTCCTGACCACCGGCATGCTTGGCGTATTCGTGGCCCTGGACCTCTTCGTCTTCTACGTGTTCTGGGAGATCATGCTGATTCCGATGTATTTCATCATCGGAGTCTGGGGCGGCACCCGACGGCTGTATGCCGCCATCAAGTTCTTCGTGTACACGTTTGCCGGATCGCTGCTGATGCTCGTCGCGATCTTGGTCATGTTCTACGTCGTAGGACGGACCACCGGCACGTATTCGTTCGAGTACGCGCATCTGCTGCGCAATGCGGATGCGGTTGCGCCCTGGGCGGGTTGGCTGTTTCTGGCGTTCGCCGTCGCGTTCGCGATCAAGGTGCCGGTCTTTCCGTTCCACACGTGGCTGCCGGATGCGCATGTCGAGGCGCCCACCCCCGGGTCCGTGATCCTGGCCGGCATCCTGCTCAAAATGGGCACGTACGGTTTTCTGCGGTTTGCATTGCCGTTCTTCCCCGATGTGGCGTTGGGACCGGTGGTCGAGCCCGTCGTCGTGACGCTGGCGGTGGTTGGCGTGATCTATGGCGCCCTGGTCGCGCTGGTCCAACCGGATTTCAAGAAACTCATCGCCTATTCATCCGTGAGCCACCTCGGGTTCGTGATGCTCGGGATCTGGGCGCTCACGGTGCAGAGCGTCGAGGGCGCCATCATCATCATGATCAATCACGGCGTGTCGACGGGCGGCCTGTTCTTGATCGCCGGGATGCTGTACGAACGGCGCCACACGCGAGAGATATCGGCGTTCGGTGGTCTGGCCCGCACGGTGCCGGCGCTTTCCACGGTGCTCACCCTCGTGGCGCTGTCGTCGATCGGTCTGCCGGGTACCAACGGCTTCGTGGGTGAATTCCTGGTCCTCGTCGGGTCGTTCGCCGAGTTCCCGCGCGCGACGGCTATCGCAACGAGCGGCGTCATCTTTGCCGCCGCGTATTTGCTGTGGGCGCTGCAGCGGATGCTGTTCGGACCCGTCGACAAGAGGGAGAACGAGGATCTGCCTGACCTGAGCCGCCGGGAACTCGCGGTGCTGACGCCGCTCATCATCTGCATTCTCTGGATCGGTCTGTATCCCGCCCCGTTCCTGCGGCGCGTCGAAGCTTCCGCGGAGGCGGTGATCTCACAGGTGAAGAACCAGGCGGCATCGGACGTTCAAGCCGCCAGACCCGCGGCGCTCGTCGAGCCGGGAGAAGACGACTGATGGTCATCGATCTCGGATCCGCGGGCGGACTCCTGGTCGCCCTGCTGCCGGAGTTCCTGCTGACGATGTGGGGCTGCATCATCATGCTCGTGGCCGGATGGCGCCACCGTGACGCCAGCGATCAGCGGTTCGCGGGACAGCTGAGTATCGCGGCATTCCTCACCGCATTGATCGCCGTCTTGTGGATGTGGGTGATGGATGCCAGAGCGAACGCCGGCGCGCACATCGTGGCGCTCGATGCGTTCCGCTATGCCTCCAGCGCCGTGTTTCTGCTGGGGGCGCTCCTCGCGTCGTTCTTGTCGTTGGGCTACGTGGGGCGCGAACGGATCCTTGCCCCCGAGTATTACGTACTGCTGGTGTTCAGCACGGTGGGCATGATGATGATGGCCGCCGCCGCGGACCTCCTGCTCGTGTTCCTGGCGCTGGAAGTGATGTCCGTGTCGGTGTACGTGCTGGTGGGCATCAACCGCCGCAGCGTGCACGGCGCCGAAGGTGCCCTCAAGTATTTCCTGTTGGGGGCCTTTGCGTCCGGATTTCTGTTGTACGGTGTTGCGCTGATTTATGGGGCCACGGGCACGACCAATCTCTCGCTGATCGATTACCGTACGGCCAGCCTCGGCGTGAGCCCGATGCTCTTGGCCGGTGTCGCGCTGCTCCTCGTCGGGTTCGGATTCAAGGTCGCGGCCGTTCCCTTCCACATGTGGACGCCCGACGTCTACGATGGCGCGCCCACGCCCATCACGGCCTTCATGGCCGCGGCGGTCAAAGCCGCCGGGTTTGCCGCCCTCGTGCGCATTCTCATTCATGCCCTGGGGGACTCGGCAGCCGTTTGGCAGCAGGCCCTGTGGTGGCTGGCGGTACTGACCATGGTGGGTGGCAACCTGATGGCGCTGGCGCAACGTGGCATCAAACGCATGTTGGCGTACAGCTCCATCGGGCACGCCGGCTATTTGTTGACGGCTACGGCGTCCGGAACGGAGACGGGCGCCGGAGCATTCCTCTTCTACGCCCTGGCCTACACGCTCATGACGATCGGGGCGTTCGCGGTGGTTGGCGTGGTCGGGCGCAACGGCGAACGGGATCTCCAGATCGACGATTTCGCCGGCATGGCCAATCGGCGGCCGTGGCTGGCCCTGGCGATGGCGATCTTCATGCTGTCGTTGTTGGGATTCCCGGGCACCGCCGGGTTCATCGCCAAATGGTTCGTGTTGTCCGCGTCGATCGAGGCGGGGCAATGGTCGCTGGCTATCGTGTTGGTCGTGGCCAGTGTGTTTTCGGCCGGCTACTATCTCCCGGTGATCATGGAGATGTATATGCGGCCGCCGCGCGTCGAGACGTCTCACGAGCAGAGCGTCGCGACCGGAGCAACACGATGGGTGGTCGCCGCCACGGCGGTGGCCCTCCTCGTGTTCGGTTTCTGGCCCCAGCCCGCGCTCAATGTTGCGCGGGATGCGAGCCAGGATCTCAGGCCGGCTGTCGAGTTCACGACGGTCGGTTCGGAGTGAACGCCGAGCACCGACCGACGTCGGTGTTGGACGGCCGGCGTCTGCGCCCTATCACGTTCCTGCCGGCCGGTGGGAGGACTCCATGAAGGTGCCCGCGAACATCTTTCGTCAGTACGACATACGTGGTGTTGTCGATGAGGATCTGGACGCCCAGATCGCGCATGCCATCGGGCGCGCCGTCGCCACCATGGCGTTCCGCCGCGTCGGACACGCCGCGACCATTGCCGTCGGGCGCGACAACCGTCCAAGTGGTGAGATGCTCGCCCATGCGGTGCGCGATGGTATCGCCGCGGCGGGCGGCACCGCGATCGACGTGGGGCAGGTTCCAACGCCCGCGCTCTATCTCGCGCTGTATGAGTTGGACGACGTGGACG
>Ga0302046_10002397_pt1 | contig 17446 bp, 12 predicted proteins | sample RVTome_11_FD_200261 | JGI IMG/M metagenome (GOLD analysis project Ga0302046, IMG submission 200261) | Soil microbial communities from uranium-contaminated site in the Upper Colorado River Basin, Wyoming, United States - RVT147D111 (version 2) ...
CTGCAACGCGTCGACTGGCTGCTGCGTCGAGAGCCGGACTGGGTCGTGATCGAGCTGGGCGGGAACGACGGGTTGCGCGGGACGCCGCTGGAGGCGACGCGTGAGAATCTGGTCGCCATCGTGCGTCGCGTGAAGGCCGCGAACGCTCGGCCGATCGTGTTCGGGATGCGGCTGCCGCCCAACTACGGCGCGGACTACGCCGACGGCTTCGCGGACGTCTTCGCGCGCGTCGCGGAGGAGGAGGACGTGCCCTTCGTCCCGTTCTTCCTCGAGGGGGTGGGCGGCGTCGTCGAGCTCAACCACCCGGACGGCATCCACCCGACCGCCGAGGGGCACCGGCGCATCGCGCGGGGTCTCGCGCCGTTCTTCAGGGATTTGCTCGGCGCTCTGTAGCCACGTGGGCCACGTGGGCCTCGCGCGCGAGCCGCAGGCTCTCGAGGTCGCCGCCGAGGGCGAGCAGGGGCTCCATGCTGGCCGCGACTCCGCCCAGGCGTCCCCAGGCGACGCGCGCGCCGTCGCGCAGCACGCACAGCCGGCGCAGCGCGGTCCAGGAGAGGGGAGAGCGCCGCAGGAGGTCCGGCAGCGGCAGCCCGTGTTCCAGGGTCCGCCGGCGCCCGAGGTCGAAGGCGCCCAGGCGCGCGCGGGCCGGCGAGACGAGCGCACGCGCGACGGAGCGCTGCACGACCGCCCGCGAAGCGAACAGGGTGCGATGACCGCGCAGCGAGAGCTCGCGCAGGAAGCGCTCCTCGCCTCCGTGCACGAGGGCGAGCTCCCGCGCGCGCTCCTGCGGCAGGCGCAGCCCGGGAGCCTCGAAGCGCACGCCGGACTCGAGCGCCGAGCGCCGGATCCAGAAGTTCCGCCCGGTCGGGACCAGGCCGATCGGATAGGGGCCGGAGTCGTGCCACGGCGCGTGCTCCTCGAACCCGAGCTCGCGCACCGGCGCGCCGCGCTCTCCGCTGGCCCAGCGCGGCGGGCGACCGTCCGGCCAGACGACCTCGACCCGTCCGCCGAAGACGTCGTAGTCGGGGAAGGAGTCGCAGGCGTCGCGGATCTCCTTCAGCCAGCTCAGGGCCGGCTCCACGCCCTCGTCCGTGAAGGCGACGATGCGGCCGAGCCCCTCGTCGGCGAGCCCGTGGTTCAGGAGCGTGGCGCGCCGGGTCGCGCCTCCGTTCGGGACGGCGAGATGGCGCACCGGGATCCCCTCGATCCGGGCGCACACCTCGCGCGTGTGCTCGCCACCCTCGTCGTCCAGGACCAGCACCTCGACCGCGAGCCGGTCGCGCCGGCAGGACTCGATCCGGTGCAGCAGCCGGCCCAGGCTCTCGGGCCGCCGGCCGGTGGGCAGCAGGATGCTGAGGTCGGGAGCGGACATGGGCGCGTACGGTACCCGCCCCCGCGGAACTCAGTCGCCGACCTTCTCCCCCTTCTCGTACACGCCGCTCGCCTCGCGGTCGAGCGAGCCGTCCTCTCGCCAGACGCTCCAGCGGCCGGAGAATAGTCCCACCTCCATCTCCCCCTCCGCGCGCACGAGACCGTTCTCGAACCAGTAGGTCCAGGCGCCGACGCCGAGGTTCTCGAAGTACGTGCCGCGCATCTGCAACCCGCCGCCCTCGTACCAGAAGGTCCAGTCCCCGAAGCGCTTTCCATCGACGAACCGACCCGCCGCCATGGGACTGCCGTCCGCGTACCACCACTCCCAGTCGCCGTCCTCGACGCCGTTCGCGTAGGCGCCCCGCTCGTGCACCTGGCCGTTCTCGTGCCACGCCTCCCAGCTCCCGTGGCGCACCCAGGTCCCGTCCCGCGCCGGAGCCTGGGAGCCGCGGTAGGCGAGCCGGTCGCGCGAGTACCAGGACTCGAGCAGCGGGCCCACGCTCACGTCCGGTGGCGTGCGCCGTGACTCGGCCGAAGCGAGGACCTCGCGTCGCTCGGGAGTCCGTGCGCGCGCGCGCGGCGCGGCGGGCGTCACGGCGCGCGGCGTGGGACCGGCCTCTAAGCCCGCGGGCTCGTCCGCGCGCCCCGGAGCACGCCCGCCGGCCGAGAGCTCGAGCGTGACACGCACGAAGTCCGCCTCCTCCGCCGTGCGCTCGACGGAGCCGTGCAGCGAGCCGTCGGGTCCAAGCGCTCGGCCGATCAGGAAGGCCGCGGCGATGGCGAGGGCACAGCCCGCACCGAGGAAGGCGAGGAAGAAGGCGCGCATCGGAACCTCCTTGGAGGAAAGGCGGGGGGACCCGGGCGAACGCGTTACCCTCGGTCCGGTTCACGGGTATCCACCGGAAGGCACCGGCGACAGGCACCGGGCGCAGCGTTCCGCGCCCCCACCCCGCTTCGCGCGAAGCACGGCGACGAGAGGCTCGATGGGAGACACGGATTCCGACGTCAAGAAGCTCAGGGGACTGCTCGAGAACGTCGAGCGCGTCCTGCACGGCAAGCGCGAGGCGGTGACGCTCGCCATCGTCGGTCTCTTGGCCGAGGGGCACGTGCTGCTGGAGGACGTCCCCGGGACGGGGAAGACGACGCTCGCGCGGGCGCTGGCGCGCTCGCTCGACTGCCGCTTCCGGCGCATCCAGTTCACGAACGACCTGCTCCCGTCCGACGTGCTCGGCGTCTCGGTCTGGTCGTCGGACCGGTCGGAGTTCGTCTTCCGGCCGGGACCGATCTTCGGAAACGTCATCCTGGCCGACGAGCTCAATCGCACGACGCCGCGCTCGCAATCGGCGCTGCTCGAGTGCATGCAGGAGCGCAGCGTTTCCCTCGACGGCGAGACGCGCGTTCTTCCGCGTCCCTTCTTCGTGATCGCCACGCAGAACCCGATGGAGTTCGAGGGGACCTATCCGTTGCCCGAGTCGCAACTCGACCGCTTCCTGCTCTCGGTGCGCATCGGCTATCCGGGGCGCGACGTCGAGCGCGAGATCCTGCGGAGCCGGCTGGGAGAGGATCCCATCGACTCGCTCGCCGCGGTGATGTCGGTCGACGAGCTGCTGGTCGCGATCGACGCCGTCAAGGAGGTGACGGTCGACGACTCCTTGCTCGAGTACGTGCTCGACTTCACGCAGGCGACGCGCGAGAGCGAGCTGTTCCTCTTGGGAGCGAGTCCGCGAGCGGCCCTCGGCTGGGTCCGCGCCGCGCGCGCCATGGCGTTGCTCGCGGGTCGGACCTGGTGCACGCCCGACGACTTCAAGCGGCTGGTCGTCCCGGTGCTCGCGCATCGCACGCTCCCTGCCTCCGCGTCCGACGAAGGGCTCAGCGCGTGCAGCGATCCTGCGCTCGAGGAGCTCGCAGGCACCATCCCGATCCCCGCGTGAACGCGCCCGAGAGCATCGCGATCCGGCCGACCCGCGCGGGACGCGCCCTGCTCCCCTTCCTCGCGTCGGGCATCGTGGCGGGATGGTTGTTCGGCGGGACGTCGGGTCTGCTCGGCGCGGCGCTGCTCGTGCTGACGTTCGTCTCTCCGCTCTTCGCCTGGTTGCACGCGCGCGCGCTGCGCATCGGAACCGTCCGCCCGCGCAGCGCCTCGGTCGGAGCGTACTTCACGCTGCCGCTCCCGATCCGAAACGACTCCCTCCTGTTCGCCGCGCGCGACGTCACGCTGCGCCACGGCACGCGGAACGACGGCGACACGCGGCCGGCGGGCTTCCTGGCTCGCCTCGCTCCTGGCGCGTCGGTCGAGCTCCCCTCTGCGTTGCACTTGGTCGAGCGCGGGCGCGAGCACACCCTGCGGCTCGCCCTTTCCTCCTCCTTCCCGTTCGGGCTCTTCCGGCTCGAGGCGAGCTACGCCGTCCCGTGCGACCTGCTCGGCCTGCCGCGCCTCGGCGCTCTGCGCGACCTCGGCCGCCTCGAGGCGCTCGAACCGGAGCTCGTGCCGGGCCGGAGCACGGCGCCAGCCGGCGAGGAGGAGCTGTTCGGGGTGCGCGACTGGCGCGAGGGCGAGAGCCTGCGGCGCGTGCACTGGAAGCTCTCGGCCCGCCGAGACCGCCGCATCTCGCGCGAGTTTCGACCGCACTCGCTGTCGGACGTGCGCGTGCTGCTGGCAGCCAGCTTCCCCGCGCGGGCAGCGTGGACGCGGCGCGATCCCTCCTTCGAGAAGGCGGTCAGCCTGGCAGCGACGCTGGTCGAGCACACGCTGCGCCAGGGCCGGACCGTGCGCCTGGGGGTCACGGGCGGTCCCGTCGCCTGGACCACGCACCGTGGCCGCGGCGGACTCCAATCCGCTCTCGTCCGCCTGGCGCTGGTCGAGGGAAGGACAAAAGATCCGTGGAGCGAGATCCGGCACGCGCTGCTCGAGGGCGCTCCGGCCGCTCGGCGCCGTACGACGACGCTCGCCGTCCTGGCCGGAGGCGGCCTGGGAGCGTCCCTGCCGCGCGACGTGCGCGTGCTCGACGCGGACGACGTACGAACGGACGGACTGTTCCAACGCGGCGCGCCCAGGCACGAGGCGGTCGCGGAGGCGAACTTGAACCGGTCGTCGAGCACGGTGAGGGAGTGAAGTGCCGATCCGGCCGGAGGCTGGTGAGGGATGCGGACTAGGCGCATCGAGACCGTGAGCGTGGAACGCGCCGAGATCGCCGCGCGCCGTGCGCTCGTCGCTTCGGCCGTCGTGACCTACGGGATCTTCGTCGGAGTGCACGTCGTCGGAGGTCCACCGCTCGAGATCGCCGCGCTCTCGGCGCTGCTCCTGCTCCCCTACCTGTTCGCCCTGGTCCGGCGGCACGACCCGCTCTGGGATCGCCACCGCCTGCTATCAGCTTCGGTCGCCACGGTCGTCCAGGCCGTGCCGTTCCTCGCGCTTGGGTTCGCGCGGCTCGAGCTCGTCGCGCCGGCCGCGCTCGCCTTCGTCCTGGGGCACCTCATGCTCTGCTCTCGCGACGCACGCGCGGCGGGCGCCGTGCTCGTTCTCGGCCCCGCGCTCGTGCTGCTCGAACTGGGCTTCCGCCCGGCTGGTCCGTGGCTGGGCGCCTTCGCGCTGACGCTGGTCGTCGCCGTCGTCGGCCTGCGCTTCCTCGTGGCCCGCGAGTGCCGGCGCCACGTGCTCGAGCGCGCGCCCTCGGTCCTGGTACGTGACGGAGCGGGGATCCGCGGCGTCGCCGCGTCCGTCGGCGGACTGCGCGAGACGCTGCACGGCGTGCTGCTCGGTCTGCTGGTGGTCCTGCTGCTGCCGATGGCCTACCTGCCGATCGTCCTGCTCCCCGATCCGCGGCTCGAGCGGACGCGCGCGGCGCAGGACACGGGGACGGAGCCGGAGGCGCTCGACGCGCGCGAGACGGAGGCCGGCGGGACCGTCCCCGGCGCGACCGTGGAGGGCCTGTTCCCGGGCGACCTCGTGCTGTCCGGGAACCTCGATCCCCTCGTGGACGAGCTCGTCGTAGTCGCCACGCCGGTTCCCGCACGCGACGTCGGCCCGCTCTACCTGCGCGGGATGGTGCTCGACACGATCCACGCGGAGGGCGCGCGGAAGTCGGCCGGCACGACGGCCGCGCTCCTGGCCGACGGCGACGACGGCGCTCTCGACGGCTGGACGACGACGGCCGAGCCGCCCGCGGGCTCGACGTCCGTCGGGCTGCACGTGCTTCAGCGGCGCATGCGCGTGGGGGCGGCGCGGGCCGACGTCGTCTTCGCGCCGCGGCCGCTGCTCGGGCTGGAGCTCCCGGCCGCCCGGCACGATCCGGACGGATCGACGCTGGCGCCCTGGAACGGTCGCGACGAGTCGGACTGGCGCGAGCTGCGGCTCGCCTACGCGGTCCGCACGGAGGTGCCTGCGACGGCAGAACGAGGCGCGGATCCGCGCTACCTCCAGCTCCCCGAGGAGTCGGGGGCGCTCGAGCCCGTGCGCGCGCTCGCGCGCCGCGTGACGATCGGCGCGCGTGACGATCGCGAGCGCGTGCAGCGCGTGCTCGACTACTTCCACGACGAGTTCACCTACGCGCGCATCTCGGCCGAGTTCCCCGGGCTCCTGGGCGTGCTCGACTTCCTCGAGGAGAAGCGCGGGCACTGCAGCTACTACGCGACGGCGTCCACGCTCATGCTGCGAACGCTGGGCGTGCCCGCGCGCATCGCCACGGGGTTCCTGGCGGGCACCTTCGATCCGGTCGAGGGTGCCTACGTGGCGACGACCAGGAACGGGCACGCCTGGATCGAGGTGCAGTTCGAGGGAGTGGGCTGGGTTCCGCTCGACCCCACGCCGGTCGGCCCGCGCACGGACGTGCTCGCGGGAGGCGCGGCCGGCCCGGCGGAGGGCCTGCGCGGCTGGCTCGCCGGGCTGTGGTTCGACCTCGACGGGTGGGCCGACACGGGTGAGAGCGTGTACCTGCGCCACTTCCTCGCCGCGCTGTTCGACGGACCCGCGGCGCTCCTCGCCAGCCTGCGCCGGAAGCCCTGGCGGGCGCTGCCGCTGATCGTCGCCGCGTGGCTCGCGCTGCTCGTCGCTCGCCGGCGGCGGCGCGCCGAGTCCGGACCCGTGCGCCTCGGTCCGCGCAGACGGCGGGAGGCGGGCGAGACGCTGTACGCGCAGCTCCTCGCGGCTCTCGCGCGGCTCGGGCACGCGCGCGCGCCGGCGCAAACGCCGCTCGAGTTCGCGCTCGAGGTCGTGCGGCGCGGCGGCGAGCCGCTGCGAGCCGTCGTGCCCTGGACCGAACGCCTCTATCGTGCGCGCTACGGCGGCGAGGCGTTCACGCGCGAGGAGTCGCGCGCGCTGCGCGAGTTCGTGCGGCGCGTCGGTGATGTCGCGCACGAGCCGCGCGACGACCGGGCTCACGCGTAGAACCGCTCGACCTCGCTGCGGAAGCGCGCGGAAAGGGTCCGGTAGACCTCGACCAGCTCGGGCTCGGGGTCGACACGCGCGCCGTCCACGGCGACGAACCGCGCGGTCAGCGACTCGATCGGCTCCTTCGTCGTGACCCAGGCGGCCTGGAGCGCCGCCCCGAGCGCGGCCGACTCCGGCTCCGCCAGGCGCTCGACCGGCGTGCCCGCTACCGCCGCCAGGATGCGGCGCCAGAGCGCGTTGCGCGCGCCGCCGCCGACCAGACGCAGCGAGGTGGGCTCCAGCCCGAGCGCCCGCATGCGGTCGAGACCCCAGCCCAGGTTCAGGCTCGTCCCCTCGAGCGCAGCGCGCAGGAGACGCCCCGGGGTCAGCGACCCGGCGCGGATCCCGAGCAGCGTCCCCGCGGCGCGCGGCAGATCGGGCACGCGCTCCCCCGCCAGGTACGGCAGGAGCAGCAGGCCCTCGCAGCCGGCGGGCTCCGCCTCCGCCAGCGCGGTGAGCTCGTCGTGGCCCAGCGCGAACGCGGAGCGCACCTCCTCGATCACGCCGGTCGCGTTCATCACGCATAAGAGCGGCAGCCAGCCGCCGGTCGAGTCGCAGAAGGGAGCGACGAGACCGGCCGGGTCGACGACCGGGACGTCGGCACGCGCGAAGACGGTGGCCGACGTGCCCAGGGACAGGACCCAGCGGCCGGGGACGACGGCGCCGCTCCCGATCGCGCTCAGCATGTTGTCGCCTCCGCCCGGAGCGACCGCGACGCCGGCCGGGAGCCCGAGTTCGGCCGCGGCCCCGCGCGAGAGCGTCCCTGCGGGCTCGTGCGGCGTCACCAGCTCGGGCACGAGCTCCGGCAGCTCCGGATCGACGGCGAGCATCGCGCGCTCGTCGAAGCGGCGTTCGAGGGGATCGAAGAAGCCGGTCCCCGAGGCGTCGCCCGCCTCCATCCAGGCCGTCCCCGTGAGCTTCAGGTCGATCCAGTCGTGCGGTAGGAGCACGCGCGCGAGCCGCGCACGGTTCCGGGGCTCGTGGCGCGAGAACCACAGGATCTTCGAGGCGGTGTAGCCGGTCGGGAGCGGCCGGCCCAGGCGCTCGGAGAGCTCGCGCGCCTCCGCGGCGGTGGACGTGTCGCACCACAGCTTCGCGGGGCGGATCACCTCGTCGCGCGCGTCGAGCGGGACGAACCCGTGCTGCTGGCCCGACACGCCGATGCCGCGCAGGCGCTCCGGGTGGAAGGCGTCCTGGGCGCGGAGCTCGGCCACGACCGTGCGCACGGCGTCCCACCAGGTCGCCGGGTCCTGCTCGGCGGCTCCCACGGGCAGCCCGGGCAGGAGCCCGTAGGAGCTCGAGGCGCGCGCGACCACCCGTCCGGATTCGAGGTCGAGGACGAGTCCCTTGGTCCCCTGAGTGCCGACGTCCAGGCCGAGGACCTGGCTCATCCGCGCACTCCCATCAGGTGCTCCTGCAGGAGTTGGTCGAGCCGCTCGTAGCCCAGCCCGCGGCGCGCGATCGCGTCGACGTCGACCTTCACGGCGCGCAGCTCGCGAGTGCGCTCAGGGTCGTAGCCGCCGCGCAGGAGTCCCTCGAGACGCCCGTCGGTCGGCGCACTCGTCAACGCCTTCACCTCCGGGTCCGCGTCGAAGGCTTCGGCGCGCGCCGCGAGGATCTTGTAGGTACGCATGCAGCCGCGCGCGAACTCCCACACGCCCTCTTCGTCCTCCGTGCGGTAGGCGTGCGCGTCGAAGTGGCGCGGCCCCGTGTAGCGCGGACCGCCGGCGGTGCCCTCCAGGAGCCGCACCAGGAGGAACGCCTGCTTCAGATCCTCGGAGCCGAAGCGCAGGTCCTGGTCGTAGCGCCCGATGCGCTGGCCGTTCAGGTCGATGTGGAACAGCTTCTCCGCCTCCATCGCCTGCGCCACGCAGTGCACGAAGGAGAGCCCGGCCATCGTCTCGTGCGCCACCTCCGGGTTCACGCCGACCATCTCGGAGTGCTCCAGCGTCTCGATGAAGTGCAGCATGTGCCCCGTGGTCGAGAGGTAGATGTCGCCGCGCGGCTCGTTGGGCTTGGACTCGAGCGCGAAGCGCAGGTCGTAGCCCTGGTCCTTGACGTAGCCGCACAGGAGATCCAGCGCCTCGCGCATGCGCCGGATGGCATCCATCGGATCGCGGCAGGCATCGGCCTCGGTCCCCTCGCGCCCGCCCCAGAAGACGTAGATCGTCGCGCCGAGCTCGACGCCCAGGTCGATGCCGTCCATCGTCTTCTGCAGCGCGAAGGCGCGCACGCGCGGGTCGTTCGAGCTGAAGGCTCCGTCCTTGAACACCGGATGCCCGAACAGGTTGGTCGTCGCCATCGGCACGACCATGCCGTTGTCCTCGAGCGCCGCCTTGAAGTCGGCCACGATGCGGTCCCGCACGGAGGCCGAGGAGCCGAAGGGGACCAGGTCGTTGTCGTGCAGGTTCACGCCCCAGGCGCCGCACTCCGCCAGCTTCGCGACGGCGTGCGTCGGCGCCATGGGCGCGCGCGTCGGCTCGCCGAAGGGATCGCGGCCGACGTTCCCCACGGTCCAGAGGCCGAAGGAGAACTTGTCCTCACGCGTGGGTCGGTAGGGATCCATGATTGCGCTCGCGGCTGGGTTGCGTCCGACTCGGGTCTCGAACGACGCTCGACGGCCGCTATCGTAGGCGAAGCGGTCAAAGGAGCGATGCCGAGAGACGCGGGAATGGGACGGGCGTTCCGCGCCGCATGGACGACGGCGTCGATCGTCTGGGCGCCCGCCTGCCACCTCCCGGCGAGCGCGGTCGTCGCTCCCGAGGTGATCGAGGTGCTCGAGGAGAACGCCTTCCTCGAGAGGATCGACGAGCACGAGCTCGCGCGCGAACTCGAAGCGCTGCTGGGCGTGGAGGTGGAGCCGCAGCGAGTGCGCGCCGGGCGGTACTGGCGCGTCGACCTGGAGCTCGGCCCGCTCGCGCCGCTCGACCTCGACCGTCCGCGGTCGGCGGCCCTCGAGGGATTGCGGTCCTGCGATCTGCTGCTGGCGAAGAACGCGAAGGCGCAGAGCCTGGGGACGACGCTGTCGTTGGAGGCGTTCACGTTCTACGACCACGTCGGGCTCCTCGAGCTCGACGAGAACGGCCGGCCCTGGGTGTACGAGTCCTGGCCGCGCATCTCGCTCAAGCCCCTCGGACCGGTGTTCGCCGGGCGCTTCGGTGGCGAGGTCGCGCGCATCCCCTTGTCCGACTTCGTTCGGCGCTACGAGACGGTCGAGTGCATCCGCCTGGGTGGGATGGACGAAGGCGAGTCGGCCGCCGTGCTGCGACGTGCGCGCGCGGCGCGCGAGCACCGGATCGAGTACGACCCGTTCCACGACGCGGACGACCCGCGCCTCTCCTGCTCGGAGCTCCTGGTCCACCTGCTGGGGGAGGCCGTCCGGGATGGCGGAGCCCTGACGCCGGCCGCGGTCTCGCGGCACCGGTCGGTGCGGCGGCTCCTGACCGCCCTCGGGTTCCGCACCGACCCCTACCTCGTTCCCGACTCGTTCGCCGCGCTCCCGGGCGCGACCAGCGTCGGCACCCTCAGCCGACACCGGGATCGGGCGGGCCTGGCCTCGGTCGCCGTCGCCTACGAGCTGCTGCACGCGCACTTCCTCGCCAGCGATGCCGACGTGGGGATCGGGAGCTACGTCGCGTTCGATCGATGGCAGCTCGTGCGCTACCGCGAGGCCACGCGGTCGTTCCTCGACCTGGCCGCGGGCCTCGCCGCCGCGCTCGGGCCCTGGGACCAGCGCAGCGAGGCGCGCCTACGAAGCGACCTGACGCGCACGCTACCGCTGTTCTTTCGCCGACGAGACCCGCGTCGGGACCTCTAGGAGGCTGTCGGAGTAAGGCGCATCGACGTCATTCGAAGCCACTTGCTCGCTGGTTCCCCCAGGCTCGCGAGACCGAATGTACCGGTGCGAGGGGGTGTTCTTACAAAGCCAGGCATTACTCCGACAGGCTCCTAGCAGGCCCTCTTCCTGGGCCTTCGTCTCGAGGAGCCAGCGGTCCAGGCGCGCGTCGAGGTCGTCCAGGTCGCGACCCAGCACCTGCTCGATCACGCGGCGCGCGTCCTTTCCGACGCCGACCCCACGCAGCACGTCCACGACCGCTTCGGAGTGCGCTTCGAAGAGGAACGCGGCGAACAGATAGGAACGCAGCAGGTCGTCCGCGGTGAACTGCGCCGCCGGCTTCGCCACGACGTCGCGCAGCTTCGAGCCCCGGCCCGCCCGCTCGAGCGCGACGCGCCTCCAGTCCGACGACCCGAGCAAGGTCGTCCGCAACTCCGATCCACCGTCCGCGTCCAGGCCCGGGACGAACCAGGTGAGCCGCGTGCCCACCAACGCTTCGGTCAGATAGAGCCCGACCCCCTCGTGCGCCCAGGCGTGCGACAGGCCGATGCGGTGGGTCCCCTCCAGGAGGCGGTTGATCAGGAGCCGCACGACGCCGTCGCGGCGGTACTCCTCGACTTCCGTCCAGTAGACGATGTCGTTCACCTCGTCGATCCAGGTCCCGGAGGTCCCTTCGAGCCGGGCGATCGCCTCCGGGCGCAGCGTGGGGTGCCGCGCGAGGAACGGGGCGCGCTGCTCCGGCCCCGCCAGGAGGACGACCGTCAGGGGCTGCGGGAGGCTCGCTCCCTCGGCCAGCATCGCGCGGAAGAACGCGAGCGAAGCAGGGAGCTCGCGTGCGGCTTGCGCGAGCTCTTCGTCCGGAACGGTTCCGAGGATCCGTCCGACCGGAGTCACGAGCACCTTGCTCCAGGTCCCCATCTGCGTCTCCCGGCTCGTCGGGATGGCCGCCTCCGGCGCGGGCACTTCCTGCAGGGCGCGCTTCGCCAAAGCCCCGATCTCTCCGCGCCGCTCCACGGAGGCAGCCGTCTCGGCCAGGATCCATCGCTCCCCGGCCTTCACCTCGCCGCGCTCGGCGCGCAGCGCGGCGTCGTCCGGGGAGGCGACCAGGAAGTCCTCGACCAGCGCTGCGCGCTGCTCCTTGCTCAGCTCCGCGTGCGCGAGCAGCGCCCGCATCGCCTCGAGATACGGGGCGATCGAATCGAGGTAGCGCTCCGGCACCTCCTCGAGCGCGCCGGTCCCGTAGTTCTTGAACGTCTTGGGCTTCTTCGGCGGGGTCCAGGTCCCGGTCTTGTCCTTCGTCCAGCCAAGGGCGCGCAGCGCTTCCCCGTTCTCCGGATCGAGCGCGAGGATCTGCCCGAGCACGCGCTCGCGCTCGACGAACAGCCGCTTGCCTCGCAACCACTCCCCGTGCTCCTCGAGCCCCTCGAGCAGCAGCTCGCGCGCCTCCGCCCGCCTCGCCTCGAATCCCTCGAGCTGGGCCTGGACCGACCCGGTGCACACGAGCGCGTGGAGCGCGACCCCTGCCAGTGACGTGACGAGCTTCATCGTTCCCTCCTGTCGGTCTGTCGGTCCTATCTCTCCCGGGGATGAGGACGACGGACGCAGACCGGATCCTGCCGGAATCCGCACTGGCCCGCCTCGCCCATCGGTCGGACGACGGAATCGTGCGAGCCCTTCCTGCGGCCCGCGCGGACTTTCGCCGCACCTGTCCTCAGGACGGAATCAACGCCCGTCGGTCTCCGACTCGTTCAGCGAAACCGTGAGCGAGACCCAGCCCGATGGGATCTCGATCCATCCGGAGTCGAGCACGAGCGGACCGCGGGCGACCTCGAGGACGTAGCTGCCCGGCTCGATCCCGTCCAATCGCACGCGGTCCTCGAGCGATGCCACGTGCGCCTGCCCGCGCTGCCACCGGCCGGATGCGTCGACCTGCACGGGCACGAGCCGATAGGTCGCGTCCCGGATCGGCTCGCCGGTACGGGCATCGATCAGCTCGAGGTCGAGGTTCGCCTTGTGCTCCAGACCGCTCCCGCGGCGCAGCGTCACCCTGGCCCGCCGGTCCGCACGGACCCGCGCCGCCCCGTCCGCGAACCCGTCCGGTGCGCTGGTCCAGAAGAGGTAGTCCCCCGGCTCGAGCCCCTCGACCAGGAAGCGACCCTCCTCGTCCGAGGCCACGCGGCCGCCGTGGGGCCAGGCGAATAGCGCCTGGGTCGCGGCGCGGAACGGCGACGACGTCTGGAACGCGTAGCGCGACGTCAGCCGGAGCGAGTCGCGGAACGTCACCCAGGTCGACAGCGGTTCTCCCGACTCGTCGAACACGCGCCCCTCGAGGGTGAGGCCCGGCCCGAGCTCGAGCCGCATCTCCTCGTCCGCCGCGGCGGAGCCGCCCTCGACGTAGCCCAGCGCGCTGAGGGCATGGCGCACGTCCTCTTCCGAGCCGGCGCCGGCCGAGAGCTCCCGCACGGCCGTGGCGTGCCCGGGCGCCCCGGCGACGACCAGGAACCCTTCGTCGAACGTCACGCCCTCGAACAGGAACGCCCCGTCGGCCGCGGTCCGCTGCGATCGCTTGCGGTCGGGGGACTGGACCTGCACCGTCGCGCCCGCGAGCGGCCGGCCGTCGGCCAGCACGACGCCCGACACGCGCGCGCCGCGACCGAGCCGGAGCGTGGGCGCCGGGTCCCGAGGAGCATGGTCCAGCGTCGCGCTCGCGAAGCGCTCGTGGCGCGCCGTCAGGCGCAGGTCCTCCTGCGCCGGCGCGAAGAGGCGGAAGGCGCCCGAGGCGTCCGCTCCCGTTTCGTAGCGCACGACGCTCTCGTAACGGTGTCGGAGCCGTGTCCGGGCCTTCTTCCGCGTCCGGAGGACCTGCGAGTCGAGGTCGCGCTCGAGCTCCTCGAGGGTGCGCTCCGCGTCGAAGCGAACGCCGAGGCGCGCGCCGGCGAGCCGAGCGCCACGCGGGTCCTGGACCTCGGCGACGACGCTGCGCGACGCGCCCACCAGGAGCGTGACGTCCTCGGAGTCCTTCGGCGCCACCGAGCCGGTGACGACCTGGAGCGAGACCCACTCCCCGTTGGCGACCAGCAGCGTGAACTCGCCCGCGCGACCGGCTCGATCCCCGGCCATGCCCGCGAGCACGGCCCGACCGGCCCAGTCCGTCTCGGCCACTCGATCCGGGCAGGAGAGGTCGATCTCGGCCGGCTTGCGCGTGCGCCAGACGAGCACCTGCGTCTCGACCGCCTCGAGCTCGAGGTCCGTGACGTACACCCGGAGGGTTCCGCCGCGAGCCGGGACGCGCACGTGGTGCAAACCGGGTCCGCTCAGCGTCTCGACCGTGCCGCAGGTGGTGTCGGTCGCGGGGATCACCACGCGCAGCGCTCTCCCCCAGGCCGGATCCCAGTCGAAGCCGACCTGCCCGCGCTCGTCCGTCACGAGCCCCGCGAGCTCGTCGGCGAGCGCGAGCCCCGCCAGCGGTTCCCGGCCGTCCGTGACCTCGAGCGTGACCCTGGTGCTCTTCCTGCCGGCCGCGGTGGGCTCGCGTCGGCCATCCTCCGCCGCCGGCGCTTCCGCGAGCTCCGCCGGCGCGGCGAGCGCTCGCGGCTCGCGCGGCTCCGACCCGGCCGGGCCGCTCGGCCGCCAGATCGCGGCGGCGGCTCCGCCGGCGACGAGCACGAAGAGCGCCGCGACCCAGCCGATCTGCGCGCGACCGAGCGCCTCGCCGCCGGCGACGAGCGCGCACAGGCCGAACCAGGCCTGGCGGTCGCCCGCGTGCATCGCGTCGAGCTTCGTCCCGAGCTGGCTCAGCCCGCGCCGGAGGCGCGTCTCGATCGTGCGCTCGGGTGCGCCCGTGCGCTCCGCGATCGCGCGCGTCGAGAGCTCCTCCAGGTAGCGCAGCGTGATCGTCGTGCGGTAGGGCTCCTCCAGGGAGCGAACGGCCCGCGCGAGCTTCTCGAACAGCTCGACGCGCTGAGCGAGGTCCTCCGAGGAGGGCAGCGACTCGCGGCGAGCCGCCGCCCTCTCGCGCGCGGCCCGGTGGGCCGCGCCCCTGCGGCCGTCGCGCGCCAGGTTGCGCGCCACGGTGCGCATCCAAGAGCGCGCCGCGCTCGCGCTGCGCGGGCCGGCCTGCAATGCGCGCACCCACGTGTCCTGGACGAGGTCCTCCGCGTCCCGCTCGCCGACCAGGGCGCGGGCCAGCCCGCGGAGCCAGGTCGTGTCCTTCAGCAGGGAGTCGAGCGTGGGAGCGGGCGGGTCGATCATCGGGACCTCCGGGGGTCCCCCACCGAGACGAAGCCCGGCCGCGGCACCCTTCGGAACTCCCCCGGATCCTACTCAGGTCCCGCGACGCTGCATGCGCTCGACGATGCCGGTCGTCGAGCGACCCGGGACCAGCGGCGCGAGGTAGACCTCGCCCCCGTGGCTCTCGACCCAGTCGCGTCCGACGACGCCCTTCTGGGCCCAGTCCTCGCCCTTCACGAGGACGTCGGGCGTGACCTCGCGGATGATCCGCTCGGGCGTGTCCTCGCCGAAGGCGACCACTGCGTCGACCATTTCGAGCGCCGCCAGGACGCACAGGCGGTCCTCGAGCGGGTTGATCGGGCGCGCCTCGCCCTTGAGCCGCCGCACGCTCGCGTCGTCGTTGACGCCCACCAGGAGCACGTCGGCGCGGGCGCGCGCGCGGCGCAGGTAGTCGACGTGCCCGGCGTGCAGGACGTCGAAGCATCCGTTCGTGAAGGCGATGCGCTTGCCCTCGGCGCGCCACTCCGCGAGCTGCGCCTGGAGCTCCTCGGCGGCCAGGATCGCCCCGGTCTTCCGCCGGCCGGCGCCGAGCGCCGCCGCCAGCTCGGCGCGCGTCACCGAGGCGGCGCCGCGCCGGCCCACGACGATCCCTGCGGCGTGGTTCGCGAGGCGGACGGCCTGCGCCAGGGGACGACCCGCCGCGAGCACGAGCGCCAGGTGGGCGATGACGGTGTCGCCGGCACCGGTGACGTCGAACACGGCGCGCGCCATGGTCGGCACGCGGTCCTCGGTCCCGTCCCTCGCGCGGAAGTAGATCCCGTCCGCGCCCAGCGTCACGACGACCGCGTCGAGGTCGGCGATGCGCGCCAGCTCTTCGGCCGCCGCCGGAACGTCGTCGAGGTCGGGGAGCTGGCGCCCGAGCGCCTCCTCGACTTCCTTCCGGTTCGGCGTGACCAGCGTCGCGCCGCGATAGCGCCCGTAGTCGCTACCCTTGGGATCGACCAGCACCGGCACGCCGGCGCCGCGCGCGACGCGGATGACCTCCGCCAACGCGGCGTCGCCGAGGACGCCCTTGCCGTAGTCCGAGAGCACGACCGCTCCCGCCTTCGCCACGCGCGCGGACAGGCCCGCGAGCAGGCGCTGGGCGTCCTCCGCGGCGAGCGGGCCCGCCTCCTCGAAGTCGACGCGCAGGATCTGCTGGCCGCCGCTGATCATGCGCGTCTTGTCGGTCGTGGGACGGTCCCGGACCGTGAGGACGCCATCGGTCTCCACGCCGATCGCGCCGAGGAGCTCGACCAGCATGCGTCCGCGTCCGTCGTTCCCGACCACGCCGATGACCTCGACCTCCGCCTCCATCGAGCGCAGGTTGGCCGCCACGTTGCCGGCGCCGCCCAGCCGGTGCTCGTCCCGGCGCGCGGCGAGCACCGGGATGGGCGCCTCGGGCGAGATGCGAACGACCTCCCCCGTCACGTAGCGGTCGAGGATCAGGTCGCCGACGATCAGGACACGCGGCGTGCCCAGGTCGTCGAGGGTGCGCAGGAGGTCACGATCGTCCATGCGTTGGACCGGAAGGCTCGGCCGGCGCGAGATGATAGCCGTCCGAGGAGACGAGCACCTTCACGTAGGCGGCCACACCGTCCGCCAGGGAGGAGAACTCGCGCTCGTACCCGGCGGCGCGCAGCCGAGTCAGGTCGGCGCGCGTGAACGCCTGGTACTTGCCCGCGAGCTCGTTCGGGAAGGGGATCTCGACGATGCGCGCCTTCGGGTAGTGCTTCGCGGTCTCGCGCGCGAGCGCCTCGAAGCTCTCGGCCCGTCCAGTCCCGCAGTTGAAGACGCCGCTCTTCTCCGGTCGGTCCAGGAACCACAGGTTCAGGTCGACCGCGTCGTCGACGTACACGAAGTCGCGCAGGAAGTCGCCAGAGCCCGCGAACACCTCGAGTCGGCCGTTCTCCGCGATCTGGCGGTGGAACTTGAACACCACCGACGCCATGCGTCCCTTGTGGTTCTCCTGCGGGCCGAACACGTTGAAGTAGCGCAGGCCGACGACCTGCGTGCTCGCGGACGGCAGGACGCCGCGCACGTGCCGGTCGAACAGGAACTTCGAGAAGGCGTAGACGTTGAGCGGACGCTCGCACTCCGTCTCCTCGCGGAAGCCGTTCTCGCCGTTGCCGTAGACCGAAGCCGAGGACGCGTAGAGGAAGGGACAGCGGCCGAGCGCGAACGCGAGCAGCTTCTTCGAGTACTCGTAGTTCACGCGCAGCATGTAGCGACCGTCGCGTTCCAGCGTGTCGGAGCAGGCGCCCTGGTGGAACACGGCCTCGATCGGGCAGGTCGCGAAGTCGTCGAGCCGCTGCTCGAAGTCGCGGAAGTCGACGAAGTCCGTGAAGCGCAGCGAGTTCAGGCCGAGGTGCTTCTCGCCGAGCTCGAGGTCGTCGACGATCAGGACGTCGTCCAGGCCGCGGCGGTTGAGTCCGCGGACCAGGTTGCTGCCGATGAAGCCGGCTCCGCCGGTGACGATGATCATCGCGTGTCGGGCTCCATATCGTCCGGATCCTCCGGGAACTGCTCGGGAGTGTCCTTGAAAC
>Ga0302046_10002398_pt1 | contig 17439 bp, 14 predicted proteins | sample RVTome_11_FD_200261 | JGI IMG/M metagenome (GOLD analysis project Ga0302046, IMG submission 200261) | Soil microbial communities from uranium-contaminated site in the Upper Colorado River Basin, Wyoming, United States - RVT147D111 (version 2) ...
CCACGTGCCACACGCCACGAGCTGGTGGGGAAGGGCGGTTGAGGGGCCGTTGAGGGGCCGTTGAGGGTCACACGTCACTGATAGTCGTGGGTTGAGCGCAGAAGATAAAGTATGGCGAAGAAAAAGAGCACGTTGATTGTCGTCGAGTCGCCCACCAAGGCGAAGACGATCGGGAAATACGTCGGTTCGGGCTACACGGTGAAGGCCACCGTGGGGCACGTCCGCGACCTGCCGCAACGCCAGCTCGGCGTGGACGTCGAGAACGGCTTCACGCCCAAATACGTCACGATCCGCGGTAAGGGAAAGGCCCTCGCGGAGTTGAAGAAGGCCGCGAAGGCCTCGAGCCACGTGTTGCTCGCCACCGACCCCGATCGGGAAGGCGAGGCGATCGCGTGGCACGTCGCCGATCAGCTGGGCAACGGCGGGAAGGTGCACCGCGTCCTGTTTCACGAGATCACCAAGGACGCGGTGAACGAGGCGCTCGCGCACCCGGTCGACATCGACAACCGCAAGGTGGAGGCGCAACAGGCGCGGCGGATCCTCGACCGGCTGGTGGGCTACAAGGCGAGCCCGCTCTTGTGGAAGGCCGTGAAGACGGGCCTTTCGGCGGGGCGCGTGCAGACCGTGGCGCTCCGTCTCATCGTGGAGCGCGAGAACGAGATCCGGGCGTTCAGGCCGGAGGAGTACTGGTCGATCGAGGCGGACCTCGAGGCCAAAGAGAAGCGCTTCACGGCCCGGCTCCACAAGCTGGACGGCGACAAGCCGCAGATCGTGGGCGAGGATCAGGCCCGGGGCATCGTCGACGCCGTCAAGGACGAGCCGTTCATCGTCACGTCGGTGGAGCGGAAGCAGCGGCGGAAAAAGCCGGCGCCGCCGTTCATCACCAGCACGTTGCAGCAGGAGGCGGCCAAGCAGGTCGGGTTCTCGTCCAAGCGCACCATGCGGGTGGCGCAGCAGCTGTATGAAGGTGTCGAGCTGGGCGATGAGGGCGCCATCGGCCTGATCACCTACATGCGCACCGACTCGCCGCGCGTGGCCCAGGTGGCCATCGACATGGTGCGCGACTACATCAAGACCACGTACGACGACCGGTACCTGCCGGCGAAGCCCAACGTCTACAAGACGAAGAAGTCGGCGCGCGCCCAGGAGGCCCACGAGGCGATCCGGCCCACCGACGTTCATCGCGCACCCGACAAGATCAAGAAGTATCTCAGTGTCGATCAGTACAAGCTGTACCGGCTCATCTGGCAGCGCTTCGTGGCATCGCAGATGACGCCGGCGGTGTACGACACCACGGCGATCGACTTCGAGATCAAGAAACGGTACCTGTTCCGCGCCACCGGCTCGGTCATCGTGTTCGACGGCTACCACGTCATCTACACGGAGGGCCGCGAGGACGGCGACGAGCAGACGTTCGAGGATCTGAGTCCGGTGCCCGCGCTCGAGAAGGACGACCGCGCCGAGGTCATCGAGATCGCCCCGAACCAGCATTTCACGGAGCCGCCGCCGCGGTTCAGCGAGGCGAGCCTGGTCAAGGAGTTGGAGCGGCTCGGCATTGGGCGTCCCAGCACCTACAGCACCATCGTGTCCACGCTGCGCGACCGCGAGTACGTGCGCACGGAGAGCCGGCGCTTCCACCCCACCGACCTCGGCGAGACCGTCGCCAAGGTCATGATCAGCCGGTTCCCGGACATCTTCAACGTCGAGTTCACGTCCGGGATGGAGACCGAGCTGGACAAGGTCGAAGAGGGCGAGTTGAGCTGGCAGAAGGTGCTCGAGGACTTCTACGGCCCGTTCTCCAAGGCGCTCGAGGCCGTGGACACGGACGCGATGATTCGCGAGGCGCACGACGTCGGGGACCTCGACAAGGAGCCGTGCCCCCAGTGCGGCGGCAAGCTCACCGTCAAGAGCGGACGCTTCGGGCCGTTCATCGCGTGCACCAACTATCCGGAGTGCCGCTACACGCGCCCGCTCAGGCGCGACCGCGCGCCCGACCGCCCCACCGACGAGAAGTGCAAGGAGTGCGGCGCGGCCATGATCATCAAGACCGGGCGCTACGGCGAGTTCCTCGCCTGCACGCGGTACCCGGAATGCAAGCACACCCGGCCGATTCCCCTGGGCGTCGCGTGTCCCAAGTGCGGCGGCGATCTCACCGAGCGCCGGACGCGGCGCGGGCGCTCGTTCTTCGGCTGCACGAGCTATCCCGATTGCACGTTCTCCACGTGGTATCGGCCGGTCGCGGAGCGGTGTCCCGAGTGCGGGTTCGAGGGGGCGGAGCAACGCTCGACGAAGACGCGCGGCGACTACCGCCGCTGTCTGAAGTGCGAGCACGAGTTCACCGTGGACGAGGAAGCCCCCGAGGAGGCCGCGAGCGAGTCCACGGTCTCATGACGGTCACCGTCGTGGGCGGCGGCCTCGCGGGATGCGAGGCCGCGTGGGCGCTCGCGGAGCGCGGCGCCCAGGTCACGCTCCACGAGATGCGGCCCGCGCGGAACACCCCGGCTCACCGGACCGACCGGCTCGCCGAGCTGGTTTGCAGCAACACTTTCAAGTCGTTGGAGTCCGTCAACGCGCACGGCCTGCTGAAGGCCGAGCTCCGGTTATTGGGGAGCGTGCTGCTCGAGGCGGCGGACGCCGCGCGCATCCCGGGGGGCGCCGCGCTCACCGTGGACCGCGAGATCTTCGCGCGCCACGCGACCGACCGTGTGAGCGCGCATCCCCGGATCACGGTCGTGCGCGGCGAGGTCACGACGACGCCGTCGCCCGGCATCGTCGCCACCGGCCCGCTCACGTCCGACGCCCTGGCCGGCGCCATCGCCACCCGGCTCGGACTCGAGTCGCTCGCGTTCTACGACGCCATCGCGCCGATCGTCGCGGGCGACTCGTTGGAGCTGGACCGGCTGTATCGGGCGTCCCGCTACGGTAAGGGCGGCGGCGACGACTTCCTGAACGCCCCGTTCAGCCGCGAGGAATACGACGCGTTCCTGGACGCCCTGGTGGCCGCGGACCAATACCCCGGGCAGGCGTTCGACCCCATTCCGTATTTCGAGGGCTGCCTTCCGGTCGAGGAGATGGCGCGCCGCGGGAGGGAGACGCTGCGCTTCGGGCCGCTGAAGCCGGTGGGCCTGCCCGATCCCCGCACCGGACGGGAGCCCTGGGCGGTCGTGCAGCTCCGGCAAGAGGACCGCGCCGGTCAGATGTGGAACCTGGTGGGCTTCCAGACCCGCCTGCGCACCGGCGAGCAGCGCCGGGTGTTCCGCACCATCCCTGGCCTGGCCCAGGCGGAGTTCCTGCGCACGGGCAGCGTGCACCGCAACACGTACCTCAACGCGCCGGCCGCGCTCACCGCGCACCTCTCGGCGCCGGACGACCCCACGTTGCTGTTCGCCGGGCAACTGGTCGGCGTCGAGGGGTACACCGAGTCGCTCGCCACCGGGTTGCTGGCGGGAATCAACATGGCGCTCCTGCTCGATGGCGAGGCGCCGCGGATCCCGCCGCCGGAGACCATGCTCGGCGCGCTGTTGCGGTACCTCCACCATGCGCCGCCCGCGCATTTCCAGCCCATGAACGCCAACTTCGGGCTCCTGCCGCCGCTCGATCCACCGGTGCGCGACAAGCGCCGCAAGCGGGAGCTTCTGGCCGAACGGGCGCTCACCGCCATGCGGGCGTTCGCCGCCGGCGTGGCCCCGGTTGCCGCATGACCGCGTCCGTCGCCGCCCCGCTCCGTCCCGAGATCGAGGACTTCCTCGCCTTTCTCTCCACGGAGCGTAACGACTCGCCCGAGACCGTGAAGGCGTACGGCCGGGACGTGGAGGCGTTCCAGCGGTTTTGCGACGAGTATTTCGGCGACCCCGGGGCGTGGAGCTGGAGCACCCTCGACCGGCTTGCGGTGCGCGGCTTCATGGCGGAGCTGTCCCGCCGCGGCCTCGGGAAGCGCTCCGTGGCGCGCGCGGTCTCCGCGCTGCGCACGTTCTACCGGTTCCTCGAAGTGCATCACGGCGTGTCGGACAATCCGGCGAAGGGGGTCCGGCTCCCCAAGCTCGGACGCCGGCTCCCCGCGGTGCTCGATCGCGGCAGCATCGACCGGCTGTTCCAGGAGGCCGCGGCGCGGGCCGGCGGTGGTGGGTTTCCGGGAGCGCGCGACCTGGCGATCCTCGAGGTCTTCTACGCCGCGGGACTGCGCCTCTCCGAGCTGGCGGGGCTGAACCTCCCGGACGTCGACGTGGTGTCGGAGCAGATCCGGGTGCGCGGCAAAGGCAAGAAGGAGCGGATCCTCCCGCTCGGCGGGCACGCCGCGAAGGCCTTGCGCGCGTACTACGCGGAGCGCGACGCGCTGCTGGCCCGCCTGTCGAGGCGGGGAGTGGACCGCCGGGCGGTGTTCCTGTCGCGGCGGGGGGCGCGGCTCACGCCGCGTCGCATTCAGCAGATCGTGCGCGGCGTCCTCGATCGCATCGGCGCCGCTGGCGGCGCCAGCGTACATTCCCTGCGACACAGCTTCGCTACCCATCTGCTGGACGCGGGGGCCGACCTCCGCGCGGTGCAGGAGCTGCTGGGCCACTCGTCACTCAGCACCACGCAGATTTATACTCACACGAGCGTGGAGCGCTTGAAGAAGGTCTATCAACATGCGCATCCGAGGGCGTGAGGGGCTGGAAGCGGTGCGGAGCACGGAGCACGGGGCTCGGGGCTTGGGGTATTGCCAATGGCTCCGCGCCACGTGCCCCGCGCCCCGTGCCGAGAAGGAGCAACCGGCGTGAAGCCACCCACTATCCACGCCACCACCATCCTGACCGTCCGCAAGAACGGCCGCGTCGCCATGGCCGGCGACGGCCAGGTCACGGTGGGCGACACCGTGATGAAGGCGAACGCCACGAAGCTGCGTCTCCTGGCGAACGGCAAGGTGCTGGCCGGATTCGCCGGCGCGGCGGCCGACGCGTTCACCCTGTTCGAGAAGTTCGAGGAGAAGATCGAGCGGTTCCCGGACAATCTCTCCCGCGCGGCGGTGGAGCTGGCCAAGGACTGGCGCAGCGACCGCGTCCTGCGCCGCCTCGACGCGCTGCTGGCGGTGGCGAATCTCGAGCACGCCTTCCTGCTGAGCGGCAGCGGCGAGCTGATCGCGCCCGACGACGGCATCGTCGCCATCGGCAGCGGCGGCAACTACGCGCTGGCCGCGGCCCGCGCGCTGATCGGGGACGCGGCCCTCAGCGCCGTCGACGTGGTGCGCCGGGCCATGGAGATCGCGGCGGAGATCTGTATTTATACGAATGCCAACATACAAGTCCTGGAGTTAGGAGGCTGATGGCGAATGACGCTTGATTGCAGATTGCAGATTGCAGATTTGAGATTGCAGATTGGGTGTACGCCACGCTCCGATTCTGTTCGCGGCATTGGAAGATCACCGCGAACGTCAAATCTGCAATCGCCGACCTGCAATCTGCAATCTGCAATCGTCCGTCACACTGCCATAGGCCATACGCCATATGCCATTGCCAACTGAATCCATAGAGCAACGACTAAGCTCCGTCGACGCCGGCCCCGAGCCGCTTCCGTGGCTCGAGGAGCTGCCACCCAAACAGATCGTGGCGGAGCTGGACCGCTACATCGTGGGGCAGGCCGCCGCCAAGAAGGCCGTGGCCATCGCGATCCGGAACCGGTGGCGCCGGTCGCAGGCGCCCGAGGAGATCCGCGACGAGATCCTCCCCAACAACATCATCATGATCGGCCCCACCGGCGTGGGCAAAACGGAGATCGCCCGCCGGCTGGCGCGGTTGGCCGGCGCGCCGTTCATCAAGGTCGAGGCGTCGAAGTTCACCGAAGTGGGATATGTCGGCCGCGACGTGGAGTCCATGGTGCGCGACCTGGTGGACGCGGCGATCAACATGGTGCGGGGCGAGCGGGAGGACGACTTGTATCCCACCGCCGAGCAGCGCGCCGAAGCGCGCCTGCTCGACCTGCTGCTGCCGCCGCCGTCGTCGAGCGAGCAGCGGAGCGACGCGCCGCCCCAACCCGCCGCGGGCGGTGCCGGGGAAGCGCCCGCGGCCGATGGGCACTCCCTGTTCGTGGTCGGCTCGGACGGCGCGGTCGAGAAGCGCCGCGAGGAGGACGGGGAGTCGGCCGATGCGCTCGGTGAGCGCCGCCGGCGCAGCCGCGAGAAGCTGCTCCAGCTGCTGCGCGACGGGAAGCTCGAGGATCGCGAAGTCGAGGTGGAGGTGTCCCACCAGGGATTCCCGATGTTCGAGTTCATGCCGCCGCAGCAGGGGATGGAGGGCCCCGACGTGAACTTCACCGAGATGCTGCAGGACATGCTCCCAAAACGCACCAAGAAGCGTACGGTGCGGCTCGGTGAGGCGCGGCGCATCCTGGTGGACGAGGAGCTGAAAAAGCTCGTGGACATGGATGACGTGGTGAACGAGGCCCTCGACCGTGTCGAGAACCACGGGATCATTTTCATCGACGAGCTCGACAAGATCGCCGGCGAGCGGGCCCAGGCGGGCCCCGACGTGTCCCGCGAAGGGGTGCAGCGCGACCTGCTCCCGATCGTGGAGGGATCGACCGTCCAGACGCGCTACGGGTACGTCCGCACCGACCACATCCTGTTCGTCGCCGCGGGCGCGTTCCATGTCTCCAAGCCGTCCGACCTCATCCCCGAGATGCAGGGCCGCTTCCCCATCCGCGTGGAGCTGAAGCCGCTCACGCAGGACGACTTCGTGCGCATCATGCAGGAACCGGAGAACTCGCTGATCAAGCAGTACCAGGCCCTCTGCGCCTCGGACGGCGCCGAGCTGGGCTTCACCGACGACGGCGTCGCCGAGGTTGCGCGCATTGCGATGCTGATGAACGAGCGCACCGAGAACATCGGCGCCCGCCGGCTCCACACCGTCATGACCACGCTGCTCGAGGATACGCTGTTCGAGCTGCCCGATCTGCCGGACAAGCACGTGATGTTCGACGCGGACCGGGTGCGGGAGCGGCTGATGCGCATCGTGGAGGACGAGGACCTGCGGAAGTACATACTCTAACTGCAGTAAGAAGTGAGAAGTAAGAAGTAAGAGGGCCCCTCCCCTCCACCCCACGCTTTGGGCAACGCGATGGGCGTGGCCGGGCGTGGCCTTCTCACTTCTCAGAGCCTGTGAAGCAAGCGGCGTCGGCCCTCGCACAGAGGTGGGCCCGTACCGGTGACATTGACGGCGCGCTGGTCGTTGGGCGTCACACCAGAAACCGCGATCACATGTGTGTCAGTTGCTGGAAACGTCACCGTGCTAGAGCCCCAGCCCGTGGGGACATTTCCAGCTGATGCCACGAGCACTACGTCGTGGTTGTCATACAGGTCTGCCAGCGCTGTCGCCACAGCGGCGCTGAATGGGCCACTGATACTCATGTTCACAACGGCGTCGTCGGGAACCAGTTCGAGTGCCGCTGCGATCTCATCGGCATCTCCTACGGCGGGGCCCCCCGGCACAACCGGGTCAAGAACCTTGAGATTGTGGTGGCGGGTCACAAAAGGTGCGACGCCACGAACACCGATCATATTGTTGGTGGCGAGTAGCACACCGGCTACCGCGGTCCCGTGGCCTCTCGCGTCGCGGCAGTGGCCCTGCGAAATACCCCCTTCGACCTCGAACCAGATCAGGTTCTCCTCAGTGGCGCTGTTATCGATGTCCTCATGCAAGAAATTCGGACCACAGTCGTCATCCTCCTTCTCGATGCCGCTGTCCATGATCACGACGTCGACGCCGTCTCCGGTGGTGATCAAGTTGGCGTCCGTGGCTCGTACCTGGGTGATGTTGGCCGGCACGGTTTGGCCGCCAGCTACAGTGTTCACATGACGTCTTGTGGCCCCCATCGGTGCGTGTTCGATCACCGACTCAATGGGTTCCAGGAACAGCACGTTCCTATCCGCGCGCAGTATGCCTGCCGAGTCGGGATTGATCTCAGCGGCGAGAGTCCCCCACCTACCGAAGGCGCGCCTCGTACGCACCCCTAGAGCCTCGAGGCGGATTCGCGCCGCTTCCGCGGCCGTTGCGCTCATCGAGCTGATACGGGCGCGCCGCTTTCCATCACGCTCGAAAGTGGCGTCCGTCAGTTTGTCAGTCGTGGACGCCTTGAGCCCAATAAACACCCGCCCGCCTGCCCCTCTCACCGCCTCGATGAGAGCCACATCGCTGGTATCGATAGCTCGCGCTGAGTCGGGGAGGTCGATCTCGAGTTCGGGGCGATCCTGTTCGAATCGCAGGTTGACCACGGTCTGCCTTGCGTCTGAGGCGGGAGACTCGCTACGAGGCGACACCGGCTCGTTGTAGTCACACGCGAAGACGGAGAGGGACAGAACTAGGGCGCCCCGCCGGCAGATAGCCGGTGAATGGGAAAACAGCATGGTTCCTCCAGCTCCGGGCGCGTTACGGGATGGTGATCGATGCCTCAATCGTGGTTCCATCGGGCTGCCTGTACCGTGCGAGGACCTGCGTACCCCGCTCCACTTCGAGACCTGCGCGGTTCAACGTGGGTGTCGGTTCCTCGCTCCTCCGAGTGGTGCGAATGAAGGCGAAAACGGGAAGTTCCAGTTCCTCCAGCGCCGGGGGGGGAGTGTGGGCGGTGACAAACCCATTGACGTCGGTGACGAGGACGGCGTCGTGCTGCGCGAGCCTGGACATGGCCTCCAACTCGTCACCTGAGAAGAGTTTTACCAGAGTATTGGTGAAACTATCGAAGTGAGTGTGGTTGACGTACGCGCCGTCCAACGTGTCCAGAAGGGGAAGGATCTCGTCCGGTGAACGATCTGCTCGAACTCCCACGAGAATCTCACTGCACGCGAACTCGACACCGTTCGGCAGCTTGCACATCCGCCGAAGGCTCAATTCCGCATTCACCTCCGCCCCGTCGTCCGTCCTCACCGTCACCCGAACGAACTGATCCTCGGCCATGACCGTGCCGGTCGCGAGCCGGCCGTCGAGCCGCAACGCCCAGCCCGGCTCCGGCTCGGTTTGCCGAAACGACAACGCGATCAAGGTGGGATGAATCTCCTCGCTCGGCACGGGCGGGCGCATGATGCCATCTGCGGAGCACCCTAGCGAGACCCCAGCGAACAACAGCACGAACCGCCCTGACGTGTGGGCGGCGGAACTCCCGGCGAGAGCAATCGAATACATGGTCATGCAAGGGATCCTGGTAAGCAGGTTGCCGGGATCCTCGGCGCCGCGCAACCGGCAGATCACGACGGGGCGCTCCCTATCCTTTACACTCCAATCCCCGCCCGCTAGACTCCGAGCCCGGATCTGTCAAATCGGCTCACTTCCACCCCGGACTATGCCAAAACGGGACTTCCTCTCCCTCACCGATCTCACCGCCAAGGAGATCGTGGCGCTTCACGATCTCGCGGCGAAGATGAAAGCCGGCCGCTACCGCGAGCGGCCGCTCGCCGGCAAGACGCTGGCGATGGTTTTCGCGAAGAGCAGCACCCGCACCCGCGTGTCGTTCGAGGTGGGCGCGTTCCAGCTCGGCGGGCACGCGCTATTCCTGTCATCGCGCGACATCCAGATCGGGCGCGGGGAGCCGATCAAGGACACCGCCCGGGTGCTGTCGCGCTACGTGGACGGGATCATGATCCGCACGTTTGCCCAGGCCGACGTGGAGGAGCTTGCGCGCCACGCCACGGTCCCCGTCATCAACGGGCTCACCGACCTGCTGCACCCCTGCCAGGTGCTGGGCGACCTGTTCACCGTGCGGGAGGCGCTGGGGGGATGGGACGGCAAGATCGTGGCCTGGGTGGGTGACGGCAACAACATGGCGAACTCGTGGCTGCACGCGGCGAGCATCTTCGGCTTCGAGATCCGCCTCTCGTGTCCGGAGGGCTACGAGCCGAGCCGGGAGATCTTCGAGAAAGCGGCCAAAGTCACCAAGGCGACGATGTACGAGGATCCCGAGGACGCGGTCGCGGGCGCCCATGTGGTGAACACCGACGTGTGGGCCTCGATGGGGCAGGAGGCCGAGGAGGACGCGCGGCGACTGGCCTTCAAGGGCTTCGCGGTGGACGAGGAGATCATGGCGGCGGCGGCGCCCGACGCGATCTTCCTGCACTGCCTCCCCGCCCACCGGGGCGAAGAAGTCACGGACGAGGTCATCGAAGGGCCGCGGTCGCGCGTGTTCGCGCAGGCGGAGAACCGCCTCCACGTCCAGAAGGCCCTGATGGCGACCCTGATGGGTGGAAAGGAAGCGCGATGAGCGAGCAACAGGCGCTGCGGCGCACGCCGTTCTACGACCTGCACGTCGCCTTAGGCGCCAAGATGGTGCCGTTCGCCGGTTTCGAGATGCCGCTGCAGTACCCGGGCGGGATCACCAAGGAGCACGAGACCGTGCGCACCCGCGTCGGCGTGTTCGATCTCTCGCACATGGGCGAGTTCGAGTTCACCGGGCCCGACCGCAACGCGTTCGTGAACCGGCTCACGTGCAACGACGTGGGCCGGCTGGAGGACGGGCAGGCCCAGTACTCCGCGCTACTCACCGAGCAGGGCACGTTCGTGGACGACTGCGTGGTCTACCGCTTTGACGACAAGGTCATGCTGGTGGTGAACGCCGCCAATATCGAGAAGGACTGGAAGCACGTGCTGTCCAAGAAAGGCAGCATCAACTGCCGCGTGAAGAACATCTCCGACGACGTGGCCCTGCTCGGCGTGCAGGGGCCCGACAGCGAGAAGCTGCTCCAGCCGCTCACGAAGCTGGATCTCTCGAAGATCGGCTACTACCGCTTCGAGACGGGCCAGCTCGCCGGCGTGCAGTGCTTCGTGTCGCGCACCGGGTACACCGGCGAGGACGGCTTCGAGCTGTACTTCCGCGACCGTGACGCCGAGGTCATGTGGCGGGCACTCGTGGGCGCCGGACGTGCCGACCCCATCGGCCTCGGCGCGCGCGACTCGCTCCGCCTCGAGATGGGCTACGCCCTCTACGGCAGCGACATCGACGAGACCACCAACCCGTACGAGGCGGGGCTCGGCTGGATCGTGAAGCTCACCAAGGGCGCGCCCTTCGTCGGCAAGACGGCGCTCGACCTCGTCAAGCAACGCGGCGTCACCCGCCGCCTCGTCGGCTTCGTGTGCCCCGAGAAGGGCGCCATCCCCCGCCCGGGATTCGACGTGTACCTGAAGGGCCATCGCGTGGACGCCGTCCGCAGCGGCGGCTTCAGCCCGTCGCTGCAGCAGGCGATCGGGACGACCTATCTGCCCACCCACTCCATCGAGCCGGGCACGGCCATCGAGATCGACTGCCGGGGCAAGAAGGTCGGGGCCCAGGTGACCGAGACGCCGTTCTACAAGGGCGGCAGCGTCAAGCGGTCCTGACCGCCGGGGATCACGGTGGCCAGCGAACCCATCCGGGTGGCGGTGCTCACCACCTCCGATCTCGGCGCGCAGGGGAAGCGCGCCGACACGTCCGGTGACGCGATCGCGGCGTGGGCGGCGGCGCTCGGGTACGCGGTCGCCGCGCGTGAGCTGGTGCCGGACGAGTCCGACCGTATCGCCGGCGTCCTCGCCGCGTGGGCCGACGACGACATCGCCGACGTCATTCTCACGACCGGCGGCACCGGGCTCGGCCCCCGCGACGTGACCCCCGAGGCCACCCGGGCGGTGCTCGACAGGGACGCCCCCGGCATCGCCGAGGCGATCCGCGCCGCCGGCCGCCAGGCGTTTGCGCGCGCCGCGCTCTCGCGCGGCCTCGCGGGCACCCGCCACCACACCCTCATCGTCAACCTGCCGGGAAGCCCCGGCGGCGTGCGCGACGGGCTCCATGTGCTCGAGCCGCTGCTGCCGCACGCCGTGCAGCTGTTGCGGGGCGAGCCGACGGATCACTGATGGCCGACAAGATCCTGCTCACCATGGACGACCTCGAGGTCGCGGTCACCACCAACGCGGCGTTCGAGGCGGCGGGATACGACACGGTCCTGGTCTCGGCACTCGACGACGCGCGCGCCATGTTCCGCAAGGCGGAGCCGGACGCGCTTGTGCTCACGGGCGCGCTCGACGAGCACCGCGCCGCCCTGCTCATCGCCCTCGCGCGCGACCGCGCCGTCTCGACGCTCGGCCTGATCGAGTCCACCGTGCCGGATCCGGCCAAAGTGGGTCGCCGCGTGGGCCTCACGGCCTGGATGGTGAAACCCGTGGATCCGCGGGAGGTCGTCGCCACCGCCTCCCGCCTGATCGACCGGCGGCGCCTCCAGCAGCGCACGGGGATCATCGGCGAGAGCCCCCCGATCCAGGAGGTCCTCGTCAAGATCGAGCAGGTGGCGCCCGTCACCAGCACGGTGTTGATCGAGGGCGAGTCGGGAACCGGCAAGGAGCTGGTGGCCCACGGCATCCACGCGCTGTCGCCGCGGCGCGACCGGCCGTTCATCGTCGTGAACTGCGGCGCCCTGCCGGAGACGCTGCTCGAGTCGGAGCTGTTCGGCCACGAGAAGGGCGCCTTCACCGGCGCCGCCGAGCGCCGGCTGGGCCGCTTCGAGCTGGCCGACACCGGCACCATCTTTCTGGACGAGGTGGGCGCGGCGCCGCCGTCCATTCAGGTCAAGCTCCTGCGCGTGCTCGAGAGCAAGGTGTTTTTCCGCGTCGGCGGCGCCCAGCCAATCCACGTCGACGTTCGCGTGGTCGCCGCCAGCAACCGGTCATTGAAGGAGGCGGTGGCGCTCGGCGAGTTCCGCGACGATCTCTACTACCGCCTCAACGTCCTCAACATCTATCTGCCGCCGCTGCGCGAGCGGAAGGGCGACATCCCGATCCTCATCCGGCGCTTCGTCCGCGAGTTCAGCGAGGCCCACGGCCGTCCGTTCCCCGGTATCGATCAGCAGGCCATGGAGATCCTGATCAATGCGCACTGGCCCGGGAACGTGCGGCAGCTCCGCAATCTCATCGAGTCGATGGTCGTCCTCGCCCCGGGGCGGGAGATCCGCGCCAGCGACATCCCCGAGGACATCCGCGAGGGCGGGACGCGCCTCCTCCCGGTGCAGATCCCGGCAGCCACGCGGGAGGTCCGCGGGCAGGAGCTGGAGTTCATCTTCCGGAGCCTCGTCGAGCTGAAGCTGCAGATCGAGGAGCTGCGCCGCCGGATGGAGGAAACACCGCGGCGCATGCAGGCGATCCACGTCGGCGGCGACGAGGCCGCACCCGCAGAATACGAGGACATCACGCCCACCCGGGACGCGGTCGCGATCCCGCCGATCGAGGCCGAGGAAGAGCACGAGCCGCCGCCGGTGCTCTATCGGCCGGGCATGACGATGGCGGACGTGGAGCGCGCCGCGATCGAGGCGGCGTTGGAGGAAACCGGCGGCAACCGCCGCCGCGCGGCGGAGATCCTGGGGATCGGGGAGCGGACGTTGTACCGGAAGATCAAGGAGTATGGACTGAATTAGTCGGCAGTCGGCAGTCAGCAAATCGGCAGTCGGGCGGGGGCGGTGGAGCGGACGACTGCCTACTGCCGACTGCCGACTGCCGTCACCGCCCCATCAACCTCGCCACCCGCTCCTCCGTCGGCGGATGCGTGCGGAACAACGAGAGCACCCCGCCCCCCGCAAACGGCTTCACGATGAACAGGTGTGCGGTGGCGGGGTTGGCGGGGAGCGGCTTCTGCTTGGCGGCCGCCTCCAGCTTGCGCAGGGCGGCGGCGAGCCCGCCGGGCCGGCCGGCGATCTCGGCGCCGCCCCTGTCGGCGGCGAACTCCCGGGCCCGCGAGATGGCCATCTGGATCAGCATGGCGGCGATCGGGGCCAGGATGGCCATGCCCAGCAGCACGAACGGATTGGCGCCGCGGTCGCGCCCGCCGAAGAACAGGGCGATGCGCGGCAGGAAGATGATGGCCGCGGCGATCGTCGCGGCGATCGAGCTGATCAGGATGTCGCGGTGCTTGACGTGCGCCAGCTCGTGCGCCATGACACCCGTCAGCTCCTCGTCATCGAGCAGGCGGAGGATTCCCTCGGTGGCGGCCACCGCCGCGTGCGACGGGCTGCGGCCCGTGGCGAAGGCGTTCGGGGACTCGTTGGGGATGACGTACACCCGGGGCATGGGAAGCCCGGCTCGCTGCGCGAGCGCGTGCGTGATGCGGTAGAGCCGGTGGCTCTCGTCCACCGGGCGCGCCTTGTACATCGCGAGGATGATCCGGTCGCCCAACCAGTAGCTTCCGAAGTTCATGACGATGGCGATGCCGAAGGCGATCGTCATTCCCTGCCCACCGCCCACCACCTCGCCGATGACGAGGAGCAGGCCGGTCAGCGCGCCCAGCAGCAGCGCGGTCTTGAGCGTGTTCGGCATTGTGAGTCGTCCTTCACGCCAATCTGGCGATTTTGCCGTGATGCGGGATGATAGCTTGGGCGGGCAGCCAGGGACAACGGTGGGCGGAGATCAGCACGGAGCGCGGGGCGCGTAGCACGTAAACTAGCGGGGCACGGCGGGTGCTTCGAGAGGTTGTTGCCCCGTGCCACGCGCCCCGCGCTAGCCCCACACACTGCCGCTTCCATGCGACAGCGTTTCGTGAGAAACGTCACAAACCAAGCGCATGGTATGGCATTGACACAACGGCGGATACGGGGCATAGTACGTCGCGCATCGACACCCCTCCTAGCCCCCCGCGCCCTGGCTGGCAGGTCAAGTGCGATTCGAGGTCAATGAGAAGTGCGTGAGTTGCCTCGCTTGCGTGCGGGTGTGTCCCACGCAGGCGATCGCAGTTGACGGGCAGACCGTTCGAATCGTCGACGAGGCCTGCGTACGCGCCGGTGCGTGCGTGCCTGCGTGCCCGCATGACGCGATCGATGTCGTCGGCGACCTGGGTCGCGCCCTTGCACTGGCGCGGACGGGCGAAGCGGTCTTGATGTTGAGCTTCGAGGCGACGGTGTACTTCTACCCCGATGCCCCGGAGCAGGTCGTGAACGCGGCGTACGCGTCGGGCTTTCGCGCGGTGCAGCGCGGCGTGATCGGCGACGAGCTAGTGGCGGCGGCGTACCTGGCGGTCTTCGCCGATCCCAATTGGGGCACGATGATCCGCTCCACCGACCCCGTGGTGGTGGAGACGATCCGGCGGCACTACCCGGAGCTGGTGGGCTATCTGGCACCGGTGAAGACGCCGGTGGCAGCGGAAGCCGAGTATCTTCGGGCGCTCTACGGGCCCGGGACGCCGCTGGTCTACGCGGGGCTCCATGTCGGGGGGAGCGGTGACCACGTCGACGCCGTGGTGACGTTCGACGAGCTGACGAAGCTGTTCCGGGCGAGCGGGGTGGAGGTGGCCGAGCAGCCGCTCCATTTCGCGCGGATCCCGGAGGTGAGCCAGCGACACCTGAGTGCACCCGGAGGGCTGCCCCGCCGTGTGCTGGAGCAGGAGCGGCACACCAGCCGGCGGTTTCTCAAGGTGCGGGGCCTCGAGGCCCTGGAGTCGATCGCGCGGGCGGTGGTGACGGACGGCCTCGACCTCGGCTTCGTGGACCTGCTGGCGACGGACGGCTCGCTCGATCACCCGATGCTGGGGCCGCCGGAGCGGATTTACTGGCGCCGCCGGGTGGCCGAGGAGGCCACGCCGCCCCGGAGCGCGGTGCCGGTGGTGGATCAGGCGGTACAGGTGGATCTGCGCGTCGCCCACGAGTACCTCGGCAACGGGCACGCCCCCACCGAGGGCGAGTTGGAGCGGGTGATCGAAGAGATCGGGCGGGCGCCCGACGGGGCGCGCTGGGACTGCGGGGCGTGCGGCTACGGCACGTGCCTCGAGTTCGCGGGGGCGTTCCTGAGGGGCCGGGCAACGCTCAGGCAGTGCCCGCCGTATCAGGAGCGCCGGGCGGAGGAGGCCCAACGGGAGGTGGCGGTGGACGCGCTGACCGGGCTCGCGACGTTCCGCGTGCTGCGGTCGCGGATCGGCCAGGAGGTGGCGCGGAGCGGGCGGAGCGGGGAGCCGTTCGGAGTGCTGTTCATCGACGTGGATCGGTTCAAGGAGTTGAACGACCGGCACGGCCACGAGGCGGGCAACGCGGTGCTGGCGGCGATCGGCCGGGCGCTCAAGCAGGTGATCCGGAAAACGGACGTGGCGGCGCGGTACGGAGGCGACGAGTTCGTGGTCGTGCTGTTCCGCACCGACGCGGAAGGCGCCAAGCGGGTGGGCGAGGTGGTGCGGGAGTCGATGGAACGGGTGGGGCTGGAGCTGGGGCACGCAGCGGGCGCGGTGACCGTGTCGATCGGCACCGCGGCGTACGACCCCAGGTTCCCGGCGCACGAGGACGTGTTGGAGGCGGCGGACCGGGCGCTGTACCGGGCCAAGGCGTTGGGAGGGAACCGGGTGGAAGGAACGGATTGGTTCGAGATGGCGGGGAACTCGTTCTAGGTGCGGATCAGGCTCAGGGGGGAGACTTCGGTGACGACGAGCGAAGCGGAGATCCAGAGACCAGACATGGCAGAAGCGGCGGTCGAGCGAAGCGGAGCGGGCGGAGGACGGCCGGATCCCTGGGGCGTCAAGCGGGCGGAGAACTTATTGACGAGCCTTCAGGGAGTGTTGTCGGCGCGGGTGGTCGTCTCGCCGATCGGCGAGGTGACGGAGATTCATATCCTCGCGCAGAGCGGGATCTCGCCCAAGCAGATCGTGCGCAACGTGGAGAGCGCGTTGCTGGCGCATCTGGGGCTCAAGGTGGACCACCGCAAGATCAGCGTGGCGCAGACGGCGGAGGTCCGGCCCATCGAGGCCCTGGAGGGCACGGCGGTCCGCGATCAGGCGCGGCGGCGGGGGGTGGTGTATCGCGGGTTGGACGTGCGGCCGGCTGGGGCCCGCCGGGTGGAGCTGGTGGTAGGTCTCTGGGTGGATGGGGAGGACGTGACGGGGTCGGAGGAGGCGGCCGACACGCCGCGGGCGCGGATCCAGGGGGCGTCCCGGGCGGCGGTGGCCGCGATAGACAAAGTCTTGCCGAGCTTTACCTTTGAGTTCGAGGGGGTAAAGCTCATCGAAGCGTTCGACACGGAGCTGGTGGTGGCGGGGGTGCATGTGTTGGATGGCCGGGTGTCGACGCTCCTGGTTGGCACGGCCGCTACCCGCGACAGCGCGGAGCAGGCGGCGGTGCTTGCCGTACTGGACGCCACGAATCGGTGGGTCCAGTCCCACCGGCAATAGGGCCGGCGGTGAGTCTGGGGGGAACGGGTTTTGCTACACCTGTAGCACGTGGGCCACGGGGATGCGCGCGGGATCGCGCGCGCTTCCGGGGCCGCCAGGGGGCCGAGGGGGCGGTGCCGCCCCTTACCACAGACGCCAACGCCGAGCCACGGAGAAAGAAAGGGGGCCCTCGGAGGATCCGTCACCCACGCACGTAGCGGAGCTGAGCGGTCAGCCATAGCGAGCGGAGCCTCGGGCGTGCCTTAGCGGCGCACGCCACTTCCAAATCACGCAACCGAGAGGTTGCCCGGAAGGAGGTGACGCAGAATGAGCTGGATCGTCAGCATT
>Ga0302046_10002399_pt1 | contig 17437 bp, 13 predicted proteins | sample RVTome_11_FD_200261 | JGI IMG/M metagenome (GOLD analysis project Ga0302046, IMG submission 200261) | Soil microbial communities from uranium-contaminated site in the Upper Colorado River Basin, Wyoming, United States - RVT147D111 (version 2) ...
GCAGAATACGATCCTGAACCTGGAGAGCCGTCTCCGTCAGCTCGAGAACGAGCGGAGCCGAGGAGGCACGGCTCCAGTGGCCCCCGCCGAGGTCTCGCTCGCTCTTGGTAGCGCCTACTTCCGTTCGGGAAATTTCGAGGGCGCCGAACGGGAGTACCGGGAAGCCGTCCGGGTCAACCCGAAATTGGGCGAGGCCCACAACAACCTGGCGGTCATCTGCTTGATCGCGGGCCGGCTGGAGGAAGCGCAGAGTGAAATGAATGCCGCGGAGGAGTTAGGATTCCGGGTCAATCCGCGCTTCAAGGAAGACCTGGAGCGTGCCGTGGCCGAGGCATCACAACGTTGAGCTTCTGCGGAGGAAGAGCTCCCTATTCCGGTCTTGACAGATGCGACTGAACAACACCCAGTGGTGGTTCCTCCTCATCGTGGCCCTCGTCATCGTGTTCCTATGGCCTCCGCGTGACAACAAGAGCCTCGCAGTCAAATTCGTGAACTGGGCGGTGGATCCTTGGGACGAGCTACCCATCCTGCCCGACCCTCTGCCCCTGGGGATGGGAGATAATCCCGACGCAGTGTATCTACACGATCTGCAGACGCAGCAGTACGACGCGCTTTACCTCAAAGGCCGATGGACGCGAAGGCGGCTCGAGCTCAAAGTCGCCAGCGATCCGCTCGATCCGTCGACGGAGCGGCAGGTGCTGACCGGGATGGCGGTCGCGGCCGCATTTCTGGCTTGGCGGTGGGGCCGGAGAGGAAAATGAAAGGCGCCCGGCAGCCGAAGCCGCCGAGCGCCGTTTCGCGCTAGTAATCTTCGCGCGTCTTAGCGGGCCGCGTCCGAGACGCCGCCGCCGTTGATCGTGATCTTCTCCACGGTCCAAGTCGAGCAGTCACCCTTATAAAGGACCGTTGCCGATTCGCAGTGGAGCGTGTGAATCAGACACCCAGTCTGACCATGGTTCAGGCTAGTCTGGGCCCAGCCGAGTAGATTCCCTTCCAGATCCGTCTTGTAGAGCTTGCCGGTCCCGTCTCCGCTGAAGAGATACTGCGGCTCGCCCGGCGAGACACAGACGGTCCACGGCGCGGCCACGGTCTCGATGTTTCGGAGGTGGTTCAGATCGGAATCGAAGACCTGAACACGACGATTGCCGCGATCCGCCACGTAGATATTGCCTCTGGCGTCGGAGCCAATGCCATGCGGGGTGGAGAACTGTAGGTTGCCGGAGCCTCGGGTGCCGACCACCTTCACCCAATTCCCGTTCTTGTCGATCTTCGCTACCCGCGAGTTGCCATAGCCGTCGGACACGAAGATGTTGTCCTGAGTATCAAAGGTCACGTCGGTGGGTCGGTTGAAAGTCCCCATGTTGCCGACCGGGTAGCGCTCATTGTAGCGCTGCAGCTCACCGCGTTCTATGTGAGTCTCGAGCCAGCCGATGGCTTCCGGCTTTCTCCCTAGCACCATCGCCACCGTGCCGTCCGGATTGAACTTCACAACCATATTCGAGCCTTCGTCCGTCATCCATACATTGTCGTACTTGTCGATGCGGACGGTGTGAGCGAAGGACGAAGCGTAGTTATCCTCGCCCCACTGCTTGACGAACTTCAGCGTCGGATCGAACTCATAGAGCTGGGACGCGGTGCCGCCCAACGCAATGCCTGATTCTCCGCTCCGGGTGAACACGAACAAGTGACCCTTGGAATTCTTGGCCACGCCGGTCGCTTCCCCGATGGTATGGCCGGGTATGACTAACTTGAGGACTTCCTCAGTGATTTGGAGCTGCGGTGTGGCCTTCTCGAGAGCCGTTTGTTTATCACGCGCCGCCTGCTGCTCCGGCGTCAATGGCGCCTGCTGGGCGAAGATAACGCCGCCCGCTAGCATGACTGCCAAAACGAAACCGAACCTTCTCATAACAACTCTCCTTCGTCTGCTCGTGGGCAGACACGCTGGGGCAAACGGGAAACCGATCCTGGAAATTCAGGACCTTCGGATTGTGTGTGATTCTGGGGTTGGCCGCCGGAAACCGTTTGGTTCCAACCTTGGCCGCAACGAGGTGAAGTCTTTTGGGTCACCTGCAACCGATCTTTCCGATTGCCCGAGGGGACTCTACTGCTTTAAAGAGGATATTGCAATCAAATTGTCGGTAAGATACTAGTGGCGCCCTGCTCGGACGGAGCCCGACGGAAGCCGACCCGGCACGTCTCTCGAGTGGGACAGGGGGCCTGGGGATATAATCGGCAACATGGCGGGGCAGCGTTTGGTCCTCATAAGCCTGTGCTGCATCGCCGTTTTAGCCGGTTGCGGCGACGACGCGCCCAACGTGACGGGCCCTACCGCGTCGACGACATCTCCCAATGGCGGACCTTGGCTCCGGCTCGCGAACTTGAGCGCCGACCTCGACGAAGCCGGGGTCCGCCTCGACGGAAGAGTCTTCCGCGAACGGCTCGGCTACGCGCAGGTCACGAGCTACGAGCACATCGAGCCGGGCTCGCATCGCATCACCTTCGTGCCCCCGCGGAAGTCGGCCGTCGATCCACGCACCGTGGAGCTCGACACGATGTTCGGCGTCGGGCCGGGAGACGCGTTGACGGTCGTTGCTGCCGGTCTGGCAGACCTCCGTACGCTTAGGGTGGCCGCCATTCCAGACGATCCGGCGCCGAGCGGGGAGGGTGGGAAAATACGCCTCATCAACGCGATGTCCGATTTCCCGGCCCCTCTCGACTTATGGCAGAACCGCCGCACGCCGCTCGTCCGTCGTGTCGAGTACCTCGAAGAGGCGCCCTATAGGAATCTCGAGGCCGGCAACCACCCTTTAGAGGTGCGCCGTACGGGAACGAGTGAGCCCGTCGTGCCAGTCATTCCCTACGGGCTGGCGAGAAACGCGGTCTACACGATGTTCGCATTCGGAACGCTCCGCCAAGAGAACCTTGATGTAAGGCTCGTCTTGGACGGGACCGAGGGCTTCCTCACGCTTCGACGTTGAGCCGATCCCAATGATCATGTGGTCGCGAAGCTTCGGAAAAGCAACTCTGGCCGTCGCCTTTGTTACTGGTTTGGCCGCGCAGACGCCGCCGGCAACCCTACACTTCGGCTTCTCCCCAGATGCCTCTCGCCGTCAAGATGAGATCGAATCCATCCTACAAGAGAAGATCGCTCCGGCGCGGATTGAAGAGCATCTTCGCTGGCTGACCAGCCGGCCACACCGGACCGGCACCGAGGGTGCGCGAATCACCGCCGACTATCTCCTGGAGCGGCTCCGTGAATACGGTTTCGAGACCGAGCTCGTGCGCTACGACGCGTATCTACCGGCTCCTGTCTCCGTCGCCATCGACATGCTGGAGCCGACCCGAGAGACGATCCCAACAACCGAAGACCGAATCGAGGGCGACCCCTTCACCGCCCACGTCGGCGAGCATCCGGGATGGAACGGCTACTCGGCTTCCGGAGACGTCACTGCTCAAGTCGTCTACGCCCATCACGGATCCGTGGAAGACTTCGAAGCGCTCGAGGAGATGGGAGTGGATTTCCACGGCAAGATCGTCTTGCTTCGGTACTACGATACAGGCGAGGGACGCAAGGTGGCGAACGCCGAGCGTTTCGGAGCGTCGGCGGTCTTGCTCTATGCCGATCCCGAGCAGGACGGATTCCCCTTCGGCGACGTCTATCCCAAGGGAAACTGGCGCCCTCCCGGAGCGATCATGCGGCGCTCGGTCGAGTTCCTTCCTTATGCCGGCGACCCCTTGAGTCCAGGTTGGGCCTCCGTTCCAGGAGCCCGTCGGCTGTCGCTCGAGGAAGTGAAGCTGCCGGGTATCCCGGTGGTGCCGATCTCTTCTCGAAGCGCCGAGACTCTGCTGCGCCATATTGCCGGACCGCCGGCACCCCTCGACTGGCAGGGAGCGCTGCCCCTGACCTATCGCATCGGTCCCGGCCCGGCCAAGCTCCGCGTTCAGGCGCAAATGGACAACCGCGACCGTCCGATGTGGAACGTCATCGGTCGCCTACCGGGAGAGACGGCTCCTGATCAATGGGTTGGTCTCGGCAATCATCACGACGCCTGGATCTTCGGGGCCGGCGATCCTTCGAGCGGCACCGCCGCGCTCTTGGAGCTCTGCCGCAGTTTGGGTGAGCTAGCGCGTGAAGGACATCGGCCTCGGCGCACTCTCGTCGTGGCCTTCTGGGACGCCGAGGAGATGCTGCTCGGTGGCAGCACCGAGTGGGTAGAAGAGCACAGCGAAGAGCTCCTCGAAAAAGCGGTGGCCTACATCAACATGGACTCCGCGGTCTTCAATACCGAAAGGCCTCTCAGTGTCGCCGCACACCCGGTGCTCCATCGACTCTTCCGCGACGTCGCGAGGGACATAAAGGATCCACGGACCGGCAAGAGCCTCTTCGAAGCCTGGCGCGATCTCCAGAATCAGTTTCGTCGGGTGCCGGGTGTCGATGGTTGGGGCGAGTTCTTCGATCCAGAACGGGAGTTGGAACGGCCCCATGTCTTCGAGGCACCCTATGATGACGCGGCTCCATTCTTCAATCACCTCGCCCTTCCCTCTTCGGATATGTACTACGGCGCCGATTACGGGATGTACCACTCCATCTACGAGAACTTTCACTGGATGAAGACGGTCGTCGATCCGGAATTCGTCTATCACGCTTTGATGGCTTCACTGCAGGGGCGAGTGGCGTTGCGGCTGGCCAACGCAGACGTGCCGCCCCTCGACTACGTGACGGAGGCGGACTACTGGCGCATGGCTTACCGCGATCTCGAGGCCATCGCGGCAGGCCGCGGACAAGAAGTCCCCGGCATTGCCGAGGCGAAGGAGCTCATCGAGCGATGGGACGCCGAGGCACGCTCTTTGGAAGGCGAGCTCACCGAGGCCCTCGCGGCCGGTCGCGACATGAACGCATTGGCCAGACCTTACTATCTCGCCTCCCGCGACTTCTTACGCCCGGCCGAAATCTCCCACTACGCGTCGCGCAACCTCTTTAGTGGAGACACGCTGGACGAAGGTGTCTCGGGGAGCACTCTTCCCGGCATCCGCTTCGCGCTCGACAAGGACGACCTGGAGAAGGCGCGCCAGGAGTCCGAGATCTATCTTGTGGCATTGCGAAGGCGGGCTGAGTCTCTAGCCGCACTCCGTCGAGCTCTGAGGTAGATGAGCAGCGGGCTCGGACCGCGCCAGGCAGCCGCCCTCCTGGCCGCGCTGTCGATCCCGCTCATCTTCTTCCGACTCGGCACCTACAGTGTGGTCAACGGCGACGAGGCCTTCTACCACTACGTGGCCCGGCACATGGTGAGAACGGGAAACTGGTGGCGGCTGGAGTTCACCGGCGAGCATCGCGTGTACGACACGTTCCTGAACGCGCCCCTTCAGTACTGGGCGCGAGCCGTGCTGATCATGCTTTTCGGCGACAGCAATTGGACGATGAGGCTGCTCTCCGCCAGCTTCGCGGTGCTATCGGTACTGATGACTTTCAAGCTCGTCGCGCACATCTCGGGCGCGCACGCGGGCCTGGTGGCGGGGCTCGTCCAGCTGACGACGTTCCAGTTCCTGTACCTGCACTCGGCCCGCACCGGAGAGCTGGAGCCGATCGTCTGCTTCTTGCTCACGCTCGCCGCCTACCTGTTCCTGCGCGCTATGGAGACGGGGAGGAGCTTCCTGCCGCACCACCTGTGTCTCATCGCGCTCGCAAATGTGAAGCTCCCGCTCCTGGTCGTGCCGGTGGCCGCGGAGCTCGCTTATTTTGCGCTGGCCCGGCCCGGATGGCGGCGCTTTCTGGAATGGGCAGCGAGCGGTACGCTCGTCGTATTGGGGCTCGCCTGGCACCTGCTTCATTATCTCGGCCTCGGCGGGGAGGCCCGGCTGGTCTTGGCGAAAATGAGCAACCAGGCGTCCGGGGATGCACCGCAGACTGATCTAGGCATCAGCGGGAATGCGATCTCCTACGCGCACACACTGATCTTTGGGGCGTTCCCGTACGCACTCCTATACCCCGTCTCGATCGCCGGCCTGATCGCGACCGGTTGGAAGCGCGGGGTGGGCACTGGGGTGCAGCTCCTTCTTCTCTACCTGGCGGCCGTCTGCGTCTTCTTCATCCTCGTGGCGAAGTTCTTTCCCTGGTACATCATTCCCCTGTATCCGTTCGCCTCGGGGCTGGTCGCGATCTGGCTCCAGCGCGTCGTGGCGGAGAAGCGCAGCGCGTGGTTGGTGGGCCCGATCGCCCTGGTAGCCGGGTTTGCCGTTGGGCTCCGCGTCGGCGATTTCAATCCATTCGCCGTGCGAGCCATGACGTTGCCGGGGCACCTCCTATCCTGGCGCGAGATCGCAGGCCTCGGGCCGGCGCTCGGCGTTCCGTTGGTGGTGCTCGTTGTCACCACGGTGCTGGTGCTCCTCTGGCGCGCCAGCGGGCCTCGCTTCGTCCGACCGGCGGGCCTGCTCTTCCTCGGTGCTCTCATCGCCGTTGGTGGGTACCGCGTGGCCGTGCCGCTTCGGTACATGCAGCATCAGTCCCAGATGGAAACGCTGCGCGCACGGATCGACGGGGATCGTGCCGCCGGCCGACCGCTCGACTTGCCGATACGGGTGACCGAGCCCGGGGAGATCCGCGCACGTTACTTCTTCGCCGACGACTTTCGAATCGTGCGCGCTCGGCCGGGACGCGACAACGGGGCGTATTTTCTGTTAGTCGGAGAGAAGGACTGACGTTGCGGCTCAATCGACTCGGTTCAGGAGCTGGCCCGAGGCGACGCGGCGGGCCAGCGCCTCGTACTCTACTCCGTCGTAACGACGCATACGCACGATCACGCTCGGCTCGCGCTTGTCCGTCAGGTTGGAGTTCAGGAACTCCCAGACGATCTCGCCGTCAGCGGTGACCTCGAAGGCGCGTCCGGTATCCGACTCCGTGATCAGCGTGTTGCCGTTGGTCATGCGCTGGTTCGCGCCGCGGGTTCCCGTGTAGAACGAGTACGGATCCTTCGCCCGGTACTCCCAGACGAGCTCCCCACGCGCCGGATCGACCTCGACCACCCGCGACCAGTTCCGCCCTCCCCTGCCATTGTCGAAAACCAGGATGTTGCCGTTGGGCAACACGGTTGCGTCATGCGGGCCCCGTAGGACCCCCCGTCCCCAGGCCCAGAGCAGCTCCTTCGTGTCCCAGTCGATGATGACGAGCGTGCTCTGGTTGCGAATGCACACCAGGACCGAGCTCGGGCGGTAGAAAGGTTGGCTACCGACGAGCTCGGCGTGGCGCAACCACTCGATCGAATTGCTGTGCAGCGCGTTGATCTCCCGGGCCCCCTCGAATCTGCGCACTCGGTTACTCTGCAGTTTGATCCGATCGGGCGAGCTCTGGAGGAGATCCCATAGGGACAACTGCTCGACGACTTCTCCGTCGGCGTCGAGCAAGTTCAGCTTGTCGTCGCGAATCGGAACCCTCGGATGCACTTCGGGAATCAGCCGATGCGCGTAGGTCAGCGTCAAAATCTTACCGTCCGGGCTCACGTCCACGTCGTGGTGCGCAGTCATCTGCCTCTGCCAGAGGACGTCGCCGTTCCAATCCATCCGCAAGAGGTAGTGCGCTTTTCGCGCCGCGTCCGGATTCTTCTCGTAGGGCTTGCGACCCGCAACCAGCAGATCGCCCTGTGGACTCAGAACCGCGTTTTCCCAGCGGAAACAGGGCTCGTAGGACCAGGCGTGTAAGATCTCGCCGTTCATGTCCATCAGCTGCGCCGAGCAAAAGTGAGCGTTGGTGAAGAAGTTCAGTCCGGGTTGCCATCGTTGGGGATCCGACGAGAGCACGCCGACCTTGGCATCGGACGGAAGCGGCGGAGCGGTGCCGACATAGCCCAAGGAGCGCAACTTCCTCGCTTCGCCTGGATCGGCTTCGGCCGCTGGGGCTGTGGCGCCGTCCATCTCCGGCCCCTCACCGCACCCGACGGAGAGTAGCAGGAGGGTGAGGAGACTGAGGATGCCGTTTGGAAGGCGAAAGATCATCGAGATCCGCAGGAGAGTTCAGAGAGTTGCCCGCCCGCAAAGCAACCAATCACGAGGCAAAGGCTATCACAAACCTCGTGTTAGATCCTGCGTAGTGTTTTCTGCTAGAATGCCCGCGTTGCGTGCGTGCTATCCTTAATCTCTCCCCATGATGCATTCGGTCTCGAGTGCGAAAAACACACTCGTCGTCATACCCACCTACAACGAGGTCGATAACCTCGAGCCTCTGGTTGGCGCGGTCCTCTCTTCGATTCACGGACTTCACGTGCTCATTGTCGACGACAACTCCCCGGATGGAACCGGGGCGGTGGCCGATCGGCTCGCTGACGCGAACCCTGCCATAAGTGTCATCCATCGGAAGAAGAAGGAAGGCTTGGGCTCGGCGTACCTTGTGGGTTTTCGACACGCCCTTCAGAAGCATTACTCGTACATCGTTCAGATGGACTGTGACTTTTCCCACGATCCGAAAGACGTGCCCCGCCTGCTGAACGAGTTGCAGCAAGACGGTGTGGACCTCGTCATCGGCTCGCGCTATGCGCGTGGCGGTAAGATCGTCAATTGGTCCTTAGCCAGGCGTATACTCAGCAAGGGAGGCAACTGGTATGCGCGGCTTCTACTCGGTTTCGCCATCAAAGACTGGACCGCCGGTTTCAAGGTCTACACTCGTGAGGTTCTGAACGGGATCTTGTCTACCGGCCACGCCGACGGCTACGCGTTTCTGGCGGAAATGAAGTACCGGAGCATCGCGACGGGCTTCAAGGTCAAGGAGGTTCCCATCGTCTTTACGGACAGGTTTTCCGGGGAATCCAAAATGGGCGGCAAGATCATCGTAGACGCGGCCCTTCAAGTGTGGAAGCTTGCACGACACCGTTGGCTAGAGAGACTGAGAGTCATCTTCTCGCGGCTCAACGCGCTTGCTACGACCCGCAAGTGATTGGCCCTAGTTTGGAAGTCCGTCAGGCAAGCAGCTGATGAGCAACGAGTCAGCTGCACGAGCGGAGCGTCCGACTTCGCGAAGGCTTCGTCGGGACCCGCCGAAGCCCGAAGGGCGTAGGCGGGAGCCCGGCGCGCCGCCGTCCGCAGCGAGCGAACAAGGAGTGAGCGAGCATTGAGAAACGACCCGACGAAGGCGCAGGCCGTGGGGGTGTCCGCCTTCGTCCACAGTCCGAACGAAGAGAACTTCGGCGGACCAGCCGAAGCTTCCAGCGAAGGCTGGGGGCCCCACGGCACTAATATAGTTTTGTCGGGAAATGTCGGGGGCCGAAGCAACAGAGGAGGAAGCGTGTAGCCGAGCGGTCATGGATCGGGTATTGTTGTCATCCTTTGGGGCCATCCGAAAATCCCGATTCCCGGGGCGGGCTCAATCTTGCAAAGTAGGGAGAAAAAAAGACGATGAAAGCAATCAGGCAACGTAGGTTTGTATTCTGGAGTGCGGCGCTCGTGGCAGCCGTGGCATTGGCCGCACTCGTGTTCACAGTCGACGATTCGATGGCTCAGCAGACCAATCAGGATTTCTTCAGGCTGCTGACCTTCGAGGTCGGAAACAGCGGGCCGCGGCTCGGCACGACGCGCGGGAACGGCGAGCAAGACATCGTCGACGTGCACAACGCCGTTCTCTACCTGATAAAGGCCGGGGCGTCGGAGGTAAACGGGTTGGCGCCCATTCCGGTCGATATGCGTTCGCTGATCGAGGCCGGCGATGCATCGGTAAACGCGGTCAAGACCGTTCACGAGACCATCACCAGGCTCAGGACGAGCGGGAACTTCACGGATCCGGGGGGGGCGACGCGGGTCTTCCATCCACCGGCGAGCGTCTCCTACTTTCCTCCAGTTCCGAATCCCTCGAAGATATTGGCGGCGGCGGGCGCCTACCAGCGGCCCAATCCGGACGGTTCGCCCGGCAACTATGACAACGTGGAATTCGGGAGCTTCTTCTTCAAGCCTCCCTCGGGGCTGACCGGACACAACACCAAGATCAACCTGGCGGGCTTGCTGACGAGGGGCGTGTACGAGCCGGAGTTCGCGGCCATCATCGGCAAGAGAGCGCGGTTCGTCCGGGCTGAGGACGCGTTGGACTACGTCATCGGTTACACGAATTTCAACGACGTGAGCTCCCGTGACCTGCCGCAGGGACAGCACGGCTCGCAGGGAAGCAACATCAGCAAGGGGCTCGATACTTTCGGGCCGGCCGGGCCGTACATCACCCTCAAGGAGGACGTGCCGAATCCGGGGAACCTCGAGCTCGTCGCGATGGTCAACGGCGTGCGCCACCAGTGGCCCCACAACAACGGGAACACCAAGTTTCTCACCTTCACTCTTCAGGAATCGATCTCTTACTTGAGCGAGCGGATGACGCTGGAACCGGGAGACTACGTCGTGACGGGTGTGCCCAGTCCTTCGATGGCCTTCGAGGTCGGCCAAACGGTCGAGATCAGCATCGGGAACCTCGGGACGCTGCGGAACACGGTCGTCTCGGAACCTCACCCGGGATGGACGCCTATCAAGCCGGCCCCTGGATCGGTGCCGCCGAGCGACCAATAGGCGTCTGACGAGGCTTAGTTTGGCAACGATGCTTACTGACGCCAGGAATCGGTGGCGAGCCTCTGGCTGGCTCGCCAGCAAAGATCAGGTCTGCTGACGCTAACAAGGGGGGAGCGGGTTCACCGCCCCCCCCTTTTTCTTCATCCGATAGCCACGTTCGCCGTCTCACCCGTGCGGATCCGCACACACTGTTTCAAGTCCAGCACGAAGATCTTGCCGTCTCCAATGTTACCGGTACGCGCACCTTCAACAATGGCGTCGATCGTCGGCTGCACGAACTCGTCGTTCACGGCCACCTCGAGCTTTACCTTTCGAAGGAGGCTTCCCGCCTCGGTGTGACTCCGGTAAACCTCGGCAATGCCTTTCTGACGACCGCGGCCCATCACGTTCGACACGGTGACCAGGTGGATCTCTTTCTCGGTCAGGCGCTCCAAAACCTCGTCGACCCGGTCGGCTTGAATGATTGCGATGATGTATTTCATGGTCCGCCTCCTTAATCCAACTGCGTGTAGCCAGCCTCACGGTGCTGCGTGAGGTCGAGCCCGATGCGCTCGTCCTCCGGGCCAACGCGGACACCCATCACGGCGTCCAGGACCTTGAGGACCACGAACGTGACGACCGCCGAGTAGATCGCCGTGGCGAGCACCGCCACGATCTGATTCACGACGAGACCCGGGTTGCCGTAGAAAAGGCCGTTCGCGCCGGCGGGGTTGATTTCCGTGCTAGCCCAGAGCCCCGTGGCGAGAGCGCCCCACATGCCGCCGATGCCGTGCACGCCGAAGACGTCGAGCGAGTCGTCGTAGCCGAGCTTCACCTTGACGACCGCCACGAAGAAATAGCAGGCGAGCGCCGCCCCGATGCCGATCCAAATCGCGTCGATCGGCCCGACGAACCCCGCGGCGGGGGTGATGGCGACGAGCCCCGCAACCACCCCGGTGATCATGCCCAGTACCGTCGCATGCGCGTTGATCCTCCAGTCCAGGATCGCCCAGGTAAGGCCGGCCGCCGCCGCCGCGACGTGCGTCGCGAGGAAAGCGCTCCCCGCCAGGCCGGTCGCGCCGAGGGCGCTGCCCGCGTTGAACCCAAACCAGCCGAACCAGAGGAAGCCCGCTCCGAGCACCGCGAACGGAAGGTTATGAGGCGGGGAGATCTTTCCCGGGTAGCCCTGGCGCTTACCGAGCACGAGCGCGCAGACGAGAGCCGCGACGCCGGCGTTGATGTGGACCACGGTGCCGCCCGCGAAGTCGAGCGCCCCCAGGTTGCGGATGAAGCCACCGACGGCCCAGACCCAGTGGCAAATGGGATCGTAAACGACCGTCGCCCAAATGAGCATGAACATGCAGAACGTGGAGAACTTCATGCGCTCAGCGAACGCCCCGAGAATGAGCGCCGGCGTGATCACGGCAAACATGCACTGATAGAAGACGAAGACGGTGTGGGGAATCGTCGCCGCGTAATCGGTATTCGGGGCGGCACCCACTCCCTTCAGGCCCAGCCAGGCGAGGCCCCCGACGAAGCCCATGATGTCAGGACCGAACGCCAGCGAGTATCCGATCACCACCCACTGAATCGTCACGATGCAAATGATGATGAAGCACTGCATAAGGACGGAAAGAATGTTTTTCCTGCGCACCAGTCCGCCGTAGAAGAAAGCCAGCGCCGGTGTCATGGCCAAAACGAGCGCCGCGCTAGTCAGCATCCAGGCGGTATCACCCGTATCGGTCTGACCCTCTTGGGCAAAGGCGTTAGCCGGCCAGGCGGCGATCGCAAGAAATGGCGACAGCGCCAAGAGCGGCACCCTCAGCCGTAGCATCGCGTTTCTCATTACCCGTCTCCTCCTCTCCTGATAGGCACGGACCCGTGCGGACGCACGGGCTCCCGGGACAACCGCGGTAGTCTATGTCCAAAGACTGAGGAAGTGTAAGGTATTCTGTGTGCCGATGAACCCCCGGACTGTTCTAGCGGGAGAGGTCCTTCCGGTGCCCGACGTGGACGACGTGAACCACAACAAGGAATCGGGGCATTGCTCCAGCGGGAACTCCTTCAGGATATCGTCCTCGGTCTCGGCGGCGCCGTCGGGCCCCGAGCTCCAGATGACGAAACCGTCGTCGGTTACGTAGTAGCCGTAGTTCGACCCATCGAATGGATCCAGGGGCTCCTCCTCCCCCGGCCGGAGGGATCGCCAGGCGGCGTAGAGAGCCTGGGCATCCGGAGGGATGACCCCGATCTTGCTGCGATACTCGTCGACCACCACCGCCAGCTGCGTCGTCTGTTCCTCAACCTGATATCGGGCGTCATCCACATCTACATTTATATCCACGGCAGGCTCGGAGGATGAGGAAGGTTCCTCCTCGAAGTCCTGCGTCTCCTCTAGCATGGCCTGATACTTGGGGATGAGCGTGGCGATGAAAACAGCCGAGGCGATCGTAGGGATCATGATCAGACCACCGATGATGGCAAGCGCTCGAAGCAAGCCGCGTGAGGAGGTTTCGAGCGTTGCTAAAAGCGACGGTCGAAGCGCCGCGATGCGCTCGCACAGGGGAGGGTGGGTCGAGAGCCATTTCCCGATGGTCATCCAGCCCGTGTCGAGGAGTCTTCTCTGCTCTGCGAAATCCCGCAAATTGATCAAGCGGCCATGGTCTTTCCCCGCAGCCAGGATCGCCAGGCCACGGAGGCTTCCATCCTGGTCGCCGCAAAGCGCGGCTCCATAGCGGTCGCACGTGAGCTCCCTCGCCTGCGAATAACTCGTTCCGAGAAAGGGGACCAGCATGCCGGGCGCAAGAAACCACAGCCAGCGAAAATGCCCGGCCTTGATGTGTCCCAGTTCATGAGCGATGACCATGTCGCGTGCGGCGCTATCCTCGCCACAAGCGTCGAGCAGATCGCTGTAAAGGACGATCAGGCGGGAGCGAAAGAACTTCGTGGCAAACGCGTTGAGCGTGCCTCCGGCTTCCATGAGGTACGCTTCGGGCATGGACTCCATGCCCATCTGCGCGGCGAGCACTGAGATCGGTTCGACAGACGTTTCCAACTTCGTTTCGGATTGGCTCATTCGACCCTCCTTCCGGGACTGCGGAGTGGATATCGATTAGTATGCCAGGAGAAAACGAAAGTGGCGACTCTCGATCCACACCTGAGAATGGCAGAAGGGTCTTGATCGAACGGCGGGATCAGCGAAGACCCGCCGCTGCCTGACTGAGGATCTCGCTCACTCGCTGGATGCTGGCGGTCAACAGAGCGAGCTGGCTACGCGCGCGTTCCCAGTCTTTCTCATCCACCGCCTCCTGCACGCCGGGAAGCGACATGGCAGCGTAAGTGTACCGCGGGGCGTAGAGCGCGTGCTTGAACCAGGGCCGATCGGGGATTCCGTCGTCTAGAAGGAACGCTTTCTCCGCTTGCAGGAGAAGATCGTTGACTGCGCGCAGGCGCTCGCCTTCCCCCCGCGCAAGCTCGCTCGCGATCCCCTCGTTGAGCTGCGCCCCGTCCCGTCTCCAGGCGGCGACCGCGTCCCTCGCGGCGGTCAGATCCAAATTGCCAGCGACGCCAGGCTGCCCGTCCAGCGCGGTCAAGAAACCGTCGACCCGATCGGCGTAGAGCTCGAAGTCGAAGGGATAGACGTCGGCATTCGCCAGTCGGAGAGCGAGGCGACCCCAGACCTCCGCCATCGCCGTCATGTATCGGAATCCCGGATCGCCGAAATGCGTCATCCAATAATAGTTGTCGAACTGAGAGTGGTAGACACCGTAGGGTCCATCGAACGTCATATCGATGATGGGAATACCGAGGTAATTGAGAAAAACGGTATAGTCGGAGCCGCTTCCCAGCTCGTTGTCCACCAGATCGACGTCCTGGTCCACGGCCTTGAGGCGCTTCCATGCGTCGAGCACGCTTCCGCGGGTGTTGGGATCGCGAACGTCTCGCAGCACAGATACCAGGACTGGGTTGAGGCTCGCCACGGCGCCCGCGGTGAAATCCGGACCGGCCGTGGAGCTATCTACGTTGAGATAAGCGATCGTTTCCTCCGCGAGAGACTCCGCGAGCTCTTCCCCCCATTCGGTGGAACCAGTGAGATGCATCTCCTCCGCGTCCCAGCTCGCCAGCGTCAACGTGCGATCCGGCCGCCTTCCTTCCCCCGCCATCTTCCCGAGCACACGCGCCAGATCGAGAAGCGTCGCGCTCCCGCTCGACGGATCGACGCCGCCGTAGACCCAGGCGTCGCGATGGTTCCCCAGAACGACCCGCCGGTTCGGCTCTCGACTTCCTCGCACTTCGCCAGTGACCACCCAAATCGGGCGGACTCGATCGTCCATGTCCACCTGAACTCGTACTTCCGCCGGACCGGGGCCCACGTGATACGTGATGGGAAGACCTCCCTGCCAATCATGAGGCGCCACCGGTCCGCCCAGATTCTCGAGCAGAGGCTTGGCATCCCGCCAAGACATCGCCACCGCGATAATGCGGGGTGCGGAGCGTGCCTCCTCGATGGAGATCCTCTGAGCGCCCTCCACCGACGCCCATCCGGGGGTCAGCGGATCGCCCGGCACGATGAAGTCGTAACTGATCGCGCCTCGCTGGATATGGCTCTCCGGTCCCCACGGTCCGTCCGGGAAAACGTCGCCCTTACGGTATCCATCCTCCATCGGATCGGAGTAAATGATGAGCGCCCGGACCCCGCGTCGCTCCGCCTCCCAAGCCTTGAAGCCTCGGTAGCTATACGGCACCGAGTAGCGCACGATGGCGATCTTCCCGCGGGGGTCGATGCCCTGGCTCTCGAGCCAGTCGTAGTCCTCGGGATTTCCGCTGTGAGCGTAAATGAGCTGACCGGTGACGTCTCCCGAGGCCGACATGCCCACGTAAGTAATGCCGACCTCGCTGGCGTACGAGTCCTTGTCCACCGGATAGCCATCTTCCTTCAAGGAAGCCTCATACTCGATGGGCGCGATCATCCGAACGCTCACCGCGCGGGGAAACGGGAGATACACGTCATAGCGGCGGAGCTCGACGTTTTCGAGCCCGAATTCGATAAAGCGATCGCGCGTATACTCGGCAAGCTGGTAGTTTCTCTCCGAGCCCGCCGGGTGAGGCTCTTCGGTTAGGTAGCGGAAGTAGCTTCCCGTCGTTTCGGTGCTGAGCTCGTGGGCAAGCGTCGCCTCGAGCGCCCGTTGACCGGCGGCGCGGGACGCGGAAAAGCCCGGAATGGGATCGCTTCCCTGCCAGGCGAGCGCCCCGATCGGAACGACCAGCGTCGTCAGGAGGATCCAATGCCGGATTGAGCTCTTCATCATGGCTCTATGGAGCGTCATCCCGGAGCAGTATCTTCCAGAAACCCGCCTCGTGGCCACCGCCTTGGGGACCAGGAGTCCATCCACGCCAGCTATTCCCTGCCCGAATGGAAAGAGGTACGCTTGAGACGATACGCGGGCTGCCGATCCCTGGAACAAGCATGGATCTCACTGATTTCCGTCCCACCAACGCGCTCCCCCTGGCCGAGACGATGCCCGCCCGTTGGTATTTGGAGCCGGAGATATTCCAATTGGAACGGGAGCGGATCTTCGGCCGTTGCTGGCAGCTCTTTGGTCTGAAGAGCGAGCTACGCGAACGCGGCGACTATGTGAGCGGCGAGTTTGCCGGGGAGCCGATCATCATCGTCCGAGGAGAGGATGGGACGCTCCGCGCCTTCTCCAACGTCTGCCGCCACCGCGCCGGCCCCGTGAGCGCCGGGAAAGGTCGCCGCAGGTCATTGCAATGCGGCTACCACGGCTGGACCTACGGTCTCGACGGCCGGCTCCTCCGCGCTCCAGAGATGGAGGGCGTCGAGAACTGGGAGGCAAGCCGAGTCTGCCTGCCGCAGTTCAACGTTGCGACCTGGGGACCCTTCGTCTTCGCGAATCTCGACGCGAGCTCCTCGCCGCTCGCGGAGACTTTGGGAGACATCCAATCGAGAGTGGAAGCGAGAGATCTCACCTTCGACAACGTCCATCTGGTCGAGCGAAGGGTCTACGACATTCGATGCAACTGGAAAGTCTACGTGGACAACTTTCTCGAGGGTTATCACGTTCCCATCGTGCATCCCGCGCTCTTTCGGGAGCTCGACTACGATCGCTACCGGGTCGAGACGTCTCGTTACCATTCGTCCCAGGACGCGCCACTTCGCACCACGGACGCCGAAGAGCCGGATGAGACACGCGTCTACGGCGCCGAAGATCAGGGCCCTCTCTATTTCTGGGTCTTCCCCGGCCTCATGCTGAATTTCTATCCCGGAAATCTGCAGGTGAACGTCGTCATTCCCCTGGATCACCGAAACACCCGCACCGTTTTCGAGTGGTACGCCCCGACCGGTCGAGCGGTGGACGAGAAACTCAAGAATTCCATCGAGCTCAGCGAGCAGATCCAAAGAGAGGACATGGCCGTGTGCGAGAGCGTGCAGAAGGGTTTATCGTCGCGGACCTACGATCGCGGGCGCTTCTCAGTGAAGAGGGAGAACGGTGTCCATCATTTTCAGCTTCTCGTGCACGAGTTCTTGACCCGCTGACGTCAACATAACCATCGAAGAGAATCTTCCCGAGCAGGCGGCGCTCACCTGCGAGTACCTGCTCGCCGAGCTCCGAAACCTGCAAAAAGATTACCGCGACATCATGCAAGATGTCCGCGGCAAGGGACTGCTCATCGGGCTGGAGCTCGAGAGCCAGGAGCTCGGGTATCAGGTGGCGGCGGGTCTCTTCCGGCGCCACGTGCTGGTCGCCGGTACGCTGCTCAACGCCAAGACCCTTCGCATCGAGCCGGCTCTCAACATCCCGCGAGCCGTGGTGGACCACGTTCTGGAGGCACTGGACGACACGCTTCAGGAAGTCGCCGGTTCCGAGAGCCTCGAGACCGAGGCGGCGGCGCACCAGGCCGCTGACCCACGCCT
>Ga0302046_10002400_pt1 | contig 17432 bp, 9 predicted proteins | sample RVTome_11_FD_200261 | JGI IMG/M metagenome (GOLD analysis project Ga0302046, IMG submission 200261) | Soil microbial communities from uranium-contaminated site in the Upper Colorado River Basin, Wyoming, United States - RVT147D111 (version 2) ...
ATCCGCGTTCTCGGCCCCGTCCGGCGGGGTCCGGGCCCGGATCTGCCACATTGGCCGGTTTGCGGTCAACTTCCGGTCACCCTCCCGTCCGCGAGAGGGGGTCCGATCGGCTGCAGCATCGGACCTCAATGCCAACGCCGCCTACGGCGCCCACGCCACCGCCAGCGCGTTCGTCGTGTTGAAGCCGAAACCGCAGGGGCCGGAGGGATCCCGATACCACGCCTGGAGGAAGCGGGGCTCCGCCGCTGCCCGGGCCTCGAGAAGGTGTGCCTGAAGGCGATGGAGCCAGACCCTGGACGGCGCTACGCCGACGCGGCGGAGCTCGCGCGGGATCTGGAGCGCGTCCTCGCCCGCCAGCCCGCCGCCAGCCGGTCCGGGAGCGCTGGCCCGGCGGCTGGACGTACGCCTCGCGCTGGGTGCAGCGTCACCCGCAGCCGATTGCGGCTCTCTTGATCGCCCCCCGCTGCTCTTGGGAGCGGCGGCGCTCGAGAACCTGCGCGTCGCTTCCGCAGCTACCCGGGCGCGCGACACGACTACTTCCCTGACAGCGCCTCCTCAAACTTCCTCTCCAGGGCAGAATTTACATAGTCAGGAACCAAATGGATTGGCGCAAGCAACGGCTCATCCGGACTCGTTGGAGGTCGAATTCCAGCGTCTTGAAGACGTTCACACACCCATCCTGCACAGTTCCTCCCTTTGCAATTACGCAGATCATAGCGGCCACCCAGCTTCATCGCCGCCTCTAGCTTCTCGACCGTCTCTGGACAAGCGACATAACTTCTCTGCTTATTGAAAGGTTCTGTATCATCGGGCTGCACCAACCCGTCGCCTTCAAAGAGACCGTCAGGTCCTGGCCAAAACCCACGCGTCATGCCGGGTGCTTCGAGAAAGGCATGTCCCGTCAAACTCTTTGTCCATATCTTTAACACAATCACCTGTATGTTCTCATCGCAGCATCGCCTTCCAGCATCGTCGGTAACCATTGGCAACCCGCCTCGACAACACCCGTCTAGCCCAAAATGGTCTCGCCCATTCACACTATCATTTCCGACAAACGTGTAGGCGTCTCCGAGGTTCGCGTGGTCGCCCCACGTCCCAATGGGATCCCTCTGAATGAACCTCCCCAAACCGGAGTGGTAGGTGCGGTTCCGCATGTAGTAGAAGCCTGTCTCATCGTCGCAGTAGGCGGCGTGAAAGCGGTACCGGTTACCGGTGGCGCCATCGAGGGTGACGGTGGTGATGCCGAACGGGTCGTAGCGGTAGCGCTCGACGACCGCTCCCGTTGAGTTTGTCAGCGCACAGACGCTCCCGATGCTGTTCTCGTGGGCGTAGTAGGAAGCCTTGGGCGTCTGCTCCTGTAGCAGTTCGTCCACGCCGGGGCCCCAGACGTATTGCCGCGTGATCGGCCCCCCGCCGTCGCGTTCCTCGATGCACTGGAAGCCGTCGTAGAGGTACATCGTCGTTCCGGCGGGCGTCACCTTGATACCCCGCCTGTTCGCGGCATCGTAGGCGTACTGTGCGACGAGCGCACCCCCTATCGTCTGCCTGACCTCGACAAGCCTATTCTTGAAGTCGTACCAGAGATCGAGCGTGTTGTCCGACTTGAAGTTGCCATTCTCGTCGTAAAGATAGCTGATCGGGGAATGCCCAGTGGCCTTGGTCTCCGTGTATTGGTTGACCTCGTCGTGGGTGTACGTTGTCGTGATGAACCTAAGCTCCGCCTGGGCAACGGCGACCGGCCCGACACGCACCGAAGCGGAGGGCGGAGGTGGAATCGGGCCCCCCGTGGACTCCACCATGAGACGATTCTGCACGCCGTCGTAGGTGTAGCGCTGAAAGTGCTGGGAGTTGAAGGTCTCCGGCAGGATCTCCTGGCCAGTCCCGACGCCGGTGAGGTCGACGTTTTGCGGGTTTCGGATCACACGGTAGGCCGAGTCATATTGGTACACGTCACCCAGGCTTCCGTCGTGAATGCGCTTCTCGAAAAGCCTGTGATGCTCGCGATCGTAGCCGTAATCGAAGCGGGCGATCGGGAGCCCGGCGGGCGTCTGGTGCCACTTGGCGAATTCGCGCGGGTAGCCATCGTAGTAACAGTCCGTCTTGCTGTGAGGCGCTGCGTCGTTCCCGTAGGTGCGTCGCTCGAGGCGCGTGGGCCCCTTATAGTGCCAGTTGGCGACCGGTCCGGCGCCGTCGGCGACCGACTGCATCCGGTTCAGTTCGTCGTAGGCAAGATCCAGCGCCCGCCGCCCCGTCCCACCGATCCGGCCCGGATAGAGGATGTCGGTCCGGTTCCCCACGCCGTCATGGACCGAATCCACCGACAGCGATCCCTGCTTGTCCTGGGTCCGGTTGTCCATGCTGTCGTACTCGAAGCGGCAAAGCAGCGTGTTGCCGAAGATGTCGTCGGTTTCCACCTTCGTCGTCTGCGAGGCGCCGTCGTAGCCAAACTCCTCGTAGGTTGCCCCCAGGACATACACGGGTCTTGCAGCGACCTCCCGGCGCTTTAGGCGCTCCAAGCCGTCGAAGGCCTGCGTGCACTGCGTGCCGTTGGCATCGGTCCATTGCGTGTTGTGATTGTCCTCGTTCCAGACGTACGTCCAGACTGTCCCGTCGGCATAAGTGACCCTGGTCCGCCGGTCCTTGGCGTCGTACCCGTAACTGGTCGTCTTGCTCTCGTCGTCGGTCTGCGTGACTAGCCGGCTGTTGTCGTCCCACGCCTGCAGGGTCGTGATCACGTCGACTTGGCCGGTGTCTCCCCGGCCGTTGGCGGTGAGCACGCGATCTGTCTGCACGAGCCGATCCAGCCCGTCGTAGTCCATCCTCACGATGTTCCCGGGGCCCGTCGGATGCCCCGTCCCGCGCACCCCATCGGAGGTTTCCACCAGGTTGTCGCGCGAGTCGTACGCAAACCGCCGCACGCTCCCAATCGGGTCGGTCGTCTTCACGAGGCGATCGAGGCCGTCATATTGGCGGAGATGGACGTAGGTCTCCGCCGCGGTCTTGAGGTCCGTTGAAACCTCCCGGCGGGTCTCTGTAGTGACATTACTGTTGTCGTCGTAGCCGTACTCGATCCCGTTGTTCAGGTGGTCGCGGACAACGTGGATCCGGTCAGCGGTATCCCACTGGGTGAAGGTGTTGTGGTTGTTGTCGTCAGTGACCTGCGTCACCTTGGAATCCCGGTCGTAGGTGTACGTGGTCACGCTCCCGCCATCGCCGACTGCGGTTCCGGTCCGACGGTCGAAGCGCTGCGCCGTGTCCGTCACCACGCGGTTGCGTTCGTCGAGGACGCGGTCACGCTCCGACAGGAGCCGGATGGGCGAGCCGATGGTCTCATCCACGTTCCCCACCAAGCGCTCCTCGATCACGTTCGACGCCCCATCGTAGACCCAGTGGTGCATGTTCCCTTCGCCGTCGTCCGTCCGCGTCATCCGATCGAAGCCGTCGTAGGTGAACAGCGTGACGTCCCCGAGAGCCGAACCGGGGAACTGGCTCGGAAGGCCGTTCGGGTTATCCATGTGGACATCGATCCGCTCGAGGAGGTTGCCGTTGGCGTCGTAGTTGCTCGTCACTACCACCGCTCCCTCCGGGGCCGTGGCCGGGTCCGTGTCCGTGTCCCCCCGGATCACCTTGTAGACGAGGTTGCGCTCGTCGTAGCGCGTCGTCACGATGTTGTCGGGCTGTGCGCCCGACACCGCGAGCGGCGTCCTCAGGGCCGTCCGGTTCATGTTCCCGTCGTAGAAGTACTCCGTTCGGACGAGCCCCGCGTCCGAGCCGTCGTTCTTGGTCTTCTCCCGCTCCTCGGACACCAGGAAATGCAGGATGTTGTGCTCGTACCGCTCCAGGATCTCCTCGTTGTCGTAAGCAGCACCTGCCGCGTCGCGGTTCTGGATCCGGCGCTCGATCATTTCGTCGTTGGCGTCCCAGATCGTGTCCACCTGATAACGGAAGCTTCCCGGGCCATCCGCCTCGCGGGAGAGCGCCCGCACCACCTGGTTGAGCTGGTTTACTGTGTAGAGCGCGTCCTGCCCCTTCGGATCGATCGTGCGGGTGACATTCCCCTGGACGTCGTATTCATACTCCGTCGTCAGGTCGAAGCCGGCCCCATCCACACGCCGAAACTGCAAGTACCCCTCCCGGTCCGACGGGTCGAAGGGGATTCCGTTCGTGGGATAGTACTGGTAGGCCGTCACCGTCCCTTCGGGGTCCGTCTCCGTGAGCCTCTGCCCGGCATCGTTCCAAGTCCTCAGCGATTCCGACGTTTGACCGAGATTGGGCCCCGGTGTCAGGATCGGAGGATGCCTCATCTTGACGGTGTTTCCTTCATTGAAGTCCACCGCGCCGTTCTGGTCCCCCAGTCCCTCAGGAATCTGCAGGGCCGCCGGGACCCCCTCTCCGTCTTGAAACCCCGTCCCCTCCTGGTAGTCAAAAACGTTCAACGTAGTGAAGCCGCTGGTCGCGGGGTCGAAGTCTCCCGGCACCGAACCGTCGGGGAATGCCCTGGGATCGGTGACCGAGCGCAATCCCTGGAAGGCGGGCTCGTACGTGTAGCGTGTCACGAGGTCCGGGTCACTTCCCAAGGCGTTGTCCTTGCGGCGCTCCTCCAGCAGAAGCCCCTCGGCGAAGCGCCAGGTCTCGCCCGTGTCCTGGTAGAGATACGACACCGAGTTCCCGCGCGGCAGGATCTTTTCCTGGAGCAGGCCCTCCGAAGTGTAGCTGTAGGAGGTGACCAGCCGCCCTTCCCCGGGGCGCACGTCGCGGTTCATCTCCTCGATGGTCGTCGTCTCGTGGGCCGTGGCGTCGAAGTAGTGCTTCGTGACGTTGCCGTTCCGGTCGGTCTCAGTCGTCTGCGCCACAGCGCCGGGCGGCGCATCGCCATCCGGCGTCTCCGTGTACTGGAATACTGTCGTTCCGCCCACGATCGAGTCGGCGGGCGGCCCGCCTGAATCGTGCCCCCAGCGCTCCGTGTGTACACGATCGAACTCGGGGCTCAACGGATCGCTCGTTGGATAGTACGTGAGCGTCACCCATGCCTTCGAAAGCAGCGGGTCGTCCGCCACGTTATAGAGCGGGTCGATCGCCGAAAGGATGTTGTGGTTGAGCAACGGATTCTCCATTCCGGACGAATAGGTGTAGAGCGAGGTCTTGCCGTCGGGGAAGTCGTTCTCTGGCTGAGGCATGCCCGTCACCGCCGGTGAACGGACGTTGACAAGGTCCCCATTGCCGTCGTAGGTGTAAACGAGCTGGCGGCCGGCGAAGTCCGTGATCGAGGTGATCAGGCCACTCGTGTAGGCGAAGGTGTAGAGCCGGTCCTGCGTGTCGGTGATCGTCGTAATCTCGCCAGCCGCATTGCGGCTAATGGTCTGGGTGTTCCCGTTTCGGTCCACCATCGCTGTCAACCATCCGTCCGCGCGATAAAAGTAACGCGCACCATCGGCCATCCGTTGCGTGAACGTCCCGTCGCCGTTCTGCCTCAGGTTGTCGAAAAACCCCGCCGGCGAGATGAACGTTCCCGCACCTCCTGCAGCGTAAGCGTCTTCACGTCCCCCGCCGTCCACGACCGTCGCAGTTCCCTGGAACAGCTGCACACGCCGGTTGCAGGCGATATGCCAATTCCAACCTTGATGCCCCGAAAAGTTCGAGCGGCTCGAATAGGTGCGCGCCCACACGAAGTCGAACCCGCGGCTCGGTACACGGAGATCCTCGGCTCGAAGCATCGCCTCGCCGTTGAAGAGGCCGACGGGGAGCGATTCGGCGTACATCGCTGGCCCCTGCGGGGTGTTCGCATGGATGCTTGGGTCTTCGCACGGGTCCCCAGGTTGTTTCGGGAGCTGATCCCGTTTCCCGGTCTGCGGCGCCGCAGAATCGAACGTCAACTGAAACTGATACCAGGCTCCAAAATGATACAAAGGATCCGCCGTTGTCGCGAGGATCTCAATCGTGTGTGCTCCGGCAGCGAGGTACACTTGCTGGGGAGGCGGTGGGTCCGAGACAACAGGGCCCATCGGAGCGCACCCTAGGCCCCCACCAGGTGCATGCGCGAGCCCAACGAGCGCGCCGTCGATGCTCAGTTGCATCAGTTCATACTGCGGGGCCTCTCTTTCACCGAGGCCCGTCCAGCCGACCGTGACGATCGTGTCGCCCGCGAAGGTAACGGTGCTAGTAGCGGACGCCGATTGGGTGTATGGATTGTGCTCCACGCAGTTGATGTCAAGTTCCCAGTCGAGGCGCAAGGCAAACCCGTCTGAGAGAATGGTCCAAGGACTAGCAGGAACGTCATTTGGATCCTCGTAGGCACGAAAGCTGCCATCCTGTCCGCCATCGATGAATCCCTCATCCGTAAAGTGCCAGAGCAATCCAAGTGATCCAGTCGCAGTCCTGTTACTATTACTAGGTGCAGAGGCCCGGGACCCCAGGCGTTGCAACCTGCTGTAACTCTCCTCGGGAGAGATGCGATCTGGTTTGAGGGCATTGACTGGATCGGCTCGTTGCTGTTCGGCTTGCAGCATCGCGGTCGCTGCGTTCGCGCACACCAGGCTGAAGAGAATCGCAGGCACGATGCCTCGGGAGGCGGTTGCGTTCGAATCGCGTATGGCGCACATTTTAGTTAGCGCTTTATGGTCGTGGAATGTAGTAGTGACTGCAACTACCGAATGCGAGAGCACGGCGGCATGGAAACGTTGACCTGTTCGCGGTTCCCGATGCCGGCCGCCGGAGTAGCACAATCGCCGCAGCCGAGCACCGTCATCGCTGCCCGAAGGCCACTTCGAGGGCGGTCCAGCGTCGGATCGTCGTGTCCCCGAGGAAGTTGTGAACGCAGCTGCCGTGGACGTCCGGCCGGGGCGGAGATCCGGGAACCTATCCCGCCCGGCGGCGTCCAAGTCGCCGTGGCCTGGGCGGTCGAGACCCTGGTGAAGAGAAGTAGGTGCGGGCAGGCCGATTGTGGCCGGCTTGGCGGGGTTCTTCTTGATGGCCATGATTCTGTTCTTGTAGGAGGCGCCCGGAGGTTGCTCCCTGGATGGCGCAGCAAAGCCCGTCCGGCAGGCACGGTTTCTTGCCTTTCTCCCTTCCGGGAGGACCGGGTCGACTGAGCTGCGGCCTCGAGACCGCGCCTTCGGTCCCGACCATTCTGGCAGCCAGTGGACGACCGAGCAGATCGCGACAGTCTCGCCGCCCGGGCGCAGGCGCCCTTCATTCCGACCCTTGCCCCGTCACAACCCCAGCTTCAAGGCGACCCACACGCGGCCCTCCCGCCACTCGTCGCCGACCAGGCGCTCGCAGACGCCGATCGCCTTCGCCACCTCGGCCAAGGTGAGGCCGCGGAACATCCACGACCTGCGCCTGCCGGGGGCGGATCTGGCGCAGGCTCTCGATGGCGTCGACCATCTCGAGGGGGGAGGGCTTCCATCCCGCCACCGGCTCGCCGGATTCCCCCAGCGGCCGGTTCGGCGTCACTCCCCCGCGTTTCAGAGCCGACTGCTGCCGGTAGTGGTCGAACAGGACCCGCTTCATGGAGAGCACGACGACCGCCTCGGGCACCCTCCCGTTCTCCAGCACGAGCTCGTGAGCTTTGGCCAGCCTCACGTAGGTCTCGTTCGCAAGTGACGTCGTCTTCGGGACCTGGGCGCCGCGCCCCCACCAGCGGCGGACCCGTCTGGCGAGCTCTCGCCACACCGCGTACTCTCCGGTCGACATGGGCGGCGTCGTCATGGGCCGCGCCTCCCGACAGGCCGTGCGTCCGGCGCTCCCCACGACGAGAATCCGAGGATACCGTGCCGGCTGGAGCCGCACTTGGCGTGAATGCAGAACGGGGGGCCAGCGATGGCATGCCACGAGAGGTCGCCGGACGACAGCACCCTCCCCGAGCTCGAGCGCCTGCTTGAGGAGATGCGGGATGATGCGCTGCAGCTCCTCCGTTCCGACGAGCCCGTCCTGACCGGCGAGGACGGGCGGCCCCGCCGTGGGGCCCTGCGAACCTGGATCGAAGACCTGAAGCGACGCCCGGCCGCTCCCGCGCTCGATGCGACAGCCAGCACGACGCCGGAGTCACCGCCTCCGACGATCGGGGAGTACCGCCTCCTTCGCCGACTCGGCGAGGGGGGTATGGGCATCGTGTACGTGGCGCAAAGGGAGGCCACCGGACAGCGCGTTGCCCTCAAGATCGTGCGAATGGAGCGCATGTTACTCACAACGGACCGGGAGCGCTTCGCGCGCGAGGTCGAAGCGATCACGCGCTTGGAGCACCGCTCCATCGTCGCGATCTTGGACGTCGCCGTGACGGCGGAGGTTCCGCACTACGCGATGGAGCTGGTGCCGGGCGTCTCGCTGAGCCGCATCCTCGACGAGGCGCAGGGGATGGACCCCGAGCGGCTTGCCGGCGTCGATCTCCAGGCCCTCGCCGTCCTGGCCACCGCGAGGGTCCCAGAGCTGACCTCTCCGTCGACCGAACGCCCGATCCGGGTCTTCGAGGGCAGCTGGATGGACACGTGTGTCGCGATCGCGAAGGAGGTTGCCGACGCGCTCGCGCACATCCACGGGCACGGCCTCCTGCATCGAGACGTCAAGCCGTCGAACGTGCTCCTGACCCCCGCCGGCAGGGTGGTCCTGGTGGACTTCGGGCTGGCGTGGGACCGCCGGGTCTCGCGCCTGACCGTCACCGGCATGCAGGTCGGATCGATTCCGTACGTCGCGCCCGAGCTCCTCGGCGACCGGCGGCGCGAGCCCGATGCGCGGACCGACGTGTACTCGCTTGGCGTGATGCTCTACGAGCTGCTGGGGCTGCGCCTGCCCTTCCACGGGGAGACGGGCGAGGAGCTGCGCAGGAACGCCCTCGCGGGTCGATGTGCGCGACTCGGGTGGTTCCGCCGGTGCCCCGACCTCGAGAAGGTGTGCCTGAAGGCGATGGATCCAGACCCTGGACGGCGCTACGCCGACGCGGCGGAGCTCGCGCGGGACCTGGAGCGCGTCCTCGCCCGCCAGCCGGTCCGGGCGCGCCGGCCCGGCGGCTGGACGCATGTGTCGCGCTGGGTGCAGCGTCACCCGCAGCCGGTCGCGGCTCTCTTGATCGCGGCCCCGCTGCTCTTGGGAGCGGCGGCGTTCGAGAACCTGCGCGTCGCGTCCGCGGCTACCCGAGACCGCGCGGCGTTCCTGCGCGCGGAGGCGCATCGGCTGGCGGAGGAGGATCCCGGTCGGGCGCTGGCCCTGGCCATCGATGCGCAGGAGGAAGACCCCGGCGTGGAGGGCCGCACGCTCCTGGTGCGATGTCTCCAGCAACTGGTCGAGGAGCGCAGGCTCGAGGTGAGCGCGGGCCCCGTCCCCATCGCCGCCTTCGCCGCGCCGGACACGGTCCTCGCGATCGCGGCGGACGGCCGCTCGTCCCTCTGGTCGCGGGAGGAGGGCGAGGAGCTGGAGAGGACCGACCTCGGACCGCTCTCGGGGCGCCCCCTCGCGCTCCCCGGCGGCACGGCCGTTGCGCCGCTCGAGGACGGCCGCCTGGTCGAGATCCGCCACGATTCCGGTTTGCAGAAGGAGGAGCTCGCCACCCCCGAGCCGCACCTCATGCCCGTCCTCTGCTCACCGTCGGGGCGTTCCCTGCTCGTGAGGGAATGCCGAGGAGCGGCTCCTGGTGCTCTCGTTGCCTGACGGGAGCCTGCTCTGCAGGCTCCACCGCACCGCGCTCCGACGGGGAGGGGGGCTGGCGCGGTTCGCTGGATCGCGGGAGTCCCTGGGCCTCGTTCTCGCCGGACTCCAGGCGCCTCGCGCTCGCCGACGGGGACGCGGCGAGGGTCTTCGACCTCGCCACCGGGCGGGAGATCGCGCTCGAGTGCCCGGCGGGGAGCGCGCTCTCGGTGGCCTTCGATCCTTCGGGCGGGACGCTGGCGGTGACCTCGACCGCCGCGGCGGCCTTCCTGTGGAGGGTCGACGCCCGCGAGCCGGCCATCCGGCTGCAGGGCCACGACGACGAGGTCCTGCGGGCCCGCTTCAGCCCCGACGGCCGGCAGGTCGTGACCTGCGGCTTCGACCGGCGCGCCCTCGTCTTCGACGCTCGAAGCGGGGACTTCGAGCACGAGCTCGGACCGCACGGAGGCGGGGTGTGGGAGGTGGTCTTCGATCCTCGAGCGCCGCGAGCGATCACGCTGAGCGGCGAGGAGCGCGCGCGCCTCTGGGACCTCGAGACGGGGAGGCTCGTCCCGCTGTTCGGTCACGCGCGGGCCGTCCTCTCGGCGGCCTTCTCCGCGGATGGCGCGCGCATCGTCACGAGCGCCGAGGACGGCACGGTCCGCATCTGGAGCTGCCCGACCGCGGCGACGCCGCGCGAACTCGTGCTCGCGGCCGGCCTCTTCGAGACGTGGTCGCGCACGTGCCACGACATCGAGCGCTTTCCGCACGCCGAGCGACTCAGCCGTGCGCTCTGGCCGACCCTGAGCGTCGATCTGGACTTGCCGGCGCTCTACGGGACGCGGATCCCGGCGGCCGCGATCGCCCCCGGCGAGTCGCACGCGTTGACGGTCGTCGAGGATCGGCCGTCCGTGCTCTGGGACCTCCGTGCTTGCGCGACGATCGAGTCGTGGGACGCACCGACGACGCGGGCCGCCTTCTCGCCCGACGGGGAATGGCTCGCGACCGTCGAAGGCCGCATCCTCTGCCTCCGGCCCACCCGCGGCGGGGCTCGGCGGGAGTGCGCCAGCTCCGCCCCCGGCGTCCACGACGTCAGCCTCGGCTGGCGGCCCGACGGATCGGCCGTGGCCGTCGGGCGGTCGGACGGAGGAGTCGATCTCGTGGAGGCGGACGGCGGCTCGCGGCGCGAGCTCGGACCGTCCGGGTCGACCGAGCCGGTCGTCTTTCTGACGTTCGGTCGCGACGGGAACGCGCTCGTCGCCTCGTCCGGCGGAGTCCTCGTCGTCCTTGACGCTTGGAGCGGTGAGGAGCGCGCGCGCTTCGACCGGCTGGCGGATGGCCCGATCTGTGCGGACCTCGACGGCCGCGGCTTGCTCGCCGCGGCCCTGTGGGATCGGACGCTGCACCTGTGGCGCGTCGCGGACGGGAGCCTGCACGAGACCGCGCATCTCGACGAGCCCGCGGCGTTCCTGCGTTTCACCGACGATGGATCGGACGTCGAGTACCTCACGACGCGGGGTCGCCGGGGCGAGATCCCCCTCGATCCGCTGGCCGAGGCCAAGCGGCGCGTGCCTCGCGAGCTCACTCGCGAAGAACGAGAGCGCTACGGCGTCGATCGATGACAGGACGACCGCGGCGTTGTGTACAGCCCTTCCGGCTGGTACGGTTCGCCTACGGCCTCGGCGCACCGCGTGTCGTTGCTCCGAGCTCCCGTGTGAGCACGATGACTGAATCGCGGAGACTTGACATTGCCCCATGGGCGCCTTCCGTGCGCTCGTACGCCAACTGGATCGACCGACGTTCCCCAAGTACCGCCCGACTCTGGGCTCGCCGGCTGAACTCGACGGTCGACGCCACGATCGAGGGAGCCGTGGCCGAAGCGGTCGCCTGGGACTTCATTGCCAACAGGGTCGACGAGATCGCCGCGGGCGACGTCTCCACAGGCGGTCCCGACTTCCGGTGCCGATCCGCTGCCGCCGAGTTCTTCGTCGAGGTCACGAACATCGCACGGTCAGTCGTGACGGAGCACACGGGCCTCTCCGAGTTCCCGTCGGGTTTCTTCAGGCATGGAGACCTGACAGCGCTGATCAAGCGCGAGGTTTGCTCCAAGGCCGGGCGGGCAAGGCAGCTCGAGGTCCCGTACGTCGTGATGGTGACGACGCTCCATCGAGGAGCTGCCGACTGCGTCTCAAGAGCACACGTCGAGCACGTCTTGCATTCGACGACGGCCCTGAGCGGTGACTTCGATGTCGAGCTGGGAGAGGTCGTGGGGCCACTGCACCAGGTCACGCGCATGGAGATGTCGTCCTTCACGAGGCGGTACTCGACCGATCCGATGCGCAGGAACGTCTCCGCGGTACTGGTTGCTGGCTTCGGTACCTACCCGGATGTCCATGTGCTGGGCGTTCTGCACCCAGATCCAGTGCGACCCCTGGACACCTCGGGTCTTCCCGACGTTCCGTTCTGCCAGTTCCTGGTGTGGCCGCCGGACCCCCGTGTCGTAGTCGGATGGTCGACCCCTGAACCGTAGAGCGCACAGGCGGGCGAGCCCCCCGGCGACGGGCTGCCGGCGGCCTGTACGGACTGCTGGCCCGCTGGGACGAGCTCGGCGAGGAGCCGTGGGTCGAGCGCCTGCTTGAGATCGAGGAGGGCGAGCGCGCCGCGCGCAGCCTCGAGCGGCGCCTGCGCAACGCGCGCATCGGCCCCTTCAAGCCGATCGCGGACTTCGACTGGAGCTGGCCGACGAAGATCGACCGAGAGGCGATCGGCGAACTCTTCCGCTTCGAGTTCCTGGGCGAGGCCGGGAACGTGATCCTGATCGGCCCGAACGGTGTCGGGAAGTCGACGATCGCCCGGAACCTGGCCCACGAGGCGCTGATCGCCGGGCACACGGTGCTCTTCACGCTGGCGAGCGAGATGCTGAACGACCTGGCGGCCCAGGACGGCCCGAACGCGCTCGCGCGTCGGCTGCGGCGCTATGTGCGGCCGGCGATGCTGGTGGTCGATGAGGTCGGGTACGCTCGCCGCCGGGGCATCAACCACAGCGCGGTCCAGAAGGCGATCCGGTCGGGCCGCCTGAAGGAGTCCCTCGCGAGGGACGCCAAGGGCCGCATCCGCATCGACCCCGACAAGGCGGACCAGGAGTGGTCCAGGAACACGAACGACGCGCTGCGCCGGGAGGGAGCGACCAGCACCGGGCACGCCCCGGCACGCGCCCGGCCGACGATCTTCCCCACCGAGGTTCCCGCCGGCCCGAGCTTCTCGCACTCCCACGCGATCCGCGAGGCGTACCTCGCCAAGACCGCGCGGCTCAACTACGAGTTGCTCGCGAAGAGCCTCGTCAGCGTCGACGACGTGCGGGCGCAGGCGTTCAAGGTGAACCGCATGGCGCGCGACGCCCTGCTCAACATCCCCGCGCGCGTCTCCGCCGAGCTCGCCGCGACGAGCGACGCGCACGAGGTGCACGAGATCATGGTCCGCGAGTTCACCCAGGTGCTCGAGGAGCTCAGCGATGGCGCTCGAGTCGGAGCCCTACACTGAGGCCGCGCTGGCCGCCTGGAAGCCCGACCCGCTGCTGACGGTGTCGGAGTGGGCGGACCGCCACCGGGTGCTCTCGCAGCGGGCGAGCGCCGAGCCCGGTCGCTGGCGCACGAGGCGCACCCCCTACCTCAAGGAGATCATGGACGCCCTCTCGCCGAGCTCGCCCGTCGAGCAGGTCGTCCTGCAGAAGGGCGCGCAGGTCGGGTGCACCGAGGCCGGCAACAACTGGCTCGCCTACGTGGTCGACCACGCCCCGGGGCCGATGATGGCGGTCTCTCCCACCGTCGAGGCCGCCAAGCGCAACTCCCGCCACCGCATCGACCCCTTGATCGCCGAATGCCCGAGGCTCTTGGAGAAGATCCGCGAGCCCCGCTCGCGCGACGGCGGGAACACGATGCTCTCGAAGGAGTTCCCCGGGGGCGTGCTCGTGCTCACGGGGGCGAACTCGGCCGTGGGCCTGCGCTCGATGCCCGTGCGCTACCTCTTCATGGACGAGGTCGACGCCTACCCCTCGGACCTCGACGGCGAGGGGAACCCGCTCGAGCTGGCCCTCGCGCGCACGCGCACCTTCGCCCGGCGCAAGATCCTCATGGTCTCGACCCCCACGATCACGGGACGCTCGCGCATCGAGGCCGCCTTCGAGGGCTCCGACCAGCGCTACTACCACGTCCCCTGTCCCGAGTGCGGCCACCGCCAGCCTCTTCGCTGGGCACACCTTCGGTGGGAGCCCGGGATCCCGGAGAGCGCCCGCTACGCCTGCGAGAGTTGCGGCACCCTGATCGAGGAGCACCACAAGACGGCGATGCTCGAGGCGGGCGAGTGGGTGCCGCGAAAGCCCGACGCGCCGCCCGAGGTCCGTGGCTACCACCTCTCGGCGCTCTACAGCCCGCTCGGGTGGTTCTCGTGGTGCGAGGCGGCGGCCATGTGGGAGCGGGCGAAGAAGCGCCCCGACGCCCTGCGCGTCTTCGTGAACACCGTGCTCGGGGAGACCTGGCAGGAGCGCGGCGAGGCGCCCGACTGGAAGCGGCTCTACCAGCGCCGCGAGGAGTACGAGCTTGGCAAGGTCCCCAGGGACGGGCTCGTGCTCACCGCCGGCGTCGACGTCCAGAAGGACCGCCTCGAGGTCGAGGTCGTGGCGTGGGGCCGGGACCGCGAGAGCTGGTCGGTGGAGTACCTCGTCTTCGCGGGCGATCCCTCGCGCGGCGAGGTGTGGGCCGAGCTCGACCGGCTGCTCTCGAAGCCCTACCCGCACGAGCTCGGTGGCCAGGCCCTCATCTGGATGCTCGCCGTCGATGCCGGGTACCAGACGGCGGCCGTGTACACGTGGTCGCGCAGGAAGCCGGCGAACCGGGTCATGGCGATCAAGGGTTCGGCCACTTCGCAGGTCCTCGTCGGAGCCCCGACGCGGGTCGACGTGAACCTCGCGGGCAGGCGGCTCCGTGGCGGAGCGCACTACTGGCCGGTGGGCGTGGGCATCGCGAAGGGCGAGCTCTACGGCTGGCTGAGGCAGGACCCGCCGGTCGATCGAGGGGACGGCTACCCGCCCGGCTTCTGCCACTTCCCGACGGCGTACACCGAGGAGTACTTCCAGCAGCTCACCGCCGAGGAGCTCGTCTCGAAGCTCGTCCGCGGGTACCGCAGGTACGAGTGGCAGAAGATCCGGGAGCGCAACGAGGCCCTGGACTGCCGCATCTACGCGCGCGCGGCCGCCGCGGTGGTCGGCGTCGATCGCTTCACGGAGGCCGACTGGTGCGTGTTGGCGCAGCAGTTCCGTCCGGACCAACAGCCGCGAGCCGCGAGGCCGAAGCGTCGAATGCGCCTCATGGACGCCGAGTTCGAGGACCGGATTCATGGCTACTCCTGAAACGCACCGAGACCGCGACTACGCTGTTGCACGCCTAAACTAGGCCTGAGGCGGCGGCTGAAGCTTCGGGCTGGCCCGACCCGCGTGTCCGTTCAAGCCGCGGTCTTCACCTCAACGACAGGGCAAGGTACCGGCGGGAGGCGGCACCGAGGAGCGGCATCATGAGGACGAGCCGAGTTCCGGCCTCGGAAAAGCGCACGCTCCAAAAGGTCCGGTGATCCGACTTTGGTACGGCGCCCTCGATTCCCTGACTAAGCACTCGCCGAATCCATTCTCTTCCAAGAGCGCTCGGGTCTTATCGACGCCCTCGGCGTTACAGGGACCAAGGCGAACATACCTAAGGGGCAATGAGCCCCCGAGTGAGCGTATCGAGAGAAGGGTGAAAGGCCGCTCAGCCGAGTGGCCCTTGAGGCACCTCACCCTTGCCCATCCCTCGAACTCGTGGGCGGGCGGTTGTTGTCCGTAGACAATCCGAAACTCCTCTTCTGCCCCGAAGTGGGGTGCCTTGAAAACCAGCTGAGAACCGTACGCCCGGTGTTGAAAAGACACTAGGCCCTGATCTGTTGGATGTTGTCCCCTGGGAAAACTCTCCTCGACAAACCGTCGCACCGCAGCAAACTGCTGCCGAACATCGTAAACAATACTGAACTGATGGATGCCGTGATCCAGAGCAAAGACGAGTCGTCCCGTGCTGGGTTGCGTTCCATGAGAAAACCTTGGAAAGCCATTTGGAATGCCAAGTAGCCTAGCGTCGATGCCGATGGCGAACCCACGCCCTCCGTCGGCATATGTCCTGCCATCCTTCCGGATAGGCGCCCTCGGCGCGAAAACGGAGAAAGTCGGCGAAGGACGCGTGCTTCTCCGCGGGCCTCGAGTGGAAGTGGATCGTCTCGTAGTCGGAGATGAGCTGGCCGAACTTGCCCAGGTTGTAGAACACCACCTCCCCGTGACCGGCGGGCACGCGCTCCTCGCGCACTCCGGCCTCGTCGAGAAAGGTGAGAAAGACACGTTGGATGGAATACTGTCCCCAGCGCTTCTGATCCGGGTCGGTGAGGGCGGCCTTGGCGGCGCTCACCCCTGCCACGGCCCTTTGCAGGTCCGCCGCCTCGAGTCCGAGTTGGGCATTCGTCCACGCTCGCTCCACCGCCGGAGCATCCACGCCGTCGTGATTGCCCATGAAGTAGAAGAGCTGTCGAGCAGCTTCCGCCTCGGCAGTGCCGAAAAGGTTCGTCATGCCAGTGACGACGAACGGAATCCCGGCTGCCAGCAGAGCCTTCGTGATGGGCTCCCCATTCGCCCTCACGCTGCGGAGGAGGACAGCCATATCGGACCAGGACAGCCCTCGCTCGTTGCCTTCCTCGGTGAACGCCACGCCGCGAAGCGCCTGCGCGGTCGCGATGATGTGGCGCGCCTCCTCCTCGGGCGTGACGAATGAGAGCGCCACGACATCGCCCACCTCGAAGGTCTGCGCACCCGTGGGCTTCATTGCCTTGGCGAGCCGCGCACGATTCTGCTCGATGAAGGGCCGCGCCGTCTCCACGATGCCCTGACTCGAGCGGAAGTTCTCCTGGATCGCGATCTGCTCGACGTCGGGATACCGTTGGGCGAACGTCAAGATGTTCTCGACGTCACTTCCGCGCCACTGGTAGATCGTCTGATCGTCATCGCCAACGACGCAGATGCGTGCACCCAGCTCGTGCAGGGACCACACGATGGCCTCTTGGACCGGGTTCACGTCCTGGTACTCGTCGACGATCACGTACTTGACGCGCTCAGCAAGTCGCTGTCGAAGGCCATCGTCGTTGGTCAGAACATCGACGGCTGCTTCGAGAATCGACGAGTAGTCCAAGTAGCAGCGCTCATCGAGCAAGGTGCGGTACAAGTCCAGCCCGTCGACGATCGAGCAGCCGTCGAGCTGTGCTTCGTCTATCTCCGCTTCGCGTAGAATGGACAACGCCGCGATGTAGTGTGGGGTGTCACGGTAGCGTCGGAGTACGGTGCCATGGAGATCCGTCGAAGTAGTGAGCCCGCTTCGCTTGCTGTGGCGGTCCACGAACAACCCTTGCTGGACTTCGTTCAGGACCTCGTACTTGAGGTACTGCGTCACCTCGCTCTTCAGTAGCTCGAGACCAAAGGCGTGGATGGTGCCGACGAACATCTCCGCCATCCCCGGTAGGTCGCCGAGTGCTTGCCGAGTGCGAGTGACGATGCGCTCTTTGAGCTCTGCCGCCGCCTTTTCCGTGAAAGTGAATGCGATGATGTTCGCTGGGACGAGGGAACCAGCGCGGCAATGGCATTAGCCTCCAGGGCATCGCTGCGGGGCGTGGTTGTCGCGGAGACAGATGGAGGACACGACCTGGCGCGTGTGCGCCTCGGACGAGGTGACGGCAGCGGCGTTCACGTGCAGCGACAC
>Ga0302046_10002402_pt1 | contig 17426 bp, 14 predicted proteins | sample RVTome_11_FD_200261 | JGI IMG/M metagenome (GOLD analysis project Ga0302046, IMG submission 200261) | Soil microbial communities from uranium-contaminated site in the Upper Colorado River Basin, Wyoming, United States - RVT147D111 (version 2) ...
GTTTTGGACAAGAGTGAAGTTCGTCACCGGCAACAAGTGGAGCAACGATCTCAAGCGACTTGGCTTCTCAGACATCGACGACTTGTTGCTACGCGCGGCACGGACCAGGAACGCGTTTTTGCATGAGAATCCCCACGCTGGCCACCAAGACCAAGGGCTTGCTCAAGAGGTGAGAGACAGCGTCGCGCGCTTACTTGAATTGTTCGCGCGCCTCGCGAACGAGTATTATCATCCGCGTGCGAAAGCGCTTTGCGGAGTTCAGGTCGTCAAGGAAGATCTTCGAGCTGCTGAGCGCGGTCCCGGGCCACCACAGATCAAGCCCGGAACACGTCGCCCAACGCCAGAGCCTTGAGAACCTCTCTCAACCACCTCCTGAGCTGGTTCCATAATGCCTTTCTCACGGCCTTCCAGGAAGCCCTTATTACGGCCTTCCAGGATACCCTTCTTGTAGCCTTCGGCCAGCCACTCTTTCGGCCACTTCGCTTCACATTCCGCCAAACATCTTTGCTCCTGAAAGGCTGCGCCACGCTGACCCGACCGACGACACCGGAGAGACCGGCGGCGGCTTCCTTTTAGCCGCGTCGGCGGATGCTCGGATGAAGCTGCCGCGGATCAGCTAGTGCTAGTGGCCTGGAAGACCTCGTCCGCGGTCGAGGCCTTGAGAACCTCTCTCAACCACCTCTTGAGCTGGTCCTTGGTGGCTCTCTCGACACGCTTTCTGTGACCGACTTCCATAGAGCCGAACCGCTCCTCGACCAGCTCGGTCAGAGTCGCCCGCTGGCCTTCCAAGATGCCTCTCTCGCGGCCCTCCAGGATGCCCTTCTCGCGGCCCTCCAGGATGCCCTTCTCGCGGCCCTCCAGGATGCCCTTCCTGTACCCCTCGGCCATCCACTCCTTCGGCCACTTCGCTGCACGTTCCGCCAACATCTTTGCCTCCTGTAGATCGTGGAGCTCAGGGAGCTCGACCCCCGGCAATCGCGCCGGCAGTATCGCCCGGCGGATCCACATGGCCAGGTCCCGCCGCATCTCCCGCAGCTCCGGATCGTCGAGCACGTCGATCAGCGTGTCGACGATCCGCCGGATCTCCTCGACGCTCTGCGAGCGCTCGAGCTGGAAGACTCCGGTCACCGGACTGTCGAGCGGCTCGAGGCTTTCTTGCGGCAGGCCTCCCTCGTCGATCACGAAGTACTCGAAGCTCGGGATGAAGCTCTCATAGCCCGAGATCGGCTGGACCAGCTTCAGCATCTGAGTCGGCGCGGTCCATCGCCGCTTGCCATTGTAGAGAACGATGGGCAAGACCGGCGGCAGCAGACCCGCGCGCGTCAGACGCTTGTTGCGGATCAGGTCCTGGTAGAGGAGCAGGACGTAGGCCAGCAGCCTCACCGCCATGAACCGGTAGACCGAGGACTGGAACTCGATGAGGACGTAGACGTAGAACCACTCCCCGTCGGGACCGTAGCGCACGCGCCAGACGACGTCGCTCTCGCGCTGCTCGAGCTCGTCGCTGACGTAGTGGGCCGGGACCAGCTCCAGCGTCGACAAGTCGAGGCTGCCGATCCACGGCGGGACCACGTAGCGCTCCAGGAGGTCCGCGATCATGCGGGCGTGGGAGAAGAGACGGCGGTAGCTGCCGTCGTGGGGGGTCTTCTTCTTCGCCATGACGGACATAGTCTACGACAAACCAATCCTTGAAACCAGAGATTCCTCTGACACGCGGGGCGGAAGCTCGGCGGACGGCCGGCCATTGAGGCCGGGGTTGCGGAGTTTATAATGCGGCGAGCCTGACCGCACTCAGCCGAGGAGGATCCATGCCCCGACAAGCCCGCCCCGCCGTCCTGACCGCCACCTTCACCCTGCTGCTGGCCACGCCGTTGCCGGCTTCGACGCCGGCCGCCTCCCCGAGCGAGCCGGCGTATCTCGGCGACGACACCTTCATGGAGATGGAGGAGGTCGAGGACCCGAAGATCTCGCCCGACGGACGTCACGTGGTCTTCACTCGCACCTGGGTCGACCAGACGACCGACCGGTTCCATTCCAACCTGTGGATCGTGGACACGGCCGGCGAGCGGGTGCGCGAGCTCACCCACGGCGATTGGAGCGACGGCGGTCCCGTGTTCTCGCCGGACGGCACGCGGCTGGCGTTCCTCTCCGACCGCGGCGGCAGCGAGCAGGTCCACGTGCTGTGGCTGGACACCCGCGAGGTGGCGCAGCTCACCCGCCTCGAGCACACGCCGCAGGACCTGCGCTGGTCACCCGACGGCAAGCGTCTCGCCTTCACCCTCTTCGTGCCCGACGAGACGCCGCCGCTCAAGATCGAGCTGCCCAAGGGCCCCAAGGGTGCCGAGCGGGCGGCGCCGGCGGTGGTGGTCGACCGCATGGCGTGGGCGCGCGACGGCCGCGGCTACCTGCCCCCGGGCTACCGCCACGTCTTCGTGGTCGACGCCGTCCTCGGCGGCACGCCGCGGCAGGTGACCGACGGCCCCTACCACCACGACGACGCCGACTTCTCGCGCGACGGCACCCTCTACTTCTCGGCCATCCGCAAGGAGGACGCCGAGTACCTGCGCCGCGACACGGAGATCTACGCCGCCGACCCGGCGAGCGGGGAGATCCGCGTCCTGACCGACCGCAAGGGGCCGGACGACGCCCCCCTGGTCTCCCCGGACGGCCGCTGGATCGCCTACACCGGCTACGACGACAAGCTGTGGACGTCGCACCTCGACGGCATCTACCTGATGGACGCCGGGGGCGGCGCCAAGCGGGCCCTGGCCACGGACCTGGCGAGCTCGCCGCGCCGCGTGACCTGGGCTCCGGACTCGAGCGGCGTCTACTTCCTGCTCGGCGAGGAGGGGAGCTACAACCTCCATTTCGCGTCGCTCGCCGGCGAGGTGCGCGCGGTCACCACCGGCACCCAGGTGCTCTCGGACTTCTCCCTGTCCGCGGGCGGCCGCGCGGCCGCCGTCCGTTCCGGCTTCCACGAGCCGGAGCACCTCGTCACCTTCGACGTCGCCGCGCCGGGGGCGACGACCACGCTCGTCGACGTCAACGCCGACGTGCTCGGAGACGTTCGGCTGGGCGAGGTCGAGGAGATCTGGGCCACGGCGCCGGACGGCTGGAAGAGCCAGGGCTGGCTGATCCGTCCGGCGGACTTCGACCCGGCGAAGAAGTACCCCATGGTGCTGTGGATCCACGGCGGTCCGTGGTCGATGTACAGCGTCGGCTTCAACTGGTCGTTCCAGAACTTCGCCGCCTCCGGCTACGCCCTTCTCTACATGAACCCGCGCGGATCGACGGGCTACGGCCAGGACTTCGTCAACGGCATCCAGCACGCCTACCCGGGCAAGGACTACGACGACCTGATGGCCGGCGTGGACGAGGCCGTGAGGCGCGAGTGGATCGACGAGGAGAACCTCTTCGTCTGCGGCGGCTCGGGCGGCGGCGTGCTGACGGCGTGGATCGTCGGCCACACCGACCGCTTCCGGGCGGCGGCGTCGATGCGGCCGGTGATCAACTGGCACTCGTTCGTGGGCACCACCGACGGCGTGATGTGGTACGACCAGTTCCGCAAGCGTCCGTGGGAGGACCCGGCGGAGTACGCGGCGCGCTCGCCGCTCACCTACGCGCCGAACGTGACGACGCCGACCCTGGTGATGACCGGCGAGGCCGACCTGCGCACGCCGATGAGCCAGAGCGAGGAGTACTACCGGGCGCTCAAGATGCTCAAGAAGGAGACCTTGCTCATCCGCATGCCCGAGGAGTACCACGGCTGGCGCCGGCCGTCGCACCGACTGGCGCAGCAGCTCTACCTCAGGGCCTGGTTCGGCAAGTACCGCACCGACCTCGAGGACGAGGGCGACGTGCCCGAGGTCAAGCGCGGCGACACGCGTCCGGGGGCTTCGCGTCCCCTACTCCCGAAATCCGCGGGTGGTCGAAACGGCGTCAAGCCTGACGCAACGCGTCCACCGGCTGGGCGGGATGGACGGTGAGCTCGCCCGCACCGAACCCGCGGACGACCTCCAGCAGCTCTTCTTCCGTCAACACCCGCGCCGACTGTTTCGCCCTCGCCAGCACCGCCTCCACCACCCCCCCGTCGTCAGGCAGGCCATGGGCGCGCAGGAAGTGGTGGACGTTCGAGGCTCCCGACATGGGCCCGACGAGGATCTCCTGGCGCCGGCCGACCCAGCTCGCCGGCACCCCGGAGTAGACGCGGTCCGCCAGGTCGTGGTCGCCCTTGGCGAAAGCCTTGATCACCGCCGCGGCGTGGACGCCGGTGCCGGTGCGGAAGGCGTCGCGGCCGACGATCGGCGTGTTGGCGGCGAAGGGCACGCCCACCGCCCGCGACACCGCCTCGGCGTAGTCCGGCAGCCGGCTGAGGTCGCCGTCGCGCAGGCCCAGCAGCTTCAGGTTGACCAGGATCTGCTCGATCGGCGTGTTGCCGGTGCGCTCGCCGATCCCCAACGCGGTGCCGTGTACACGGGTGGCGCCGCCGCGGATCGCCGCCAGGGTGTTGGCGAGGTCGAGCGCGCGGTCGCGGTGGCCGTGCCAGTCGATGCCGACGTCGACGCCGAGCTCGTCCAGCAGGCTGCGAGCCCACGCGACCAGGTTCAACGCCCCCTCGGGAATGGCGGCGCCGGCCGTGTCGGTCAGGCAGAGGCGTTTGGCTCCCGCCTCGACGGCGGCGGTGAAGAAGAGCCGCAAGTGCTCGGGCGCGGAGCGGGTGGTGTCCTCGGTGACGAACATCACCTCCAGGCCCTCGCGCACCGCGAGCTCGATGGCGCCGCGCAGGCGCCGCAGGATCGTGTCGACGGTCCAGCCCTCGACGTACTGGCGGATGGGGCTGCCGCCGATGAAGAGGCAGGCCTCCACCGCCACGCCGGTCCGCTGGCTCAGCTCGGCGATCGGCGCCACGTCGACGTCGATGGTGCGGCCGGCGCAGTTGGGCCGGATGCGCAGCCGGCTGGCGGCGATCTCGCGGCACAGCAGCTCCGCCGCCTGCCGCTGGCGCTCGCCGGCGCCCGGCAGCCCCACGGCGGCGGCGTCGATCCCCAGCTCGTCCATCAGGTGGAGGATCTCGATCTTGGCGCCGATTGGCGGATCGGTCGCCGACGGGCTCTGCAAGCCGTCGCGCAGGGTCTCGTCGTTGACCATCACCACGGGAGGAGCGGTGAAACGGTGGGGGCCGGCGGCGGCCCAGTCGAAGACCATCGCGCCGTTGGTGGGAGCTCTGTCCATGGGTCGTCCTCGCCTCCTCAGGCGGCCGCGTCTCAGGCGGCCGCGTCTCAGGCGGCCACGGCGGGCAGCCGGCCGAGACGCTCGAGCTGATCGTAGCGGTAAGCGCCGAGCACCGCCGCCCCGAGGGCGCCGGCCAGGATCGAATCGGGATGGGTGCGCAGCTCGAGCACCGGTTTGCCTTGGGCCACGTCTTCCGCCAGGATCTCACGCATCGCTGCGAGCAGCCCCACGTCCTGGGCGAGGCCGCCGGTCACCATCGCCACCCCGCCTTCCTTGCCGACGACGGCGCGCAGCAGGCGCACCAGCCGGTTGGCGATCGACAGGTGGATGCCTTTGAGGATATCAGCAGTGGCGATGCCGCGGCTGACCATGTTGATCACGTCGGTCTCGGCCAGCACCGCGCAGACCCCCGAGCACTTCTCGGGCTGGCGCGACTTCAGCGACGTCGGACCGACCTCCTCGATCGGCACGCCCAGGTAGCGGGCGATGTTCTCGAGGAACTGGCCGCTGCCGCTGGCGCACTGGCTGGTCATCCGGTGCCCGAGGACCTTGCCGCGCCCGTCCATACGGAGGGCGCGGGCGTGGAGCGCGCCGACGTCGAGGCTGGCGCGCGCCGCGGGCTCGAGCAGCAGGGCGCCGCGCGCGTGGGTCGTCATCGAGTAGAAGTGCCCGGTGTGGAAGTCCGCGGCGTCGCCGTCGCCGGTCGAGGTGACGTAGTCGAAGTCGGAGGCGGCGACGCCGGCTTGCTCGCAGGCGCCGGCGAAGACCGCCGCGACGACGTCGCGCACGTTGCGGCGGCGGATGCGCTGCGTCTCGGCGGCGAGCACCTCGACGCCGTCGCCGGCGCGGCTGCTGACCACCGCCACCTTGACCGCGCTCGAGCCGATGTCGATGCCGGCCGTGAGGTGGGTCCTGTCGTCGTCGTTCATCACGTGTCTTCCAGGCATCGTCCGTTCTCCAGGCACCGCGGTCTCTCCTCCTCACGCCGCGGCTTCGGCGAAGGTGGGCAGGCCCGACGGCTTGCCGGCGCGCACGTCGTCGCGGGCGAAGAGCGCCGCGCCCAGGGCGCCGGTGTAGATCGAGTCCGGATGGGTGTTGATGGCGATCTCGTCGCCGTAGTTCTCGCGCACCAGCTCGCCGAGCACCTTGGTGGCCATCGGGTTCTTGCACACCCCGCCGGTGAACGTGAACTCGTTGCTGAGGCCGCCGGAGCGCGCCAGCAGCGACATCGAGCGCAGCATGATGGCGCGGTGCAGGCCGGCCAGGATGTCCTCGCGGCTCTGGCCCAGGGCCAGGCGCTCGCGCAGCTCGGCGCCGGCGAAGACGGTGCAGGTGGAGTTGACGCGCACCGTCTTCCTGGCCTCGAGGGCGAGGGGGCCGAGCTCGTGCAGGCCGAGGCCGAGCTCGTCGGCGATGTAGCCGAGGTAGCGGCCGCAGCCGGCGGCGCAGCGGTCGTTCATCTGGAACGAGGTCACCACGCCGCCGCCGTCGACCTGGATCGCCTTGGTGTCCTGGCCGCCGATGTCGAGCACGGTGCGGGTGCCCGGGAAGAGCCAGTGCGCGCCGCGGCCGTGGCAGAGGATCTCGCTGCGGATCGCCTCCTTGGGGAAGGGCAGGGTCTGGCGGCCGTAGCCGGTGCCGACGAACGAGAGCTCCTCGATCGGCTCCGCGGTCACCTCGTCGACCACCCGCCGCAGCACCACCACGTCGGCCGCGGCGTCGCCGCTGCTGCGCGTGGCGCGCACGCGGGCCGCGGCGCGGCGCAGCAGGTCGGCGAAGGTGTGGGGCATGAGCCGCGTCTCGACGTTCAGGATCGCGCGGTCGTAGAGCGCCAATACGCGATCGAAGGGCGCGCCGTCGCGCTCGGCCACGAGCTCGGCGCCGGCCATGTAGGCGGCGCCCGCGAGGTCGCGGAAAAAGTCGCTGCGGCGTCCGCCGGCGGCGGCGAAGAGCCCCGGGGCCTGGTCTTCGGCGCGGTCGAGGATCTCGGTGACCGCCGGCGCCAGCGCCGAGCGGTGCTGCGCCATCCACGGCGCCGCCAGCAGCGCGAGGATCTCGCGGCGCAGCTCGGCGAGCTGATCGAGGTAGGTCTCGAGCAGGAACGCCTCGCGCAAGAGGTCGGTCAACGTGCTCGCTTCGCCCAGACCCTCCACCGCGCGCTCGAGCAGGGCGAAGCGCGCCGCCCGCAGGGCCTCTTCGCGGGCCACCGCGGCGGCCACGCCGTAGTCGCTGCGGCTGTTGGTGATGCCGCGGCCCACCACCTTGCCGTCGTCGTCGAGGAGGACGGCCTTGGTGGTGGTGGAGCCCAGGTCGATGCCGACGACGCACCTCATGCGTAGCTCCTCTCCCGGCGGGCCGCGAGCATCTGCAGGAAGCTCTGCAGCCGGTTCTCGATGTTGGCCTTGCCGAAGTAGCGCGGATCCACCAGGTCCGACTCGATGAACCCTCCGGCGACGCCGGTGCGCTTCTCCAGCTCGCGCAGCATGATGAGCTGGCCGGCGCTGAAGGAGTTGCACGACTTGACGCTGTTGATCAGGAAGCCGTCGGCCTGGTAGGTCTCGACGTAGCGCTGCAAGAGGTCGATGCGCGCCGGCAGGCTCAGGTTGGTGTAGCAGCCGAGGCAGTACTCGGCCAGGCTCTCGAGCGGCCGCTCGCCGTCGTGGCGGAAGCCGGTGTCGTAGAGGCCGCCGACGCGGGTGTAGGTCGAGGCCACCACCACCGCCGACTCGCGGCTGAACATGCGCCAGAAGTCGTTGAAGTGGGTCCAGTTCGGCGGTCCTTCGACCACCAGCCGGAAGCGCTCCTCGGCGAGCGGCCCGTCGGGCGTCATCGGCCCCTCGCCGCGGGCGACGCGCGCCTCCACCTCCTGGCGCAGCTCGCGGTAGTAGGCCGCGGCGTCCTCGGTGCCGCGGAAGGCCGAGAAGATGGGGCCGATGTAGTAGACGCCGCCGAAGTAGCCGTCGATGGGCGAGGGCCGGTGGCGCGCCGACTCCCAGACCGCCACCAGGTCGTCCTCGGCGCGCCGCGAGAGCTCGAGGCGGCGCGAAAGCTCGCCGAGGTCGAGCTTGCGCCCGGCGATCCCTTCCATCATCGGGATCACCTTGTCGCGGAGCTGGTCGACCACGTACTGGCGCATCTCGGGGCTGATCTTGCCCTCGGCCTGGTAGGGCACGTGGAGCATCGCCACCGGGCAGTGGTACTCCTGGCGCAGCAGCTCGAACCACTTCATGAAGGTGAAGCAGCCGGTGTAGGAGAGCAGCAGCAGGTCGGGCTCCGGCAGCCTGGTGCCGGTAGGGCCGACGTTGCCGCTCCTCAGCATTCCGAGGTCGCACTTGACGTAGGTGCAGACGTCCTCGGAGTGGCCGGCCTTCTCCGCCTCGGCGATGTAGCCGGCGGACTTCTTGCGCATGCCCGACTGCAGGGCGTTGATCTCGGGCAGCACCGGCAGCATTCCGAGGGCGCCCACGATCTCGGTCAGGTTGCCCGGCACGAAGGTGTAGACCACCTTGCGGCCCTCCTCGCGGGCGCGCTCGAGACGCTGGAAGTGCTCGGCGATCATCCGCTTCTGGCGCTCCTGGCTGGCGTCCTTGGCGGCCGGCGGCGGTCTCCTGGCTCCCCCTTCTCCCTTTGGGAGAGGGGGGCCGGGGGGGTGAGGGTTCTTCACGGTTTGCAGGCTCATACGGTGGTCCCCCAGAGCTTGACGGAGTCGGAAAAGGCGCCGGCCTGCTCGCGAATGGTCTGGAACTGGCCGGTGTTCTCCGCGAACTTGAAGCTGGTGTGCGGGATGCCGGCGGCGGCGAGGGCGCTCTCCATCATCGGCTGGTCGAGCAACGCCGGGTCGCAGAACGAGGCGGCGGCGAAGATCACGCCGTCGGCCCCGGCCGCCCGCACCTTGGCGATCAGGGCGGCGCCCTTCTCCCCCTCGTCGACGTAGCGCGACGCGGTGGCCGCGCCCCGCTCCAGGAAGGCGCGGGCGAGCGCCGCGAGCGGGTCCTCGTCCGCGGCCACCTCGATGGCGCCTTCAATCGTCCGCAGGCCGAGCTGGAAGTCGTCGTCGACGATGTAGCAGCCGGCCTTCTCCAGGGTGAGGATGAGCGCCAGGGGCGGCTGCTCGCAGAACGACCCCTGGACGACCACGCGCACGTTGTCGTGGACGCGGACGGGCCGCTCGGCCGCCGCCGCCACGTACTCCTCGACCAGCGCCTGGTGCTCCGCGGTGGGCAGCACGGCGCCGGCCCGCGACACCAGGTAGGCCTCGGAGGCGGGAATCCGCCAGGGCTCGGCGAGGCGCAGCGCGTCGAGCCGGGCGAGGGCGGCGCGGCGGTCGTTCTCGGCGATGATCGCGGCGCGCAGGGCGTCCTCGTCCAGGGGTCGCGCGCCGCGCTCGCCCAGCTCGCGGACGATGCGCCGCATCTCCTGGAGGTAGAACCTCCCGCCGAGCGCCGCGTCGAAGTTCTGCGGCAGGTCGACGTAGGCCGAGTAGCGGTCGGGGAAGAGCAGCTTCCACACCCCGCTCAAGTTGCGGACGACGTCGCAGATCGACGGGAAGAGGATGCCGTCGAGCGCGTCGAGCCGTCCGCGCAGCCCAAGCTCCACGACGCTGCGCGGGATGTGGCAGATGTAGGACTGGAAGATCGAGTCGCCGCGGATGATCTCGATCTGGTCGCCGCCGCCGAAGAGCGCTACCGGCAGGCAGCCGATGGCGTCGAGCAACGGACGCGGCACGTAGATCGGCATGTAGCCGATCGCCAGGGCGCCGGGATGGCGCTCCTTCCACCGCCGCACCGCGCCGAAGGAGAGGTCGTCGACCAGCTCGCGGCAGAGCTCGACCGCGCCGGCCGCGGGGTCGGCAGCAGAAGCAAGGCTCTCGGGAGACGACGTCATTTCAGGTTACCTCCGCGCCCACCAGACCCACGACCAGGGGCGGCGGCTCGACGCCGGCGAGGTGCGCGTCCATGGAGTCCTGGATCTGGCGGTAGGGGCATTGGGCGGCCAGGCCGCACAGCGCCAGCTCGTGGATCGTGCGCGCGAGCTGCCGGGGGGTGCCGTGGACCTCCGGCCGGTACCAGCCGTAGATCCAGTTGAGCATCCCGAAGAGGCTGTAGGTCACGCGGTCGAGCTCGGCCTCGTCGGCGGCTGGCCGCCCGCCCGCGCCGTCGTGGCCGCAGCCCCGCTCGCTCAGGTCGCGGACGATGTAGCGGGCGATCGTGAAGTAGCGCTCCTTGAGGGCGCGCACCAGGCGGCGGCGCTCGCGCGGCAGGGTGGCGGCCTCGTGCACCAGGGTGCGCATCACGTCGGTGTGCCGGGTGAAGTAGCGCACGTGGTTGGAGATGAAGCCGTAGAGCCTTCCCACCGGATCGTCGACGTCGGCGAGGGCTTCCTCGGTGGCGGCGATCAGCGCCTCGAAGGCCTCTTTCTGAAGGGCGAAGAGGATGTCCTCCTTCGACGTGAAGTAGTTGTAGACGTTGGCGAGGCTGGTGCCGGCCGCTTTGGCGAGGTTGCGCATCGACATGCCGTGGAAGTCCATGGCGGCGATGAGCGTCGCGGCGGCGTGCAGGATCCTGCCGCGCTGCTCCTGCTGGCGGCGGAGGTCGACGCGGCTCATGCGTCCCTCCACTCGGGCCGCCGTTTGGCGAGAAAGGCCTCGAGGCCTTCGTTGCCGTCGTGGCTGGGCACCACCTCCTCCAAGTAGAGGCGCTCGGCCGCCGCCAGCGCGCGGTCGAGCGCCGCCAGCAGGCCGGAAGCCTCGCGGGCGGCGCGCGTCGCCTGGCGCAGGGCGTAGGCCGAGAGCGGCCGCAAGGTGCGCCGGTACCACTCGAGGAGCCGCTCGCCGGCGTCGTCTCCGGCGTCGAAGAGCGCGGTCAGGAATCCCAGCCGTTCGGCGGTGGCGGCGCCCATGGCCTCGCCGGTCAGCACCAGGCGCTCGCTCACCAGGCCGCCGAAGCGCTGGTGCCCGAGGGCGGCGAGCACCGGCGGGAAGACGCCGAGCTTGATCTCCGGGCAGGCGAAGCTCGCCCGCGGCGTCGCGAAGAGGAAGTGGCAGGTGAGCGCCACCTCGAAGCCGCCGCCCAGGCATTGGCCGTCGACCAGCGCCGCGGTGGGCACCGGGTAGGCCGCCAGGCGGCGGATGAAGTCGTGGAAATTCGCCAGCATGGCGCTCGCCTGATCGCGGCGGTGCTCCTCCACCGAGGCGCCGAAGGAGAAGTGCTTGCCGGCGCCGCGCAGCACCACCAGGCGCAGCTCAGGCCGGGCGCGGTGCGCCTCGAGGGCGGCGCCGAGCTCGCCGACCGTCGCCATCGTGAGCACGTTCGCCGGCGGCCGGTCCAGGGTGAGGCGCAGGAGGGTGCCGTCCTCCATCAGGTCGGCGGCGACCAGTCGGTCACGGGTAGCGGTCGCGGTGCTCATGCCACCTCCACGGGGTCGCCGGCCAGCGCCGCCACCCGCCGGCGCGCCTCGTCGCGGGCCGACTCGGGCAGGACCTCGAGCACCAGCTCGCGGTTGAAGGGCCGGCCCTCGGCGATGGCGCGGCGCAGCTTCGCGAAGTCGATCTCGCGCTCGCCGCGCGCTCCGAACTGGAAGGCGGGGAAGCCCGCCAGGGCCTCCGTCGCCATGTTGAGGCCGAGCCAGGAGCGGTTGGTCTCCGAGTTACGGTACCAGTGCTCGAGCTTCTTCTTGCGCAGGCTCTCGAGGGTCTTGCGGCTGCAGTCGGGGAAAGTGTGGAGGAGCTGCGTCACCAGGCGCTCGACGGCCTCGTCGAGCGGCGCCAGGTCGATCGTGCAGCGCCTGGCCGCCGCGCGCGCTTCCGGGTCGCTCTTCAGCTCGCCGTAGACGACGCGTCCGCGCTCGTCGACCCAGCGGGCGGTCTCCACCGAGGGGTTGGGCACCACGCCGGACTCGTCGCGGTGGACCGCCACCACCTCGTTGACCAGCCCGAGGCGCGCCGCCATGTAGGCCGACCAGGGCTGGCAGAGCACCAGCGACTCGGCGGCGCGGGCATAGCCCACGTAGAGGTCGAGGAAATCCGTCGAGCCGCCGTCCGGCGCCGAGCCGTGGACGGGCCCGGCCTGGCCGAAGGTGGCATGGTCGCCGGCGAGCGAGAAGTCGCAGGCCATGCCGATCTCCTGGCCGCCGGCGACGCGCATGCCGTTGACCCGGCAGATCACCGGCTTGTCGCAGAGCAGGATGTTGGTGACCATGTCGTTGAAGAGCCGCATGTACTGCAGGTACTCGGTCGGCCGCCCGGCGTAGTAGGTGGCGTATTCCTCGGTGTTGCCGCCGGTGCAGAACGCCCGCTCGCCGGCGCCGGTGAACACCACGGCCACGGCGCGCCGGTCGGCGCTGGCGCGGCGGAAGGCGAGGATGACCTCCTTGACCATCGCGGTGGTGTAGGAGTTGAGCTGGCGCTCGTTGTCGAGCCGGATCCACACCTGGTGGAGACCCTCCACCGCCTGCCCGGCGCGGTCCTTCACGGGCCGCTCCTCGTAGCGGACGTGGCGGAGCTCGACGCCCTCGACGAGCTCGTGGTTCCTGACCTCGTGTGCGGATTCCATGTTCGTCGTCTCCCTGTCTCAATCGCCCGGATGAAGGATCATGCGGCGGGTCAGCTTGTGGTGGGCCATGTCGTCGAGCAGCTCGTTGAGCCGCGACATGGGAGCGTGATCCACGAAGGGATCGAGCGCCACGCGGCCCTTGTAGATCAGCTCGAGCACCTCCGGAAAGACTTCCGGCGGACAGCCCCAGGTGCCGTGGACGGTGGCGTCGAAGGCCATCAGGTTGGAGAGCCGGACGTTGACCTTTTCGAAGGTGTAGCCCACCTGCACGAGGGTCGCCGCGGGGCCGAGCAGGCTGTAGGCGAGGAGCTGGCCGGCGGCGGTGCCGCTCGCCTCGAAGACGCGCCAGGCCAGCGACGGGACGCCCCACTCGCGGGCCACCCCCTGGAGCTCCTTGCGCACCTCGCGGGGGTCCTTGCCGGTGACGTTGGTCACGTGCTCGGCGCCGTAGGCGGCGGCCGTCTCGAGACGCTCCGCCGCCACGTCGCAGGCCGCCACCCGGGCGCCCAGCGCGGCGGCGATCTGGATGAGGAAGCCGCCGACGCCGCCGGCGCCGACCACGAACGCGGCGTCGCCCTCGGCGAGGCCCGAGCGCAGGACCGCCTGGTAGGCCGTGGCCACGGCGTCGGAGACCACCGACAGCGTCTCGAGAGAGATCTCCGGCGGTATTTCGTCCAGCGTCACCAGCGGCCCTGCCGGCACCAGCACGTGGGAGGCGAAGCCGCCGTGGATGTCGTTGCCGGGCATCTTCTGGTCGGGGCAGGCGTTGCCGCGGCCGGCGGCGCAGAAGGCGCACTCGCCGCACGGCAGCACCGCCGGCACCATCACCCGGCGTCCCTTGAGGTGCTCGGCGCCGGCGCCGGCGGCGACGACGGTGCCGGTGATCTCGTGCCCGAGCACCAGGGGCAGCGGATGGCGCGGCGAGACCGCGCCGCCGGCGAAGGAGAGGTCGGTGTGGCACAGCCCGCAGGCAGCCACCTCGACCAGGACCTCGCCGGCGCCCGGCTCGTCGAGCGACAGGTCCCGGCGCGCCAGCGGCGCGGCGGGAGCATCGAGGAAGTAGGCTTCGGCGATCATCGTCGAGGGTCTCCGGGCTCGTCGCGTCTTCCCGAAGGATACACGAACGATCGTTCGTTCGTCCCCGCCTGGGCGGGTGGTTTTCGCCTGCCCGGACGATCGGTACCTCGAGGACCTCTGACCCCCGGCCCTGGCGTTCGGAGGGACCCAGAGCCGAAGGCCGAAAAAATCCGCCAGGCGTCCTCTCGAGGGGCTCGAGCAGCACCGCGTGGACGACGCTCCACGTCGTGGTCGTGGCTCCGATACCGAGGCCCACCGTCAGCACGATCGTCGTCGCGGTCGCGGCGCAGCTCGAAGAGCTCCTCGAGCTCGCACTCGACGGCGCCGCGTCCGTGAGCTTGAAATAGCGCCGCACCCGTCCCGTCTCCTTGACCGCGCGGTCGTCGAAGCGGGAGGTGAGGAGGCCCTTGGCCTCCAGCCGCCGGAGCGCGATGAACACCGCCGCCTGGGCCACCTCGTGGCCCGTCCGCTCCTCCAGCTCGAGCACCAGCGGCACGCTGTACTCAAGCCCGGACTGCGCCGTCCAGTGGGCCGGCGGCGGCTTCGAGGAGCCTCCCGAGCCGACGCCTCCGGCGTCCGAGGGCGGCGCCTCCTCTTCCTAGCACACCGTTCCTGAATCCCCCGGCAGGGCAACGGCCTTGCCGGGGGATTCCCCTCCCCCTCCTCCGCGCTCAAGCACCACTCTGCCGCTCCACAGCCCCTAAGCCGAGCGTGCAAGTCCTCGGAGCCTGCCCAGAAGCCGGCGAGCCAGGTGCGCAAGACCTTCCGGCCTGCCCACAAGCCGTTGTGCAAATCGCGCAAGGCTTCCTGGCCTGCCCAGAGGCCGTTGCGCAAGACCCACACGGCTTGCCGGCCTGCCCAGAAGCTGTTGCGCAGAGCCGCGCAGTCTTCCTGGCCTGCCCACAAGCCGTTGCGCAATCCCCGAAAGGCGTTCTGGCCCGCTGAGTGACCGTGGCGCACCCGCGATCGACCTGGGGCAATTTGCCCTCCGCCCTTCGCCATGCTACGGTCCCGTCCGTCTTCAGGAGAATCGGCGATGACGACGACGCAGACGTCCGTCCGCCCGGTGCCCAGGACGCCGCTTCCGGAGACGGTCGCCAGGGAGGTCCGCGAATGGTTCCAGCGCGACCTGGACCGCGTCTCCGAGGACGTGCGTCCGCTCGTCGAGCTCGTCGCCCGGCGTCTCTTCTCCCCCGACCTCGACGCCAACTACCTTCGCCGTCACTGCTCGCCCAGCCGCCGCACCCTGAAGCGATTCCGCGAGCAGCTCGGGTTGACGCTCCGCGCCTACGTCGACGCGCGGCGCATGGCGGCTGCCGAGCGCCTGCTGGCGGTCACGGACATGAAGGTGTGGCAGGTCGCCGAGGCCGTGGGTTGTCGCCGGAAGGACTTCGCTTCGCAGCTCAAGAAAGTCACGGGCAGGTCGCCGCGGGAGGTGCAAGCCGCCGCGGACGGCCGGGAGCGCGCGTCCCCGAGAGAGCCGCGGGCGGCCACGCAGCGTCTCGACGGCCGCCCGAGCGTGCCGCGAGAGGCGCCGAGCCCGCCCTCCACGTCGTCCATCATGCTGACCGTGGTGGAGCTGGCGGGGACGGGCAGCCAGGCGCGGCGCACGCTGTACTTCTACGACGCGAGCCGGGCGTCGTTCGTGAGCTGCAGGGACGCCAAGCTGATGACCCTCGCGGCGCGCATGGACCGTATCGCGGCCGCCTTCGCCGCGTCGACCGGCAAGCCGGTCCAGCCCGACACGGACCAAGACGCCAACGATGTCTACCTCGGCTGGAGGGTCGAGCCCGCCAAGCAGGTCCTGAAGAGGGCCTACGCGATCGGCTCCTTCGAGAGGCTGCGGCCGTTCGCCTACCGGATCGCCCGCCTCGCGTCGAAGTCCGGCCCGCACCTGGTCACGCTCCGCTTCGAGGGCGGCGTGCTGATGATGCGCGTGGAGCCGGCGGTCGGCCTCGATCTGAGCGGCGATCAGTACCGGCTGGTGGCGTCGGTGGATGAGCGCTATGGGGAGCTGTTCGGAGCTCGGGATTCCACCTGCCGGGCGGCTGATTCGTAGTAATCAGCAGGTCGCCGGTTAAATCCCCGCCGCCGCCAGGAGCCGCCGGACGAGGCCAGAACCCATGGTTTGGTCTGGATGGTCTGGATAGGGTCCTTTGAGACTGAAACTTGGCGTAACCGGCTGAAACGGTGAGACCCGCTGAAGCGGCCTGAAACGGCTCAGGATGAGCGTCGGGCGTAGCTCGATGCTGCCGGCCTACTCCTTGCCCAGGAAGGGCTCGGGCACCACTGGCAGCCCACACCACTGGGCGATGGCGTTGTACTGCCGGGCAGCGCTCTGCGCCGCCTTGAGGGCTTTGCCGGCGCCCTTCAGCGTCTTGGAGAGCTTGCTTTTGTCGTCTCCTAGCTGTTCGGCATAGTGGCGTATGTTGGAGAGGGCGGCAGCCACTTTGCCTTTGTCGGCGTCGCCGTCGAGGGCGGCGAGCTCATTGCCAGCCTCGAGGAGCCTCTGGCGCCCCTTCCCGGGTAGAGCCTTGCCGATCTCTTCGAGGTTGGCCTTGAGGGGTGCCAGGTGGTCGAGGAGGTGGAACGGCAGCTGGACGGTGGAGGTCGCCTTGGTGTCGACGTCGATCACCGGGTCGATTTGGATGACCGGATTGACTTGGATCGTGGGATTGACTTGGATCGTGGGGCTTCGCAAAGCAAGCGTCTGACCCACGAGCTCGAGAAGCCGGTCGATTTGCTGCTGGAAGTTCATGATTCGCGCCTGAGACCTAAGCTCCGCGTGGGCCAGATCAAGCTGGGTCTCCAGGCGAAGAATCTGCATCTTGTCGTCTAAGAAGTTCTCAATTGCCATCCGTTCCTGAATGACGAGGCCGTACTCGGGTTTGAGGTGGATCAGTCCGCGCTCGGTTGCCTGATAGGAATCCTCGGGGCCGTGATCCCGGCCGCTGCTGTCCCTCTCGCCCGTCAGTGCTTCCTCTTCGCCCAGCTTCCACTTCGACGTTTCTTCCAGCAGCCGCACGAGCCCGGTACGGATCTCGCCCATCGACCAACCGGCCTGTCGTTGTGCATTGATCCAGTCGGAGACGTCGCCCTTCTCCGGCAAGTCGGGGAGGTTCAGGATCCTGACCTCCGTCGCCAAGCCTTTGAGCGCCGTCGCGACCTTTTGGGCGTGGTCCCGCACTGGCGCGTCGTTGTCGGGCCTGCCCGCCACATCGTGGTAGTCGTAGGTCGTCTCGGTTCTTGAGAAGCCCTTGCTGAGCATGCTCACTCCGAGTCGCCGGCACAGGTCCACATACCCGCCCTTGGCGTGGCAGACGTGACAGAACCAAACGCCCTTCTTGGGGTTGTAGCTGGCCGAGGGATGCTCGTCATCGTGGGCCGGGCAGGCGAAGCGATACTCGTTGCCCTCCTTCTTGCTCTGGCGAGCCAGAACAGCGTGTCCTTTCGGCAAGCGTGCATAGGATCAAGATTTCGAGGCCGGCTGCGGCGATTCGCCGGGGGGCTGGGGGGCAGCGCTCGGGGGCCACACCCGACGCTCGGCGGCCACACGCGATGGGAGCA
>Ga0302046_10002403_pt1 | contig 17420 bp, 14 predicted proteins | sample RVTome_11_FD_200261 | JGI IMG/M metagenome (GOLD analysis project Ga0302046, IMG submission 200261) | Soil microbial communities from uranium-contaminated site in the Upper Colorado River Basin, Wyoming, United States - RVT147D111 (version 2) ...
CTCTTTGCTTATGCAAAAAGGATGATCGCTCAGGCAGCGGCTTCTTTGTCGCCGACCGCCGCCAGGAACTCCTCGACCATGTCCCGCAGATAAGGCTCGGGCAAGGCGCCGACCTGCTGGTGGACCAGGTTGCCGTCGGCCACGAACAGCATGGTTGGGATCCCCTGGACGCCGTAGCGCTGCGCCCACGCCGGGTTCTCATCGGTGTTGACCTTGGCCACCACGATGCGCCCGGCGTATTCCTCGGCCAGCTTCTCCAGCACCGGTGCCACCATTCGGCACGGGCCGCACCAGGGCGCCCAGAAGTCGACGATAACCGGAGTCTCCGACTGGAGCACGGCCGACTCGAAGGCGTCATCGGTCACATTGATCGGTTCCTTGTACATATTCACCTACTCCACAGTTCTACCGTCTCAACGGCAGCCATCTTACCATGACCGGTGCGTGTCGCCACCCAACCAAACTCACATGACTGACCTGTCAATTGTCCCTTGCCGCGCCAGAGACGATCGGCCCAGCACGGTATAATCGGGCCAATCTCAGCGAATCAAGGCCGACCGCGTTGCCTGCGTGGATCTGTCCAGTCTGCTCCGCACCCAATCCATTCCCGCTGGCTGAGGGGACCTACACCTGCCGCCATTGCCGCCGCAGCCTGCCAACGGCGACCGTGGTTTGTCCCGCCTGCGGGCAAGCTTGGCCGTCCGATCCGGATGACTGCCCGGGCTGCGGCGAACCGCTGACAACGGTCAGCCGGGTATTCGACCGTCATCAACAGGCTGGCCGACCACCCCGCTGGCTGAACCAGGCCCGGGCAAGGGCGAGTGACTTCAAGGACTTTGAAGCCGCACGTGAGAGGGACCAGAAGCGAATGTCTCAAGTCATGGAGCTGGAGCGCAAACTGGCGATCGAGCGGGCCCGGCAAGCCCGGGTCGAGCGCGCCCGCCCCCCCCTGTGGTTGATAGGTCTGGCTGCAACCGCACTCGCATTGATCTTGGTCGCCCTGTTGCTGATGGTCCAATGACGGTAGCTCAGAGCTACACCATCCAACTGCCGGTCTACGAAGGTCCGCTCGATTTGCTGTTGACGCTGATCGAGCGAGCCGAACTCGACATAACCAAAGTAGCGCTGGCAGCCGTCACCGATCAGTACTTGGCTTACTTGTCAAACCAAGAACACCACCAGCTTGAGGACCTCAGCTCCTTCCTGGTGATTGCCTCCCGCCTGGTCCAGATCAAGTCGGAGGCCTTACTCCCGCGGCCACCTGAGCGCGAGCCGGGCGAAGAGGATCCGGGGGAGGCCCTGGCCCGGCAGTTGGTCGCCTATAAGAAGTACAAGCAGATCGCTGTGCTGCTGTCCGAGCGGGAAGCGGCGGGGCTGCGCACATACCTGCGCGGCGCACCATTGGTCCTTCCCGATCCAAGCCCGGACCTAGAAGGCGTCTCCGCGGAAGCGCTGGCCACTGCTTACCAGGAACTTGTGGCTTCCGGACGACCGAATGGCCGGCCCGCGCTTGACGCCGTCGTCAGCCGTCCAGTCGTTCGTATTCGGGACCGGATCATGCGCATCGTGGAACGCATTCGCCAGGCCGGACGGACCAACTTCCGCACTGTCATCCAGGATGTCCGCAGCCGCGTTGAGATCGTCGTCTCGTTCCTGGCGGTGCTCGAATTGATCAAGCAGGGACAGGTACACGCCGAACAACCCGAATTGTTCGGCGATATTGAAATTGTACCGACCTCAGCCTGGCGAGCAGATCAGGAGGTAGCTTTCGACCTGGAATTCGAAGAATAGACGGCGCCAATGGAGACTGCGACCGCCGCGCCAACCCCATCGATCAAGACATCGCGCAAGCTCGAGGTCCGGCCATCAACAAACGATTGGTGGTACTCGTCGCTCAGGGCAAACAAGAGCGCCATTAGCAGCCCCAGCGCCCAGCGATAGCCTCGTGACAGGCGCGGGGGTAGTGCGATGTAATACGCCAGGCCAAGCAAGGCGTAGCCAAGTGCATGGCCCGCCTTCTTGATCAAGACGTCATAGTCCCCGAAGAAAGGCAAGCCTGTGGCCGGAATGGACGACAGGGTGAAGATGGAAACCATCAACACGACCGCCGGCAACCAGCGCAAGAATGCGTATCTGCTAGACATCCGGCGCATTCTACCACCCACCCCTCTCGCAGCCCTGAGGGGCCAGCTGCGTGCCTAATCGCCTCAATCAAGCCACCTCACCCTATCTGCTGCAGCACGCAGACAATCCAGTGGACTGGTACCCGTGGGGTCCAGAGGCATTGGAGACGGCCCGTCAGCAGGACAAGCCGATCTTCCTGAGCATCGGCTACGCCGCATGTCACTGGTGCCACGTAATGGCCCACGAATCTTTCGAGGACACAGAAACGGCCGCCTTGATGAATGCCCATTTCATCAGCATCAAGGTGGATCGGGAAGAACGACCTGACATCGATTCAATCTACATGGACGCTGTTGTGGCGCTTACCGGTGGGGGTGGCTGGCCCTTGTCTGTTTTCCTCACCCCGGATGGAGAACCATTCTTTGGCGGCACTTACTTCCCGCCGGAACCGCGTCACCGCCTGCCCTCCTTCCGCCAGTTGTTGTCCGAGATTGCCGGCCGTTGGCGCGAGGACCGACTGGAGCTGATCGCCTCTGGCCAGCGGCTGGCCGAACACATTGGACGCAGCCAGGGTCTGCAAGCCTCGGCCGATGGTCTACCATCCGACCTGGCCGAACACGCCGGCCAGCGGCTGCACCAGACGTATGATTGGACCGCCGGCGGCTGGGGCGGAGCACCCAAGTTCCCCCAGGCCTCGGCGATTGACTATCTGCTGGCCCAGCATTACGCCAGCGGCGACAAACTGGCTCGGGATATGGCTATTCACGCGCTGCGAGCGATGGCCAGTGGGGGGATCTACGACCAGTTGGGCGGCGGTTTTGCCCGCTATGCCGTCGATCGAGCGTGGCAGGTCCCACATTTCGAAAAAATGCTGTACGACAACGCCCTGCTGCTCCAGTCCTACCTGCACGCCTGGCAGGTGACCGGCGAGCCGCTGTTCCGCCAGGTGGCTGACGAGACCTATGCTTTCCTCAACCGGGAATTGCGCGCCGAAGCTGGTGGCTACTACGCCTCACTCGACGCCGATTCCGAAGCTGAGGAAGGCAAGTTCTACGTCTGGACAATCGCTGAAGTCACATCCGTCCTGAATGACAAGGTACTGGTCGAACTTGCCCGAGCCGCCTTCGGCATAACGGGCCACTGTCCTGCGTCGCGCCGCCGACCCGCAAGCGCTGGCCAGCCGGCTCGACCTGACCGGCGAGCAGGCCTCCCAGGCACTCCAGCGAGTGCGCCAGTCACTGTTCAGCGCCCGGTCCGGCCGGCCCCGACCAGGCCTTGACGACAAGGTGGTGACGGCCTGGAATGGCCTGCTCCTCCACGCCCTGTGCCAGGGGGCGCAGGCAACGGGCGAGATCAGCTGGCGGGACCACGCCGAAGCGTTGGCGCACTTCGTCGAACACAATCTGTACGTAGATGGGCGACTAATGAGAGTCTGGCGCGAAGGCACAGCGGCCGTTGACGCGTTCCTTGAAGACCATGCGGCGCTTGGCCTTGGCTACCTGGCGCTCTACCAAACCACGTTTGACAAACGCTGGTACCAGGCCGCCGTTGATCGCGCCGATGAGATCCTCCGACGCTACAAAGATCCGGACTGGGGTTTCTTCGATACGGCCGATGACCACGAAAGCCTGGTCGCCAGGCCCAAATCGCTCCAGGACAGCCCGACCCCCAGCGGGAATGCGATGGCCGTGCGTTTGCTTCTGCGCGTGCATGCCCTGACCGGGGAACGTCGCTATCTAACGCCTGCTGAGACCGCCCTGGCTCATCTCGCTTCGCCGATGGCCGAGCATCCAACAGCCTTCGCCGCCTGGCTCCTCGAGGCCAAATACCTGGCAAGCCAACAGCCCCAATTGGCCCTGGTTGGTGACCCGGCCAGCGATGCCTTCAAGCAGCTAGCACAAGTGCCGCACCAGCGCTTTACACCCTTTCTAGTCTCCGCCGGCGGACCTGAGGGCACCTCGGAACCGGCGCTCATGGTCGATCGCCACCAGACGGACGGTTTGCCGACCGCGTACTTGTGCCACGCATTTGCCTGCCAGCTGCCAGTCACCGATCCGCCCGCCCTCGCCGCCCAATTGAGGGAAGCAGCGTGAGCAAGGGTCGCGACCTGGGTGAGCTGCCGACCAGCCCGGCGCGGGCCATCAAGCAGCGCGGCCAGCCTGCCCGTTGGTGGCTCTTCCTCATCAGCATCCTCTTGTTCGCCGTTTCCTTGATCCTGATCAAGGAAGGGGCCAGGCCGCTGGCAGGAGTAGTGCGGGACACATTCTCTGTAACCAGTCCATGGGGGGCACTCGGCTTCGGCTGGCTGTTCGCCACCGTGATCCTGTCTGGCTCGCCGGTGGCGGCTACTGCACTGGCCTTTCTCGACGCCGGCGTGCTCGACGTCCCGGAGACCTTCGCCATGGTGGCCGGGTCACGGCTGGGCGCCTCCTACATTGTGCTCTTTGTTGGCTTCGTATATACGCTGCGAGGGAGCCGGTCCGAGACCAGCCTCAGCGCTGGATTGCTGTCACTGCTCGTGACCCAGGCTATCTACCTGCCGGCGCTTGTCTTCGGCTTCTTCCTGCTGACATCCAATGTCTTCAGCGGGCTCGGCTTGAGCGCCAACAATGGGCTTGCTTCCCCGGTCGATGCATTGATGGACCCCGTATTGGCCCTGTTGACGTCCATCCTCCCGGTCGCCGGCTTGTTCCCGATGGGCTTTGGTCTCATGCTGGGCAGCTTCTGGCTGTTCGACCAGGCCCTGCCGGAGTTTGGCCTTGGTCAAACCAGCCTGGGCAGGGTCAACCGGTTGCTTTACCGGCCGATTGTCAGCTTCGCCATGGGGGCCGCCCTGACTGCCCTGACCATGTCCGTCTCGGTCTCCCTTGGGCTGCTGGTACCGCTGTCGGCCCGCGGCTATATCCGGCAGGAAAACGCTATTCCCTACATCATGGGCGCCAATATCACCACCTTCATTGACACACTGGTGGCGGCAGCGTTGCTGGCCAACCCTGCGGCGGTGACCGTCGTTCTCGTCCAAATGCTGAGCGTGGCGGCCGTGTCACTTCTGATCTTGCTGGTCGGTTTTCGCCTGTTTGAGAGACTGCTTTCTCAGGTGTCGGAGTGGATCCTGCTGCGAAAGCTGAGGCTCGGTGTGTACCTGGCGGCAACCCTGGTGTTGCCTTTGGTACTCTTGATACTGTTCTAGGGAGCGAACATGCGAGTTCTTGTGTACACCGATGGTTCAAAGGACGCCGAACAGGCGGCGGTCCTGCTCGAAAAACTGGGGGTGGCGCGCGGCGGGGAGGTCACCATTTTCGCCGTCAGTCCCAGGCAAGAGCAAGAAGACGAATTGGAGCAATCGGCCGATCGGATCGAGCACACACTCGAAGATGACGCCTCCAACGTGCGCACCGTGATTCGGCGAGGCGACGCCAATCGCCAGTTTATGGAGGAAGCCGAGCAAGGACATTACGACCTGGTGATCGTGGCCCGCGAGCATCATGGCCGCCCTCCCCGGCTGCGCTTCCGCTCGACGACGAGCGAATTGGCCAAACACGTGCCGGCGCACCTGTTGGTCGCCCGCAACGTGCCCGACAAGCTGCGCCGCATTCTGATTTGCTCAGCCGCCGAGACGCCTTCGGCCGAAACCGTGCGCCTGGCGGGCCTGATAACCGCTGGTTCGGGCGCCGAAATCAGTCTGCTTCACGTTATGTCACAGGTACCGCTTCGATCCGACAGCCCCGAGGAAGACCTACAGGCTTCGGCCGAAGGGGCCATCGAGCGCCATACACACGAAGGCGAACACTTTGAAGCGGCGATCGCCGCTTTACGCGCCGCCGGCGTGACCGGCGACATCCGGCCCATCCTGCGGCATGGGCTGGTGGTGGACGAAGTGTTGGATGAGATCAAGCAGGGGCAGTACGACCTGCTGGTAGTGGGATCGCATCGTCAGCCAACGCTCACGCGCTGGCTCGACGTCTTGCTGGACGATGTAACCGGCGAACTGCTGCTTAAGACGCCGATTTCAACGCTGATTATCTACCAGCAGAAGGCGCTGGCGGCCGCCGAGCCCAGCTAGTCTGGCGCTCGCTGGCCCCCGCCCGCCTTCCACTGGCGATGGTCGACCAGCATGCAGCGGTCCATCACCACCTCGAGGCCGGCCTGCTCGGCCAGACGGGCCGCTTCGGGATCGGCAATCCCGGCTTGCATCCAGACGAAGCGCGCCCCGATGGCAATGGCTTGCTCAACGTGCGGCCGTACCTTGTGCGACGGGCGGAAGATCTGGACCAAATCTACCGGCTCTGGCACATCGTCCAGACTGGCATAGGCCTGCTGGCCCAAGATCTGCCCGGCGCGCGGATGTACCGGGATCACCCGGTACCCCTGGCGCAGCATATAGGCCGGAACGTAATGGCTGGGTTTGTGCGGATAGGACGAGAAGCCGACGGTGGCGATCACCTTCGTCTCTCGTAGGATTCGTTTTACCTTGTCATCCATCGATGGTTCACCTTACCGTAGCAGCCTACTTGAGCCAAGCAGCCACCCTAAGCTGAATGTGTCATCCTGCACCAACCGAGCCCCCCTGAGCTTGTCAAAGGGGGCGTAGGCATGGCGCTCCCGCTTTGCCACCCACGCGCTTGGGCAGGCTAAGCGCGCAGACTCTCCCCAAGACTCGCGATGACGAGCCCGGATATCTTGGCCCTCGGCTTGGTGCCTGGTGTCTGGTACTTGGCGCCCACGCCCCCGTCGGTCGGCGCGCCCACCCTACTCAACCGTCACGCTCTTGGCCAGATTGCGCGGTTGGTCAACATCGGCCCCACGCAGTACGGCAATATGATAAGCCAGCAGCTGCAGTGGGATGGTCGCCAGCACCGGTCCCAGCATCCAGGGAGATGGCGGCAACCACAGCACGTGGTCGGCCAGGCCGGCCAGCTGTTCGTCACCTTCGGTGGCAACCACAACGACCTTACCCCCGCGCGCCTTGGCCTGCTCCACCTGACTCACCATCTTGTCGCGCCATGGATCGTCCGGGGCGATAGCAATCACCGGCATCGACTCGTCGATCAAGGCGATCGGACCGTGCTTCATCTCGCCGGCCGGGTAGGCCTCAGCGTGGATGTAGGAGATTTCCTTCAGCTTGAGCGCCCCCTCGTAGGCGATTGGCATCTGAATACCCCGTCCCAGATAAAGGCAGTGGTCAACGTCCCGCAGTGCCCAGGCCACCACTTCGACCTCGGGCTCGCGGTCGAGGCAACGGCCCACCAGGTCCGGCAGCAAGCGCAAGTCGGCAACCGCCTGGCGCCGGTCCTGCTCTGGCAGCGTCCCCCGCAGTTTGCCCAGCAGGATCGCCAGCAAGTACAGGTCGACTAGCGGCGCAGTGAAGGCTTTGGTGGAGGCTACGCTGATCTCGGGCCCAACCTGCATCCCAATGGAGGCCTCGGCCATGCGCATCGCCTGCGAACCAATGACGTTGACAATCGACCACAGGCGGCCCCCGCGCTGGCGAGCCTCCACCATCGCCGCCAGCGTGTCGGCCGTCTCACCCGATTGGCTGATGGCCAGCACCACGGTCTGCTCGTCGACCAGCGGCTGCCGGTAACGGAATTCGGAGGCGATGTCGACCTCAACAGGCAGCCCCGCCAGACGCTCAATCAGCACCTTCCCGACCATGCCGGCGTGGGCGGCCGTGCCGCAGGCCACAATTACCATCCGGCGCAGGTCCTGCGCAGTCTCGGGGGTCAGGTCGAGCTGGGGGAGCAGCACGTCGCCGGCTTCGAAGTCCACGCGGCCAGCAATCGTGTCGGTCAGCGATCGGACCTGCTCGTGGATCTCCTTGAGCATGAAGTGCTTGTACTCGCCCTTTTCGGCCGCCACTGGATCCCACGAGATCGTTTGGAACGAGACCGGCAGCGCGGTGCCGTCGGCCAGAGAGCGGAATTCAACCCCGTCTCGGGTGACTACGGCCATTTGGGACGGCTCGAGGAAAGCGGCCTGGCGCGTGTGTTCCAGGATCGCCGGCAGGTCGGAGGCGACGAACATCTCGTCGTCGCCGGCCCCGATCACGACCCCGCCGGCGTTGCCAACGCGCGCCGCCACGATCTTGTCCGGCTCGGTCAACGACAGCAGGACGATGCCATGCGCGCCATGTAGTTGGGAGATGGAACGGCGGGCGGATTCCGCCAGGTCCAACCCCGTCGCCAGGTAGCGGTCGACCAACTGAACGATGATCTCGGTGTCGGTGTCGGACTGGAACTCGACACCCTCCGCCTCCAGTTCGTCCTTGAGCACGCCGAAGTTCTCGACGATACCGTTGTGGACTACGACCACTTGCCCCGACGCCCCGATGTGCGGATGAGCGTTGCGGGCGTTGGGTTCTCCATGCGTCGCCCAACGCGTATGCCCGATGCCGATGCTGCCCGTGACCGGGTCTACCTCGAGCAGGCGGCCCAGGTTCTCCAGCTTGCCGGCGTCGCGCCGGATTTCAATACGGCCATTTTGGATGACAGCCAGGCCGGCTGAGTCATAGCCGCGATACTCGAGCCGTTTGAGACCATTGAAGATGACGGGCGTCGCATTGCGCGCGCCCACGTAGCCCACGATGCCGCACATGGAAGCCTCCAGGTCGGAAAGTTGTCGTTCGTCTGGGTGCCACACCGCTCTCGATTGCCCGCACCGTCGCCGGTTCGGTATTGTGAGAGCGGTCATTGGTAGGGGATTTGGTCGGACGGTGGCCCGCCCGGAGGGCATCCGCTGATCTTTCGATGTTCCCGGCGCCCGACATCTTTAGGGCCCCGGTTAGCCTCGCCTTGCAGCGAGGAACCCTCTCCTCGTCACCCCGCATACCACGGGGCCATGCGCTTCCGATCCCCTGCGACGGTTCGAATAGCAGCTCCTTGGTAGTCGGATCCAGTTTGGCCGAGATATTATACTCGCACTGGGCACTGGGCACTGGGCACTGGGCACTGGGCACTGGGCACTGGGCACTGGGCACTGGGCGCCAAGCGCTGGGCGTTGGGCGCGGCCCGAACCCGGCTGTGGGGACGTTGTATACAACGTCCCTACCAGGTGCATGCGCTGGGCGATGCACCTTACGCCGCCTTTCGACAAGCTCAGTGACCGGCTCCTCGTACTGGATGCCGACGTCCATCACCGGATAGCTGCGCAGCGCCCAGTGCTCAGCGCGTCTCTGAGGCGTATAATCCGTCCGGCCCGCCCCCCTGGAGGTTCCCCCAATGAACCTTGCCGAGCGACTCGGCGTAAACCGCATTGTCCTGGCCCTATCCATTGCCCGCATGGCCGATGCGCTTGGCAACAGCTTGATGTTCGTCATTCTGCCCCTGTATGTCGCCGAACTGCCGGCACCGGCATTCACCCAGGTGCCGGAGACCGTGCTGGTCGGCATTCTGATCTCGATGTACGGCCTGGTCTTCTCCGGCCTGCAACCGCTAACGGGAGCGTTATCCGATCGGGCCCCCCGGCGCAAGCCGTTTGTTATGGTTGGCCTGCTCATGATGGGCGTGGGCATCCTGGCCTACCTGGTCGCCGACACCTTCAGCCACTTGATCATCATCCGCATCGTGCAGGGATTAGGGGTAGCCATCACGGTTCCGGCGGCGCTGGCGATGATGGCCAAGGCGAGCCACAAGGAAACACGCGGCGGCTCGATGGGTGTCTACAGTGCCCTGCGCATGACCGGCTTCGCCATTGGCCCCCTGCTTGGTGGCTTCGTGTACGTCACCTATGGGTTCACCAGCGTATTTCTCATCGGCTCCGCCTTTGTCTTCCTCAGCATCTTGCTCGTTCAGCTGTGGGTTCATGAGCCCGCCGGCCCGGCACCGGCCCCTCGCCCAGCAGGCTCGCACCTGATTGACTTGAGCGTCTTTACCAAGGACATCATTTCGCTTGGGGCTGCCACCTTCCTGATGGCCAGCTCATTCTCCATGATCACAACGCTGGAGAACGAGTTCAACGCCCGCTTGCAGCAGACCGCCCTCGGCTTCGGCCTGGCCTTTAGCGCCCTGACATTCAGCCGGCTGCTGTTTCAGATACCACTCGGCCGGTTATCAGACCGGATCGGCCGCAAACCGGTCATCATGGCCGGGCTGATCCTGATGGCGCCGGCCACCGCCCTGCTCGGCTGGGTCGGATCCACCCTGCAATTGACCGGGCTGCGAGCTGTTCAAGGACTGGCGGCGGCAGCCATCGCCGCCCCCTCATTTGCCTTGGCTGGCGACCTGGCGCGTGAAGGCGGCGAAGGTCAACAGATGAGCCTATTGGCGATGGGCTTTGGTCTGGGGATCGCTATTGGACCGCTGATGGCGGGGGTGCTAGCCGTCTACTCGTTTGAGCTGCCGTTCCTGATTGCCGCAGCCATGTCATTGGTCGGCGCCTGGGTCGTGCAGCGCAACGTGCCAGAGACCGTGTTCCGCCAGCCGCGCCCGCCGGTCGAAGACCTGGTCGGTCCCGATCAGGTTTGAGCGGCGGCTCGCACCAAAGCCAGCGTCCGCTCGTAGGTCTCGTCGATGGATAGATCCGTCGTGTCGAGCACAACCGCATCGTCGGCCGGCTTGAGCGGCGCGATCGACCGAGTCGAGTCATACGCATCACGCGCCCGCATCGACTTCAAGATCGCTTCGTAGCCAGTGCTTTCGCCTTTGGCCTGAACCTCAAGGAAACGCCGGCGGGCGCGCGCTTCGGCCGAGGCCTCCAGGTAGATCTTCAAATCGGCGTCGGGAAGCACCACCGTCCCGATATCACGGCCAACCATGACCACCTGCCGCCGTTGGCCAATTTCCCGCTGGCGTGCTGTCATCGCCTGGCGAACCTGCTGGTAGGCGGATACCTGGGACACGTTGGCATCGACCTGCCGCGCCCGCAGGCTACGAGTAACATCCTGGCCGCCGACCAGCACGCGGTAGGGCGGGTCATCCGCTGGCGCCGCCACTACGTCGATTTCCATTTCCTCCGCCAACCGGCCGACGGCGGTTTCGTCTTCGGGCGGAATGCCCTGGTCCAAGGCAGCCCGCGTAACCGCCCGGTACATCAGACCCGTGTCGAAGTACAGATAGCCGAGCGTCTCGGCCAGCCGCCGGGCCAGGGTCGATTTGCCTGAGGCGGCCGGTCCATCAATGGCAATCACACTGGCCCGCCCGGCCGCCACCCTACTCCGCTCCCGCCGGCGGCGCACCGACCGCTGGCGCCTCCCCCAAGGTGGCCACGTCCATGCGGACGTAGAGGATCCAGCTCGACGTGAGGCTGGTCCCACGCCGGTCGAGCCACCACCCGACCAGGTCGTCCGGCAGCTGGCCGGCGAACGCCCAGCCTTCGAGCGTGGCAAACCCCTGGCCGAGGTAATCAGCCGGCAGGGCAGGTGGGGCGCCCGACTCGGCGGCCAGCACAACAGGTGGTCGCTCGGCCTCAGCACTTGCCGAGGCCGGCCGCTGGTGCCGCAGCACCCAGGCGATCTCCGCAGGAACCACCCCCCGGACCTCAACCGGCAGTCCGACGGCTGCGCCTTGGTAAGCGTTGGCGAAGGAGACAACTGTTTCCTCTAGTAAGCCCAGGTTCGGGGTAGCGTGCCGCGGCCGCCACAGCTCGACGTTACCCGGTTCGAGCTCGAGTCTGGCGGATGCCGACAAGTTGAGGCCAAGCAAACAAACCATCGCCGCCAATCCGACGGCCAGCGTGGTTTCGCGCCACGACCATCCAAGACCGAACAGGAAGACCAGGACTACGGAGAAGCCAATCGCCGCCAGCGCATAGCCCAGCTGAATCTGACGGTCGAGCGTCGCCAGGCCAAATCCGGCGGTGGCTGCCTCCAGCTGGAAGTACGCAAAGGTGGCCACTGTCATGAGGAACCCGGCCAGCAGGAGGACCGTCAAGGGCGACGGCGAGTCGATCAGGCCATGGATCCAATGCAGCACCAACCGGCCCGCCAGCAAAGCCAGAGGTATGGACACCCACACCAGGTCGATTGGCTGGCGGGCCGGGTAGAGAAGGAACGCCACCAGCGCCCCAAGCGCCCACCAGCCGGCCGCACGATGCAAGCGGTCTTCGGCATGACGAGTGACGACCCAGCCGGCACCCCCCCCCAACAACAGGAAGGGCTCGTAAGCCGGCAACAGGAGCAGCGAGGGAAGGAGCGGCAATCCACCCCGCAGGACCCAGCCCTCGAGCCAGGCTCCGGGTGCCGCAATCATCGCCGCCACGCCTTCTCGGTTGACGCCAGCGAGCAAGATGAGGGCACCCACCGTCGCAAGCGCCGTGAACCACACACGCCGGTCGCGCATGCCCGCGCCAACCTCACCCGCCATCGAGCCGAGCCGGCCGACGCGGCGCGCCTCCAACCCTGCGAAGACGCCCCCCAGAGCCAAACCGAACAGACCCATCCAAAACGCCGGACCCGCGGCCAACCCCAGCCCAAGCCCGAGACCGGCCCACCGGCGCCAGCGGTCGGTATCGGTACGTGAAAGTGTTACGAGCGCAAGGAAGATGGCCCCGGCTGCCAGGCTGGCGCTGCCTGCCGCGCGGCTGGCCTGCAAGACAGCGGTTGAACCGGCAAGCAAGGCCGACCAGGCCAGTGCCAGCGGCCAGCCCAGGCGGCCGGCCAACAGCAGGGGCAACAGCACCAGCCCGGCGCCCGCCAGACCCGAAATCAGACGAGCGCCCGAGACCGAGCTGCCAAACCACTGAAACAGCAAGCCGGTCGGCAACGCATAGGCTGGGCCCGGACCCACACCTGCCGGCTCGAAGAATGGCGACCCAGCGCCGGCGGCTTCGGCTGCAGCTAGTGCGGCCTCGGCCTCGGCTGGGTCGAAGGGGCGCCGGTCGAGATCGACCAGGCGCGTGCCTATGGCCAAAACAGCCAACAGACCAACCAACAGCCAGACGGCATGCAGCCGCAGCTTCATGAGCCGGCCGCCCAATCTGGCGCAGCATAGATCGACACTTCGGCGTTGCGGAAGACCAGCTGCATGAAAGCCTCGAATTTGGTTTCTCGGAATTGACCGTAGGCCTCGCGCTCGAGCGGCCCGACGAAGACGAAGTCAATCTCATACTGCTCAACGATCATTTGGGCCTCACGCCAATCGCCGGTGCGGTACAGCCGTTCAATGTCGAATTCGCGCGATCCCTGAGGTTCGACCGTTCCGCGCCACTGAACCTCATGCCAGGGCCAACCGAGCACAGTCGCCAATTGCGTGTGGGTCGCGACCCGACCGTAGATCGAGTAGCTTCCGCCAACGGCTTCGGCCACTACACCCTGACGCAGGTTGCGCCGGATCCAATCAATGGCTTCGGCCTCGGCCGGACGCGACTGTGCCAGATGGGCAGTCCCGTCCAACGTTCGCCCTGCTCTCGCGCCGGATGTTCGGCTGATCAAGGTCATCACCGGGTAGAACAACCCAAGCATGACCGGCACAAAGGCGAGCAGCGTGAGCAGTGCGCGCCCGTTCCAGCGACGGGGCCAAATGGCGTAGGCGGCGTAAGCCGCCGCCAAGCCCCACATGATCCAAGCGGCATAGTAGAACTTGAACACGGTGTTCATGCGGGTGCCGAACAGATCCCTGAGGTACAGGAACTCCGGCCCCAGAACCAGCAGCGCACCTGTCCCGGCCAGAATCAGAACGAAGGTGTCGACCATGCTCCGGCCGTTGATGCCCTCCTCTTGGTCCGGGCGGCGCAGCGCCAACCAAACCAGCGCTACGGTCACACCCATGATCAAGGCCGTCCAGGGCTGCGCCAAGCGCCGGCTCAGCGCGGCGCTGACCGCCTGCCGGGTGCCAGCGACCCCGATTTGATCAACGGCTGCCTGCAACACCGGTGATGGCTGGCTGGCGGCGGCCAAGCCGGCCAACAGCCACGAGGCGGCCAACAATGCCAGCGGCAGCCCCAGGCCGATGGCGGCCAGCAGCCGCCAATTCCACGTTGGCCGGGCCTGCCGTACGAGCCAGACCCAGAGCGGGGCCAGCAGCGGCAGGAACATAACGGCGAACGCCTGCCAGGCCGTTGGGAAAGCCAGGTTGGGCAGCACACCGCCCAGCTGAGAGGAGAAGGAGGGGTACCACCACAGATACATGCCGACGGCACCCAGCACCACCAGCAGACTTGTTGCGCCCGACTGGAGGAGTGCCTGCCTCCACTCGCGACCGCCGGCGATCACCAGGACAAAGAAAAGGACGCTCACGTAAATCGGGAAATCCCAGGCGTTGGCGAACGCCAGCGCCCCAAACAGCCAGGCGGAGAACACCAGCTGTCCCGGCGCCAAGCGCCAGACGATGCGGCCGCTGGCGGCGCCGAACAAGAACAAGCCGATCCCAAGCAAGAGCCCCGTCAGCAAGAGGGCCCGCGCCCACCAGTCTGGGGCCAGCTGGGCGATTGGCACTCCGGCCGCCGCCAATTGCCAACCGAGCCCACCGAGGAGCAACAGGCCAGCGACGAGCAACAACCCACGCTGTTGGCGAACCGGCGCCACTCGCCATGGCCCGCTGAAGGTGGCGCTCGGACTGGATTGCTGATCGAGGTAGAGATTCAGGATCCAGCTCAGAGCGACCAACACGAAGGGCAGAGCCAGCACGTGCGGGTGAATGTCGGCCAGGAAGAAGGAAAAGAACGGGAACTCGTCGATGACTTCGCTATCGGCGCCTGCAACATTGATGTCGCGCACAACACGGGAGGCCTGCCACCACCACCAATGGCGCGACGGGATCCAGGCCGCAGGACCCAACGGGGGGTCGCTCAGTACCTCGAGATTGAGCCAGCGCCAGAAACCCGAAGTCAGCGTGCCCTCCGGCCCGGTCACCCAGAAAAGATGCCGCGTGTGCAGCATCTCAAGGAAGCCTTCCAGGTTGCCCATGATGGCGACCATCAGCGGGCCGAGCAGCGGCGCCGCCAGCCGGGCGATCCCATCACGCACTGCGATCAGGTTGTAAACCAGGCCATAGGCTGCCACCGCTGTCATGGCGAACCACAACGAGATCGTGAGGTTGAAAGCCACGCCGGCGGCGACGGCTGTCAGCTTGGTCAGCATCCCGGCCAACACGTAACCATAGTAGTAGTACGAGATGGCGAAGCCCGACAACCACGGATCGAGCGGCGGGAAGGTCTCGGAAGCCAGCACCGCGTTGAGAAAGGCCAACTCCATCGGCTTTTCGGTGCCAACAATGGCCGGATCGTGCGAGCGGACGAAAGCCCAACCGACGAATGCCAGTGCGAACAGCAGCTCCATTATCAGGATGGTGCCGCGCTTCTGTGAAAGCCAGCCTCGCAGCTCGGCCCAACGCCCACGCTGCGCCCACCAACTGGCAAGCCCGAGCAGCAGGATTACACCGACGATGCCGGCCCAGGTGTTGTGGACCAACCCCGTGTTGGCGCCGAGCCACAGCAAGTAACCGGCTGCCAGCAGGCCGAACGGACGGGTCAGACCGAACCCGCTGTCGGGAAGCCGGCCGAAGATGCGGTGCACCAGCGGCAGGCTGAGCCAACCAAGCAGGCCACTGGCCAGATACCACAACGCGACCGCCAGCAGCGGATTGTCAATCATCTGACCACACGATAGATGCGCGTCTCGCCGGTCTCGAAGGCCAGCTCGAGCCAGCCGCGCTCGACCATTTCATCGAACTTGTCCAGACCACCGGTCGGGCAGCGCAGGGCCGGGTCATCGCCCTCGGGATGCAGCCGTTGGCAGCTGGAGGGCGCAACCGCCGGATCGACCATGCCAACCGGGCGGCCGCCAAGATCGCAGGTGACCAGCTGGCCTAGATCGCCCGCGGGCCAGCATGGCTCAATCGAACCGTAGTAAATCTGCTCCAGGTGACCGACCATCACATAGCTGACGTTGTATGCCTGCAGGAAGGACCTGGCCCGGTCGAGCGAGGTGGTCGTGTAGAAGTCGGTGATGGCATTGGCCCGCTCGGTGACTTCATCTTCGACGCTGGCGACCCGCTGTTGGCGTTGATGCCAATTCCACCCCAGCACCCCGGGCAGGCCGGTATAGATCGTGAACCGCGATCCCCAGCGGTATTCAGGGATGTTGGCTTCGACAATGACCGGGGTGCCGTCGACATTGCGCTGCAGCCATTGGATCGCCTGGTAGTCTTCGTCCAGCGCAAACGACCCGGTCAACTCGCCACGGGTAGCGTCCTTCATGAAGGCCAGGCCGTCGAGGGTGGCCGGCGTGGCAACCGACATTCGATCGCGCAGTTTGGCGGGGGCGGCCGTCAAGGGATAAAGCGCCGCGCCGAACACCAACGCCGCCAACCCCAACTGCCACAAACCGCGCCAACCTGGCGACCAACGCCATTGATCCGACAGGATCCAGCCGAGGGCGGCACCGCCCGCCAGACTGAGCAGCGTCCACACTTGCAGATAGAACTTGAAGACCGTGTTCATGCGGCCGATGTCGCCTTGCAGCACGACGACTTCCACAACCAGCGTCAATGCCAACGCCGTGCCAGCCAGGAACAGAACAACCCGTTTACCGACCGCGAGCTCAGGCCTGAGAAGCAACAGCCCCGCCCAAGCCATTAATGGAATGGCCGGCAGCATAACGCGGTAGCCCAGCCCGGTCAGCAACAGCACCAGAATGGCGGACACCGCAACCGCTGTCAGCAAGTAGCCGAAGAGCGGTTTCATACGCGACAAGGCCGAAATCGGCGTTTGCGCCATCCATTGACGGGTCTCCCATACAAACCAGACGACCAGCACAAACAGGAACAGGCCGTAGACCGTCAGGTAGGCATCGATGGTGGTCTTGCCGCCCTGCCACAACTGGGCTTGGGTGTAGCCCTGTACATACCATTCTGAGAATGGCAGGAACAATACGAAGGTCAAGCCGGCCAGAATTGCCGCAGCGACAACACCGGAGGCCAGCCGGCGTACACTCCAACCGTGTCGCAAGATGGGGGCCAGGACGACAGCCAGGCCCGCCAGAATCAGATACACCGGGAAGTCCCAGGTGTTGGTCGGTCGGAGCGCACCGACGAGCAAGGCGCCGGCGGCCAGACTCGCCCCAGTTTGCCACAACCGCATGGGAAGCCGCAGGGCGGCTGCCCGCAGCCACGACACACCCCAGGCCAGCGTAGCCACTGTGAGCGGCAGGCTGATCATGTGGGCGTGCAGATCGGCGTAGAGAAAGGTGAAGAATGGAAACTCGGTGATCGGACCCGGTTCGCCCGGTCCGGGTGGGATCGCCCGGCTCGGGTTCCAGTACCACCAATCCAGCGCGATCGGCAGAGCGCGCCCGCCGATCACCACTTCGTAAGCCCCGCGCACGGCGGCGATCAATCCCGCCGCCAGGTTGCTGGCTCCACCCC
>Ga0302046_10002406_pt1 | contig 17402 bp, 16 predicted proteins | sample RVTome_11_FD_200261 | JGI IMG/M metagenome (GOLD analysis project Ga0302046, IMG submission 200261) | Soil microbial communities from uranium-contaminated site in the Upper Colorado River Basin, Wyoming, United States - RVT147D111 (version 2) ...
GCGAGAGGGGAGTAAGGGCGCATGCTGTTCACTCCACGTTGGTCATGGCTGATGGCAGTCTAGCAGAGTCGCCGTGCCATTCATGACCGAAAGTTCAGCGATCAAAGTGATCGTTAATGATCTATATGGCACGATTGTAGCTTATTACAATCATATGTGATCTGTTTCGGTTGCGTTTCTTAAATGGATCAAATATGATCATAAAAGCCGATCTTAACCCTGGAATGATCATATGTGGTCAGATTTGCCTGAAAAATCTTTGCAAACGGCACTGGGCGCGCTGTTGGCTAAGCACCGCAAGAACCGCGGCCTGACCCAGTCACAACTGGCGGAGAAGGCCGGCATCGGCACCGCCACGCTGGTGCGCCTGGAGAACTCGGGGCAGTCGAACCTCGACAACTTCCTGCGAGTCCTGCGCGCCCTGCGCCTTCTCGATGGCCTGGAAGAAGGGCTCACGGTTCCCGCCAAGAGCCCACTCGAGCAGCTGCAGGAGCGGGAGCGGGAGCGCCGGTGACCGTCGTCGCCGTTGATCTTTGGGGCCGTCGAGTCGGCGCCGTCAGTGATGAGAGTGGCTTGCCCGCCTTCGAGTACGACCCGGACTGGCGCGCCTCCGGCTGCTCCATCTCGCCTTTCCACCTGCCGCTCGAGCGCGGCGTGTTCAGCTTCCCGGAACTGCGTCGCCAGGAAGGATTCCTGGGCATGCCCGGCGTGTTTGCCGACTCCCTGCCGGACCGCTTCGGCAATCGCGTCATCCGTGCTCACCTTGCCAGCCAGGGGCTGGCGGACAGCGACATCACGCCGGCCGAAAAGCTCCTGTACGTCGGCGCGCGGGGCATGGGCGCCCTCGAGTACCAGCCGGCGATTGCGCTTCACGACAGCACCGAGCACATCGGCCTTGAACTCGGCGCGCTGGTCGCCCAGGCTCGCCAGGTGATCCAAAGGCACGTGACCTCCAGTATCCCCGACATCATGGCGGCGGCCTCCTCGGCCGGCGGTGTCCGCGCCAAGGCGCTGGTGGGCTGGCGCCCCGGCAACGACGAGATCGTCGCCCATGCGCCGGACCTGCCGGCCGGATTTCAGCACTGGATCATCAAGTTCGACGGCATGCATGAGGACGGCCGCCCACAGCACTGGACGCGCCTCGAGTTCGCCTACAACGAAATGGCCCGCGCGGCGAGTGTCGGCGTCGCCCAATCGACCCTGCTCGGCGACGGTGAACTGGCGCATTTCATGAGCCGCCGATTCGATCGCGAAGGCGGGCGCAAGATCCACCTTCACAGCCTGTGCGGCATGCGCCACGCCGACTACAACGAGCCGCGGTCGTGGTCGTACGAGCTGTATTTCCGCACCTGCCTCGGGCTTGGGCTCGGAATGGACGAACTCTGCGAGGCGTTCCGCCGCATGGTGTTCAACGTGGTGGCGCGCAACCAGGACGATCACAGCAAGAATGTCGCCTTCCTGAAAGACGACATCGAGTCGGATTGGCGCCTGGCGCCTGCCTTCGACGTCACCTACGCCCACGGCGCCGGCTGGACACTGGCCCACCAGATGAGCGTCAACGGCAGGTTCGACGCGATCGGCCGCGAGGACCTCGATGCCGTTGCCGAGCTGTACGGCATCCGACGCCGCGGCGAGATCATCGACGAAGTGCGCGAGGCCGTCAGGCGCTGGCCCGAGTTTGCCGAGCGGGCCGAACTGGATGCGGAAGTGACAGCGCGGGTCGGCCGCGATCACGATCTGCTCGGCGACTGAGGTGTCCGCCCCGGGTTCCCGGCCATTCGCCGTCAAACGAATGCATGCCATGCCGGTGCGGCGGATGCAAGCAAAATCCGGGGCGGCATGCTATGCTTTTTTGTAGCCGCTGATACCGGCTTGATCGAAATGATCGCCAATCCACCAAGTGGCCAACCTGATGTGACTAGACGATTATTGCGGGTGGTCTTGATGGTCCTCTGTGCAGCGGGCTGTGCGACCCAGTCCCTGGCCGACGGCTCCGGCACCATCTTCTACACCCAGCGCTTCGACGGTCCCATGACGATCGTCAACCGTGTCCAATGGGATTATGTGCGGGCGACACCCTCGCTGATATTCAGCAACCAGGAGGTTATCTGGACCGGCGCGGGTGCCCTGGTTGGCACCGGAGAGCCGCCTCCCGGTTGCCCTGACGGGCGCCTTGCAGGGTCCGACGGCATCTTTTTCACACCGGATCGCGGGCTGGTCGTGGGCAATTGGGAACCGGGCAGATGCGGGCTGTCCGGCCAGTTCTGGAAATTCGACCCCGATGAGACCGACGTGGTGCTGGACGGGCCGTCCGACGGCCCGTTCGCCTTCCACATGCTGCTGCACCCGAACCTGGTCGATTTCCTCACCACCCCGGCCCTCGGCGGCTTCGCCTGTGCGGACGGCATGGGCCCGCGTGGCTGTTTCGGTGTCTACGATCACACGCCGTTGACGACCAGCCTTTTGTGCCTGGCCCCGCTGGATTCGTTCGACAACGACCCCATGCAGCCGGTGACCTTCATCGCCGATGGCGCCGAAAACATGTTCGCTTTGTTCACCGAGGAGTTGAGCGTGCAATTTGGGGGTGCGGGTTTTGCCAGTTTCGACATCGGTTCGACCACGAGTGCCGTCTGTGCGGGGGACATGGCGATGCGGGAACTCATACCGCTTGGCATCGAGGCCGCCCACAGTATCTCCTGGGATCCCTTCCTTTCGGATCTCAGCGTGCGCGGCGGCACGCCGCATTCCGACTTCATCGTGTTTGCCAATTCCACGGTTCAACAGATCCGGGTCATAAACCCGGGCACGCCCGGTGCGACGGCTTCCATCGTTGCAACCATCGACATGTCCGTGGAGGAAGTGTGCCATTCCCTGCTGCCGAGCAAGAATGCCGAATTCGATCAGGGTGCGGTGACCGGCGAAGGCATTGCCCTGGTCGGAGACGAGACGAGCGGCTTCCTGGCGTTGATCGATTATTCCCAGAACACCAACGGCTTGATTATCGACGGCTTCAACACGGTTTGCCTGACCGAATTCCTGCACGACCAGATCGACGATATCGCGCCGCTTACCGGCCTCGGCGCAGATCCTCTGCTTTTTGAGAAGTTCTTCGACAGCGGTTTCGAAGAAGGAGAAAGTCTCCCCGACTAGGGCTTGGGCGTCAGCTTCAGCAGCCTCCCCCCGTCACGGTCTTCAAGCAGCCAAACCGCGCCGTCCGGGCCTTGCTCGACCTCGCGGATGCGTTTGCCCATGTCGAAGCGCTCGGCTTCGCGGGCGTTTTCCCCGTCAGTCTCGACGCGGATAAGGGCGCGCGAGGCCAGCCCGCCGAGCAGCGCGGAGCCTTTCCATTGAGGGAACAGGTCGCCCGAATAGAAGATCAGCCCAGCCGGGGCGGCAGTCGGGATCCAGGCGACTTTCGGCGCCATGAATTCAGGCCGGGTCTGGTGATCGGGAATCGGCGCGCCGCTGTAATGATCGCCCTCGGAGACGATCGGGTAGCCGTAGTTCTCGCCCTTCAACACCAGGTTGAACTCATCGCCGTGCCGCGGGCCCATCTCGTGGTTCCACAGCCGGCCCTGGGCGTCGAAGGCGATGCCCAGGGGATTGCGGTGGCCCAGCGACCAGATCTCGCTGGCCACATCGCCCTGGTCGTAGAAAGGATTGTCCTCGGGCACACGGCCATCGTCGTAAAGCCGCACAATCTTGCCAAGGTTGCCCGTCATCTGCTGGGCCGGGTCGAATTTCTGCCGCTCGCCGGAAGTGATGAACAGGTAACCCTCCGAGTCAAACACCAGGCGATGGCCATAGTGGCCGTCGTCAGTAACCTTGGGGTTCTGCCGCCAGATGACTTCGAGGTTCTCCAGCCGCCCTTCCTGGCCGTCCTCGTCCATCACCAGCTTGGCACGGGCGACCGCCGCACCCCGCGTGTTGCCGACGCCGGACTCTGCGTAGCTGAGATAGATAATGCCGTTGTCGGCATAGTCAGGGTGCAGGATGACGTCGCCCAGGCCGCCCTGGCCGCGGTAGGCGATGTCGGGGACTTCTTCGATCTCCTCCGATTTCAGTCCGTCCTGTGCCACCACGTAAAGCTGACCGCGTTTTTCCGTCACCAGCAGGCGGCCGTCGGGGAGAAAGGTCATCGCCCACGGTTCATTGAATTCGGCGACCGGCGTGACTTCAAATGGGCGCTCCTGGCAGTTCGCCGTGATGGCTCCAGAGAGCAAAAGCGCGATAATCAGTCCGGATTTTCGAAACATTCAAATCTCCACGGATATGAGGAATCTCCGAGGGGGCGCAAGCCCGGCCTCTCAAGGTAAGATGACACCTAAATGGCCACGACTCAAGACAGCCTGACCCGGCAAACCTTCGATCTGACCCCCATCCAGGTGCGGGTGCTCGGTGCGCTCATCGAAAAGAAAGAGACCACGCCTGACCTCTATCCGCTTACGGTCAATTCACTTCGAAATGCCTGCAATCAGAAAACGGCGCGCGAACCGGTTACCGCGTATACCGAGGGCGAGGTCGGCCATACCCTGCGCGAGCTGCAGGAGATGGATCTCGTCCGCGAAACCTGGGGCGCGCGTGTTTCGAAATACGATCACCGGGCCGACAAGGCCTGGAAGCTTTATAGCCGCAGCCTCGCAATCGTCTGCGTGCTGATGCTGCGCGGCGCGCAGACGCTGGGGGAACTGCGTGGCAACAGCCAGCGCCTGTTCGAGTTCGAAGACCTCGAGGATGTTCGCCTGGTGCTGGATCACCTGATCGACGCCGGCTTCGCGGTGGCGCTGCCGCGCCAGACCGGGCAGAAGGAGGTCCGCTATGCGCATCTGATGTGCGGCGAGCCGCAAGTCGCCGATCTGCCTCCCCCACGTGTCCAGGCGCCGCGCGAGGATGCCCGCAACGACGAACTGCTGGAGCGCATCGAGGCGCTGGAAGCAAAAGTTGCCCTGTTGGAGGAAAGGCTCGGCTGACCTGTCGCGGCCCCAAAGCCGCGTCATTCGAACGGCTGGAAACTCTGTTTGTGCCTTCGTTTACTTGAGCCGCTTGTACTTCATGCGCCGCGGCTGGGCCTTGTCGCCTTTACGCTTGACCAAATCCTCGTGGTAGTCGCTGAAGTTTCCCTGGTGGAATACCACCTCGGAATCGCCCTCGAAGGCCAGGATGTGGGTGGCCACGCGATCAAGGAACCAGCGGTCGTGCGAAATCACCATGACGCAACCGGGGAAGGCCAGCATGGCTTCCTCCAGCGCGCGCAGGGTTTCGACGTCGAGGTCGTTGGAGGGCTCATCCAGCAGCAGCACATTGGCGCCCTGCTTGAGCGTAATGGCAAGATGCAGGCGGCCGCGCTCGCCGCCCGACAAGTCCCCGACGCGCTTTTGCTGGTCGGCGCCCTTGAAATTGAAGCGCCCGACATAGGCGCGTGACGGGATTTCGTAGCTGCCGATCCTGAGGATGTCCTGGCCGTCGGACACCGCCTCCCAGACGGTTTTCTTGTCGTCCAGATTTTCACGGCTCTGCTCGACGAAGGCCAGTTTCACCGTTTCGCCGATCTCGATGCTGCCGCCATCCGGATTCTCGCTGCCGGTGATCATGTGGAAAAGGGTAGTCTTGCCGGCACCGTTTCCGCCGATGATGCCGACGATGGCGCCGCGCGGCACGGAAAACGACAGGTCGTCGATCAGAAGCCGGTCGCCGAAGCCCTTTGATACGCCCTTGAACTCGATGACCTTGTCGCCCAGGCGCTCGCCGGGCGGAATGTAGATCTCGTTGGTCTCGTTACGGGCCTGGAACTCGCGCGAGGACATTTCCTCGAAGCGCGCCAGGCGCGCCTTGCTCTTGGCCTGGCGGCCCTTGGGGTTCTGCCGCACCCACTCGAGTTCCTCCTTCATGCTCTTGATGTGCGCGGCCTCCTCGCGGCCCTCTTGCTCGAGGCGCGTTTCCTTGGCCTCCAGCCAGGTTGAGTAATTGCCCTCGTAGGGGATGCCGTAGCCACGGTCGAGTTCCAGAATCCAGCCAGCGACATTGTCGAGGAAGTAACGGTCGTGGGTGACGGCGATCACGGTGCCGGGGAACTCTTCGAGAAATTTCTCCAGCCAGAACACGGATTCCGCGTCGAGGTGGTTGGTGGGCTCGTCGAGCAGCAGCATGTCGGGCCGTGAGAGCAGCAGGCGGCAGAGGGCGACACGGCGCTTTTCGCCACCCGAGATTTTCGTCACATCGGCATCCCACGGCGGCAGGCGCAAAGCGTCGGCGGCGATCTCCAGGGTGTTGTCAAGATTGTGCGCGTCCCAGCTTTCGATGATGCCTTCGAGCTTCTCCTGCTTCTTCGCCAGCGCATCGAAATCGGCGTCCGGCTCGGCGTAGGCAGCGAACACCTCGTCAAGTTGTTTGAGGGCGTCCAGCGCCTCGCGCACGCCGTCCTCGACGTTGCCGCGCACGTCTTTGGAAGGATCGAGCTGCGGCTCCTGCTTGAGGAAGCCGATTTTGATGCCGGGCATCGGAACGGCCTCGCCCTGGATCTCGGTGTCGATGCCCGCCATGATCCGGAGCAGGGTCGATTTGCCGGCGCCGTTGAGACCCAGTACGCCGATCTTGGCGCCGGGAAAGAAGGACAGCGAGATGTTCTTGAGGATCTCGCGCTTGGGCGGCACGATCTTGCCGACCCGGTTCATGGTGTAGACGTATTGGGCCATAAAGGGGTGTGCCGCTCATCGCGGCCGTTTGAAGGATCGCGCATTCTAGCGGAATGTTGCGCCGGGTGAAAACGGCACACGGCACTTCGATGTGAGCTGTATCACATTGCTGCCTCCAAAAGCGGCGTATGATTTTCGTATGTGTCAGAAAAGCGACAAACGAGTCATGAAATCTTTGACAACCGCGGGACTGGTCTGCCTTGTGGGCTTTCTCCCTCTGACGGTTGCGGCCGTTTCGGACCCACGGTTGGCGCGCGACGCCACCCCGGAAGTCGTGGTGTGCTGCATCAGCGACGTCGTCTCCGAGGAAGGCGAAGAGCGGTCGGCCTATTCGGCACGATGCGCTGTTCAGCAAGTCGTGCGTGCCACCGCGGAAATCACAGCCGGAGATAGCCTGACGATCGCCTACGAGATCATCCATGCGGCGTTCGAAAAGCCGCAGCCGGCCATGCCGGGGCCGGCTTTTCCCACGCCGCCGCCACCCCTCCACGACGGCGATTTTGTCACCGCGTATTTGCATAGCGCGAAAAACGCTGCAGGCGAGACGTTCTTTGTCCCGCATATCGGTATCGATTCCTTCGAGCCCGTTTCCCGCGAGGGGCATGCGCCGCCAGCCGCCTGCGCGGCGCCGGAGGGCGGGGCGAGCTGGGGTGATCTTCGATCGGGACTGCATTTTGATGGCAGAGTTAACAACGCAATCAGGGAGGTTTGAGTCATGGAAACCGTCCAACGGGGAAACCGTTCCCCTGCCAGCATGTTCCTGCAGGCGCTCCTGAACAAGGCGGGCGCCTCCCCGCCGTTGACCGTGGACGGGGTCTTCGGGCCGAAGACCCAGAGCGCAGCGGTGGCATTCCAGTCGGCGAACGGGATCAGGCCTGCAAACGGCGTCGTGAGCCAACCCACCTGGATGCGCCTCGGCGTTGGCCTGGAGAAGAGGCACTCCGTGCGCCTGTTTGGTCAGCCCAACAATACAACCTGCTGGTCGGCGGCTTCGACGATGATGCATGGGACGAACCAGTCCGTCGGCTCCGGCCAATCAACGATGGTTGTGGGCGGCGGCCTCGATACCGAAATCAATAACGTTGAAGGCTTCGTGCGGGCCAACGGCTGGCAGCTCCTCAACCGCCAATCGGCGCTGGCCGTGGAGATGCTGATCAGTGCATTGACGCGCGGCCCCCTGTGGATCGCCTTCCAGCTGCATCACGCGGAACACGCCGTGATTTTCAGCGGCGTATTCAGTCATCGGGATCGCTCGGACGGCGGAACTGTATTTATCGTGCATGACCCGTGGCCGCCCGGTCAGGGCACGATTTACGGCACGCCTTACGCCAATCGCGAGGTGGTGCTGCGTTCTGTTTCAGCGCGGCCGAGGGCGATCATCCAGTACGTGGCCGGCAGGTAGCTATCGGACCTCGGCTCTTTTTCGGCCATCCCCCAGTTGGCGTTGTCGGGCACTTTGCAGGACAGTTTCAGGTTCGGGTTGGCCCGGAAAAAGTGAAAAGTGCGGTACTCGGGGCACTCCGCACAGCCATCACCGCTGCAATTGTAGATCTCCGAGAAACCTGCGTCCGCCAAGGCGATCTCGTCGAGATTGCCGGATGACGTTGGCAGTATTCAGCTTTCCGGGTTTCTGTCACAATACCGTCACCACTTTTTCAACAAACGTTGATAAAGTGACAGAGGTTCAGGTGTTCTTGCCTGAAACCAGTGGATTCGGACAGGGTGTCCTTCCTAGATTCGGTGAACCCGAGCAACCCCCCCAGGGACGCTAATTCAGGCTGTCGGTGATTGTATGGCTAAGCAAAAGTCCGAAACTAAATCCCAATCCAAACCCCAATCGAGATCCCAATCCAAATCCCAATCCAAACCCCAATCCAAACCCCGGCGTGAGGCCAAACGGACCTCGCCCGCACGATCCAAATCGGAGACAACGAAAATGGCAACAAATAGTGGAAAGATCGATGCTGCGGCAGCCGTCGAAGCGGCCAAGGCGCTCAGCGGCAGCAGTCCTGGCGATGTTCCCGGCGTCGACAAGATCCGCGAACTGCTGTTCGGCAACCAGATGCAGGATTACGACCGCCGCTTCGACAAGCTGGACGATCGCGTGCAGCAGAAAATGCGCGAAGCCGAGGAAGAGGCCGCGCGCAGCCTGAAGAGCCTTGAAGCCTCGTTGAAGAAGCAGATGGACTCCATGGCCAAGCAGTTCCAGAAGGACAAGGACGTGCTCGCCGAGTCCGACAAGACACTCGATCGCGGGCTGCGCGAAAGCATCCAGGTCCTCGAAAAGCGCGCCGGCCAAGCCGCCGACGAGCTCGGGCGCCTGGAGCGAGAGTTCATGGAGCGCCTGGAACAGGCCACCCAGGACCTCCGCGACGAGAGCCGCAAGCGCAGCGAAGAGCTTCACGCCACGATCGAGCGCATGTTCTCCGAGTTGAGCAGCGTCAAGACCGACCGCAACCTGCTGGCCGGGCTGTTCGTGGAGATCGCCCGCTGCCTGAACCAGGATTCCACGCCCGCCGGCTCGAGCAAGGATACGCTCAAGAGCGTCAGCGCGCGTTGAATCTCTGGCACGGACCACGGCGGGGTGCCCGTGATGGACCCGCCGGTTCGCACTGATCAATGAGCGTGGATCCGGCGCTGAATGGCGGCCCGCCGCCCGCCGAGACCGAGCGTAATGAGCGGCTCGCCAGGCTGCTGCTCGAGGTCGCCCGCACCATCGAGCCGCAGGTGGCGGCGGTGCTGCCGCGCCAGGTCGAGCTCGATTCCCAAATGGAGGCCCTGCGCACCGTCCTGATGCGCCGGGAGCTCGACGTTCTCGATCACCTGGAAGAAACGATCGACGACCCCGAGCATCTGGCAGAAGCCGTCAGCGAGATTCTGCCGCACGCCGTGGAGCTTTCCGAGGCGCGCGGCGGCCGCCTCGGTGAGGCGCTGGCACCTACGGTGGAACGCGCGACCCAGTCTTCGATCCGCGACCATCCCGGCACGCTGGTCAACATCCTCTACCCCGTAATCGGTCCCGCCATCCGCAAGTCGATCGCAGAATCACTGGGCAACACGCTGCAGGGCCTGAACCAGGCCCTTCGTTACGCCTTTTCCCTGCGCGGGGTGAAATGGCGCCTCGAGGCGATGCGCAGCGGGACGACGTTCGGCGATGTCGTGCTCAAGCACACGCTGGTGTTCCGGGTCGAGCACCTGTTCCTCATACACCGCCAATCCGGCCTTTTGCTCGAGCACCAGGCCGCCCCCGACGCGGTTTCGCAGGATCCGCAACTGGTCTCGGGGATGCTGACCGCCATCCAGGATTTCGTGCGCGATTCGCTCGACGATTCCGGAACCTCGGAAACGGGCGCGATCGACAGCCTGCGACTCGGCGACCTGCTGATCTGGTGCGAAGCCGGCCCGCAGGCCTACCTCGCCGCCGTGATCCGCGGGACCCCCCCCGAAACCCTGCGCGAGGGTTTGCGCGATAGCCTGGACCGGATCCACAAGGAGCTGCGTGCCGAACTCGAGGACTACGACGGGGATGATTCATGCCTGGGCGACCTGGCGGTTCGGCTCGAACCGTGCCTCAAGCAGCAGGAGCAGCGCCATCAACACCGCTATAAGCCGCTACTGTGGCTGATTCCGTTGGCACTTCTCGGCGTGTTGGTCTACGGGCAGATCGAACGCCGAATGGAAAGCCAGCGGGTGCACGGCTACGTCGACCGCCTGCGGGCGGAGCCGGGCATCGTTGTGACGATGGCCGAGCGCCGGGAGGGCAGCTGGTACATCGAGGGCTTGCGCGATCCGCTGGCAGCCGATCCGGAAGCGTTGAGACAGGCCGTGGACCTTGGCCCTGCCGTCATTCACGAGGCGTGGGAGCCGTATGCCGCTCTCAGTCCGGGCATCGTACTCAAGCGGATTCAGGCCAGCCTGCCGCCGCTGGCATCGGTGCAGATGCGGCTCGACGGCAGCGTGATCCGCGTGGAGGGCGGGGTGCCGCGCAATTGGGCGGACAAGGCGCAGGCATTGGTGGCCTCGCTGCCGGCTGGTGCACCAACGATCGACCTCAGCGGGCTGACCGACGTCGCGGACGCCGAGTACGTCAGGCTGCGTGATGCCATCCAGAGCGCGGTCATCTACTTTGAAACCAACGCCCCCGACCCGGCTCCCGGCCAGGAGGCGGTGCTCGACGGCATCGCGGCCAGCATGCATGCGATCATGGATGTCGCGCAGCGTCTGGGTTTTGCCGTTCGTCTGTCGATCCAGGGCCGTGCCGACTCGACCGGCCGGCAGACCACCAACCTCGCCATCAGTAGCGCGCGCGCCGAGGTGGTGCGTTCGCTGCTGCGCTCGCGCGGGATCGCCCCGGACATGATGACGGTCCGCGGCACCGGCACCCTCGAGCCCCTGGCGGCGGGCGAGACCGCCGGCGACCAGTCACTCAATCGAAGCGTCACATTCACCGTCACAACAAGCGAGTAAGCCGTAGGTGCTACAAAAAAAGATCTGCCTGCTCGGCGCCTTCGGCGTGGGCAAAACCAGCCTGACCCGTCGCTTCGTCCACAGCATTTTCTCCGAGGAATACCTCACGACCGTGGGTGTGAAGATCGACAAGAAGACGGTGACGGTCAATGGCAATGAAATCAACATGCTGATCTGGGACATCGCCGGCGAGGACGAAGTCTCCGCGGTGCGCACCAGCTACTTGCGCGGCAGCGCCGGTTACCTGCTTGTGGTCGATGTCATGCGCGCGCAGACACTCCAAGTCGCTCGCGACATCCATTCGCGCGTGAAGGGCGAGGTCGGCGATATACCGTTCCTGTGCCTGCTCAACAAGACGGACCTCGAAGATTGGGAGATCTCCGAATCGCGCATACAGGAACTCGCCACTCAAGGCTGGCCGGTGCTGCGCACCAGCGCCAAGACCGGCGATAACGTCGAAGAGGCATTCATGGATCTTGCCACTGAAATGGTGGCGCGATGAGCTATGGGCTGCCGGCGCAGGTTGCAACGGCGCTGTTGCAGCTGGTTGACTCGCAGCGCTATCTGGCCTACGCAGTTGCCGATGACAGCGCGCATCTGGTTCGCCTCGGTGGGCACCTGGAGCACTATGGCCTCGCTGGGTTGCGGCTGCAGGCCGGAGTAGCCCAACAGCTGCCCTTCGTCGAAGGCATGCTGCCCCTCATCGAGAGTCCCTTCCTGATCCGCTCCATGGAGATGCCCAGCGGCCGCATCGCCGATGTTCACTTCTTCGCCGACGGCTACCTGGTGTGGATTGTTCTGCTTGACACCACCGCCGAGCACAGGGAAGCGCAGCGCGTGCAGCAGAAAGCCTACGACATGACGCTTCTCAGCGAACGCGAAGCCAAGCTGATCGCGGAGCTCGAGGCGGCCAACACCGAACTCACGCGCGCCCATGGCGAGCTGGCCGAATCGCGCAAAGCGCTGCAGGCTGCCCACGATGAGCTCCACGCGGAACTGAATTTCGCCGCCCGCTATGTTCGAGCCTGCCTGCCCGAGCCGTTTAGCGAGCCGGTGGAGGTCGACTGGCTGTATGTCCCAGCGACGCAACTCGGCGGCGACTCCTTCGGCTATCACTGGCTGGACCAAGACCAATTCGCGATTTACCTGCTCGATGTCTGCGGGCACGGCATCGGCTCGGCACTGCTGTCGGTTGCCGCCAACCAGACCCTGCGCTCAAGGGCCTTGCTTGACGTGGATTTCAGCGACCCCGAAGCGGTACTCCAGGCCATGAACGAGGTCTACCAGATGGAGCGCCACGATAACCTGTTTTTCACCATGTGGTACGGCGTATATCACCGACCGTCGGGAGCGCTGCGCTACGCCTCGGCCGGCCATACCGCCCCGCTCCTCGTCAGCGGCCCGGCGGACAAGCCCACGGGCATCGAGGAATTGAAGTCCAGAGGGCCGGCCATCGGCATGTCGCCGCTCGCGCATTACCGCAGCGAAACTTGCGTGGTGGCACCGCCTTCGCGGCTTTACCTGTTCAGCGACGGCGTGTACGAAATCAGCCGGCCTGACGGCTCGATGCTGGAGTTCGAGGCCTTCACAAAGATTCTCTCGCAGCCGCGCAGGCGGGGGGAATCGGAGCTGGATGCGCTGCTCGATTTCGCCCGCGCGACGCACGGCGCCGATACGCTCGAGGACGATTTTTCGATCGTGAAAATCCAGGTTTGAGCGGCCGAGGTCTGCGCCTCGGAGCGCTACATGTAGGCGGCGCCCAGGTTTGGCTTTAGTTTGAGAATAATGACCGGATGATGAGAAAAATGGCCGGATAGTTATTTCCTTTGAGAGAAATTACCGGTATTCTCTTGGTAACGGCCAATTCTCTCAGAATTTAGGCGACACCGGACTTTTTTCCATATTGCGGCCATATCTCGGCAACTCGATGACCTCGTCACTCGGCTATTCCGCACTAATAGAGCGTTACAACCTGGCAGCCCTGCCGCTTGGCCACAGCGCCGTAGTCGATACGAGCATCAAAGGGCGACAACTAAGGCAACGGGGCGGGGATTGGGTCCAGGCGTTCGAACCCAACTACGTGCCTCAAGACACTCTGGTTGGCCACCTTCAATTTGCCCTGCGCTATGAGGGAATAAACCTTCAGGTATTGGCACTATTGTTTGCCCAAACGGGTGCCGAAGAGCTTGGGGACTGGTTGCAAAACAGTCCGGATTCTCGATACGCGCGCAGTGCTTGCTATGTCTACGAGTGGATCACGGGAAATCAGTTGCCGATTGATGATCCGGTGCCCGCGCGCTCCAGGTACGTTCAAATCGGTAACCCGGATTTGCAGCTTGTTTATCCGAGCGGAGCGCGAGCGACCCGCTTTCGCGTGATCAATAACCTGATCGGCAGTCGCAAGTTCTGTCCTTTCGTGCGCACCACAGCCTACTTGAAGGAAATGCATGCGAGAGACCTGCGCAATCTGATCACCTCTACTTTGGCGAGCTACGACCGTGTCCTGCTGCGCAGGGCGGCGGCCTTCCTGTACCTCAAAGAAACTCAAGCCTCCTTCGAAGTGGAGCGAGAAAAGCCTTCGCCGCAGAAGGCGCAGCGATTTGCTGACCTGTTGGGCCAGGCAGATGCGGCGAAGCCACTCACTGAACAACGGCTCGTGGAGCTTCAACAGGCTGTCGTAGACCCACGGTTTCATGAATTTACATGGAGGCATCAGCAAAACTGGATTGGAAAGGACCACGGCTACCGTAAGCAAGTCGACTTCGTCCCGCCACGCCCGGAAGATGTTGGCCGCCTGATGGAGGGATTGCTCGAACTCGCCGGCGCCTATCTCGAAAAAAACCAACACCAAAGCGAAAATGACCCTGACGCGGTTGTGATGTCGGCCGTCGTTTCATTCGGCTTCGTGTTCATCCATCCTTTTATGGATGGTAATGGCCGAATCCATCGGTACCTGATCCATGACATGCTGACCAAGGCACGATTTACGCCGCGTGGAATTGTACTGCCAGTTTCGGCAGTGATACTCGCCAATCTCGACGATTACATAAACACTCTTGAAGAGTTTTCCCGACCTCTCAATGCGAGGTCGGAATACTACCCGGATGTGCCTGAATCGCCTGCCAAGGGAAATGATCCGGTGTATTTCCAGTATCCTGAGTTGACCAGACAAGCAGAATTTCTCTATCAGGCATTGGAGCGCACGATAAGCCATGATCTCCAAGCCGAAATTGATTACCTCTTGGGCTTTGATGCTGCCTACGCAGCGTTGAACGACATGATGGATTGGCCGGCCCACAGCCTGGAGCTATTTATCAGAGTCGTGCACTCCAACGGCGGCCGGCTATCAAAGAGTAAACACAACAGTCATTTTGATTGGCTGACTCGGGAGGAAATCAAAGCCGCCGAGAGCATCGTGCGAAACGCTTTTGGTATCGACGGTGAAGAAAACGTAGCTTCGAGCGGATAGGAGCTTCAACGCTGCTATTTGGAATCCCGTCGCGCGTTGGAAAATATTCTGTACCAAGATGTTTAAGGGAGAGAGGTCGAGACTTGACCTAAATACATTACTTTAAATCACTAGACACAAGCCGAGAAGATTATTGGCAATTAATCTACAGGAGCGTTGGACTCGACTTCAAAGCTGAACACACATTGGAGGAAGTGGGACACTCGCTATCTGAAAATGGGAAAACAAACTTCTCTCCTGTCAGCGGAGCTGGCGCGTCCAACTCGGAAAGTCACGAAATCAGACGCTCTACGGATCATCAACCATCTTCAGAAAATGAAAAGGAGTTCCTGTCCCGCCTCGAACCTGCTGCCGTTTCCTGATCGACCAAGGGTATCGATTCACGGCCGATGGACGGCCGTATCGATTCCGCGGAATAATGTCGGCCGGCCCCCATGACGATGATCAAGGCATGTTCCGCCAACACGAAATGATCCCCAGTGCGGCCATGGGCCGCAGAGTTCACCTGTGGCGCTACGGCCATTTCGGCCCGCCGCTGGTTGCCTTTCCGAGCGCCTCGGGTATGGCGCATGAATGGGAAGCCCACGGCATGGTCGAGGCGCTGTCCGACTGGCTGGAGGCCGGCAAGCTCAAGCTTTACACCGTCGAGAGCAACGTCTCCGAGGCTTGGACCCGCAAGGAAAACCCGCCCGAATGGCGCATCAAGCGCCACCAGCTGTATGAGCGCTTCGTGCTGGAAGACCTGGTGCCATACATCCGCCACGACTGCCAGAAGTCGGACATTCCGATCGCACTGACGGGTACCAGCCTGGGGGCTTTCTATGCCGCCAACTTCGCGCTCAAGCAACCGGTGATTTTCCGCTATGCCCTGTGCATGAGCGGGCGTTACGACGCCACCTGGATGAGCGATGGTTTCAACAACTCCGACATCTATTTCAATAACCCGATGGCCTACGTGCAGGGCATCCAGGGTGAATACCTGGAGATGATCCGCAGGCACACGAAGCTGGTGCTGGTGTGCGGCCAGGGCAAGTGGGAGGACGGCAATATCGAGGATGCCCAGAATTTTGCCAGGGTGCTGGAGGCCAAGGGCATCCCCCACCGGCTCGACCTGTGGGGCCACGACGTTTCGCACCAGTGGTCGTGGTGGCAGCGCCAAGCCCGGGTGCACCTGGGCCACTGGTTGAAGCTACCCGTCTAGCATGAATTACCGCCACCTTGGAAAATGCGGTATCCAGGTCAGCGAGCTTTCGCTTGGCTCCTGGGTGACCTTCGGCAAACAGGTCGACCTGAAAAACGCCGTCGAAATGATGGCGGCGGCTTACGATGCCGGCGTCAATTTCTTCGATAATGGCGAGGCGTATGCCGGCGGCAAGTCCGAGGCCATCATGGGCCAGGCGCTGAAAAAGCTGGGCTGGCGGCGCGGCAGCTATCTCGTTTCCACCAAGTTGTTCTGGGGCCTGCACGACGGGGTCAACGAAAGCGATACGCTCAACCGCAAATACCTGCTGGAGGCCATCGGCGGCTCATTGGATCGCTTCGGCCTGGACTACGTCGACCTGCTTTACTGCCACCGCGACGACCCGACAACCCCGGTAGGCGAGGTTGTGTGGGCCATGCATGACATCATCGAGCGTGGCCAGGCGCTTTATTGGGGTACGTCGGAGTGGGAGGCGGCGCGCATCATCGAGGCCATCGAGTTCGCGGAGCGCCACCACCTGCACGCGCCGGTGGTCGAGCAGCCGGTCTATAACCTGTTTGAGCGCCAGCGTTTCGGCCCCGAATACGACGCCGTGTACCAGTCCAACGGCTACGGCGCGACCACCTGGAGTCCGTTGGCTTCCGGGATTCTGACGGGCAAGTATCAAGACGGCATCCCCAAGGGCAGCCGTGGCGATCTCGAAAACATGCAATGGATGCGGAATCGGCTGACCGACCGTGAAAAGCTGGGGACAGTTGCTGCGCTGGAGCCCATCGCCCGCGACATGGGTGCCAGCCTGGCGCAGTTCGCACTGGCCTGGTGCCTGCAGAACCCGCACGTCAGCAGCGTCATCACCGGCGCCAGCCGGGTGGCGCAGGTCGCCGAGAACATGAAGGCGGTGGAATTCGTCGACAAATTCACGCCCGAGGTAATGGCGCGTATCGACGAAGTAATGGGCTGAATCGGGCCTCGAGCCTACCAGGTCGACAACGAAACACCTGCAACTTCAGACGTTCAGCAACAGGTACTCACGCTCCCACGAGGAAATGACCTTGTTGAAGGCCTCGAACTCGTGGCTCTTCACAGCCTGGTACGCGCGTACGAAGCGATCCCCGAGTACCTCCTTGAGTTCCTCCGAATCGTCCAGCAGGCGCAGGGCCTCGTCGAGGCTGCGCGCCACCGCGAGGGGTTCCTCGTAGGCGTCGCCGCCATAAGGCGGCTGCGGGTCGATTCGATTCTTCATTCCGAGGTAGCCACAGGCGAGCGATACCGCGATGGCGATGTAGGGATTGCAGTCGGCGCCGGGGAAGCGGTTCTCGATGCGGCGCGATTGCGGTTTGCTGTCCGGTACACGAATGCCGGCGGTGCGGTTGTCGTAGCCCCAATGCATGTTGGTGGGGGCTGCAAAGTCCGGTGACAGGCGCCGGTAGGAATTGACGCTGGGCGCGAAGAAGGCGATGGCGCCCGGGATCAGGGCCTGCAGTCCGCCGATGAAGTGCCGGAACCGTTCGTGCTCGCTGCCGTCCTCCTCGGTGAAGATGTTCATAGCGGTCTTGCGGTCGAGCACACTCTG
>Ga0302046_10002407_pt1 | contig 17400 bp, 5 predicted proteins | sample RVTome_11_FD_200261 | JGI IMG/M metagenome (GOLD analysis project Ga0302046, IMG submission 200261) | Soil microbial communities from uranium-contaminated site in the Upper Colorado River Basin, Wyoming, United States - RVT147D111 (version 2) ...
GGTGCCGCTCGAGGGCTTCGAGGTGACCGACGTCGCCCGCACCTACGTGCTGAACGAGGCCCTCGACGGCGTCGACCGGAGCGGCGACGGCGACGCGCGCGACTCGGCGGTGACGTTCAGCGACCGCGCGAGCGGGCTCACGCAGCCGCTCGGCGGCGTCGACGAGTGCAGCCCGATCGGCACGCCCGAAGGCCGCGCCGTTATCCGCGTCCACCAGCCGCCGTTCAGCTTCCCGGCGATCGCGGCCGAGGGGCCGTACCTCGCCCTCCTCGAGTCCGAGGCCCAGACCAACGTGCCGACGTCCTCGCCCGCCGGCATCCCTTGCGATCAGGACGGCGACACCGACCGCTTCGACGCCGTCGTGCGGGTGTTCGAGCTCGGCTTCGGCGAGCTCGCGACGTTCACCGACCATACCGCCGACGCCGCGCCGCGGATCGACGGCCGGAGCCTCAAGCTCTCCGAGGGCAAGCTCTTCTTCCGCACGTCGGAGTGGATGCAGGCGCTGCAGACGACGCAGTACGCCAGCGTCAAGGATCTCCTCCTCGGCGGCGGGCCCGGCGCCTCCGACTCGTACTCGCCCGCCATCACCCCCGACGGGCGCTTCGTCGCCTTCGCCAGCTTCGCCGACGACCTCGTGACCGGCGACACGGAGGGCTTCGACGACGTCTTCGTCCACGACCGCTACCTCCGCACCACGGCGCGGGTGAGCCTGCGCGACCCCTCGGTCGGGAGCGGCGGCGGCAACGGCGACTCGGACAGCCCGTCGATCTCCGCCGACGGCCGTTTCATCGCCTTCGCCAGCCTGGCCGACGATCTCGTGGCCTCCGACACCAACGACGTCCGAGACGTCTTCCTCCACGATCGCTGCATCGCCGACGGCGAACCTGTCAGCGACTGCACACCCTCGACGGTGCGCGCCAGCGTTCCGGACGACAGCCTGGGGGACGTCGAGCCCGACCAGAACTCGATCCGTCCCGCGATCTCCGCCGATGGGCGCTACGTGGCATTCGGGAGCAGCGCGACCAACCTGGTCGACGCCGACTCCAACGACAGCTACCAGATCTACGTTCGCGGTCGCCTCGACGGCTCGACGGTCGTGGTGAGTGTCGATGCCGACGGGCTCCCACGTGACCACTCGTACCACGCGGCGATCTCGGCCAACGGGCGCTTCGTCGCCTTCGCCAGCTACGGCTTGCTCGCCCCGAACGCGGGGTGCGGCACCATCTACGTCCACGACCGCGACCGCGACGATGACGGCATCTTCGACGAGGGGGGGATCGCCAGCGGCACGGAGACCGTGAGCGTCACGGTCGACGGCCATCCCCTACCGTGCGAAATGGTCGAGGGAGATCAGGTGCAGAAGCCGACGATCTCGGCCGACGGCCGCTACGTCGCCTTCCAGAGCACCGTAAGCGCGCTCGTGCCGAACGACGGCAACTTCGCCAACGACGTGTTCGTCCACGATCGGTGGACGGCGCGGACGGAACGCGCGAGCGTCACCAGCGACGGCGAGGAGATCCCGGGCGCGTCGTACGATCCGGCGCTCTCGCCCGACGGGCGCTACGTCGCCTTCGTCACCTACGCCAACGGCGTCCGCGCCGACGATCAGAACGACACCGCCGACGTCTACGTGCACGACCGCGTAACCGGCATCACCGAGCTGATGAGCGTCAAGCCGGACGGCTCCGCGTTCGGCAGCTACTACAGCGAGTCGGGCGCGCCCGCCCTCTCCGAGGACGCGCGGGTCGTGGCGTTCAGCAGCAACGTGGACGACGTCCTCCCACCCTTCAGCTCGATCTCCCAGGTGTACACGCGGGCGCCCGACCCGAACGATCCCTTCGACGTCGACTTCGGCTCGTTCTTCGACGGCGACCTCGACGACACCGTGCTCCGCGTCTTCCACGCCTCGAACTCGACGGATCCCACGATCACCACGCTCTGCCCGGCCGAGGACGTCTCGGTCGCCGCCGGCAACGCCGCCTTCCTGCGGCCCGAGGTCGACACCGCGTTCCTCGCCGCCGGCGAGACGCCCGGCGGACCGCGCGGCGGAGGCGAACCCCAGCCGCCCTGCCCCGCCGACCCGCTGAACGGCGACGGCCTGATCGACGACGACACCGTCGTGCACCTGTGGACCGGAACGGAGCCGGTGCCGAGCCTCGGCCGCGGCGCGACCGCGGTCGCGCTGTCTCCGACCTGGCTCGCGGCGCTGGTCTCCGAGCCGCAGGACGGCGTCAACTACAACGGCGCGAGCGGCGACACCGACACCGACGACACCGTGGTGCAAGTACACGCCGTGACCGCGGCCCCCGGAACCTGGATCAACACCGGCCAGGCGGCCGACGCGCTCGCGATCAGCGGCGACGTCGTGGCGTTCATCACCCCCGAGGCGGCCCAGGGCGTCGCCCTGAACGAGACGGGCCCCCCGGGCAGCCGCGGCGAGACCGGCGACGAGGACCTCGGCGACCGCGTCATCCAGGTCTACGACGCGACGGCCGCCGCGCTCACCAACCTCGGTCTCGCCGCCGAGGAGCTCGTCCTCGGCGACCGCGTCGAGGACAGTGCCTGCGGCCCGCTCCAGCTCGTCGCCTTCCGCACCTCCGAGGAGGCCCAGAACCAGACCAACCTGAACGCCTTCAGCGGCGGCATGGCGACCGGCGACGCCGACGTCCTCGACCACGTCCTGCACGTCTACGACGCGGCGAATGGCGTCTTGCGGAACCCCGGCCAGGCCGTGACGCCCTGCATGATCCCCGAGTGCGACCCGCGCCTCCCCTACGTCGTGAGCGGCGGCAAGGTGACCTTCCTCACGCTCGAGTCCGACCAGGGCGGCCAGGACCTGAACGGCGACGGCACGACCGACCAGCTCATCATCCAGGTCTACGACTTCTGCACCGACACGGTGGTGGTGATCGGCCCGGTCGAGGACAACCCCGGCCGGAACCCGCTCACGGTCGTCGAGGAGAGCGCGGTGATCGTGAGCCCGGCCGGGCGCTGCGACCTGGCGGTCGAGTGCGCGCCCGCGGCCGACACCTGCGGCGCCGGCGCGTTCTGCGAGAGCGACACCTGCGACGTCGCGGCCGGGCACTGCCGCCTGCACCGCTACGTCGCCTGCACCGGCGACGCCGCCTGCCCGCGCTGCATCCTGCGCGAGCCGGCGAGCTGCCTCGCCGACGCCGACTGTCCGGAGGGCTCGTTCTGCGGCCCGGCGCCGATCGTGGCCGTCGCCGACGCTCGCGATCTCGACGACGACGGGATCTTCGACGAGCAGGACAACTGCGACGCGACCCCGAACACGCAGCAGGAGGACGCCGACGCGGACGGCATCGGCGACGCCTGCGACCGCCAGACCTGCGGCAACGGCACGGTCGAGATCGGCGAAGCCTGCGACGACGGCAACACCGACGACGGCGACGACTGTCCCGGGGACTGCATGGGCACCGGCGGCGGCGCGTGTCCGGCGCAGCCGCGCGGCGACTGCCGGCTGCCGGTTGCCCCGGGCCGCTCGCGGCTCAGCCTCTCGGACAAGCTCAACGACCGCCGCGACCGCCTGCAGTGGCGCTGGATGCGCGGTCAGGCGACGACCAAGGCCGAGTTCGGCGACCCGCTCACGACCGACGGCTACCACCTCTGCATCTACGACGCCGGCGGGCTCGTCACCCAGGCCGAGGCGCCTCCGGGCGACGTCTGCGACGACCGCCGCCCGGAGCCCTGCTGGAGCGAGAAGCGGCAGAGCTTCGCCTACATCGACCCCGACCTGACGCCCTCGGGCATCCGCTCGCTCGACTTCAAGGAGGGCCGCGACGGCCGGGCCAAGATCTACCTGCGGGCCGCGGGGCCGCTCTTCGGCATGCCCGCGCTCGACACCCTGACGTCGCCGGTGACGGTCCAGCTCGCGAGCACCAACGGCACCTGCTTCGGCGCCACGTACTCGGCACCGTTCAGGATGCAGAGCCCGGAGCGCTTCCGGGCGCGGTCGGATTGAGCGCGCCGGAGAGCGTTTCCCAGGGCCAGTCCACGGGCACCGAGCCCGCCGGCGGCGGCGCGCGCCGCGACGCCACCGTCGTGTTCGCCGACATCTCGGGCTTCACCGCGATGTCGGAGAAGCTCGATCCGGAGGACGTCACCGCCATCATGAACGGGTGCTTCGCCCTCATGGAGGCGACGATCCACGCCTATGGGGGGACGGTCGACAAGTACATCGGCGACTGCATCATGGCCTCGTTCGGCGTGCCCGTGGCCGCCGGCGACCACCCGGCGCGGGCGGTGAACGCGGCGCTCGCGCTCCGCCTGCGGCTCGAGGAGTTCAACCGCGAGCGCGAGCTCCCGGTGCCGCTCCGCACCCACGTCGGCGTCAACTCGGGGACCGTGCTCGCGGGGCACGTCGGCGGCGAGGTGAAGCGCGAGCTCACCGTCGTCGGCGAGGTCGTCGACGTCGCGGACGTCCTGAAGGACGTGGCGCCGCACGGCGCGATCTGGGTCGGCGACGACACCCACCGGCGGACCCGCGACGTCTTCGCCTACGGGCCGCGCACGCGCGCGGTCCGGCACGGCCGCGAGGTCCATGGCTACGCGCTCTTGACCGAGGCCCCGACCGACGCCGGCGCGACGGTGGCGGCGCGCGACGCCACCGCGGACGCGCCGGAGCGCGAGAGCGACCGGCGCCGCGCGACCGTGGTCTTCGCCGAGATCGGCGGCCTCGGCGCCACCGGCGACCCCACGGCGGAGGAGCTCGCGCTCGCCAACCGCTGCTTCGCCGCCATGGAGGAGGCCGTGCGCCAGCACGGCGGCACCGTCGACAAGTTCCTCGGCGGCATCGTCATGGCGCTCTTCGGCGCGCCGCTCGCGATCGAGGACGCGCCCAAGCAGGCGCTGAACGCCGCCATCGAGATGCGCCGCCGCCTCGACGCCTTCGCCCGCGCGCACGACCGCGCGCTCACCCTCCACGCCGGCGTCAACAGCGGCCTCGTCCTCGCCGGCATGGTCGGCGGCGAGGCCAAGCGCGACTTCACCGTCATGGGCGACACCGTGAACCTCGCCTCGCGCCTGAAGGACGCCGCCCCCGAGGGCGCGATCCTGGTCGGCCCGGAGACCCACCGCTTCACCCGCGAGCACTTCGACTTCGGCGCGCCCCGGACGCTCGCGCTCAAGGGCAAGGAGAAGACGGTCCGGGCCTACGAGCTGCGCTCCGCGGCGCGGCGGCTGCACCGCGGCAAGCTCGCCGGCTCCAACCGCCTGATCTTCTCGCCGCTGATCGGCCGCGCCGCCGAGGTCGCCGCCGTCGGCGCGCGCCTCGAGCGCCTGCGCGCCGGCGAGGGCGGTGCCGTCAGCATCGTCGCCGAGGCCGGGCTCGGGAAGTCGCGGCTGGTCGCCGAGATCACGGGGCTCGAGCGCTTCGCCGACGTCGCGTTCCTCGAGGGGCGCTCGGTGGCGATGGGCGCCGGCCTGAGCTTCCACCCTTTCGTGGACCTCTTCCGCCGCTGGGCGGGGATCGGCGAGGAGGAGGCGGACGCGCCGAGTCTCCGGAAGCTCGCGGCGCGCGTCCGCGACCTCGCGCCCGACGCCGGCGACGAGCTGGTGCCGTTCGTCGCCACGCTCATGGGCCTCGACCTCGAGGGCGCGCACCGCGAGCGGGTCGCCGGCATCGAGGGCGAGGCGCTCGAGAAGCTCATCCTGCACGCCGTCCGGACCCTGCTGCAGCGTCTCGCCGCCGCGCATCCGCTCGTCCTGGTGTTCGAGGACCTGCACTGGGCCGACCTGTCGTCGATCAAGCTCCTCGAGTCGCTGATCGGCCTGGCCGGGGATCACGCGATCCTGTTCCTGCTGGCGAGCCGCCCCGACCATCCCGAGACCACCGACCGCGTCGTCGACCGCGCCGCCGCCGACCTCGGCGCGCACCACCTCGGCCTCCGCCTCGAGCCCCTCGGCAACAAGGAGTGCGACGAGCTGGTCGGCAACCTGCTCCGCATCGACAACCTGCCGTTCTCGACGCGGGCGCTGATCTCGCGCCGCGCCGAGGGCAATCCCTTCTACATCGAGGAGGTCGTGCGCTCGCTGATCGACCAGGGGATCGTGCGCTCGGTCGGCGACCGGCTCGAGCTGACCGCGGAGATCGACGCCGCGACGATCCCGGGCACGGTGCAGGAGGTCATCATGGCGCGCGTCGACCGGCTGCCCGGGACGACCCGCCAGGTGCTGCAGCTCGCCGCCGTGCTCGGCCGCACCTTCCCCGCGCGCATCGTGCACGACGTCCTCGGCCGGGTCGCCGACTGCGCCGCCGAGCTCGCGAGCCTGGTGGAGCGCCAGCTCGTCCGCCCGCGGACGGCCGCCGGCGGCGCCGCCGTCGAGATCGAGTACACCTTCCAGCACGCGCTGGTGCAGGAGACGGTCTACGGCTCGATCCTGCAGCGCACCCGGCGCGAGCTCCACCTGCAGGCCGCCGAGACCATCGAGCGCACCTTCGCCGACCGCCTCCCGGACTTCTACGGCGTCCTCGCCTACCACTTCGGCCGCGCCGAGCACCTCGCGAAGGCCGAGGAGTACCTCTTCAAGGCCGGCGACGAGGCCGCGCGTGCGGCGGCCTCGAACGAGGCGCTGAACTTCTTCCGCGAGGCCGCCCGGCTCTACGACCTCCTCCACCCCGGCGGCGGCGACCCCGGCCGCAAGGCGCTCCTCGAGAAGAACATCGGCCTGGCGCTGATCGCGCGCGGGCGGCTGCCGGAGGCGGTCGAGCACCTCGACGGGGCGCTCGGCTACCTCGGCGAGCCCATGCCGCACGGCACGCTCCAGGTGCGCCTGCGCTTCGCCGCCGACGCCGCCGCGGTGCTCGCCCACCTCTACCTCCGGGGCGGCCGGCCGGGGCGCCGGGCCGCGGAGGCCCGCGACCGCGACGTCCTCGAGGTGCGCTACAACCGCGCCCGGGCGCAGACCACCAGCGACCCGCAGCGCTTCTTCTTCGACACCATCGGCACGCTCCGCCGCATGAACCAGCTCGACCCCGCGACCGTCGACGACGCCTCGGGGATGTACGCCGGCACCGCGATCCTGTTCTCGTACTCCGGCGTGTCCTTCGCCGTCGCGCGCAAGATCCTCGGCATCGCGCGCGGCATGGTGCGTCCCGACAACCCGCGCGACGAGTTCGTCTACCGGCACTACGAGTGGATCCACCACTACATCGAGGGCGACTGGAGCCCGCGCTGGGAGATCGAGGACCCGCTGATCGAGCGCAACATCCGGCTCGGCCAGCTCTGGGACGTGCAGACCTACCTCGGCATGCTCGGCGAGCAGCGCGTCCACCAGGGCGCGCTCGCCGCCGCGGCCGCGATCCGCGAGCGCCTGCGCGAGATCGCCGACGGCTACGGCCTCGACTGGGCGCGCTCCAATCAGTACGCCAACGAGGTCTGGGTGCTGATGCAGCGCCGCGACCTGACGGCCGCGCTCACCGCGCTCGAGCGCTACTACCGCAGCCGTGACGAGGAGCTCCTGAACCTGCTCGCACTCGGCGCGCGCGCGAAGATCGAGATCCTGCAGGGCAACCGGGCGGCGGCGGCGATCTCGCTCGCCCGCGCCGAGGAGCTCGTCCGGCCCGGCGTCGTCGCCCCCTACTACCTGACGTTCACGGTCATGAGCCGTCTCCTCTACGAGCTCGCGGGGCTCGAGGGCGCGCTCGGCGGCGACTCGCGGCCCACGGTTCGCACCGCCACCCGGCGCGCGACCCGGAGCCTCCGCGCCGCGCTCTCCGTCGCCGCCAGCGTGTCGTGGGAGCGCACCGAGGCCTTCCGGCTCGCCGGCCGCCTGGCGTGGCTGCGCGGGCGCCGCGAGCGGGCCCTGCGCTGGTGGACGCGGAGCATCGCCGAGGGCGAGCGCCTCGGCGCCAGCCCGGAGGTCGCCCGTACCTACCTCGAGGCGGGCCGGCGGCTCGAGGAGGACGGCCGGGGACGCGTCCTGACCGGGCGCGACGCCGCCGGCTGCCTCGCGGCCGCCCGCGCGATCTTCGCCGCGGTCGGGCTCGCGCTCGACGTCGAGGACGCCGCGACGGCGCGGCAGCGCGCCGCGTAGCCGGCCGGCGCGTCAGCCGAGCCGGACGTTCCGCCGGGCAAGGCCCTTGGTCTTGCGCTTCTTCAGGCGCGTCACCTCGTGCAGGCGTTGCTCGGCGAGGTCGATGCAGCGCTCCTGCGAGCCGGTCTCCTCGGCCGCGCACGTCGGCTGGCGCTGCACGTAGCTGCCGTCGGACAGCATGTCCCAGGCGTTGCGGCGGTCGGCGAGCTGCAGGGTCAGCACCTGGTCGAGCTCGCGCTGCAGGTCGGCGTCGTCGACCGGCACCAGCACCTCGACGCGGCTCTCGAGGTTCCGGCTCATGCAGTCCGCCGAGCCGATGTAGTACTCGTCGGCGCCGCCGTTTCCGAAGTGGAAGATGCGCCCGTGCTCGAGGAAGCGCCCGACGATGCTGACGACGCGGACGGTCTCCGAGAGCGTCGGGATGCCCGGCCGCAGCCGGCAAGTGTCGCGCACGAGCAAATCGATCTCGACCCCGGCCTGGGCCGCGCGGTAGAGCGCGCGCACGACGTCGGCGTCCTCGAGCGCGTTCATCTTCATGCGGATCCGGCCCGGCGTCTCGGGCACGTGCCGCGCCATCTCGCGCTCGATCTTGGCGAGCAGCGCGTCCTTGAGGAGCGCCGGCGCCGGCAGCAGGCGCTGATAGCGCCGCCGCGGCTTGTAGCCCGTCGTCAGGTAGTTGAAGAGCTCGGTCGTGTCGCGGCCGATCGCCGGGTCGCAGGTGAGGAGGCCGAAGTCGGAGTACAGGCGCGCCGTGCCGCCGTGGTAGTTGCCGGTGCCGACGTGCACGTAGCGCCGCAGCCCGTCGTAGTCCTGGCGGACGACGAGGATGACCTTGCAGTGCGTCTTCAGGCCGACGATGCCGTAGGTGACGTGGATGCCCGACTCCTCGAGCCGGCTCGCCCAGCGGATGTTGGCGTCCTCGTCGAAGCGCGCCTTGAGCTCGACGACCACCGCGACCTGCTTGCCGTTGCGGGCGGCGTCGATCAGGTGGCCCATGACGTTCGACTCGGAGGAGGTGCGGTAGACCGTCATCTTGAGGGCGCGCACCTTCGGATCGTTGGCGGCCTCGCGGACGAGGCGCTCGACCGAGGTGCTGAACGACTCGTAGGGGTGCTGGAGGAGGAGCGAGCCCTCGTCGCGGACGATGTGGAAGATGCTGCGGTCGCCGGCGAGGTCGCGGTGATCGACGGGGTGGTGCGGCGGGTCGCGGAGCTCGGGCACGTCGAGGGTGGCGATCTCCCTCAGGCTCGCCATCCCGAGCATCCCGTCGACCTCGAAGACGTCCCGCTCCTCGTCGAGCTCGAACTCGGCGGCCAGCATGCCGCGGTGGAGCGGACGCATGCCCTTGTCGACCTGGAGGCGCACGATCGGCGCGAACCGCCGCTCGCGCAGCTCGGTCTCGATGAGCGCGAGCAGGTCGTCGGCCTCCTCCTCGTCGCGCTCGGTGTTGGCGTTGCGCGTGACGCGGAAGACCTCGCAGCCGGCGACGTCCATGCCCGGGAGCAGGAGATCGAGGTTGTGCGCCATGACGTCCTCGAGCGCCACGAAGACCCGGTCCTTGCCGACCCGCAGGAAGCGCGGGATGCCGGACCCGACCGGCACCTTGATGCGCGCCAGCGCCGGCTCGCGCTCGCGGTCGCGCTGCAGGGTGACGAGCAGGTTCAGCGACAGGTTCGAGACGAAGGGGAACGGGTGCGCCGGGTCCATCGCCTGCGGCGTCACGAGCGGAAAGATGTTCTCCACGTAGTACCCGCGGAGCGCGTCGCGGCGCTCGGCCGAGAGCGCCTCGTAGGACACCAGGTGCACGCCGTGGTCGGCGAGGCGGCCGATCAGCCCGTTCAGCAGCTCGCGCTTGCGGGTCTCGAGCCGGCGCACGACCGCGTAGCTCTCCTCGATCTGCTGCTCCGGGGTGCGGCCGTCGACCGTCAGCCGGCGCATCCCGGCCGCCGCCTGCTGCTTGAGGCCGCCGATGCGCTTCATGAAGAACTCGTCGACGTTCGCACTGACGATCGCGATGAACTTGATGCGCTCGAGGAGCGGGGTGCGCTCGTCCTCGGCCTCGTGGAGAACCCGCCAGTTGAACTCCAGCCACGTGAGCTCGCGGTTGAGGAAGTACTCGGGCAACGCGAGGTCGACCTCGGCGGCCACCGGGAAGACGGCCGCGGCTCCCGCCTCCGCGCCGCCGGCGGTCGCCGGCTCACCCTGGGCTTTCACGTTCGCGCGCTCCCCTCGCATCGTCGACCCGTCGGACCTTCTCCCGTGCATCACCGATTGCCCCGCGCCGTTCGAGGGCCACGCGGGCTCGGCGGCCATGCGCCAGATCGCCTCGCCCCACCCGCCGAGGATCCCGCGGGCGTAGTCGAGAACCTCGGTGAGCAGCCGGCACGGGCTCTCACCCGCCGGCGCGCGCCACACGGACGCTGGCTCCGGTCGCAGATACCTCCAAGACGTGGCTCCGTTGAACGAGGCCCGACGTTAGCAGACGCGGCGCAGCGCGGAAACCGAGCGTCGGCGGCCGGCTTCCGGGGCGGAGAGGCTTCGTTACGGGAACGTTGCGAGCGCCATCGCCGCCAGGGCGGAAGGGCTGCCGGCGCCGCCGCCGGTCGAGTTCGTGGCGCTTTCGTGCAAGGTTGCCGGCGTGATCCCGACCGTCGAGGACCTGGCGAGCGCGCCGCTGACGCACCGCTTCGGCGACCTCTTCAACCCGCCCGCGCTCACCAACTTCCGCGGCAGCGTGCAGGCCGCGATCGACATCGGCGCGATCCGCTGCCTGAACTTCCCGCCGTTCGCGACCTCGGACTCGTTTCCGCCGATCACGTGGTCGGACTCGGTGACCGGCGGGCTCTTCGTCGACGGCCGCTACTTCGCGTCGACCGGGGCGCCGGTCACCTTCGTGTGGCGGCCCGATCGCATCGTGCGCCGGGCCGAGCACGACGGCCTGCGCCTGCGGACGGACACGGTGCTACCGATGGGGCGGACGGCGGTCCTCGTCCGGGTGCGGGTGGAGAACGCGAGCGGCGTCGCGCGCCGCGTCGTCCTGCGCGTCGGCCTCAAGGCGACGATCACCATGAGCACGTCGGACTGGAGCCGCCCGATCGCGCCGTCCGAGTTCGACAACGAGCCGATCGTCGACCCGCGGCGGAAGGCCGTGCTCTTCCGCGCGCGACACAGCGCCGCGGTGAGCCTGCAGGGCTGCGTGCCGGCGGGCGACGACGTGAGCGCGAACGGCGTCGACGTCGCCCGCACCCTGCAGCCGGGCGCCGCCTGGGAGCTCTACTACCTGAACGTCGTCGCCGAGGACGGCGACGAGGCCGCGGCCGTCTACGACGCGCTCGCGCAGGCGCCCGGGCACGAGCTGGCGCGCGCGCGCGACGACTGGAACGCGGAGCTCGCGGCGGTGTTCACGCCGGGGAACGACCGCTACTCGGGCGCGCTGCCGCGCCTCGAGACCGCCGACGCGGACCTCCAGCGCCTCTACCAGCAGGGCATGCTCGGGGTCGTCCTCTTCAAGCGCGACACGCCGCTCGCCCGGATGCCGCGGACCTACACGACGCTCATGCCGCGCTACTGGCAGACGATCACCTGGCTCTGGGACTACCAGCTCGCATCGACCGCCCACGTCATGCTCGACCCGGCCGTCACGCGCGCGCTCTGCGAGCGCTGGATGTCACTCGACATCCACCAGATCATGGGCACCGACTGGCTCACCGGCCAGGGCGTCCCACCGCCCTACGCCATCAACGACTACGCCCTCATCAAGACGGCGTACGACTACGTCCGCTGGTCGGGCGACCGCGGGTGGCTCGGCGGCGAGGTGCGGGCGGCGGGCGGCACGGCGCACGGCATCGTCGACCGCCTGCGCAGCTACGCCGAGCACTGGCACACGCTCGAGACCGCCGACGGGCTCGCCGAGTACGGCGGGCTCAGCAACCTCCTCGAGTGCGTCACCACGTACACCCACGAGGTCGCGGGGCTGAACGCCGCGAACGTCTTCGGGCTCCGGGCGGTCGCGGCGCTCCTCCGGATCACCGGCCGCCCCGACGAGGCCCGCCGGCTCGCCGCCGAGGCCGACCGCATGCTGCCGCGCATCCACGCGCTCTACTGCGACGGCGAGGGCTTCTGGTGCGCGCGCCATCCCGGCGGCCGCACCGTCCCCATCCGTCACAGCTTCGACCTCCACACCATCCTGAACACCATCGGCACCGATCTGACCCCGCACCAGCGCGGGGAGATGGTGCGCTTCTTCCGCGACGAGCTGCAGACGCCGACCTGGATGCACGGCCTGTCGCCGCGCGACGCCGACGCCATCTTCGACATCCGGCCGGATCACCAGTGGACGGGCGCCTACGCCGCCTGGCCCGCCGAGACCGCGACGGCGCTCTTGCGGGTCGGCGAGGTGGCGCTCGTCCGCGACTGGGTCCGCGGCCTCGCCCGGACCGCGCGCCAGGGACCGTTCGGCCAGGCGCACTTCGTCGAGACCCTCGTCGCCCCCGACGCCGGCGGCGCGCGCAAGGCGTCCTCGGAGTTCCCCTTTCTCACCGACTGGGCGTGCATGGCGGGCGGCGCCTGGGTGCGCTTCCTCGTCGAGGGGATCTTCGGCGCCGACGCCTCCCTGGACGCGGGGCTCACGGCGGCGCCGTGCGTCGAGGCGTTCGATCCGGGGGCGCGCCTCCGGAACGTGCCCTACCAGGGGCGTCTCTACACGATCGACGCCGCGGGCGCGCACCTGCAGGAGGACGCGGTGTGACCGCAGCGCGGCCGGCACGCGTTCTCGCCCTCGATCTCGGCGGGACGCGGCTCAAGAGCGCCGTCGTCGAGGTCGGAACGGGCATCGTGACCGGCTTCGCGATCACCGACTCGGCGCCCGACGCCGACGCCGCGCTCGCGAAGGTCGCGGCCGCGGGCGACCGCCTGCGCGCCGGCCAGCCGGTCGACGCCGTCGGCCTCTGCCTGCCCGGCCTGGTGGCGGAGGACGGGCGCGTGGTGGCGCTCCCCGGGAAGCTCGCGGGCATCGTCGGGCGGAACGTCGCCGCCTGGCTCCGCGAGCGCTTCGGGCTCGCGGCGACCGTCGTGAACGACGCCGTCGCGTTCGGCGTCGGCGAGGCGCGCGACGGCGCCGCCCGCGGCCACGCGCGCGCCGTCGTCGTGACGATCGGGACCGGCATCGGCTGCTGCGTCCTCACGGGCGGCGCGCCGATCACCACCGGCGCGCTCGGCGGCGGAATCCTCGGCGGGCAGATCCCGATCGCGCCCGCGACCGGCGGTCCCGTCGACACCAACGGCCGGCACGGCACGATCGAGGCGCTCTGCGCCGCGGCGCGCATCGTTGACCAGGTGCGCGCGGCCGGCGGCGGCGCGGCGAGCGTGCCCGAGGCGTACGCGGCGTGGCACGCCGGCGCCGCGGCGGCGCGCGCCGGCATCGCCGCCTACCGGTGCGACCTCGCGCGCGCCCTGGTCGCGCTCGCGCACGCGCACACGCCCTCGGTGATCGTCCTCGGCGGCGGGCCGGCGACGCCCGAGGCGCCGATCCTGGTCGGACTCGAGGCCGAGGTGAACACCGCGCTCTGGCCGGGCTACGCCGTGACCGTGCGCCCGGCGCGCCTCGGTGACCGTGCCGCGCTCCTCGGCCTCGCCCACCTCACGGCGGCGGCCGCGCGGACGCCCCCGGGGACCGAGCATGAGGCGCCGTCCCCGGCGCCGCCCCGGTCGTGACCGCGCCGCCGGTACACCGGGGCGGGCGGCGCTCGACCTACGACAAGCGTCCGGTCGTCGCCGTCGGGCCGGCGGACGAGTGCACCCTCGGCTGGCCGGCGATCGCGGCCCGCATCCTCGCGACCGGTGCCCGCGTGATCGCGGTCGAGGCCTACGACGGGGTGCGGGAGAGCGACCTCCGCCGGCTCGCCGCCGCGCTCCGGGCAGACGTCGTCGTCCGCGCCGGCGAGGCCTTCCTGCCGGAGGACGCCATCGACGCACTCCTCCAGCCGACGCTCACCGACGACCCCGTCTTCGGCCGAATCAGCGCGCGCCCGCTCGCCGACCTCTTCGGCCCCGCGCATCTCGCCGCCCTCCGCGCCCGGGTGGCGGCCGCGGCGGGACGCGTGGTCGTCTACGGCGTCGGCGCGACCCTGATCGCGGCGGGCGACGTGCTGGTCTACGCCGACCTCGCGCGCTGGGAGATCCAGCAGCGCCAGCGCCGCGGCGAGGCGGCGAGCCTCGGCAGCTCCCGCGCCGACGCCCGCCCGGCGGTCAAGTACAAGCGCGGGTATTTCGTCGACTGGCGGCTCTGCGACCGCCAGAAGCGGGCCCTCCTCCCGCGGCTCGACTTCCTCCTCGATACCACCGACGAGGCCGAGCCCCGCCTCGTCGGCGGCGAGGCGCTCCGGCGCGGCCTCCGGCTGGCCGCGCGGCGGCCGCTGCGCGTCGTGCCCTTCTTCGATCCCGCCCCGTGGGGCGGGCGGTGGATGCAGGAGGTGTGCGACCTCCCGCCCGCGACCGCGAGCTACGGCTGGTGCTTCGACTGCGTTCCGGAGGAGAACGCGCTCCTGCTCGGCTTCGGGGCGCGGCGGATCGAGATCCCGGCCATCGACCTCGTCTTCGCCGAGCCCGAGGCGCTCCTCGGGCCGCGCACGCGGACGCGCTTCGGCGACGAGTTCCCGATCCGCTTCGACTTCCTCGACACCGTCGGCGGCGGCAACCTCTCCCTCCAGGTGCATCCGCAGACGGCCTACATGCGCGAGCACTTCGGCGTCCCCTACACGCAGGACGAGTCGTACTACCTCCTCGACGCGGAGGCGGACGCGTACGTGTACTTGGGCCTCCGGACCGGCGTCGATCCGGCGGCGATGCTCGCCGACCTCCGCGCCGCCCGGGGGGGCGGCCCGCCCTTTCCCGCCGAGCGCTACGTCAACCGCTTCCCCGCCGCGCGCCACGACCACTTCCTGATCCCAGCCGGCACCGTGCACGGCGCCGGCGCCGGCAGCCTGGTGCTCGAGATCAGCGCGACGCCCTACATCTTCACCTTCAAGCTCTGGGACTGGGGCCGCCTCGGCCTCGACGGCCGGCCGCGCCCGGTGCACCTCGACCACGGCGCGCGCAACATCCGCTTCGAGCGCGCCACCGCGTACGCCCGCGCCCGCCTGATCAACCGGATCACGCCGCTCGGCGCGGGCGACGGCTGGACGGCGGAGCGGACCGGGCTCCACGAGGCCGAGTTCATCGAGACGCACCGGCACTGGTTCACCGGCCGGGTGCCGCACGACACCGGCGGCGAGGTGCAGGTGCTGAACCTGGTCGAGGGCGAGGAGGCGGTCGTCGAGTCGCCCGACCGAGCGTTCCGGCCCTTCGTCGTGCACTACGCCGAGACGTTCATCGTCCCGGGCGCGGTCGGCCCCTATACGATCCGGCCGAGCGGCCCGGAGGCCGCCGCGCGACACGGAACGATCAAGGCGTTCGTGCGCTTTCCCGGCTGAGGGCGCGAGCAGCGTCGGACTCGGCGTCCCGAGGTTGGACGTCAGCGCGCCCGTCATCGGTGACGGGCGGCCGACGCCCCGCGCTCGCGCGTGCGTGCCGCTGTTCTAGGATAGCGCATCACGCCCGCCTCCCCTTTCCCCGTACGAACTGATCATCGTCAGAGTCCGGAATGATCTCGACCTGCACCATTTCGGCGTACGGAGCTTTTGCCCGAGGCGCACCCAGGTTTTTCCTCCACTTGTAGGGCACGCGCCCATCGACTGGCGAGCCCCGAGCATGCTGTTTGGCGTCACGAGCCGTGCAGGTCGCAACGCGGAGATCGGCTCGAGGTCACATCCAACATGCCCAGGGAGGACGACCCATCATGTCGACACCACGCACCATCGACCGGCGCCGGAGCGGCAACCTCGTCACAAGGACGCTCTGCGCGCTCACCTTTCTCGTCGGCCTTCTCGCGGGCCCGGCGCCCGCGGTGGCAGGCCACCTCCCCGTTCCATCCGATTGTCAGTCCGACGTCGATGGCGCGAACGATCAGCCCGGTCAAAAGGATCTGACGCAGTTCTGCGCGGCGGCGGGGACGAGCTCCATCGAGCTCAACACCAAGTGGAACTGGGACCTCGAGACGCTCCCCGGCGGCAACACGGGCGACGCGTGCTCGCTCTACGACAGCGACGCGGACGGCAACGCCAACCTCGTCGTGTGCATCACCATCCGCGACGGCGGCACCCCCGCGGACCTCGGCGCGGTTAGGCTCTTCACCTGCGGCGACGGCAGCCCCAACCGCTGTACGAGCCCCGTGCAGCTCGCGGTGAACGAGTGTGTCGGGGGTATCGACGATGGCAACGTCTGCTCCTCCGAGTCGGACTGCACCGTGCCGGGCGTGTGCGTGCCCGATCCGACGCTCGCCGGGACCGAGTGCGAGACCCAGCAAACGACGGACGACCCCTTCCCGGCAGGCGAGGACTACCCCATCGACACCGAGGCCCTGTGCGCCGTCGACCTCGACGACTTCGGGGCGGCGACGGCCGTCCTGCTCGACGCCTGCTCCTACCCGTCGGAGTCGGTCAATTCGGACCCCTCGGACTGCATCCGGTTCTCGGCGTGCTCGGTCGACGGCGACTGCGACGACGGAAACCCCTGTACGATCGACACCTGCAACACGACGCTCTCGGCATGCGTGTTCACTCCCGATGCGGGCGCCTCGTGCAACGACGGCGACGCCTGTACGGACCCCGACACGTGCAACAGCCTCGGGTTCTGTGACGGCGGGCCGCCGCCGGATTGCGACGACGGGTCCGTTTGCACCGACGACTCGTGCGATCCGGGCACCGGCTGCGTGAACGCGCCCAACACCGTGGAGTGCCGGCCCGCGGCCGGCGATTGCGACGTCGCGGAGTTCTGTGACGGCGTGAGCTCGACGTGTCCCGCGGACGAGTTCGCGTCGAGCGCCACGGAGTGCCGGACGTCGGCGGGGACGTGCGACCTGGCCGAGAACTGCACCGGCGTCGACGCCGACTGCCCCGCCGACCAGAAGAGCACCGCCGAGTGCCGGGCCGCCGCCGACGACTGTGACGTCGCCGAGACCTGCGACGGCGTGAGCGACGACTGCCCCGCCGACGGCTTCGCGTCGAGCGCGACCGTCTGCCGCGCGGCGGCGGGCGACTGCGACGTCGCCGAGTCCTGCACGGGATTCGGGCCCGACTGCCCCGCCGACGGCTTCGTCGCCGGCGGCACCGAGTGCCGCACCGCCGCCGGCCAGTGCGACCTCGCCGAGGCCTGCACCGGCGCCGACGCCGACTGCCCGGCCGATCTCAAGAGCACCGCCCTCTGCCGCCCCGCCGCCGGTGACTGCGACGTCGCCGAGACCTGCGACGG
>Ga0302046_10002409_pt1 | contig 17389 bp, 14 predicted proteins | sample RVTome_11_FD_200261 | JGI IMG/M metagenome (GOLD analysis project Ga0302046, IMG submission 200261) | Soil microbial communities from uranium-contaminated site in the Upper Colorado River Basin, Wyoming, United States - RVT147D111 (version 2) ...
AACGTCCTCCGCTCACCGCATGTCCGGGGTGTACCAGATGGGCGACGTGTAGGCGCGTTCCTGAAGGGTCATCGCGGTGCCGGGAAGGGGTTGCACGCCGAAACGCTTTGCGTCATAGGCGGTCCAGCGCGGTGTCGGGATCTCGAGCACGCGCGCATAGTAGAAGGCGCGCAAGGCGGGATCGAAGTCGGGATCCTCCCAGACGGCGATCAGTTCGGGATCGCCGATCGTGTTGGCCCAGGTGGCGTTGGCCACGTCCACCGTGTTCCCCACGGGCGGCAGCTTGCCCTTCCCGTCGGGCTTGCGCTTGTCGGCATCGCCCCACACGACGTCATGGACCTTCTCCTGCACGTTGCCCTGGGCATCGAGCCAGCCCTTGATGATCTGGATGCGGTCGAGGTTGGCGCCCATGGGGTCCTTGAGCGCGGCAACGAGGAATGTGGGCGATTGACCCTTGGGCGCGCCCGTGAGGTCGCCGCCCATGGGAACGCCTTTCGTATAGCCGGTCTGCGCCGGCAAACGGTTGTGGGCATCGCTCGGCACGAACTCCCAACCCCCGAAGAAACGGACGATCATGCGGGGGCCGGTGGTGGCGTAGGTCTCCTTGCGCTCCATGGCGTCCCACAGCGCCTCGCGCGTATTCTCCGTCGCCCACACGGCGGCGTACCCGGACGCGCCGACCTCCCAGTCCATGATCTTGACGCCGGTTTGGGGATTGTCGACGAAAGCCTTGGTCATGCGCTCCGGGCTGGGCTCCTGCGGCGCGGTCTTGCCGAAGAAGTTGTCCTCCTCCATGGCGGCGAGGCCGGTGTGGGCGTCGCTGCTGCCGATCAGGCCGAACTTGTAGGGGTTCGTGCCGAGCTGCGCTTCGAGCTTCAGACCGTTCTTGTAGCCCGAGCGCGCGTACTCGAATTCCAGCATCTCTTTTTTCTTGGGCACGCTGCCGTCGAGATTGCCCTTGTCCCAGATCTCGAAGGCGGCGAACTCGTCGTTCGGCGACAGGAACGGATGCGCCTCACCGGTGCCCTTGGTCTGGGTGGCTTCGTAGAGCGGCTCCCACTTGGCGCGCGTCTCGACATGGTCGCGATCGAGCTTCTTGCCGAAGGCCTCGACGACGGGGAACATGATGCCGTTGCTCAGATTGCCGTTGTGGGCGATGGCCAGCACGCTCCCACCGGTCTTCTGCTCGTAGGCGGCCATCCACTTCCAGAGATCCGCGGGGTTGTCGCTGCCCATCGGCGGATAGACGGTGAACGGCTCGACCTGGCCGGCTTTGTCGCCGGCATCGCGGAAGACGACGTTGCGATGGAGGTTGTTGCCCCCGGTGTTGGAGGTCCACTCGTAGCCGATGAACGCGGTGAAGCGTCCGGGCTCGTTGAACTCCTCGGCGGCCTTGATCGTCTCTTGCCATGCACCGCTGTAACCGCGCGTGCCGGGGAAATACATCAACGCCTTCGGAAAAGTCCCGTGGGAGAAGGCCACGATGATCTCGATCGCCGCGTCCGCGCCCTTGCCGGACTGGAGCATGTCGTACCACTTGCGTCCTGTCGGGTCGGCAAGGAGCTCGGGCTTGCCCGCGAAGAGATCGGGGAAGAACCCCATGTTGTCGGAATGGTCGGCGACCACGAGGAAGTCCAGTGGCCGGGAGAGCTTGACCGGCTGACCTGTGTTCGAGTCGACCTGCTCTCCTCGCGCGAAGCGGTAGGCGTCGCGGGGACCGAGTCGCGCGCCGAACGCCCCGGCATCCATCGAGAACGACGTGTGCAGATGGGTGTCGCCGAAGAACGGGCGCGTGGGGAAGTTTCGGCCGGCGTAGGGCGAATAGGCCGGCTTGGCGGGATGCACCTGCTCCGCCTTTGCCTTGTCGAGCGTGCCGGCGTCTCCCTCGGCAGCGGCCACGGTCGGCCACCCGGCGATCAAGCAAGAGGCGAGGGTCAGGGCACCGATCCTCGGAGAGACTGGTTTCATCACGTGTGCCTCCTTCCGTGCGTTTGGCTCAGGTCACCTGGCACGGTGCCTCGGTGCGCCCTGCCCGCATCGGCGCATGGTCCGGCCTCACCGCGGCACTTTCGTTCGGTGGCGATCCACCGGCCTCGGTGATCCTACCGCGAAACTCGTCCTTGCGATCGATACGATCGATATATTCCCGGTTGGGTAGTGGCTCAGTTTGACGGCTGGTCCACGGTATGAGGGTTACGCGCCCTTCGGGCCCAACGGAGCCACTACCCCCGCGTCGGACGCGTAGATGTCAACGGCGCCATGGCTCGTGCAACCAGACGAGCCGGTCTCGCGCGGTCCTATTCGATGTAGCCCAGCGACCGCAGCTGCTCGAGGCGCTCCCCTCGGTGGGCCCCCTCCCGCATGCGGGCCGTTCGTGCCTCGAGCCACTCGGGCGTGTCGTGCGTGGGAACCATCCTCCCGTCCACGGCCTGCTCCAGGAGCCCGCCGAGCGGCACGCCGTCCATGTCGGCGGCAAGCGGGATGCCCTTCAGTGAGAGCAGGGTGGGGGTGATGTCCAGCACGCTTCCCAGCGTCGGTAGGTGCGATAGGTCGAGGTCGCGGATCTCCGGTCCTCCCGGCGGTTGGGCCCGGAAGCAGCCGCCCGACACGATCAGGACGCCGGGAGGCGCTCCCTCGTGCCCACCCGAGTTCCGATCGACCGGCGCATCGTCCGGGTGAAAATTGTGGCCGACATGGATCGGCTCCATGCCGTGATCGGAGACGATCATGACCCCGACGTCCTTCGGAGCGAGCTCCAGCAGCTCCCCGATGGCTCGGTCCACCCACACGTAGTAGTCGTCGATGACCTGTCCGAAATTCTCGACCTGCTCTTGGGAGGGGGGATAACGGTAGGCCTCCGGATGGGCGTAGCGCCAGAAACGGTGTCCGACGACGTCGGGTCCCCCGAAGTAGATGCCGAGAACACCGAGCGGCTCTCCGGCGCGCAGTACGTCCTGCGCCGCTCGCAGGTAGGTGTTGTCGGCGCGCACGGCCCAGCGGCTCTGCTCCCACAGCAACCCGGCGAGGGGGCTCGCAGGATGGACGCGGTCTCCGAAGATCGCCGTGGCGATCTCGTCCATCGACGCCTCCACTTCCGCCAGGGTCGTCATGACGCGCTGCTGCATTTCCGGCGGGTGGACTTGACCCTCCACGCCGTGGACCATGGCGCCCTTCAGGATCGACGTCGGGTCGTCTTCGGTCCCCGTGGTGTTGGTCTGGCTGACGAGAACCCCCGTGATCGGCTCGGCCGGATAGGTGTTCCACCACCCGAACAGGTCTACGCGATCCCCGTAGGCGCTCAGGATGTTCCAGAACGCCATCGTCCGGCGATGGCCGCTCGTGTAGGGGTGCGTCTCGCGTCGTCCGTCCCCGACGATGTCGTAGGTGAAGCCGTAGATGCCGTGCTTGTCGGGCCGCTTGCCCGTCGCGATGGAGGTCCAGATGAGCGGGGAGTGCGTCGGTTCCATCGACTCGAGGTAACCGAACGTGCCGTTCTCCGTAAGTGACGCCATCACCGGTAACCGCCCCGCGGACAGCAGGGGCGCGAGCACGGACCACTCGAGACCATCGACCCCGACGAGCACGACAGGGCACGGCCGCAGACTGACGCTCGCCGGCTCGGCACGCGGCGCCTCGCACGACACCGCGAGGGCGATACCCCACGCCATCGCGGCCATGTGCAGCGGCCTCGGCCCGTGGGCTCGCCGTCGAAGTGCCATCGCTGCATGGATGTGCTCTCACCGCCGAGCGTGAGCAACAGAGGATTCAAGGGTTTTACCTCTTTTTGCAATGCGCGAATCGACAGTACACACAATTCCATCAAACTCCACGAACACGCGGATCGAATCCCAAGGGCGAGCACGGGGGAGGGTCGGGCCGCGGGCGGAGACCGGCGTCAGTGATACGCCACGCCGGCAGGCTTCGGGCGTTCGTCCGCCTTGGAGTACGTCAGCAGCACGGTGCTGTGCTCGTCGGGATTCTCCGGTTCGACGAACGCGAGATCCACCGTGGTGTGAACCGCCTCGATCGCGAAGAACTCGAAGCCGAGACCCTGCGGCGAAGCATGGTGAATGCACATCACCGACGGATTGCCATCGACATGGGCGACCTCGAGGGCGACGCTGCCGTCGATCTTGTCCTTCGCCGCGTCCAGCGGATACCCGGTCGGCACGAGGCTGGAAACGAGGGAGTTCTTGTCGGCGCCCATTTGCGGAGGGCGAAACGGAACGTCGGGCCCGCAGCGCGGGTACGGCTTGGACGTGATGAACAGCACTTCCGACGTCTCCTTGTTGAACCACGCCTCGAACGAGCTGGCACCGAGCCAGTAGCACACCCGCATCCAGTCCGGTTCGGCGGCATGCCACTCCGAAACGGCGAGCCACGGGTAGGCGGCGAACCGGGGCTCCTCCAGCGCTCTTGCCAGCGCCTTCCTGAACGAGCCCAGGCCGCCGCTTCCCTGGGCGCAGGTCGCGTCGAGATCGGGTCCGAGCCTGGCTTCGAGCGCGGTATCGCACGCTCGGGCCGCCACACCCAACGGTTCGACCATCGCCGCGGCGAGTTCGCGAGCGGAGTCGAATCTGCCTGCCGCGGCCGCGGCGGACGACGAGACGGCGGCGGTAAGACCGAGGATCATGACGTTTCGACGGCGCAAGGTTCGCCTCCTTCGACGTGCGCGACCCGAGGGATGACTCGGACAGGTTCCTGACCAGCCGGCGCTGTCGTAACTCGCATTAGACGATGGCTCCTCGCGCCGACGCAATCGCCATCGCTGGCCGTTCGATCGCGTCACGTCGCGCCGCGAGGCATCTGCGGTTGACGAAGACAGATCTCGTGAATCGACCATTCGTTGACAGTGGCTCGCCGAAGGACGGAGTACATTGACAATAAAATTTTATAGCAATTGACAATAAGCAGACAATGGAAACTAAACTGCATTGCATGATCAATACGAGGACCAAGATCCTGGAGTTTCTTGCGCGGAAGGAGGAGGCCGGCGGGCGGGACCTGCGGGAGCACCTCGGGATCAGCCGGCAGGCCCTGAATGTCCATATCCGGAGCCTGATCGAATCCGGCGAGGTGATCCGGTCGGGCTCGACCCGGGCCGCTCGCTACTGCCTGGCATCGCGCGCGCCCGCTCCGCTCGTCGTCCACCGGGACTTGGCCCTGGCGGGTCTGGACGAGGCCGCTGTTTACGAGGAGCTCGCGCTCAATCTGGGATTGCGCCGCCAGCTCCGGCCTCCCGTCGAGGCGATCGTCCGATACGCCTTCACCGAGATGCTCAACAAACGCGATCGATCACTCCGAGGCGATTCGCTGCAAGATCGCGTTCCGATTGGACCCCGCAACGGCATCGTTCGAGGTTCGCGACCCCGGAATCGGCCTGTTCCACTCGATCGCCTCGAAGCTCGACCTGTCCGACGAGCAAGTGGCCATGCTGGAGTTGCTCAAGGGCAAGACGACGACGATGAAGGAGCGGCATTCCGGGGAGGGCCTGTTCTTCACGTCGAAGGTCGCCGACCGCTTCGGCGTACGCTCCCACCGGATTCGGGTCGAATGGAACCGATCGCTGGACGACGTGTTCGTCTCGGCTCCTCGCTTCCTCCCCGGCACGCAGGTCGAGTTCCTCGTCCTGCGCGCAACGCGTCGACGGATCGAAGACGTGTTCGCGGAATTCGCGCCCGCGGAGCACGACTTCCGCTTCCAGAAGACACGGGTCCACGTGAGATTGCTGCAGGCGGACTACGTCTCACGCTCCGAGGCCAAACGGCTGCTTGCGAATCTCGACAGGTTCAGGGAGGTGGTGCTCGACTTCAAGGACGTCCGGTCGATTGGGCAGGGGTTCGCCGACGAGGTCTTCCGCGTCTTCCTGCGGAGCCACCCCGAGATCAAGATCGTCGTGGAGAACGCCGATCCGGCCGTTGCCGCGATGCTCCACCATGTCCGAGAAGGTCCCTGACCTCATCGACGGAACGTCCGTGGGATTCATGGCCGCGGAGCAGCATGACGGCCGAGCCGGCTGGAGGCCCGGCCGACTTCCCGGTCTCACGGCACGCAGGCGAACTCGCTGCGGGCCAGGACACGACCTGCGCCGTCGCGCGCCTCGACGGCCCAGTCGCCGGCCGTCCGGAGCGTCTTTGCGCTGTACGTTCTCCATCTCGCGCCGCCGATCCGGAGCGGAATGCGCAGGGTCTCCACTCCGTCTCGAAGCCAGACGTGCTCGATGCCGTCACCGCGATTCCCGCCCTCCACTTGGGTCCAGAACCACACCTGTGTTCCCTCGTTGAAGCGGTCGCCGCGGCCGACGAGTCGCCGGCCCTCGACGGACGTCCCGGCACCGAAGTCGGGGATGCTGAGGGCCGAGGCGTCCAAGCGCGTGGGAATCGACGACTTCGTCACCTGCTCCGACGATGGCGGCGGGGTTTTCACTGTGACGGAGGAGACCGACCTGCTCGGGGTCGCCGGTGGTGCCGCTCCCACGCTGCGCGACGGCTTCTCGATCGAGGTCTGCGCCCTCGCTCCCGGTTCGGCCGGCGAGCGAATCCACCACGCACCGAGTATCGCGGCCGTGACGACGACGACGGATGCGGCAAGGATGAGCGCGAACCGCGGCCGGCGCTCCACGGAGGAGACCGGCGGGGCGGAAGGAAGCGCGTAGGTCCGATGCGGCAAAGTGTCCGCGAGCTGACGCAGACATTCTTCGCGCTCTCGAACGTAGTCCGAGATCATCAACTCGGCATCGACACGCAGGCACTCGGCATACGCGCGGAGACAGTCCAGCATGACGGCTTCGTCCGGCAGCGCCCGGAAGTCGTTGCGCTCGAGTGCTCGCAGCCGATCGTGATCGACGCCGAGGACCTCGGCTGCGGCCTGAAGGCTCAGACCACGGTGCTCCCGCTCGAGTCTCAGCTTTTCTCCGAAGGTGTCCATCGATGCACCTCGCTTCCCCGTTCAAGGTGGTGACGCACCGATGAAAGGTCAAGCCACGTGAGCTTTTGGAGGGTTCCTTGGTCTGGGATCGGGGGGGCGTGAGACGTCATGGGCCAGGGACAACGGCCCGGATGGGGGGGCGCGGCGGCAGCCGAAGGGCCGCCGCCGCCCTGCGATCCAGAAACGCGGCTCGCTAGCCGCCGGTCACGGACGATCCCGAGTTGAGCGGGTCCTGGCCTTCTTCGCCGGTCTCGCTCTCCGTTTCGGAACCGTTCGGCGGCACCAGTCGGACACAATCGGTCGAGAAGAACGGCGTTCCGTCCGACAGCATCCCGGTCACCGTCAGCTCGACGCTCTCTCCGCCCGGCGCGCCGAGCAGTCCAAGCCCCGGACCGACGAGCTCGGAGAGGAAGTGCAGCGACAGGTCGGCGATGCCGTCGCCGCCGACTCCGTGGCACTCGCAGCCCTCGCCCACGAAGGGCGTGCCGACGTCCGCGATCACCGAGTGCGGTCCCGGCGGTCCCTCGTTGGGAGCGACGCCGCCCCCCGCCCGCGAGATGCGGACCGTGGAGACGTCGATCTGGCTGACGTCGAAGTCCATCGCGCCCAGAATGGCCACGGGGAGGACGCCCTCGCTCGCGGCATTGTACGAGTTCGGGCAGGACCCCGGCTTGATGTCGAGCGGCAGCTCGATGCCGGGGGTGCCCGCCTGGACGTCCACCCTGAAGTACCCCTCGGTATCGTCGGTGGTCGTGCTCGTGCCCTTGGTGTCGATGTCCGCGGTGAAGTACACGGAGGCGACGCCGTTCATGTCGCGATCGCCGATGGCGACGGTCGTGATCCCGGTGAAGTCGCGGAGGATCGAGGCCGGCTCCACGATGCCGTTGCCGTCCAGATCGACGGCGTCGCCCTCGAGGAGAATCAGCTCGCCGTTGAAGATCAGAGCCTCGAGGTTGCTCCCGGCCTCGACGACGTCCCAGGTCGCCGCCCAGTCGCCGTTCTCGTTGACGTAGGCGCCCTCGATCGCGCCGGCGACGGTGACGGGTCCCGAGAGCGTGTCGAGGACGTCGCCTTCTCGCCGCACGATCTGACCGCCCAGGACGACGAACTCGTCCACCGCGACGGCGGCGCTGGTGTCGCCCGTCAGGAACACGTTCCCCGACTCGCTGATCCCCATCAAGTCGAAGGCGCTCCAATTCTCGCCCGCCAAGCCGCCGATCGCCGCAGGCACCGGCGATCCCTCGCGCACGATGCCTCCACCCAGCATGAGGGCGTTCATGTTGACGACCATCACCGTGTCGGTCGAGGTGCTGGAGTCGACCACCGCGTCCACGATGTAGTAGGTGCCGAGCGCCGAGAGTCGATAGTCGAAGCCGATGTTGCTGGCGTTCGTCTCGACAGGCTCCGCGACGCCGCCGATGCTGTCCCCGCCCTTCAACAGCGGCGTCAGGCCCGTGCTGTAGAACAGGACGCGGTTCTGGGAAGAGCCGCCCTGGGTCGTTCCGATGCCGCCGACCCAGTAAGGAATGCTGTCGGCGGTGCAGCCCGGACGGCTGTTGAACGTCGAGAACTGCCCCGGCAGCGTCGGCACCGTGTCCTCTTCGTGGAGAATCGGCGTCGTGCCGATCCAGACCCCGTCGAGCCCGGTGTGGCCGTTGCTGATTCGCGTGCTCGTGGTGCCATAGCACGGCAGTCCGGCGTTGCTGAGGCCGTGGAAGCTCTCGAACGCCGTCTGAGTGAAGTCGCCGTACGTCCCCTCGGTGATGATCACCGTGCCCGGTCCCCCGCTGCCGTTGCCCCAGATGTGGCTGAGGGTCGTGCCGCTGCCGGTCGTGCTCAGGCTGATGGCATAGCCGCCGGCGTGGTTGACGACCGGGTTGTTGAGGAAGTTGACGAGTTCCCCGGGGGCCCCGGGAAGCTCGTCGCCCTCCCGCAGCAGCGCCGAGGCTGTCTGCGCCGATGCCGGAGTGACGATGGCGAGCAATACGCACGTCATCGCGACCGCGAACAAGATTCTCCTCGAAGCGACCATGATCTCCCTTCCCTTCTCGCGAGCCGGATGCTCCCGTTTCGGACCTCGAATTGCCTGCGGATGGCCGATCTATACCACGAGGCCGCGCGAGCGGCGCCTTCGTCCGTGTGACGAAATGGACCCTCTCGGACCGTCACCTGCGGCCGCTTGGAGCGCGGGATTGCTGTCGTGCGAATCGTGTCGTCATCGAATCAACCAAACCCGTGTCGCGACCCCGACTTCGGTTGCCGGTGCAGCAAGAGCGACGACGGCGACCCCTTGACGAATCGGCATCGAGTATGCATATTCACAGTCGATGCCCACGAAGGCTCCGACCCCACGCCAGCTGCAGGACTTGCAAGGCTGCGTGTGCCTCGCCCTGAGGCGCGCCGCGCGGGTCGTCACCCAGCGATACGACGCGGCGCTCCGCCCGTTCGGCGTGCGCGCGACGCAGATTCCCATCCTGACCGCGGCGGTCGCCGGGGAACGCGTACCCTTGGCCGCGCTGGCCGAGACGCTCGGCATGGATCGCACGACGCTGCTTCGCAACGTGCGACCTTTGGTGCGTGGCGGTTTGATCGAGGTTCGGCAGGAAGCCGGCTCGCGGCGGGCCGAGATCCGTCCGACCGCCAAGGGGCGCGAGCGACTCGCCCGCGTCTATCCGGTGTGGAGGGGCGTGCAGGAGCGCGTGAAGTCAGACCTTCCCGATCCCGCCTTCGGGCGCGCGCTCCACGGCTTGGGAGAATCCATGCGGCGGCGCGGCGCGGACTGAGTTTCGCCATCCCGGAGGGCCTGGGCGACATCGCCGCCGCTCTTGGTGCGCTCGCCCTGCTTCCTGGCCTCAGGAGGGCACGGTGTCCCGCCGCTGGCTCCTGGCGTGGAACACCTTCGGCTTCATCGACCTGATCTCGGCCCTCGTGGTGGGGATCCTGTACTCCGATACCCCGCTCGGCATCTTGAGCTCGGGAACCGCGACCACGACACTGATGGTCACGTTCCCCGTCAGCCTCATCCCGACGTTCTTCGTGCCGCTCTTCCTTCTCCTGCACCTGCTGACGTTCAAGAGAATCGCCGCTCTGGGAGCTTCGCCGTCCGCGTCACGCGACGCGACGACACTCCACCACGAGGTCACTCCCGGACCCGCCGTTCGAGGTCGTCGAGCCAGTTGACCACGACGGTGACGCCCGGGGCGGCCTAGTCGTCGGCCGCGGGCTCCCCTCGTGCGCGTGCACCGAGTGCACGGCGGCGATGCCGGGATGATTCAGGGACGCGAGCAGCCGGGCCTCCTGCTCGAAGCGTGCGAGCCGGTCGGGGTCGGCGGCGAAGGCGTCGGGCAGCACCTTGATCGCGACCGCGCGGTCGAGGCTGGTGTCCACTGCCCTCCAGACCTCGCCCATCCCGCCCTCGCCGAGCTTCTCGACGATGTGGTAGTGCAGCAGGGTCCGGCCCGGCCCGAGGGTCATGCTCGACGCTCCAGGGACGGGGGATTGTAGTTCAGATCAAGCCAAGGTCGGGGCGAGGCATGCCGGTCAAGGCTTCTCGACGATGTCCGACTTCATCGGACCCAGCACGCCCAACAGCTCGCCCTTCTCCTTTTCGCCGACTTCGAACTTGTCCAGGGCCTTGACGAGGTCCTCCACCAACGCGTCGAAGTCGGCCGTGGTCACGCCCATTCCCTTGTGGGCTTCCTTCATGCTGTCGCCGGTGTACTTGCAAGGGCCGCCGGCGGCCTCGCAGATCTGGTCGACGAGCTGCGTCTTCAGGCCGTCGGAGTCGACGTTGGCGAAGTACTGATTGATCCTCGAGTCTGCGCCCACGTTGCCGACGAACTCGTTCACCACGGCGGTGATGGCATCCTTGCCCCCCAGCCGGTCGTAGAGAGACTTCTCGCCGTCCGCTGCCAGAAGTGGCTGGATGGCCAATCCACAGAGCACAACGAGCCCCGCCCACGCTCTCGAACGCGACTGTTGGGTCATGTCCTTCCCCCTTGAAATGAGTTTTCGAGTCTTGCGGTGTCGTGGGATTGTAAGTCAATCACTCCAGGCCAAGGGGGCGGTCACGGAAAGTCCGCCACCAGCGCCTCTCCGGCCTGGACGCGCCACACGCCCCAGCCGGCGCCGTCGAGACGCTCCCCGCCGTCGACCGCGAAGCCCGCGTTCCGCAGCGCATCGTAGAGCGCCCGCGTGGTCTCGCCTCCGTCCCAGCGCTCGCGGATGCTCCAGACGAGTCGGAAGCGCGCACCGCTCGGCGGGTCGGCCGCGATGCGCGCCACCAGCGCCTCGCGTTGGTCCCGCGCGAGCACGGACGCGGCGAGCACGTGGCCGAAGACGTCGGGACGCGAGAGGCCCGCGACGATGGCCGCGTGGCCTCCCGTCCAACGCCCCAGCACCGCGGTGCTCGCGGCCGAGGGGCGGATGCCGTGGCGCGACGCGATTGCGGGGATCAGCTCGTCGGCGAGCATGCGCACGTAGTCCGGCGTGCGCTCTCCGGCCAGCTCGCCTTCGCCGCCTTGCTCCGTCTCGCCCACGAACACGACGGCCACCGGCGTGCCGGCGCCCGCCAGGTTGCGCACGACGTCGAGGAACAGCCCCTTCTCGATCCAGGTCTCGCCCTCGGTCACGATCGCGAGACCGCGGGCCTCGGCCTCCGGCAGCCAGACCTTGATGTTCCGGTCGTTGCCCAACACGGCGCTGGAGTGGACGGACGACTCCAGGCGACCCCGCGCCACGCCGGCGGGCGCGCCGGCGAACGACGGCTCGGACCACGGCGGCGTCGCCACCACCGAGTAGTCCTCGCCCCACTCCGCGGGGACGCGGAAGGGGTTCGCCGGGTCCGGCCCGACGTGCTCGAAGTCGACGTTGAAGCGGTACTCGATGCGCAGGCCGGCGGGCACCTCATCCGTGCGATACCACAGGTCGGTGCCGGGGATGCGAGCGAGGGGCTCCTCGGCCCAACCGAGGTGCGAGGCCTCGATCCCCACGTCCTCGGCCGCGCCGCGCCACACGAAATGTAGCCGTCCTCCTTCGACCACGGGCAGCACGGGATGCCGTCGCATGAAGTCGTCGACCGGCGAACGTTTGACCTCGGCGTCGGCCACCGCCGCGAGCAGCGCTGCGATCGCGCCATCCGCGGGGCCGGACCCCGCCGCCGTGGGCTTCTCGCCCGCTCGCACGCGGACCGCGGCGATCTCGCGGGTATCGCGAACGTAGACGACGCCGTCGGCGAAGCTCGGGTAGGTCACGCCGGCGTCTTCGAGCGCTTTGACCCGGGCGCGCTCGACGTAGCCCTCGGGCGCGGCCCGGGCGAGCACCACGTCGCCGCCCCGCGCCAGCATCACGAGGTGCCCCTCGACCAGGATCAGTCCGCTGCCTCCCGGCGGGCGCGACTTCCACGCCTTGACACCGGTGTTGCCGTCGACGCAAGTCAGGAAGTTGCCGTCGAAGCCGTAGACGTGGCCTTCGTGCCACACCGAGGTGGCGAGACGCGCGCCCAGCGTGCCCTCGCGCCAGCGCTCGTCGAAGGCCCAGCCGTCTCCGTCGCGGCGCGCCGCAAACAGCGCCGTGTCGGGCCAGGGGTTGATCAGCAACGCGTCACCCGGCACCGGCACGACGGCCGACGTGCTGGAGCGGTCGCCGGGGGCATAGTCCAGCGACCACAGGGTCGTCCCGCTGGCTGGTTCGAGTCCGAGCAGCCGGTCGTCGCCCAGCGCCAGGACCTGCCGGATGCCGTACAGCTCGGCGAGGACCGGCGACTGGTACTCGACGCGGTCGTCGCCGCTGCGCCAGCGCACCGCGCCGTCGGACCGGGCGAGCGCGGTGAACGACCCGCCGGCGCCGCCGGTGGCCACCACCACGAGGTCGTCGACAACCAGGGGCGAGGTGGCGAAGCCGAAGCCCGAGGGCACCGCTCCGAGCTCCTCGTCCAGACGGCGCGACCAACGCACGGCGCCGTCGGCCAGGGCCAGCGCAAGCAAGTTCCCGCGAGGACCGAGCGCGTACACGGCATCGCCGGCGACGGCCGGCGTGGACACCGGCCCGTCCTTCGACACGTCGTGCCCCGCGTACGTGGGCCCGAGGCTCGCGCGCCACAGCTCGTTGCCCGTCGACACGTCGAGCGCCGCGACCCAATCCTGATCCCCGTCCGTGAACTGCGTGACGACGCGCCCGCCCGCGACGGAGATGCCCGAGTACCCCGAGCCCAGCGGACGGCGCCAGACCACCTCGAGGGCGAGATGCTCCGACGCGAAGACCGCGTCTCCGCGAGCGCGGCCGTCGTGCTGTGGCCCGCGCCAAGCGGGCCAGTCCTCTCCGCATATCGTCAGAGCTCGGTCCGTTACGATTCCGAAACCCGTCCCGACTTGCCCCGGCACGCGCAGCGTCTAGATTCCCGAGCAAGGCCGCACGATGAGAACCTCCCTCCGAATCCCGACGCTCGTGCTCGCATGGGTGCTGGTGCTCGTTGGACCTTGCGCTGCAGGCGCAGGCGACAGCGGCGCCGACGACGACGAGATCTTCACCTGTCGCGACGAGAACGGCGACGTCACGTTCCAAGACGATCCGTGCCCGGAGCCGGAGAAGACGAAAGCCGATCCGGGCGCCGCGGCCCCAGCAGGAATCAAGTCGCCGGCTCCGGCGCCGCCAAAGCGCGCGCCGTCGGTCCCGAAGCCAAAACCCGCCATCCCGGAGTCGGAGCCGCGAGCGGTGACGGTGAGCACCGCGACGACCTCGTGGACGGTCGTGCCCCCGGCCGAGAATTCGCATCCGGTTCGCACGCGGCGCCTCGGCGCGCAGAGCTTTCCGACGCGTCTCGATCCCGCGGGTCCGGTCAAGGGCCCGAGCTTCGCCTCTCCGGAACAGACGTGGCGCAGCTTCCTCGCGGCGATCGAGGCCGGGGACCGCGGGGCGGCTGCCGCCTGTCTCACACCGACCGCCCTCGAGAACCTCGGCTCCGACCTCGAGAGCTTCCCCGTGGACGAGATGCGCCGGATGGTCGGGACGTTCACGCGCATCGAGAACGACGGCGACCTCGGGTTGTTCTGGTCCATCCACGGCGTGCGCGAAGGCGAGCGGCCGAAGTGGCTGTTCTTCGAAGAGATCACCGGCGGCCAGTGGAAGATCTCAGGAATCTGAGCATCGCGGCCGTGCTCAGTGCAACGCGTAGAGGTTCCCGTCCATGACGCGACGAGCATCTTCATGGTGACTGTCTACGGGGGCCGAAACTCGGTAGTGCATCAGTCAGACTGAGTCACCACCCGAAACTCGGAGTTTCGGTAGCGAGCATCCGGACCCGGTCGAGCGCCCAGCCGCAATCTCATTGGAGGCGGGGCCCGCCGAACAGGCGGTCGAACTCGGGGTGACCACGCAGCGACGCCAGGTCAGGGTCACGGCCGGGCCAATCGGCAATGTAGCTCGGCAGGTTGCGGATGCCCTCCTTGAGCTGCTCGATCGCCTCATCGGGACGCCCGGCCAGGGCGTAGGCGCAGGCGGCGTTGTAGCGGATCCGGCCGTCGTCGGGGGCCAGGGCCACCGAGCGGGTGGCCTGCGCCAGGCCGGCCTCCGCATCTCCCTGGCGCACCAGAGTGACACCCAGCAGAGATCGCGGATGCACCGCATCGGGGTCACGGCGAACGAGCTCGACCAGCCGCTCGCGCAGCCTGCGGTGGGCGCGCTGGGCGTCCTGCTCGCGTCCGAGCATCTCGTAGCAGTTCGAGAGCCAGCTCAGCGCCATGTAGCGGTCGGTCATCGGCTCCAGGATCGGCAGTGCCTCTTCGGCCTTGCCCAGCGTGAGGTAGCTCCACGCGGCCCACTCGCGGGCCTGGGCGTCGTCGGGGTTCGTCGCCAGCACCTTCTCGATCGCGCGCAGCACCTCGGCGGGATTGCCCTGCAGGCGGCGTACCATCGCCTGGACGTAGTAGGCGTCGGGCAGGCCCGGCTCCAGCTCGAGCGCGCGGCCCGCACAGGCCAGCGCCGAATCGGCGACCTCCAAGCCGGCCCACCACTTGAGACCCTTTTGCGCCAGGCACTCCCCGAGCGCCGCGTGGGCCAGCGCGAAGTCGGCATCGATCTCGATTGCCTGCCGCAGCAGCCGCTCGGCACGCCCGTTGTCCTCGCGCGTCGTGCCCACCAGCTCGCGTGCTCTCAGGTACAGCGCGTAGGCGTCGGGGTGCTCGGTCGGCGCGCGCCTGAGGATCTCCCGCTCGCCGGGCTTGAGCGCCACCTGCAGCGCGTCCACGATCCGCCGCGAGACTTCCTCCTGCACGCCGAACAGGTCGCCGAGCGTGCGGTCGAAGCGCTCGGCCCACAACACGTGCCCGTCGGCCGCGCGCACGAGCTGTGCGCTGATACGCGCGCGGTTGCCGAGCTGACGCACGCTGCCGGTGAGCACGTAATCGACACCCAGCTCGCGCGCCAGTGTGCGCGGCGGCACGGTGCGCTTCGCGTAGCCCGCGACCTCGGCGCGCGACGCGACACGCAGCGCCTCCACACGGCTGAGGTCCACGATCAGATCCTCGACCAGACCCGTCGCCACCAGCGCATCGTCCGGGTTCGGGCTCATCAGCTCGAACGGCAACACGGCCAGGCGCAGGGTCGGCGGCAACTCGATGCGCATCGTGCGCGTCGGACGGTCGGCAGGATCACCCTGGGCCCGCATTCCGCAACAGGCGAGGTCGGCCAGCAGGTCCTCGGCTCGGGGGTAGCGGTGCGTCGGCTCTTTGCGCAGCAGCTTCATCACCGCCTGGTCCAGCTCCGGCGGAACCTCCGCGCGAAGAGTGCTCGGCGGCGGCGGCTCGACGTGCAGCACCTGATGGAACATCGTGCGGAGACTCTCGCCCTGGAACGGGAGCCGGCCGGTGAGCGACTCGTAGAGGATCACCCCCAGCGCCCACAGGTCCGAGCGGTTGTCGGCCGGACGGCCGTCGATCTGCTCGGGGCTCATCGAGGCCGGCGTGCCGATGAGCGTGTCGGCCGCGGTCATGCGCGGCGAGGCCTGAACGTGCGCCACGCCGAAGTCGAGGATGCACGGGCCGCGCGCGGTGAGCATCACGTTGGAGGGCTTGAGGTCGCGGTGCACGATACCCAGGGCGTGGACCTCTGCCAGGGCGTCGGCCACCGCCGTCGCCAGCGACAGTGCCTCTTGGACCGCAAGCGGGCCGCGAGCCAGGCGCGCGGCGAGCGTTTCGCCGTCGAAATGCTGCATCACGAGGTACGGGCGACTCTCGTGGCGGCCGGCCTCGTAGACCTTGGCCACGGCCGGATGATCGATGCTGGCCGTGGCCTGCGCTTCACGGATCAGACGGTTGACCGCCTCCTCGTCGCCGGTCAGGTGTTCGGGCAGCAGCTTGACCGCTACCTTGCGCGGCAGGTGCAGGTCCTCCGCCAGCCATACCTCTCCCATCGCGCCCTGGCCGAGGCGCTCCAGCAACCGGTAGTGGGACAGCGTGTGTCCCGCCTCGGTTCGTGAGCTCACCGGTCTGCCCTCCGTCGATTCGAGGCTTCGAACGTGCGGGTTGGGTCGAGGGTATCGCGCCCCTGACGGACGGGCAAGGCGGCCGCGGGGCAGCCGTGTTTGCCCACGGATCTCAGTTGCGGCCGCCGGAGCGGGGGGCGGTGCGAACCACGAGCCCTATCGAGAGAGCGAGAGCAGCGAGCGCGATCCCGCTCGCCGAGGCGACCGCCCACATCTCGGCAGCGCCGTGCTCGAGGGGTCCGCCACCGCGGACCAGCTCGAGGCCGCGCCACGATGTCGCGCGCCATCCACTGGCCGCCGACCAGGCCCAGCCGGCGCACATCATGCCCGGAGCGGGACGCGGACGCGCGCGCAGCGACAGCACGCCGCCCCACACCAGCAGCACCATGCCGATCACGTCGACGAGGTACATCGGATGCCCCAGGCCGTGCGGCAACGAGACCCAGGTTTCGACCGGCGCATAGATCAGGAGCGCCCCGAGGGTGAACCAAGCGAGGCCGGTCTCGATGCGGCGGGCATCCATGGTCCGCAGCATACCCCCCGACTGAAACCGCGCGCGCCGACCGTCTGGAAACGTAAGCTGCCCGAAGAAAAAGCAATCGGACCGCTTCGTAGCTCAGCCAGCCCCCCCCCCGGCCGGCGAGTAGGGCGTCCCGGAGCCACCATAGGTCGGGACGGCCTTCGGAGAATTCCGCAGGCCTCGAGCCTTGAACTCACGCCTGCACGATCGCCAGGCGCGAACGAGGCTGGGCAGGCGACCATCGACTCTGAACGTTCCACGGTTCGGCGCCGCGACCCAACTGCCGCTCAGAAGTTCTTCCTTGCTCACAGCGAGCAAGGCCCCAGTCTCGCACGTCTGCGTCGATCCGATTCGGGTTTAGGTAGCCTCACTCCCGTCCAAATTAAGAATGCGGTTGGCCGCCGCCGCGGCACTTAAACCGGATGGGCCTCCTGAGGTAAGGTGAGGTCGGAGTAAGTGAGCTT
>Ga0302046_10002410_pt1 | contig 17379 bp, 13 predicted proteins | sample RVTome_11_FD_200261 | JGI IMG/M metagenome (GOLD analysis project Ga0302046, IMG submission 200261) | Soil microbial communities from uranium-contaminated site in the Upper Colorado River Basin, Wyoming, United States - RVT147D111 (version 2) ...
CTAAATGCGCTGACCCTCGAATCGGCTGTGAAGATCATCGAGGGAACGGCCAGGAGTATGGGGATCGAAGTAGTCTAGAGAACAGGGTTCAGGGTTCAGGCTAGAGGGTCCAGGGAGCAACGTCACGCGCCTTTCCTTTCTAAGCCCTAAACCCTAGCCCCTATACCCTGCCTTTATGGAGTGGGACATGGGAAGAGATGGGAAGCGTTATGAGGCTGCGGCTGCTGCGGTAAAACAGGCGGGTCCGTGTGATTTGGCCACCGCCATCGACGTGGTGAAGTCGAACGCCAAGGCCAAGTTCGACGAGACGGTCGAGATTGCCGCTCGGTTGGGGGTCGACCCTAAGCACGCGGATCAGATGGTGCGGGGCACGGTAGTATTGCCGCACGGGACAGGGAAGGGGGTCCGCGTGTTGGTCTTCACGAAGGGCGAGAAAGAGAGGGAAGCCCGGGAGGCCGGGGCTGATCATATCGGATGCGAGGATCTGATCGAGAAGATCCAGCAGGGATGGCTTGATTTCGAACGGGCGATCGCCACCCCCGACGTCATGGGCCTGGTGGGACGCCTCGGGAAGATCCTCGGTCCCAGAGGGCTGATGCCCAATCCGAAGACCGGCACTGTGACATTCGACCTCGGCAGGGCGGTCCGGGAATTCAAGGGTGGCAAGATCGAGTATCGTGTGGAAAAGGCCGGGATCGTTCATGTCCCATTCGGGAAGGTGTCCTTCACGCAGACTCAGCTTTATGACAACGCGGTGGCGCTGCTGGAGGCCTTGGTACGGGCGAAGCCGGCATCGAGCAAAGGACGGTACCTCAAAGGCGTTGCGATTTCGTCCACCATGGGCCCAGGCGTACAGATCGACCTGAATACCCTTTCGGGGCTCGTCAAGGGCTAGCAGGGCCGCGCGTCGTGCAGCGACGGAGGAGATGGTGAAACAGGGCGAAAAAACCGTGGTCGTCGATGAGCTCAGGTCCCTGCTGGCCGGGGCGAAGGCCGCGATGCTGGCAGACCATCGGGGCCTGACGGTGAGCGAGTTGACCGAACTAAGAAGGCTCCTGCGCCAGCAGTCGGTGGTCCTTCGGGTCGTCAAGAATACTCTTGCCAGATTGGCCACCCACGGGACGGAGTTCCAAGGGTTGGGACCTTATCTCGTCGGCCCGACAGCCATTGCCATTGGCAAGGGTGATCCAAGTGCGCCGGCCAAGCTTCTGGCCTCCTTTGCAAAGACCAAGCCGACCTTCCATATCAAAGCCGGCTTCGTGGAAGGAAGGGTACTGGCCAGGGGGGAGGCGCTTGCGCTAGCCGAGCTCCCGCCGCGCGAGGTCCTTCTGGCCAAGCTTGCCGGTGTCGCGCAATCTCCGCTTCGGGGCCTCCTGGTGGCGCTTCAAGCGCCGTTGTATTCCCTCCTCATGGTCCTCCTGGCAGCGGCGAAACAGAAGATGGAGCACGAACCGCCCCAGCCCTGAGCGGCCGGGGAAGCTTCGAGACACGTGACGATGGCGCAGTGAAGGAGAGGAGAGGCGATGTCAAAGGTGACAGTGGATGACGTGCTAGAGTCGATCGAGAGTTGGACCGTCCTGGACCTGAACAACCTAGTGAAGGGCATCGAGGAGAAATTTGGCGTGTCTGCCGCCGCGATGGCGCCGGTGGGGGCGCTCGCCGCTGGCACGGGTGGACCTGCCGCAACCCCAGCAGCAGCGGAGAAAACGGAGTTCTCTGTGGTCTTGGCCGGTGTGGGAGAGAAGAAGATCCAGGTCATCAAAGAGGTCAGGGCGATCACCGGGCTTGGGCTGAAGGAGGCCAAGGATCTGGTGGACGGCGCCCCAAAGCCGGTCAAGGAGGGGCTGTCGAAGGCAGAAGCGGAGGCGCTCAAAGCAAAGTTGGAGGGGGCTGGCGCGACTGTGGAGCTCAAGTAGGACGGGAAGAAAAGGAGTAACAGAGGCATGGCTCTGGCCAAAAAGAGCGGGGCTGCTGAGCGGAGCAGTTTCGCCAAGATCAAAGAGATCATTCCGATTCCCAATCTGATTGAAGTCCAGCGGCGGTCCTTCGATCAGTTCCTTCAGATGAAGGTCTCTCCCCACGCGCGCGAGGAAATCGGGCTTCAAGGGGTCTTTACCAGCATCTTCCCGATTTTCGACTACGACGACTCGGCGTCGCTGGAGTTCGTGAAATTCGAGTTCGGGTCGCCCAAGTACAGTGCCGAGGAATGTCGCGAAAAAGGCATGACGTTCTCCGTTCCTCTCAAGGTGACACTCCGTTTGGTGGTCTGGGACAAACAGGCCGACTCCGAGGCCAGGAGCATCCGAGATATTAAGGAGCAAGAGGTCTACCTCGGAGAAATGCCTGTGATGACGGCGCATGGCACCTTCATCATCAACGGCACGGAGCGCGTCGTGGTGAGTCAGCTTCACCGGTCCCCGGGGGTGTTCTTCGACCATGATGGGGGCAAGACCCACCCAAGCGGGAAGACCCTCTACTCGGCCAGACTGATCCCGTATCGAGGCTCTTGGCTGGAATTCGATTTCGATGGGAGCGACGTGCTTCATGTCCGGGTGGACCGACGACGGAAGTTTCTGGCAACGATCCTGTTGCGGGCCATCGGGTACAGCAGCAATGAGCAGATTCTGAACCTCTTCTATGAGCGGGATGTCATTCACGTCCAGAAGGGGAAGGAGCTGGTGATCGGTGTGAATTCGCCCGGCGCCACCAGCTTTCGAGTCAGCAGGGATATCTCTGATCCTCACTCGAGACAGCCGATCGTCGGGGCGACCAAGCGGATCACGAAGGCGGCCCAAAAGCGGTTGCAGGCCTTGAAGGTCGCACACGTACCCCTCTACAAGGCAGATGTCATTGGCCGGATCGCGGCCGCAGATATCGTGAATCCGAAGACCGGTGAAGTGATCTTGGAATGCGCGCATGAGATCACGGAAGACTCGCTCGAGCAGATCCTGAAAAGCGGGATTCGAGACCTCGCGGTGCTTTCCAGCCACGATGGCCGGGAGGTGTTCGACATTCGGGAGACCATCCTCCGTGACTCGACCCGCTCCGAGAAGGAGGCGCTGACGGAGATTTACCGAAGAATGCGGCCGGGCGATCCGCCTAACGAGGAAGCGACCAAGGCGTTCCTGGAGTCCATCTTTTTTAACTCGCGGCGCTACGATCTCTCCAAGGTCGGCCGCCTGAAGATAAATCGCAAGCTAGGGATGGACGTGCCCCTCGAGGCCCGCACCCTCATCAGCCGCCGGTATCGGCCCGCTGGAATGGAGGGGCGGGCTGCCAATGTGGACGATATCGTGGGGCTGATCCGCTACCTCCTCCGGCTGAAGCATGGAGAACCCGGCACCTCCATTGATGATATCGACCATCTGGGCAATCGGCGGGTCCGGTCGGCTGGAGAGCTTCTGGAGGACCAGTTCAGGATCGGGTTGGCTCGGATGGAGCGGGCGGTCCGAGAGCGAATGAGCACGCAGGAGCTTGAGACCCTCATGCCGCACGACTTGGTGAATGCCAAGCCGGTCACAGCCGCCTTGAAGGAGTTTTTCGGCAGCTCCCAGCTCTCACAGTTCATGGATCAGACGAACCCGCTGGCCGAACTGACCCATAAGCGGCGACTGTCGGCCTTGGGTCCCGGAGGCCTGTCCAGGGAGCGGGCGGGGTTCGAGGTACGGGACGTACACCCAACCCACTATGGCCGGATGTGTCCGATCGAGACCCCAGAGGGCCCCAATGTTGGTCTCATCGCCAGCCTGTCGACCTACGCCCGCGTCAATGATTTTGGATTTATCGAGACCCCCTATCGCAAGGCGAAGAACGGCGTGGTGTCCGACGAGATCGAGTACTTGACGGCCGATGAAGAGGAGAAGTACACCATCGCACAGGCCAACGCGGAACTGGACGCGCGGGGGCGCCTCACCTCGGATCGGGTCTCGTCACGATCTGGGGGAAACTTTGTCATGGTCCCCCCGAATAAGATCGATTACATGGATGTGTCCCCAAAGCAACTGGTCGGGGTCTCGACGTCCCTGATCCCCTTCCTGGAGCATGATGACGCCAACCGGGCGCTCATGGGGGCCAACATGCAGCGTCAGGCGGTTCCCCTCTTGCGACCGGAGGCCCCACTGGTTGGGACCGGAATGGAGCATGCCGCGGCCAAGGATTCAGGGGCGGTTGTGGTGGCCAGGCGTGGCGGGGTGGTCGAGTCGGTAAGCACCGAGCGGATCATCGTCCGTGCCTCGGATGGCAAGGGAGAAGATGGAAGCGACGCCTCCGGGGTGGACGTCTATACGCTCGTGAAGTTCCGCCGCAGCAACCAGAACACCTGCATCAACCAGCGGCCGATCGTCAAGAAGGGTGAACGGATCGCGAGGGAGCAAGTCATCGCGGATGGACCTGCCACCCAGCTCGGCGAGCTGGCCCTTGGGCAGAACGTTCTGGTCGCGTTCATGCCATGGGGTGGGTATAACTTTGAGGACGCCATCCTGATTAGCGAACGGTTGGTCAAGGACGACCGTTACACCTCCATCCATATCGAGGAGTTTGAGATCGAGGCTCGCGACACCAAGTTGGGAAAGGAGGAGATCACACGCGACACGCCCAACGTGGGTGAGGACGCCCTGAAGGATCTCGACGAAAGCGGGATCATTCGGATTGGAGCCGAGGTGAGGCCTGGCGACATCCTGGTGGGGAAGGTGACCCCCAAAGGGGAAACCGTGTTGACCCCTGAGGAGCGGCTGTTGCGTGCCATCTTCGGCGAGAAGGCCGAGGATGTCCGGGACGCCTCCCTCTATGTCCCGCCGGGAATCAATGGGACCGTGGTCGATGTGAAGGTGTTTTCGCGGAAGGGAATCGAGAAGGACGAGCGGGCCAAATCGATCGAGGACGAAGAGGTCAGCCGACTTCGCAAGGACTTTGATGACGAGATCAGCATCATTGCCGCAGAGCGTGATAGGAAGCTGCGCGCCCTCCTTGAGGGGAGGTCGGCAGCCAAGGAGGTCCGAAGCAAGAGGACGCGCAAGATCATTGCGGCAAAGGGCAAGAAGCTAACCGGCGAGACGCTGGACAAGCTTTCGCATGAGGATCTGGTGGAGCTTGCAGGCCGATTGAACGACGAGTCAGGCCGGAAAGCGACCAAGATCAGCGACGCCGCCGACAACCAGATCCATGTCCTCCAGACGCTCTTGGAAGAGCGGATCGGCCGGGTGACACGGGGGGACGAGCTCGCCCCCGGCGTCTTCAAGATGGTCAAGCTCTACGTGGCCATGAAGCGAAAGCTTTCCGTCGGCGACAAGATTGCTGGCCGCCACGGCAACAAGGGGGTCATCGCCAAGATCCTTCCGGAAGAGGATATGCCCTATCTGCCGGACGGCACCCCCGTCGAGGTGGTCCTGAATCCCCTGGGTGTCCCATCCCGGATGAACGTGGGCCAGATCCTGGAGACCCATCTGGGTTGGGCCGCACACTCCCTCGGGATCCGAGTTGCCTCGCCGGTCTTCGATGGAGCGACCGAAAAAGAGATCAAGGGCTGGCTGAAGCGCGCTAAGCTGCCCGTCACAGGGAAGACGGTGTTGTATGACGGACGCACAGGGAAGCCGTTCCATCAGGAGGTGACGGTCGGCTATATCTATCTCATGAAGCTGGCCCATCTGGTGGATGACAAGATTCACGCGCGCTCCATCGGTCCCTACTCATTGGTTACTCAACAGCCGCTGGGTGGGAAGGCCCAATTCGGCGGGCAACGCTTCGGGGAGATGGAGGTGTGGGCCTTGGAGGCCTATGGGGCCGCGTATACGCTCCAGGAGATCCTCACCGTGAAGTCGGACGACGTGGTCGGGCGAACCAAGATGTATGAGTCGATCGTCAAAGGTGACTGCGCTCTCGAGCCAGGGCTGCCGGAGTCCTTCAACGTCCTGGTAAAAGAGTTACAAAGCTTGTCGCTGGATGTGGAGTTGAAGAAAGAGTAGGGAAGGGAGGGAATTTCGTCGTTGAGCGCTACTGACGTGATTCCTGAGCGCTCCAGTTAGGTCGCGCGGCGTCGCGCTCGGAGGGAAATGCGGTGGATAAGTTTTTCGGATTTTACGACGAAAAGCCGGTCGATCCTACAAGTTTTAAGGCGATTCGAATCGGGCTCGCGTCGCCGGAGAAGATCCGCTCGTGGTCCTTCGGAGAGGTGAAAAAGCCGGAGACCATCAACTATCGGACCTTCAAACCTGAGCGGGATGGACTGTTCTGCGCCAAGATTTTCGGACCCACGAAGGACTGGGAGTGCAACTGTGGCAAGTACAAGGGCATAAAGCACAAGGGCGTCGTCTGCGACAAGTGCGGCGTGGAGGTGATCAGAAGCAAGGCGCGACGCCAGCGCCAGGGCCACATCGAGCTGGCCTCACCGGTGGTCCACGTCTGGTTCTTCAAGGGGGTTCCGAGCAGGATCGGCTATCTCCTCGACATGTCCCTGCGAGACCTGGAGAAGGTGCTCTATTTCGAGGAGTATGTGGTCGTCGAACCCGGAAAGACTCCTCTCTCCATCAAACAGCTCCTGACTGAGGATCAGTACCGCCGTGCTCAGGAAGAGTACGGCGATGGATTCAGGGCAGGAATGGGCGCGGAGGCCATCCGGGAGCTGTTGAAGCGAATCTCCGTCCGCGAACTGGCCGAGAGTCTCCGCGCTCAAATGCTGGAGGAGATCTCTCAACAGAATCGTAAGAAGATCACCAAGCGGCTCCGGATCGTGGAGGCCTTCATCAACTCGGGGAATAAGCCGGAATGGATGATCCTTGAGGTGATCTCGGTCCTGCCGCCCGAACTTAGGCCCCTCGTTCCCCTCGACGGCGGGCGCTTCGCCACCTCGGACCTGAACGACCTCTACCGGCGAGTCATCAACCGAAACAATCGCCTGAAACGCCTCATTGAATTGAAGGCTCCTGAGATCATCATCCGCAACGAAAAGCGGATGCTGCAGGAGGCGGTGGACGCCCTCTTCGATAACGGCCGTCGTGGCCGCGCGTTGAAAGGGCAAAACAACAGGCCGCTGAAGTCGCTTTCCGAAATGTTGAAGGGGAAGCAGGGTCGCTTCCGACAGAACCTGCTCGGGAAGCGGGTGGATTACTCGGGGCGATCGGTGATCGTGGTGGGGCCCGAGCTGAAGCTTCACCAGTGCGGCTTGCCGAAGAAGATGGCCCTGGAGCTCTTCAAGCCTTTTATCTTCAAGAAGCTGCTCAAGGACAATGAGCATGTCACTACCATCAAGAGCGCCAAGAAGCTGGTGGAGAAGGGCAAGCCTGAGGTGTGGGACGCGTTGGAGGAGGTGATCCGCGAACACCCGATCCTCCTGAACCGCGCCCCGACCTTGCATCGCCTCGGCGTCCAAGCCTTTGAGCCCGTCCTTGTTGAGGGGGAAGCGATAAAGATCCATCCCCTGGTCTGCGCTGCGTTCAACGCCGACTTCGATGGTGACCAGATGGCGGTACATGTCCCCCTCTCTCCGGAAGCCCAGCTCGAGGCCTCGGTTCTGATGCTGGCTCCCTACAACATCCTCTCCCCGGCCAACGGGGCCCCTATCGCTTCGCCCAGCCAGGACATCGTGCTTGGCTGTTACTACTTGACGCGAGGGAAGATCGGCGAGAAAGGCCAGGGACGGGTGTTCTCCGATCCGGACGAGGTTCGAGCCGCCTACGACGCCGAGGAAGTGAGCCTTCTGGCTTCGATCAAAGTACGGATCCTTGGGGAGATGACTGAAACCACCGTCGGGCGATGTATCTTCAATGAGCACCTCCCCGAGAGTCTCCGCTTCATCAATCAGGAGATGAACCGACGGGAGCTCACTCGTCTTATCGCTCAGTGCCACTATGTCCTCGGGAATGCAGAAACCGTGAAGCTCCTGGACAACCTGAAAGACCTGGGATTCAGGTACGCCACCCTCGCTGGGATATCGATCGGCATCGACGACATGCACATCCCATCCACGAAAGGCAAGCTGATCGATGGGGCCAACAAGGAGATCATCACAATCGAGCAGGAGTATCAGGATGGCCTGATCACCAAAGGCGAGCGCTACAACAAGATCATCGACATCTGGACGCACGTGACCGAGCGAGTCTCGGATGAAATGTTCAGAGAGATCGAGGCAGAGGAGAGGGGAGAATTCAACCCCGTCTTCATGATGGCCGATTCTGGCGCCAGGGGCAGTCGGCAACAGATCAGGCAGTTGGCGGGCATGCGCGGGTTGATGGCCAAGCCCTCGGGAGAGATCATCGAGACGCCCATCACCGCGAACTTTCGCGAGGGTCTCACCGTCCTCCAGTATTTCATCTCAACCCACGGTGCGCGGAAGGGGTTGGCCGACACCGCCTTGAAGACGGCGGACTCCGGCTATCTGACGCGGCGGCTGGTGGACGTGGCGCAGGATGTCATCGTCACTGAGGTCGATTGCGGCACGCCTAATGGGATCTGGGTGACCCCGTTGATCGAGGGGGGCGAGATCATCCAGCCCCTGCGGGACCGAATCCTCGGCCGGGTGGCGCTGGACGATATCCTTGACCCCTTCACGGGAGAGGTATTGGTTCGGGGCAATCAGGAGATCGTGGAGGTGTTGGCCAGCAAGATCGAGAATGCCGGCATCGACCGGATCAAGATCCGCTCTGTTCTGACCTGTGAAGCCCGGCGGGGGATCTGCGTGAAGTGCTACGGCCGCAACCTTGCCACCAGCAGACTGGTGGAACTGGGAGAGGCGTGTGGTGTCCTGGCGGCGCAGTCCATCGGCGAGCCGGGGACGCAGCTCACCATGCGAACGTTTCATATCGGGGGCACCGCGAGCCGTGCCGTCGAGCAGAGCACCCTCGAATGCAAGGGGGCGGGGCTCGTCAGGTTCAATAACCTGCGCACGGTCAAGACCGCTCATGGCGACCAAGTGGTGATGAACCGAAATGGCGCCATCAGCATTATTGACGAGAAGGGCCGCAAGAAGGAGAGTTACCCTGCCGTCTATGGCGCTCGCCTGAAGGTGGAGGATGGCAAGGCGGTGAAGTCCGGACAGGTCCTGATAGAGTGGGATCCCTTTACCACCGCGATCTTGGCAGAGCAAGGGGGCAAGGTACACTTCCGGGATGTGATCGACGGGGTGACCATTCGTGAGGAAGTGGACGAGGTCACCGGCTTGTCGCAGAGGGTTGTCGTGGAGCATGGACGCGAGGACCTGCAGCCTCGGATTTCGATCAAGGACGACCACGGAACCACCGCCTTCCGCTGCCTCCTGCCGGTCAAGGCGCACCTGATGGTGGGTGAGGGCCAGACCGTGTCGGCCGGGGATGTTCTGTCGAAGATCCCGCGGGAGACGATGAAGACCAAGGACATCACCGGTGGGCTCCCAAGGGTGGCTGAGCTGTTCGAGGCGCGTCGACCGAAGGATGCCGCCGTCATCTCAGAGATCGATGGTCGCGTGGAATTCGGCGGGACGGTCAAGGGGATGCGCAAGCTGGTCATCCGCGATGAGAACGATGAGTCCAAAGAATACCTGATATCGCGCAGCAAGCATATCAATGTCCTGGAGGGAGACGAGGTCAAGGCTGGTGAGGCCCTCATGGACGGGCCTATCAATCCCCACGACATCCTGGACGTGTTGGGCGAGCAGGAGTTGCAGCGATACCTGGTGAATGAGATCCAGGAAGTCTACCGTCTTCAGGGCGTGCAGATCAATGACAAACACATCGAGGTCATCGTCAGGCAGATGCTGAAGCGGGTTCGCATCGAGACGGTGGGCGATACGACTTTCTTGGTCGGCGAGCACGTCGACAAGGTCCTCTTCCTCGAAGAGAACCAGCGGGTCATGGCATCGGGGGAGACACCGGCCACCGCCAAGCCTCTCCTGCTGGGAATCACCAAGGCCTCCCTCTCTACCGACAGCTTTATTTCCGCCGCCTCCTTCCAGGAGACCACCAAGGTCTTGACGGAAGCGGCCATTACCGGGGCCAGAGATGAGCTGCGGGGGCTGAAAGAGAACGTCATCATGGGACGGCTGATCCCTGCTGGCACAGGGATGAGATGGTATCGGGAGACAACGATCTCCACGCCCGAGGTGATCCCGTCGAAGGCCGAGCCTCTCGCGCTGAAAGTGGAAGCCGCCGACGACCTGGAGGAGGTGGAGAGTCCGCTCTGATACTCAAAAAACCTTGACAAAACGAAATACTCCACTAAAATGGGAAAGTTTTGGACAGTCGAAGGAGGAGGCGGTGCCCACTATCCATCAATTGGTTCGAAAGGGTCGAGCGGGAGCGGCGAAGAAGGTCAAAACCCCCGCGCTGCAAGGATGCCCGCAACGACGCGGGGTCTGCGTTCGCGTGTATACCACGACGCCGAAGAAGCCGAACTCTGCCCTTCGGAAGGTAGCCAGGGTCCGTCTGACTAACGGGATCGAGGTGACGACGTATATCCCGGGAGTCGGCCACAACCTCCAGGAGCATTCCATCGTCCTGCTTAGGGGGGGCCGCGTCAAAGACCTGCCAGGCGTCCGCTATCACATCATCCGCGGCGCCCTGGACACGGCGGGGGTGCAGGATCGCAAACAAGGACGATCCCTTTACGGCGCGAAGAGACCAAAGAGCGGTTAACGGTTTTCGGCACTTCAAGGGACTGGTTGTTTCAAGACCTGACCTTAAGTGTCGATTTTGATTTTTTTAGAGACATATGAGGCCTGTGCAGGGGGAAAGCTGACGTGCCCAGACGGAAGGTGGCCGAGAAGCGAGAAGCACTGGCCGACCCTGTGTATGGCAACCGTTTGGTCGCCAAGTTTGTCAACACGATGATGAAACAGGGCAAGAAGAGCGTGGCCGAATCGATTGTCTACGGGTCGATGAAAATCATTGAGGATCGCGCCAAGGGCGATCCGCTTCGAATGTTCAAGCAAGCGGTGGATAACGTCAAGCCGGTGCTTGAGGTCAAGTCACGTCGGGTGGGCGGCGCGACCTATCAGGTTCCAGTCGAGGTCCGGGCGGAGCGCCGGACCTCGCTCGCCTTCCGATGGATCATCGCCTTCTCCAGGAAGCGGACCGAGAAATCGATGGCGGAACGTTTGGCTGCAGAACTGATCGAGGCGGCCAATAATCGAGGAAACTCGGTGAAGAAAAAGGAAGACACCCATAAAATGGCCGAGGCGAATAAGGCGTTCGCCCACTATCGCTGGTGAAAAACCGTTCCGAGTTCCGTGTTCCGGGTTCCAAGTTGGCGAGTCACCGTTGGGATCCTGAACCTGGAACATGGGACCTGGAACATGGAACATCGAGATGACTGAACCATTTCCTATGGAGAGGGTCCGGAACATTGGCATCATGGCGCACATCGATGCCGGCAAGACCACCACGACCGAGCGGATCCTTTACTACACTGGCAAGACCTACAAGATCGGCGAGGTGGACGAGGGATCCACAGAGATGGACTGGATGGAGCAGGAGCGCGAGCGGGGGATCACGATCACCTCCGCCACCACCACCTGCTTCTGGCGGGATCATCGGATCAACATCATCGACACACCGGGGCACGTCGATTTCACCGTTGAGGTTGAACGGTCGCTTCGGGTCCTGGACGGGGCCGTCGCCATCTTCGACGCAGTGGCAGGGGTGGAGCCCCAATCCGAAACCGTGTGGCGCCAGGCGGACAAGTACCACGTTCCCCGGATCGCGTTCGTAAATAAGATGGATCGCATGGGAGCCGATTTCGATCGCTGCGTCCAGATGATCGGCGAGCGTTTGGGGGCCAGCCCGATCGTGGTCCAGCTTCCGATCGGGAAGGAAGACCGGTTCGAGGGGGTTGTGGACTTGGTCCGAATGAAGGCGGTGATCTGGGACGACGAGACCCTGGGGGCGAGCTACAAGGAGGAGGAGGTTCCCGAGGCGATGAAGGCACGAGCGCAGAAGGCTCGGGAACGGTTGCTCGAGACCCTGGCCGAAGTGGACGAGCAACTCCTCACGCGGTATGTGGATGGGATCGCCGTTGGCCCAGAAGAGATCAGAGCCGCCATCCGTAGCGCTGCCCTCAAGTTGCTCTTGTTCCCCGTCCTGGCTGGTGCCTCCTTCAAGAACAAGGGAGTCCAACTTTTGCTCGATGCGGTCGTGGACTATCTTCCTTCTCCGACCGACCTGCCGCCGATCGAAGGGATCGACCCACGCACCGGCAAGCCGGCGATACGCATTGCCAAGGCAACCGGACCCTTCGCCGCATTGGCGTTCAAGATCATGACCGATCCCTACGTGGGACAGCTGGCGTTCTTCCGAGTGTATTCCGGAACCCTCACTGCGGGCAGCCACATCTACAACGCTACCCGCGACAATCGGGAGCGTGTCGGGCGGATTCTCCGAATGCATGCCAACAAGCGCGAGGAGATCAAGGAGGTCTCCGCGGGTGATATCGCGGCCGCGGTCGGGCTCCGGGGGACAAGGACAGGCGACACAATCTGCGATGAGGCCCATCCGATCGTGCTTGAGTCGATCGACTTTCCTGAGCCGGTGATAGCGGTCGCTATCGAACCGAGGACGAAAGAGGGTCAGGACCGGCTGTCCGCCGGGCTAGCGGCGTTAGCCAATGAGGATCCGACCTTCCGAGCTCGCACAGACGAAGAGACGGGGCAAACGATCATCTCGGGAATGGGGGAGTTACACCTTGAGATCATTGTGGACCGCCTTCTCCGGGAGTTCAAGGTGGAGGCCAACGTCGGGAAGCCTGAGGTCGCGTATCGGGAGACCTTGACGTCTCCCGCCGAGGCTGAGGGCCGATTCGTCCGGCAGACGGGCGGTCGCGGGCAGTATGGCCATGCATGGGTCAAGGTGGAACCCGTTCCCGCAGGCTCAGGATTCGAGTTCGTGAACAAGATCGTGGGAGGCGCGATCCCCAGGGAGTATATCTCCGCGGTAGAGAAAGGCATCAGGGAAGCGATGCAGGCGGGGATGCTGGCCGGCTACCCCGTCGTCGATGTCAAGGTCACCCTCTTTGACGGATCGTATCACGAAGTGGACTCCTCCGAAATGTCGTTCAAGATCGCTGGTTCAATGGCCTTTAAGGAGGCGGCGAAGCGAGCGAAGCCGGTTCTCCTGGAGCCGGTCATGCAGGTGGACGTCGTGACTCCGGAAGAATTCCTCGGGGAGGTCATCGGTGATCTCAACTCGCGTCGTGGACGGGTGCTGGGCGTCGAGGCCAGGTCAGCCGCCCAGGTGATCCGGGCGGAGGTCCCGCTGTCTGAGATGTTCGGCTACGCCACTGACCTGCGCTCTGCGACGCAGGGTCGGGCCACCCACACGATGCAGTTCTCTCGATACGAAGCTATCCCCTCCACCATCGCGGAAGAGATCGTGACGCGTATGGGAGGGCGGGTCGGTGGACGGTAGACAGGTTCGGCCTCGTAGATAAAGGAGTTGTCCCATGGCCAAGGCCAAGTTCGAGCGGACCAAAGAGCACATGAACATCGGGACCATCGGGCACATCGACCACGGCAAGACCACCCTCACCGCGGCGATCACCAAGGTCCTGCACGCGGCGAACCCGAAGGTCCAGTTCGTCCCCTTCGACCAGATCGACAAGGCGCCGGAGGAGAAGGAGCGGGGCATCACCATCAACATCGCCCACGTCGAGTACGAGACGGCCAAGCGGCACTACGCCCACGTCGACTGCCCCGGCCACGCCGACTACATCAAGAACATGATCACCGGCGCCGCCCAGATGGACGGGGCGATCCTCGTCGTCGCGGGCTCCGAGGGCCCCATGCCCCAGACCCGGGAGCACATCCTCCTCGCCCGCCAGGTCAACGTCCCCCACCTCGTCGTCTTCCTGAACAAGGTCGACCTCGTGGACGACCCCGAGCTGCTCGAGCTCGTCGAGCTCGAGGTCCGCGAACTCCTCACGACCTACAACTTCCCCGGCGACGACGTCCCGATCATCCGCGGGAGCGCCTTGAAGGCCCTGGAGAGCGGCAGCGGCGACCGCAACGACCCCAACGCGCAGCCGATCTTCGCGCTCATGGACGCGGTGGACCGCTACTTCCCCCTCCCCGTCCGGGTCCTCGACAAGCCGTTCCTCATGCCGATCGAGGACGTCTTCTCGATCTCGGGCCGGGGGACCGTCGTGACCGGTCGCGTCGAGCGGGGGATCATCAAGGTCGGCGACGAGGTGGAGCTCGTCGGCATCCGGGACACCCAGCGGACCGTCGTGACCGGGGTCGAGATGTTCCGGAAGCTCCTCGACCAGGGCCAGGCCGGGGACAACGTCGGCCTCCTCCTGCGGGGGACGAAGCGCGAGGAGGTGGAGCGGGGCCAGGTGGTCGCGAAGCCCGGCTCCATCCCCCCCCACACGCGCTTCAAGGCCGAGGCCTACATCCTGACCAAGGAGGAGGGGGGCCGGCACACCCCCTTCTTCAACGGCTACCGGCCCCAGTTCTACTTCCGGACGACCGACGTGACCGGCGTCTGCACGCTCCCCGCAGGGACCGAGATGGTCATGCCCGGGGACAACGTCGCGCTCAGCGTCGAGCTGATCCAACCGATCGCCATGGAGAAGGAGCTCCGCTTCGCCATCCGCGAGGGGGGCCGGACCGTCGGGGCGGGGGTCGTGAGCGAGGTGATGGAGTAGTGCCGGGCCTATTCACTTCGCCTAGCGGCAAGGCTTCCCCCCGGGGCACTCCCTGCGGCGTACCCGGAGACGTCCGCCGGGTACCCGCGAAGTGGGTGCGGCCCCAGGGGCCGCGCCTTGCTATGCTCGTTTCTTGGGCCGGCATGCTGGCCGCTAACATAGGGCGGAATAGTTAGCGAAGCACTGCGGGGCGGCCAGAAGGTGTGAATGGGATTTCGGGTTTCACAGTTCACAGGATGATATGGAAAATCAGCGGATACGGATCAGACTGAAGGCATACGATCACCGAATCCTCGATCAGTCGGCCAAGGAGATCGTCAACACGGCCCAGCGAACGGGCGCCAGGGTCTCCGGACCTATTCCGTTACCGACGAAGATCAGCCGATATACGGTCCTGCGTTCGCCGCATATCGATAAGAAGTCGCGGGAGCAGTTTGAGATCCGGACTCACATCCGGCTCATGGACATATTGGATGCACAACCCCAGACCGTCGATGCCTTGATGCGGCTGGACCTCCCGGCTGGCGTGGACGTTGAGATCAAACTCTAGTCTCCTGAGGGGTGACAGGTCCCCCTCGGCCGCGCTGTCGGCAAGGTCGAGCACCCACCTCTCGTGAGTTGGGCACCATAGCAGCGCCTGCTCCGTCCAGGGGAAATCGAGTATTCTCGAGGACATTACTGTGAGCATTGGATTGATCGGCAAGAAGGTCGGGATGACGCAACTGTTCGACGAGAATGGCAAGGTCGTCCCTGTGACCGTCATAGAGGCTGGCCCATGTCCGGTGGTGCAGCGGAAGACCGCCGCCAATGACGGATATGAGGCGATCCAAATCGGCTTTTGGCCACAACTCAAGGCGAAGAGGGTCACCAGGCCGATGAGGGGCCACTTTGAGAAAGTCAAGGTGGCTCCGCAGAAACGCCTTCGAGAGTTCCGGCTCGAGTCGGCGGCGCCCCCCTCGTACACTGTCGGCCAGGTGTTGACCGTTGCGCTCTTCGAGGTGGGAGAGAAGGTCCGGGTGACCGGGACCTCGAAGGGGAAGGGGTTTCAGGGCGGCGTCAAGCGGTGGGGCTATCTTGGCGGTCCGGAAACGCACGGCTCCATGTTCCACCGGGCCCCCGGCTCCATCGGTGCGTCGTCCTTTCCCTCCCGAGTCTTCAAAGGGCATCATATGCCGGGGCGAATGGGTGGGGCGCTGACGACCGTCAAGGCCCTTAAGGTGGTGAAGGTTATCCCCGAGCAGAACCTCCTGCTGGTGAGAGGTGCGGTTCCGGGACCTGCGGGTGGCCTGCTCACCATCCTGAAGCGAAGATAATCCTATGGCGCAGAAGATCGCCCAGATTGTGGATATGAACAACGCAATGGCAGGGGAGGTCGCCCTTGACGAGGGGGTATTCGGTGCCGTCGTAAGACCGCACCTGGTTCACGATGTGGTCAGGATGCAGCTTGCCAAGCGCCGACAGGGGACCGCCTCGACCCGCACGCGATCGGACGTCCGCGGGGGCGGGAAAAAACCCTGGAAGCAGAAGGGAACCGGCCGGGCTCGGGCCGGGACGAGGAGCTCGCCGTTGTGGCGAGGCGGGGGCACCGTTTTCGGGCCGACGCCCAGGAGCTACGCCTATCTCGTCCCGAGGCGGGTCAGGGCTGCTGCGCTTTGCGCCGCGCTCTCCTCGAAGGCTCAGGCGGGTCGCCTCATCATTCTGGAGAACCTCTCCCAGGAGCGCCCGAGCACCAAAGGATTCAAGGCGTTGCTCCAAAGGTTGGGGGTCAAGGGGCGGGTCTTGATCGTGATGGATCGAGTGCAGGGAGACGATGTGGCCACCAAGTCCTGCAGCAATCTTCGGGATGTCCTGCTGCTCCCCGTGCAAGGGCTCAATGTCTATGATCTCCTCAAGCACGAGACCCTGATCATCACCCGGGCAGCGCTCAGCATGGTGGAGGAGGCGTGGAAGCCGTGAGGGAGCCTCATCAGATCATCCACCGCCCTATCATCACGGAGAAGGGGACCGAGTTGAAGGATCAGGTCAACCAGTACCTCTTCGAGGTGGCTCGTGATGCAAACAAGATCGAGATCAAGCGTGCCGTTGAATCGCTCTTTCGCGTGAAAGTTCTCCAGGTCCGCACCCTCTCGATGAAGGGCAAGAAAAAGCGGGTCGGCCGCTCTGTCGGTCGGACCCCTGATTGGAAGAAAGCGGTCGCGACCCTGAAAGAGGGGGACAGCATCGAGTTTTTCGAGGGAGTCTAGTGCCGAGCCAATTGATGTCGCCTGGCGGCGTTGCGGCCTTCCGGGGCACTCCCTGCGACGTACCTAATTCGTACGTCGGGTACCCGCGCAGAGGGTGCGACCCCGGACGCCGCGCCTTGCCATGCTCGCCACTTGTCTCGGCATGGTTGTGGCGAACAACTAGAGTAACAAATTTGTTGGAGGTCCACTAGAGTGCCGATCCGAACCTACAAGCCGACATCGCCGGGCCGTCGCTTCCAGAGCGTTCTGGACTCTTCCGATCTGACCAGGACGAGACCGGAAAAGGGGTTGCTGCGTCCTCTCAGGAAGACCGGTGGGCGGAACGCGGCGGGGCGGCTGACGAGCCGTCATCGTGGCGGCGGACACAAACAAATGTATCGCCTCGTCGATTTCAGCCGGAACAAGACAGGGGTGCCGGCCAAGGTTGCGTCGATCGAGTACGATCCGAATCGTTCCGCAAGGATCGCTCTCCTTCATTATGCAGACGGCGAGAAGCGGTACATTATTGCCCCTGCCGGCCTTCAGGTCGGGGAGC
>Ga0302046_10002411_pt1 | contig 17375 bp, 10 predicted proteins | sample RVTome_11_FD_200261 | JGI IMG/M metagenome (GOLD analysis project Ga0302046, IMG submission 200261) | Soil microbial communities from uranium-contaminated site in the Upper Colorado River Basin, Wyoming, United States - RVT147D111 (version 2) ...
CATCCCGGCTCGCTGTTCCCTCTCCCGCCGGGAGAGGGTCAGGGTGAGGGGCCCGGTAAAAACAACAACATGTTGGTCGTTCTTTTCGGGTAAAGGGTAGGATCAAGAGCAAGACACGTGATTGAGTGGCTGAATCGTTCCGGTTTACCGCTCCACCGAGCTGGACTGCGACTTGGACCAGAGTCCCACCACGATGCAGAGCACCGCGAGGAAGACCCCTTTCAAGGCGCGGATGTTTTGCGTGTCCCAGGCCTGCCAGATGCTGAAGGCCCCGATGAGCAGGCCCACCAGAATGAAGACCCACCATTTCCAGATTTTTTCGTTGAAGTTGTCACTCATAGCGCCCGCCTGCACAGCGCCTTCACGGCCAAGCGGGATAGGACGAACGACCTACACGGCCTCGGCCAGCGCGGCGTCGGGGAAGGCGACCTCGCCGAAGGTCTCGAAGTAATAGGCGAACACGCAGCGCGACACCGGCCGGCTCAGGCCCACCTGGAACCGCACGCGCTTTTCCCCGCCAAACTTCATCCCTTCATTCGGGACAAACTGCGAGCCGTCGTGCACCAGCGTGTGGCGCACCTCGACGGTGTCATCGCTGGCCACATCGGGGTTGGCGAGGTTCGCCACCGCCTCGGGAGGCAGCAGGGTGAGGTCGCCCGGTTCCCAAAGCTGGAACGGACCTTCCGACGCCTCCGGGGTGATGGTCGCGTCCACCTCGTACCAGGTGCGCTGGACGGATTCGGCGGAGGGCTCCTCAGCCTCGTCCCCGGTCGGGTCCGGAGCGGCGATGGCCCGGACGGAATGCACGACGGCCCGGGCGTTGCGCAGGACCTTGCCCTTCGCCTTGAAGGGGAGCATGAGCAGGCGCTTGAAAAGCCAGGGCACGGAATAGCGGGCACCGACGGCGGCCGCCACGAACAGGCCGACCAGCGCCCACCAGGGCAGGAGTTTGAAGGCCATGACGGCACCCGCGGCGAACGCGGCCAGGACCAGGAGGACAATGATCTTTTTCATGTTGGTTCAGTCGGGTTGCAAGACTTGTTCCAAAGCCTTCCTTCGGCATAAGACCGACAGGGGGACATAGGCCAAAAGTCCTATACCGCCGGTCCCAGTGGGAGGTTTTGAATGGTCCTGCTATGCTCGGCTCCGGCATGAATGTCCCTCCCCGGCCAGCCGCTTTGCGCCTTCGAGCGCCATGGACACGACCTGCTCCTTGGCCTGCAGGGGCAGGCAACGGCGCGCGGCTCTCTGAGCCGCAGCGGGCCGACCAAACCGCTGCGGCTCAGAGAGCCGCGCGCCGTACGCCAGCCTTCCTCAGCGTCTCCAGGCAATGGATCGGAATCGGACTTTGTCTGGGAGCGATGCTCCATCTCCCTGCCTACTCCCAGCAATCCACCGAGGCTTCCTCACCTTCCCCAATCCCGCCACCCTCCCGGGTCCTCACCCGCATAGGAGCCATCACTTCCCTGGACGCCGATGAGGCAAGACATGCCGATCACCCGGCACGCATCCGCGCCGTGGTCACCTATCAACCGCGAGACCTGCCCTGGGTCTATGTGCATGACGGCGATCACGGCGTGCTGGCCTCCTTGAAGGACCGGACCCGGCGTTACCAGGCCGGTCAGCAACTTGAGCTCGAGGGCATCGTCCGCATGGGCATGTGGGCGCCCTACATCGAGTTTGCCAGGATCACCGTCACGGGCCAGGCGCCCCTGCCCGTCCCCAAGCGCGCCGAACCCGCGCGCGGGGATGAACCTGGGCGCGGACGATTACCTGTGCAAGCCGCTCGATTCCGACGATCTGCTGGCCGCCATCCGGGCCCGGCTTCGGCGTCGGCGCGAAAACACTGAGGCCACCCTGCGCGACGCGCCCGGCGGGCCGGACTTCAGCTCGGCCCGCCCCCTGGAATCGCTGGGCCTGACGCCGCGCGAGGCGGAGGTGCTGCTGTGGGTGGCGCAGGGCAAGACCAACGCCGACGTGGCCACGATTCTTGGGTTGAGGGAGAAGACCGTGAAGATCCACCTGGGGCACATCTTCGAGAAGCTCCACGTCGAAACCCGCACCGCAGCCGCCCTCCAGGCCACCGAAGCGCTCGGCGCTCGGCGCGTGAGCCGGTGAAGGGCGACCAGAGTCGGACCACCAAGCCGACTGCATCTCACCCGAACTGCCTGAAGGCAGGACTACCAACACAGCCCGCCACGTTCGTAGTTCTGGCTTTAGCCAGTTACGGCCAGGTGACGTGGATCGGTGATCATGGAGTGCGACACCATGACCATCGGGGATGATTCAGTGATGCATTGCCTTTTCATTCCGAATACTTGACCGATCACGATCGGGGCCCAATGCTGCGTGTCATCATGTTCCCCGCCCCGATGCTCCGTGTTCGCCTGTCTCATGCCCTGTGTGCCCTGGTGGCCTTCGCAACCATGTCGGCCGGGGCCGCGCCCGCTGCCACCCGCCCCAACATTGTCCTCATCATGACCGACGACCAGGGCTACGGCGACCTCGGCGCCACCGGCAACCCGATCCTGGACACGCCCCACATCGACGCGCTCGCCAGCCGCAGCGCCACCATGTCGAGCTTCTACGTCAGCCCAGTCTGCGCCCCCACCCGCGCCAGCCTCATGACCGGACGCTACAACTACCGCACCCGCGTGGTGGACACCTTCAAGGGCCGCGCCATGATGGATCCGGAGGAGGTGACCGTGGCGGAACTCCTGCGCTCGGCCGGCTATCGGACCGGCATCTTCGGCAAGTGGCATCTCGGTGACTGCTATCCCATGCGGCCAATGGACCAGGGATTTGAGGAAAGCCTCGTGCACCGCGGAGGCGGCCTGGCCCAGCCTTCCGAGCCCATCGCCAGCGCCCGGCGCTACACCGACCCCATCCTGATCCACAACGGTGAGGAGGTGGAAACCAAGGGCTACTGCACCGACCTCTACTTCGACGCCGCCCTCGACTTCATCGAAAAATCCCACAACGCCGGCCAGCCGTTCTTTGTCTATCTCCCACCCAACTCCCCGCACGGCCCCTTTCACGACGTGCCCAGGGAGCTGTATGAGAAATACCGGAAGCAAGACCTCGCCCCCGTCCTCTTGGGCAACGCGCAGAGTGCGGACACGGTGGCGCGGGTGTATGCCATGGTCGAAAACATCGACCAGAATGTCGGCCGCCTCACCCGCAAGCTGGAAGACCTCGGCCTCACGCAAAACACCCTCATTATCTTCATGGTGGACAACGGCCCCAACACGCGGCGCTACGTCGGACCGTTTCGAGGCATGAAGTCCGAGGTGCATCAGGGCGGGATCCGTTCCCCGTTCTTCATCCAATGGCCGGACCGCTTTAAACCTGGCGCCTCAAGCGATCACCCGGTGGCCCACATCGATGTGATGCCCACGCTGCTGGAAGCCGCCGGCGTCACGCCTCCCCGGGACCTGCGCCTGGACGGACGCAGCTTCCTCCCACTTCTGAAGGACCCCGACGCCGCCTGGCCGGACCGGATCCTCGTTTGGCAAACTCACCGCGGCAATGTCCCGGAGCGGTTTCATCACATGGCCATTCGCGACGCTCGCTGGATGCTCGTTCATCCCACCGGGTTCGGCCGGGAGACGATGCCGCCGGAGCGGCCGTTCGAACTCTATGACCTGATCGCCGATCCCGGTCAGACCAACAATCTGGCCGCGCGTCACCCGGAACAGGTCGTCCGGCTCAAGCAAGCCTATGAAGCGTGGTTTGAGGAAGTCTCGCACACGCGCCCGGACAACTTTGCCCCTCCCCGCATCGTGGCCGGCACCGATCATGAGACCCGCACCGTCCTGACGTGGGAAGACTGGCGCGTGGAGCAACCGGAGGGCTGGGGACGGAACGGCCGTTGGCTGATGACCTTCGCCTCGGACCAGACCTATGATGTCGAGTTCCTCTGGCCGGAAGTTCAGGGACCGGGAATGCTGGAATTCCGCGTGGGTGCCGTGCGGCGCTCCGTTGAGGTGCCCTCCGCCACCGCACGGGTGGTGCTGAAGAACGTCCGCATCCCGACAGGCGACGCCGCCCTGTCAGGCGCGCTCCAGGCCGGGGACAAGGAGGTGGACCTTTACCATGTGGTGCTGAATCGGAGGGCTCAGAAGTAGCCGCCGAGGGAACGAGGCGGTTTCAGGCGGCCATCAAACCTCCAATTCCGCCTCGTTCCCTCGGCGGCGACTTCTCTTCCGGTTGAACGTTGAGCGTTGAGCGTTGACCACCACTGCGGATACCACCTCCTCACGTCGGCGGCGACTTCCACCACGGCTCTACTCCGTCTTGAGGTATTCCTCCACCCAACCGCGCGAGCCCTGGGGCGGGATGCCGTCGGCGATGTCGGTTCCGTCCGCGAGCGAGAAGGAGACGGCCAATGGGAACTCGCCCTCGGGCGCGCCCCGGGTGAAGCGTCCCTCCCCGCGGAACGCCCCCTGCGCCACCACCTCGAAACGCGTCACCTTCCCTTCCCGGACCTCCAAGTTTCCTTGCAGCCGGGCCTGGTATGCGCGATCCCCGGAATCGGTCCGCAGTTCCGCCTCCCCACTCAGGACACCATCCTGCAGATGCATCTCGAGCTCGCGGATCTCCGCCTTCCGCCACATGGGCGGTTCGCCGCGGGTGTTGTCCACCAGGTGAAACCGGGCGATGCGCTGCTGCAGGGTGGGCAGGATCTCGCCCCGGACCAGCGCTGCCTGTTCCTCCCGGGTGATCCAGAGGTTGTCGCGCGACACGGCGGACTGGAAGATCTGTCTCCAGCGATCGTCCGTCTCCTCGTATCCGTCCAGCACCTTGGCCTGCACGCGCACGACCAGGCCGCCTTCGGGCGGATGGGGATTGAAACGGGGATCCGGCCGGCCGGCTTCGAGGAGCGCCACGTCGCCGGGCTGGTACTTCTCGATGGCGCGCCGCATCATCTCCCTCACGCGTCCTGATCCGCGATTGTTGGTGAAGCCGAGGAGCGCGCCGTCCGGCCCGGCCACATACAGGCCCTGCGTGGTGTTGTTGAAATCGTGGCGCGGACCTTGCCCTGCGATCTGGCGGTAGAAGTCGCCCTCCGCATCCTGTTGCCGGCGTTGGTAGGCCTGGTCAATGGCCACGGGAATGAAGCGGGTCTTCAGTTCGGCGAGAAGATCGGGGTCTGAGAAGGTCGACGCACGGTCGAGCACGCCGTTGTTTCACGTGCACCCCAGCGGGTGCCCGTCCATGGCCCAGATGAAGATCGGCTTGCGCTCCCGCGCCGCCAGGTTTTGCGCCTCGATCAGGGACACCTTCCACGGCACGGAGCGCCAGGGCTCGTTCATGGAAGTGCGGCACGCCTGCTCAAAGGCCTGGAGTGCTCCCTCCTTGACCTCCGCCGGGAGCGGCCGTGCCATCAGGCACAGACCAGCGGCGAGCAAGCAGGGGAACAAACGCGGCAAGATCCAAGGAGTGATTGGAGGGATCAAAGAAGTCGTCATGTTCTCGACAGGTATCACTTGCATACACGCCCTTCTCCGTAGCCGCGAACTTTAGTTCGCGTACGCCACACACATCTCCGTGCATGCGCGATCCTGCGACGGCGGGATCGCGGCTACATGGAAGGGGACTTCCCCCGGTTCATGGAGAGGAGGGATGCGCCCAAGACAGGCGCACGCCATGAGCCCAGGAACCCACCCTGCGCCACCCTGCCTTCCCGCCCCTTCTTCCTCAGAGCTGTTGACAAAGTCGGCACGGGCTCCTGTAGCACAGGTTCTTGCTCCTACTCTTACGCTTACTCTTACTCGCCTCCGCAGAGTAGGAGTAAGAGTAAGCATAAGAGCAAGATGAAGCCGGCCTGTCGAGGGGCGACAACGCTTCGACCCGTGGACTTTGTCAACGGCCCCCCTTCTTCCTACCGCCCACCGCCTACCGTCTGGACGAACCATGGCAATTGCGTTACGATGATCGCAATCCCTCGGCCAAGTGGTTGACCTGCAACGGACTGGCATCCCCAGGTTCCGGGGTGACGTGACGCGTATTATGAAACTTGTCCCATCCACCTTCATGGCGGCCTTCGTGTTGATGGTCTGCTCTCAATCTCACCTCCTCGCCGGCGCCCTGCAGCTCGATGGCGTCGGGGACATCGTCACGTTTCCGGCCACCGGCATCCCGAGCGGGTCGAGTCCCTTCACCATCGAGGTTTGGATCAATCCCGCCTCCATCCCCACGGGTGGCGCCGATGGCGGGCAGATCACCTTCTGGGGCAATCAATCGGCCAACCAGGCCAACGGCTTCCGGCTCCGCGGCGCAACCGGCGTCCGCCATTACTTCTGGAGCAACGATCACGACGAGAACTTTCCGATCGACATCCTGCCCGACAACACAGGTCCCAGCGCCGACGGCTGGCATCATCTGGCCATCACCTTCGATGGAACCCAGACCCGGTGGTATTGGAATGGAGCCCAGCTCGGCAATCCCCGCACCGCAGCCGGCGTCAATGTCGCGGCCGTGAACCACCGCATCGGATCCCGCCTGGGCGCGGAATACTTCGACGGTTACATCGACGAATTGCGCATCTGGAACACCGCCCGCTCCGCCACCGAAATCAGTGACAACATGGGACTGCCAATGACCGGCACCGAGCCGGGGCTGGTGGCCTACTGGGATTTCGAGGGGGACTTCGACGATCGCGCCGGCGGCAACAACAACGGCACCCCGCAGGACAACGCCTCCATCGAGGTCAGCATCAACGCCCCCATCCAGGCGGCCGGTCCGCGCATCCTCTCCTTCAGCGCCTCTCCCGGCCCGGTCATCGAGACGGGCACCCTGACTTTCAACTGGGACATCGACACCTCCAACCTGGAAGGCACGATGACGGTGCAGATCCTCGACGGGAGCGGGGGGGTGCTGCACACCACCGGCACGGCCACCGGTTCGCATGGCATCGTGATTCCCGAAACCAGCGGCGCCGCCCGGACGCTCACCTACACGCTGCGCGCCAGCGACAGCGGAGGGGCCATGACGGTGGTGGAGGAGTCGGTCGAGGTGACGGTCTGGCCGCTGCCCCTTCCACCCTCCGACATCCTCCTCAGTTCGACCTCCCTGGGGGAGAACCTCACCCTCGGCAGCACGGCCGCCTTGTTCTCCTCCCTGGACCTCAATCCCGGTGACACCCACAGCTACACCCTGGTCCCCGGCGTCGGCGACACTCACAACAACCTGTTCGGGATCGACGGCAACGAGCTGATTGTGGGCCTCGACCTTGCCGGCCTGGTCGGCAACGTCTATTCCATCCGCGTCCGTTCCACCGACGGGGACGATCTCTTTCTCGAGAGGATTTTCACCCTCACCGTCACGGAGGTCTCCAACGACGCGGTCATCAATGAGATCCATTACAACCCGCCCGACAACACGGTTCGCCAGGAGTTCATCGAGATTCACAACCCAGGATTGCAGGTGGTGGACCTCACCGGGTGGCGGCTCTCGGCGGCGGTGGACTACCTCTTCCCGGCCGGCACCACCATCCCGCCGGGCGGCTACCTGGTCGTGGCGGAAGATCCGCCCACCATGCTGGCCACCTTCGGCGTCGTCGCCCTCGGCCCCTACACGGGCAACCTCGATTCGGAAGGGGAAACCCTCCGGCTCCGCGACACGCTGGACGACGTGATTGACGAGGTCGATTACAACGTGGGCTTCCCCTGGCCCGTGGCGGCCGATGGCAACGGCCCTTCCATCGAGCTGATTCATCCTTTGCTCAACAACGCGCATGGCAGCTCATGGCGCGCCTCCCTTCCCAACGGCGGCCCCGTGGGCGTCCCGACGCCCGGGGCACAAAACAGCGTCCTTGCCGACAACGCCCCGCCCAGCATCCGGCAAGTGGACCACAGCCCGGGCCAGCCCGCCTCCACCAACCAGACCGTGATCACCGCCCTCGTCACCGACCCGGACCTGGTCGCCTCCGTGACGCTCGAATACCAGGTCGTGGCCCCGGGCGCCTACATCCCCTCGCACCTGCCCCATACCGTTTCCAGCGGACGCATCCTCAACTTCGACCAGCCCCTGCCGGAAAACCCGGCTTACAACAATCCCGCCAACTGGACCACGGTCGCCATGCGTGACGACGGCGCCGGCGGAGACGCGATCGCGGGGGACAACGTCTTCACCGTCGTGCTGCCCGCCCAACCCCACCGCACCCTGGTCCGCTATCGCATCTCGGTGGAGGACGGCCTCGGTCATGCAGCCCGCGTTCCCTACCCTGATGATGAGGCGCTCAACTTCGCCTACTTCGTCTATGACGGCGTGCCGGATTACAACGGCCACGCCGCCGGGACGCTGACCGCGCTGCCGGTCTATCACGTCATCACACGCAGCCAGGACTGGTCCGAATGCATGGCCTGGAACAACTCCTCCCTTCAGATCATCCAGGGCGGGCTCGACCGCTTCACCTACAATTGGAAAGGCACGATGGTCTATGACGGGGTGGTCCATGACAACATCCGCTACCGCCTGCGCGGGGCCAATGGCCGCTACCACCAGAACGGCAAGCGGTCGATGCGCTTCCGTTTCAACGACGGCGATTTCCTCCAGGCGCGCGACCAGGAGGGGAAGCCGTTCGGGCACAAGTGGCGCACCCTCACCACCACCAAGGGATTCGAGAACCGCCAGACCCTCACCTACGCCTTGAACGAGGCGATCAACATGTACCTCTGGGACGAGCTGGGGTTGCCGGCGCAGAAGACGCTCTGGGTCCATTGGCGCGTCATTGACGGCGCCCAGGAGGCGCCCGACCCGTGGCGCGGTGATTTCTGGGGCCTGAACTTCGTGGTCGAAACCTACGACATCCAGTTCATGCAGGAACACGGCCTGGCCAAGGGCAGCCTCTACAAGCTCATCAACCAGACCCGGGACGCGGCCCAGCAGATCCGTTACCAGGGCCCCTTCGCCCCCGCCAACGGCGAGGACCACAACAACATCGAGAACAACCTGGTCGGGAGCAGCAGCGCCAGCTTCATCCGCGCCCACGTCAATCTGGAGAAGTACTACCTCTACCACAGCTTCTCCGAGGCGATCCGCAACTACGACTTCTGGCCCGACGCCAACAAGAACATGGTCTATTACTTCTACCCGGAATACACCGCCGCCAACGGGTTCCGCGGCCAGCTCTGGATCCTGCCCTGGGACTCGGATGCCAGCTGGGGCCCCACCTGGAACGAGGGTCATGACGTGGTTTACAACTCGATCTTTCCCGCCAACGGCGGCGGTTCCGACGGCAACTCCACGCCCGAACTCTGGCCCGAGTATTACAACGCCGTGCGCCAGCTTCGCGACCTGCTCTGGCAGGAGGACCAGATCCTCCCCATCATCGACAGCTTTGCCGCCACCATCGCGGACTTTATCCCGGCCGACTCGGACCGCTGGAAGGGCGCCCCGGGCGATGCGGGCAATTACGGCTCGCTCGGCGGGGCGGGCATCATCTCCCTGGATGCGCTGGTGCAGGACCTGAAGAATTTCGCCTTCGTCGGCGGGAGCTGGCCGGGCGGCGGCGTGGGCCCCGGCGGCCGGGCCGCCCACCTCGACAATCTCGATGCGGTGCGCGGGGAAAGCAGCCAAATTCCCGGTACGCCGACGATCACCTACGTCGGCTCCCCGGGCTTTCCGGTGGACAGCCTCTTCTTCCAGTCCACACCCTTCTCGGATCCGCAAGGCAACACCACCTTCGGGGCGATTGAATGGCGCGTCGCCGAGATCGAGAACACCAGCGCGCCCGGCTACGTCGCCACAGGCCGGCCCAAGCTGGAGTGGAACGCCACCTGGACCTCCGGTGAACTCACCGCGTTCAACAACACCATCAGCGTGCCCGCCACCGCGCTGGTGCCCGGCGCCACGTACCGGGCCCGCGTGCGGCACCGCGACAATTCCGGACGTTGGAGCCACTGGTCCGCCCCCATCCGCTTCAATCCGCTCGCGGCCGACATCCTGGGCGACCTGCAAACCTCCCTCGTGATCTCCGAGATCATGTACAACCCGCCCCCCGCCGGCGGCTTCCTCGGGGACGACCTGGAATGGCTGGAGCTGAGCAACGCGGGGAACACCCCGCTTGACCTGGGCGGCCTCTCCTTCAGCGAGGGCATCGACTTCACCTTCCCCTTCGGCACATCGCTCGCCCCGGGCGCCACGGTCGTCCTGGTCCGCACAGCCTCTGCGTTCAGTGCCATGAATCCGGGCGTTCTCATCGGGGGCGAATACGACGGCAAACTCGACAATGGCGGCGAGACGCTCACCCTCATTCACCCTCATGGTGTCACCATCCTCTCCCTCACCTACGAGGATCGCGCCCCCTGGCCGGTCACGCCGGACGGATTCGGTTTCTCGCTTGTGCGCGACGGCACCACCGGCACCTACCGCGCCAGCACCCAGCCGGGCGGTTCGCCCGGCCAGGAGGATCCCGCCTCCGCCATCCCGCCCGTGCGCATCACCGAAATCAACCCGGCCTCCACGCCGCCCACCCTCGACGCCATCGAGCTCCACAACCCGGGCCCGGACGAAGCGGACATCGGCGGCTGGTTCCTGACGGACGATCCCGACATCCCGCAGAAATTCCGCATCCCGGACAGCACCCTCCTGGCCGACGGCGATTACATCGTCTTCGATGAGAGCGATTTCAATCCCACTCCCGGGGTCGGCAGCAGCTTCAGCCTCAGCGCCTCCGGCGAACAGATTTACCTCTTCTCCGGCAATGGCGCCCTGCAACTCACCGGCTACAGCCATGGGTTCGACTTCGGCGGCGCGCCCCGGGACGTGACGCTCGGGCGCCACGTCAACAGCATCGGCGAGGAACAGTTGCCCGCCCAGGCCGCCCCCACGCTCGGCGCCCCCAACGCCGGCCCCGCCATCAGTCCCGTGGTCCTCAGCGAAATCCACTACAACCCGGAACCGGGCGGCCTGGCCTACGTGGAGTTGCACAACCACTCCAACGACGCCGTCCCGCTCTTTGACCCTGGCGCACCCGGCAACACCTGGCGGATCAACGGACTGGGATTCGTCTTCCCCGCCGGCATCACGCTCGACCCCGGCGCCTTCCTCCTCGTCGTTGAAAATGATCCCGCCGTGTTCCGCGCCGTTCATGGCGTGCCCGCCCCGGTCCAGATCCTGGGCCCCTATCCGGGCGGACTGCAGAACGACGGGGAACGCCTCGAACTCCAGGCCACCTCGCCGCCGGACACGAACGGGTTCTATTACTACGCCGTGGACACGGTGCGCTACGACGATGCGCCGCCCTGGCCACAAGCCGCGGATGGCAGCGGGGCGTCGCTGCATCGCATCGACCCGGCCCAGTATGCCGATGACCCCATCAACTGGACGGCCGCCATCGCCACGCCGGGCTCGGCGCTCCCCGCCGGGACGCCGCCCTCCATCTCCGCCGCGCCGGGCAGCCGCGCCGCCGTCGCCCTCACGGACGTCACGTTCTCCGTCACCGCGTCCGGGCCCGGCCCGCTTCGGTATCAGTGGCGCTTCAACAACGACAACATCGCCTCGGGCACCAACGCCATGCTGCTCCTGACCGGCGTGCTGCCCTCGGACGCCGGGAGCTACACCGTCACGATCTACAATCCCTACGGCTCGATCACCAGTCCGGAAGCCCAGTTGAGCATCCAGATCCCGGCCGACATCATCGAGCAACCCCAGGGCGTGAAGGTGTGGCCCGGCACGAATGTGACCTTCAGCGTGACGGCCTTCAGCTCCAGCCCCATCACCTACCAGTGGTACCGCAACGGCATGACGCTGGCCGGAAAGACGGGCAACTCCCTGAACCTGGCCAATGTCCAGCTCGAGGACGAGGGCGACTACACGGTCGTGCTCACCGACGCGGTCGGGTCCATCGAAAGCCAGCCCGCCCGGCTGACGGTGCTGGCGCCGCCGGTCTTTGTAAAAAGCCCCCTCTCCATGCCGGTGCCGATCGGCGGCACGCTCGCCCTGGGCGTGGAAACCACCGGCACCCTCCCCATGACCTATCGCTGGCGGTTCGGCTTCGCCACCTTGCGCCATGATTTCGACATCTTCAGCCACATCTCGACCCTGGTCATCCCCAACTTCCAGATCACCAACCAGGGCAACTACACGGTCGTCGCCACCAACGAGGCCAACTTCGCCCCGGGCGTCCTCAGCGACCGCGGCACCATCACCGTCGCCGTCGATGCGGACATGGACCTCATCCCCGACGACTACGAAGCCCTCCACGGCCTCGACGCCACCGACGACGCCGACGCGGAGGAGGATGATGACGGGGACGGCGTGAACAATCGCGACGAATACCGTTCCGGGACCGATCCGCAGGACGAGAACAGCTACCTGCGCATCGACGAGGTGGCGCACAGCGGTGCGGTGTCGATCCGGTTCCGCGCCCGGGCGGGCATCAGCTACACCATTCTCAAGGGGGAAGATCCCCAGGGGCTCTGGATCAAGCTGGCGGACGTGGTGCCGGCCTCCGCGGACGCCGACGTGACCGTCATCGATGCCGACCCGTCACCCCTCCGGCGCTTCTATCACCTGGTCACACCCGTGCAGTAGCCCCGCGCCCTTCCCAGCCCCCCGCCCTCGCGGCAGGATCCTTTCCCTTTGCACAGGACGGCTAGCTTGTGGCCTCGAAGCATCCACACAAGAGACTTGTCCCCACGAGCCGCGTCCGTATCGTCGGCGCCATGAACGAGCCTGGCGCCGGCGACCACAAGCCTTCGCACCCGCTCCTCCGCCGCATGCGGTCGCGCGACCCGCGGCAGGCGCATCGCGCCGCCACTCCGCTGGAGCTGCTCTATGATCTCTGCTTTGTGGTGGCCATTGCCCAGGCGGCGGCGCGGCTGCATCATGGCATCGCCGAAAACCATACGCCGGCCAGCCTGCTGGGGTTCGGACTGGTCTTCTTCGCCATCTGGTGGGCCTGGATGGGATTCACGTGGTTTGCCTCCGCCTTCGATGCCGACGACGTGATTTATCGCATCAAGGTCCTCGTGCAGATGGCGGGGGTGCTGGTGCTGGCGGCGGGTGTGCCGAGGGCATTTGACCAGCAGGACTTCGGGCTAATCACCCTCGGCTATGTCATCATGCGCGTGGGGCTGGTGGCCCAATGGCTTCGGGCCGCCCGGGCGGATGCTCTCTACCGAAAGACGGCCCTGCGCTACGCCGTGGGCATCACCCTGGTGCAGGCGTGCTGGATCGCGCTGCTGGCGCTGCCGGCCGACCGTTGGGTGTATGGCTGGCTGGTTTTCGCCCCCCTGGAATTGCTCGTTCCGGCCTGGGCCGAATCCGCGCGGGCCACCCCCTGGCACCCGCACCACATTGCGGAACGCTACGGTCTCTTCACCATCATTGTCCTGGGCGAGTCGGTGCTGGCGGCCACCCTGGCGATCCAGGCCGCGGTGGATGCCGGTTCCTGGACGCGCGACCTGGCCTGCATCACGGTGGCGGCGCCCGTGATTCTTTTTGGCATGTGGTGGATCTATTTCCTCGAACCGGCGCAACGCCTGATCGACAGCTCCCGCAAGGCGTTTGTCTGGGGCTACAGCCATTTCTTCGTCTTCGCGTCGGCCGCCGCGGTGGGGGCCGGCATCGCCGTCTGCGTGGACCAGGCCACCCACCATGCGCACGTGCCAGAGGTCGGCGCGCGGGCCGCGCTGGCCATCCCCGTGGCGATCTACCTGTTGAGCGTCTGGTTCACCCAATACCGCACCCGCGCAGGCTGCGGCGGCTGGTCGTTCGTGGCCGTTTCCATCCTGATCCTCGCCACGCCCCTGGCGCCGTTCACTCCCGTGGCGGTGGCCGTCCTGATCATCGCGCTCACCGCTTACGTGATCCATGCCAGCCGGTGAGGCAAAGCACGAAACGCGAAACCCGAAATCCGAAACAAATCCGAATTCCGAATGCGGGCAAACCAATTGCTCGGCGCGCGGCTCTCCAGAGCCGCAGCAGGAGGAATACCCCGCCTTGCCAAGCACGCCATCAAGAAACCGGAGCCATTCCTCCAGCCGCACACCCTTCAATCCTAAAGGCCAGATGTGGTGGCCCGTTTCCAGGGACGGTCAGCGGCGGACTCCCGGGGGCTCCCCTTTCGCTCATTGAACCTTCGGATTTGTTTCGGATTGCGAACTTCGGATTTCCAATTTTAAGCACCGCGTCTTCAGGCGCGCGCCTGCATCCATCCTTTACTCCCAGCCACGCTTTCCTCATGATCCCCGGAGACGTGACGCAAGGAGAGGACATCGCACCAACCATGGAAGGGACTTCGGTGGACGCCCTGCTCAAGCAGTACTTCGGTTTCGACACCTTCCGCCCCCTGCAACGCAAAATCATCGAGGAAACCCTGGCCAGCCATGACGTGTTCGCCATCCTCCCCACTGGGGGCGGCAAGTCGCTCTGTTACCAGCTCCCCGCCATGGCCCGATCCGGTCTCACCGTTGTCGCCTCCCCCCTGATCGCCCTCATGAAGGACCAGGTGGACGCCCTCACGGCCGCCGGCGTGCCCGCCACCTTTCTGAACTCCTCCCTCGACCGCGCCGAATCCGCCCGCCGTCTGCGCGGCCTGCACCAGGGCGAATACCGCCTGCTCTATGTCGCCCCGGAGCGGATGGTGCTTTCCGGGTTCCTTGAGGATCTGAAGCGCTGGCGGATCAACCTACTGGCCGTGGACGAGGCGCATTGCATCAGCGAATGGGGCCACGATTTCCGCCCGGAATACCGCCAACTGGTCCAGGTCCGCGACGCCCTGCCCTCCGTGCCGGTCATGGCGCTCACCGCAACGGCCACCGAACGGGTGCGGGAGGACATTGTCCGCCAGTTGAAGCTGCGCCATCCCGGCTGCCATGTGGCCAGCTTCAACCGGCCCAACCTGACCTATCGCGTGATGCACAAGCACCGGCCTTACGAACAGATCCTGGCCTGCCTGCGCGAGCGTCCTCACGAGAGCGGCATCATCTATTGCCAGGCCCGCAAGACGGCCGAGGCCCTCGCCGACCGGTTACGGGACGACCGCATCCCCGCCCGCGCCTACCACGCCGGCCTGGAGGCCGCGATTCGGAACCGCCACCAGGAACTGTTCCTGCGCGACGAAATCCGCGTCATCTGCGCCACCATCGCGTTTGGCATGGGCATCAACAAACCCAACGTCCGCTTCATCATCCACCACGACCTGCCCAAGAACATCGAGGGTTACTACCAGGAAACCGGCCGGGCCGGACGCGACGGGCTGCCCAGCGATTGCCTCCTCCTCTTCAATGCCGGCGACGTGGTCAAGTATCTCCGTTTCATCGACGAGAAAACCGACGACCAGGAACGCCGCACAGCACGGCGGCAGCTCGATGAAATCGTCGGCTTCGCGGAAAGCCCCGCCTGCCGCCGCGCCCACCTGCTGGGCTATTTCGGTGAATCCTTCGCCGAGGAGAATTGCGGCGCCTGCGACAATTGCCTCAACCCGCGGGAAACCATCGACGCCACCATCGTGGCCCAGAAATTCCTCTCCTGCATCTATCGCATCCGGCAACGCAGCGGGTTCAACGTCGGGCTTAATCACGTTGTGGAGGTGCTCACGGGCGGCAAGAGCGAGAAGGTTCTCAAGTGGGGCCACGACCAGCTCACCACCTACGGCATCGGCAACGAGCACACGCGCAAGGAATGGTGCATCCTCGGGCGGGAACTCGTCCGCATGGGTCTGGTGCGGCAGAACATCGACCAGTTCAACATCCTGGAGCTGACCGCCGAAGGGGTCACCGCCCTGAAGTCGCGCCAGCCGATCCGCATGGCGACCATGGTCAAGCCGCCCGAACCCCGCCGGCATCGCGCCGGGGAGATCGAATGCGACGAGTCCCTCTTCGAGCGCCTGCGCAGCCTGCGCAAGAGGCTCGCCGACCAACGCGGCGTGCCGCCCTACATCGTCTTCTCCGACGTGGCCCTCCGCCAGATGGCCCACTCCTACCCCACGGACGAGACCGCCTTCCTCCGCATCAGCGGGGTGGGGGAACGCAAGCTGAACGAATATGGTGCGGCCTTTCTCGCGGTGATCCGGGAGTACCTGGAAACCCACCCGCGTTCGCCCGGCCCGGTCTCGGCCAGCTAACAGCCAGTTAAAAAAGTAGCCGCCGCGGTGACGCGGTGGACGCGCGCAAGCATATTCCCGCCGATTCCGCGCCCTCTGCGTTGAATGAATCCGTCACCTCCAACGCTACGCCGGAATACCAACCTCAGGCGCCATACCAACGCAGAGGGCCAGAGGACCGGACGTCCATTCGCGTATTTACCCACCCACCTACCGACTCACCCACCCACCCACGCCCTCCCTTTTCCACGGCACCCTCTCCTGGACCAGGTCCCCGATGGGTTCAAGGTCACCCGCGCCGCAGGCCAGGACGAGTTGGGGCCCCTGGGCCACCACCACCGCCACGCGGGCGCGCGATGGACGGTCTTCGTCTCGGGGCACATAGATGGCGACGAACTGGTCCTTCTCCATCACCGTGACGATGCGGTCCCAGCCGCGCCCCTCCATCGCATGGTCACTGGAATGGAGCATGTCCACGCTGGATGGTGCCTTCTTGTGCGCCGATTCATACACCCCCACCTCGGCCCATTTCAGTCCCTGCACGGCCCGGCGGGCCTCCTTCGGCACATCGACAAAGCCCAGGGCGCGGCGGGCCATCCAGGTGGCGAACCGGCCCGCATGCACCTCCACCCGCTTCTCCCAACGGCCGGGGACATCATCCACCAATCGGCGACGCAGATCCGCGGCCTCGCCATGCAGCCGCAGCGTCGAGAAAATCAATACACCGACGAGCAGGACCACGGTCGTAGGTATCATGAGGCACAGGAACAACACGATCCGAACCCGCCCGCGGCGGGGGGATAAACTATTGGATGATGCATTCATGTTGTTGTTCCCTTGTCCACATCACATTCGTTACAGGATCTTGAACCCCTCCCCTTCGGTGCTCGTGCTCATGCTCACCCTCTTATCCTTTACCCGAAAAGATCGACCCACATGTTGTCGTTTTGCAGGGGCCCCTCACCCTGACCCTCTCCCGCCTGCGCGGCCGAAGCCGCTACGGCGTGGCGAAGGCCCCCGGGGGGAGAGGGAGTATCGTCTTCCGCGCGGAGAAATGCTTCCGATCTGAACCGATACCCTCCACGGGGTTTGCGGCTCCCTCTCCCTGCGGGAGAGGGCAGGGGTGAGGGGCCCTTGATAGGGTGAGATCTATTGTCCTCTCCTCACCCATGGTTCACCTTGTGTCTCAACCCCCTTAGGGCGCGTCAATGAATAACATTTACATCTCATAATTATCTCGGATTGATGATATAGTTCCATTCTCCGTGAAACTTTTGATGGGTAATATTGATGGTAGCCATCTCCTCTGGAGTAACTTTTC
>Ga0302046_10002412_pt1 | contig 17373 bp, 15 predicted proteins | sample RVTome_11_FD_200261 | JGI IMG/M metagenome (GOLD analysis project Ga0302046, IMG submission 200261) | Soil microbial communities from uranium-contaminated site in the Upper Colorado River Basin, Wyoming, United States - RVT147D111 (version 2) ...
AATAGAACGGCGATGATGGTCTCTCCCCGCCTGATGGAGATGTTCCTGAATTATACCTGGCAGGGAAACGTGCGCGAGCTCGAGAACAACGTGAAGCGGCTGATCATCCTCGGGAACGAGGCCCAGCTGATCTCGGAGTTCCAGCGCAAACGTGAAAACGGCCAGTACGGCGCCATCCCGGACGATGGTCTTGCGATGGACCCGGCAGCCGTACCGCGGACCCGGGCGGCGGCCGACCGCGCATCCTCACCGGCGTCCACGGCCGGCGAGGGAGGGAACGGGGGAGGGCAGGACTCCCCGAACCTCTCCGGGAAGGCCACGCTGAAGGAAGTGTCCAAGATCGCGCAGCGTATTGCCGAAAAGGAACTCATCGAAAAGGTCCTCGGGCAGACCCGGTGGAACCGGCGGAAGGCGGCAGAGATCCTCGACATCAGCTACAAGGCCCTCCTCTACAAGATCAAGGATTGCGGGCTGAACATGGAGTAAACGCTTTGGGTTCTATGCAAATTTCCGTAACAGAAAGAGAATTTTGTTCTTGGGCACGTCAAATCGGTTGTTCGGGGAGGTGAAATCGTGAAGGTCCCATGGGCGGTAGCCTGCCTGCTGGCGGTCCTGCTCGCCGCAGGGTGCTCCAGCAACCAGACGGTGAAGCCCGACGGCGCCGGGAGTGCGCCGACGGTGACCGCCGCCTCCGCCGCACCCTGGCGGGGGGCGAGGGAGGCCGCCCCCCCGATCAAGGAAAAGTCGAGCGTGGAGGATCTCGTCCAGCCCACATCGGTTTCGCTTCCCGTAACGGCAACAAGGGGAGCGAAAACGGCCGCCGGCGGGGTACCTTCCCAGACGGGCCCCCAGTACAAATTGGGCCCCGAAGACCAGATCAGGGTTTCCGTCTGGGAGAACGCCCAATTGACGCTGGACCTGGTCGTCCGGCCGGACGGGAAGATTTCCATGCCGCTCATCCAGGATGTGACGGCGGAGGGGCGGACCGCTACAGAGCTGGCGACACAAATCCAGCAGAAGCTCACCGCTTACATCAAGGATCCTCAAGTCTCGGTAATCGTGCTCCAGATCAACGCGCCGAAGTTCTATGTGATCGGTAACGTTGTTCGCCCCGGGACCTACCCACTCCGCGGCGAAACGTCGGTTCTCCAAGCCCTCTCTCTTGCGGGCGGATTTACCCAGTTTGCCTCCATGAAAAGCATCAAGCTGATCCGGAATGCCGGTGGAAAGCAGGAAGTCCGGAAAATCAATTATTACGACGTGATCGGCGAGGGCGGGAAGGGGAACTACCTCCTCAACTCCGGCGACACGGTCGTGGTGCCGTAATATGACGACCTGGAGGATCGATATCGTGCGGACGACATTGGCCACAGGCATGGCGATTTGCCTGCTGTTCCCCGAATCCGGCGCCTTGGCGGCAAGGCTCGACGTCACCCCGTCGATTTCGCTGGACCAGGTGTACGACTCGAACGTCTTCAACACGGGCGGGAGCGAAAAGGGGGACTTCATCTTCCGCGCAACACCGGCGGTGACCTTCTCCCTGAGAATGCCCGAAACGACGCTGAACCTCCGAACCAGTCTCACCTCCGACACGTATTACAAGTACACCGAATTGGACAGCACCAATTCCGCGATCACCCTGGCGCTGGATTCCCAACCCCCCATCGCGCTGTCCCCTCGGTTGTCACTCGCTCCCTCCGCCCATTTTGTGCAGGCGCGCAACTCCTACCTTCGAACCCAACTGGTGCCCACGGAGGACCCGCTGGCCCCCCCCTCGATCGCCTCGGAAACGGCCACGCGGAAGAGTCGGCATTACGGAGCGGCGCTTCGGGCGAACTATCTCCTCACGGAAAAAACGGAATTCTCCCTCAGCGGGGGGTTTCGCAAACTCCAGTATCTCGACAACACCACAACAGCTGTCGGTTCCCGGGTGTTCAACGGCGACACGACGCTCCGCTACAAATTCACCCCGCTCTTTTCCTCGGGGGTTTTTTTCAATACCTCGTACAACACGTTCGAGAACGGGACGGATTCCCGGGTATTCGCCGGGGGTCTGTTGGGGGCGTACAGGTTCTCACCGGCGTTCACAGTCGATGCCCGCGCAGGTGCGACCCATGCGAAAGAGACCTCCGCAATACCGGGAGAACCGGAGTTCACGAAGACATCTCCGTACGGCGCCCTCTCCCTGATCTATCTCGAGCGGGATTTTCGTGCGGCTCTCTCCGCGAAGATCGAGCAGGCCGGCGGGGGAAACCTCGGGGTGACCACCCGGAGGGAAACCGTATCCCTCTCCGTAAGCGACCAGTTTGCAACGCGTTGGTGGGCCGACCTCATCGGGATCTATCAGGTCAATCGCTCCCTGGAGTCCGACGTATCCGGGGACCTGACTTCCGCGATATTTACCGCAGGGATCCGCCACAAGCCGTTGGAATGGTTGGAGGTTCACCTGTCCGGGTCGGGATTGCGGCAGTCGGGGGACAACGGGCCGCTGGGGGGGGACCTGACGCGGTACTCCGCCTTCCTCGGTGTCACGCTGGGCAAGACGTACAACGTCTACTGACCATCAAGAGGGACCGATGCCCCTTCTCCCCAACATGGAAACGAGCGACTACCTGGACATCCTCCGGCGGAGGATGTGGTACATCGTCTTTTCCATCTTACTCGTCCTGTTCGGTGCCAGTGTTTACTGCGTGGTCGCCCCCGAGAAGTACAAGTCGAGCACCACGATCCTCGTGATCGCGCAGCGGGTGCCGGAAGAGTACGTCCGCTCGACGATCAGCACGCGCGTCGACGAGCGCCTCTTCACCATACGCCAGCAGGTCATGAGCCGCACCCGTCTCCTTGCGGTGATGGAGGAACTCGGCCTCTATAAAGAGGCACGGAAGAATCTCCCCGCCGAAGTGGTCGTGGAGATGATGCGGAAGAGCATCGACATCGAGGTCGCGTCCGCTACGGAAAGGGGCAGGCGACGGGACAGCTCCGAAGATGCCTTTACCTTGACCGTCGTCCACGGAAATCCCCAGATGGCCATGTTGACCGCCTCCCGGCTGGCCTCCTACTTCATCGACGAGAACCTGAAGAGCCGGGAGCAGCAGGCGGCCGGCACCTCCGAGTTCCTCCAGTCGCAGCTTCAGGAGACGAAGGTCCGCCTCGAGGCGCAAGAGGAAAAGGTAAAGCAGTACAAGCTGAAGTACATGGGGGAGCTGCCGCAGCAGTTGCAGGCGAACCTGCAGATCCTCTCGCGCCTTCAGGACCAGTTGAAGATGAATTCCGACGCCACCCGCAGGGCGAGCGACCAGAAAGTCTTCCTCGAGGCCCAGATCGGTTTGCTCAGGGCACAGTCGAGTGCGTCAAAAGCACAAGTGCCCGGATCCTCGGGGTCCGAATCGCCGGTGGCGTCCAACGATACGGCGGTCCTGATCGCAGATGAAATTGCGGAGAGGAAGTCCCAGATGGCCGCGCTTTCCTCGAAATACACCGAGCAATATCCGGAGATGCGCCGCTTGAAGGGAGAAATCACGCAGCTGGAGAAAGAACTGGCGGAAGCGAACCGGAAGGATGGAGGCGCCGGAACATCGGCAGCCACTTCGCCTCGCCGCCCGGTTTCCAGGGGCGCCATCTCCGGGCAGATTCCCGGCGCGAGGGAAAGGGATGAAAACTTCCGGATTCGCGCACAATACGCCGCGATCAATTCGGAGATCGCCTCGCTCCGCAAGGAGCGCGCGGGGATCGAAAAGGCGATTGCCGGACTCGAAGCACGGGTCGAGAAATCCCCGAGGCGGGAGCAGGAGATGGTTTCGTTGACGCGGGACTACGAGAACCTGAAACTATCCTACGACGACCTGCTGAAGAAGAAGCTCGACGCCGAGGTGTCTCAGAACCTCGAGAAACGGCAGAAAGGGGAGCAGTTCCAGATCCTCGACCCCGCGGACCTGCCCCAGGAGCCGTTCACCCCCGACCGGCCGAGAGTGTTCGGCATCGCCTTCGTCGCCGCCATGCTCGTCGGGTTCGGCGGTGCCATCGGTTTCGAGATGATCAATCCCACGTTGCGCGGGAAGCGGGACTTCCAGCACTTCTTCCAGGTGCCGGTGCTCGCATCGATCCCGATCATCCGCGACACGGAATACGAAGCCCAAAAAAGCCGGCAAGCGACGATTGTCTACAGCGGCCTGGTCTCCGTCGGCGCGCTGGTCACCCTTTTCCTTGTCGTCTTCGGGCAAAAGATCCGCAACCTCCTCCTGGGGATGTTCTCATGATCAAGTTCCCGTTTTTCCGGAAGAACGGCAAGCCGCCCGGTGGCCGCCGCCCGGTCGACCTCTTCTCGGTGGGGAAAGAGGATTTACTCTTCCACGAGAAGTTCAAGGGGCTTCGCGCCATGGTGGAGCAGAAGGCGGACCTTCACCGGATGAGGCTTCTTGGAATCACCAGTTCGATCGCCGGCGAGGGGAAGACGGTCACCAGTGCCCAGCTTGGCAGGAGTCTCGCATCGACCGGGAGAAAGAAGGTCCTCCTGGTGGACGTGGACATCCGGAAAGCGGACCTGACCCACGGGATGGGGGGGCGTCGCTCTCCGGGACTGACCGAATACCTGCTCGGCGGCGCCACGCTCCAGCAGGTCACCCGTGCGACCCAGGTTCCGAGCCTGTCCCTGATCACCACCGGCAGCGCAGTGAATTCGCCGGCGGACCTGCTGGCGGGTGACAAGTTCAAGTCCTTTCTTCAGGAGATCCGTACATCGTTCGACATGATCCTCCTCGACACTCCCCCCATCCTTCCCGTCGCCGATACCCCGACGATCCGGGAACTGCCGGACGGCTTCCTTTTTGTGTACCGGGTCGGATTCACGCCCTACACGATGCTCCGCCAGGCGATGGAAGAGCTCGGGGAGAAGAACGTGATCGGCGCCGTCCTCAACGGGGTGGACGTGGCGAGCGATTCGTATTACCGGAAATATTACGGCGGCTATTACCACGGAAAAGCGGTTTCCGTGATCGATCGGGCGGCGGAAAAGGAGGCGATCCGGTAGCGATGGCACCGATCGCCTTTCTCAAGCTGATCAACCCGCTTCGCTGGTTCCGGAGGAATGCGGCGTTCCACGCGATCCACCCCGCGGAACGGTTCCGCGATCTCATAGAGCGGGAGCGTTCCCGCACCGACCGCACGGGGATCCGCTTCTCTCTCGTGGTGTTCCGGCTTGCCGCCAGGAAACGGGACTCCTACCGGACGCTGCATCACCTGGTCGGTCTGCTGACCTCCCGCGCCCGTACCAGCGACGAGGTCGGTTGGTTCGACAAGACCTCCCTGGCGGTTCTCATGATCGGGTCGGGGGAGGCCGATGCCGCAAAATTCGGGCAGAACGTGATCGCCACCCTGCCGGAGGGAGTCGCGGTCCCGATGGTCTCCGTGCACCTTTACCCGAACAAGCGGGGAGGGGAGGAGCAGGCCCGACTGGGCAAGGAAGCCGTGACGGAAGCGGGATCGGTGGCGGCGAACCCGCCGACTCCTACCTCAGAAAATGCCGGCGTTCCGGAAGAGGCGGCGATGCCGTCGGTATTCTTCCGGCAGTTGCCGCTCTGGAAAGACATCCTCGATGTGATTCTCTCCCTGATCGCGCTGATCCTCCTTTCCCCGCTCTTCCTGATGATCGCCGTCTACATAAAGATCGCGGATCCCGGGCCGGTCTTTTTCCGCCAATACCGGATGGGCTTCCGGGGGAAGAAATTCGAATGCTGGAAATTCCGGACGATGAAGGTCGACAACGACGCGGCGGCGCATGAGGAGTATCTCAAATCCCTCATCAAGGGCGGCGACCAGGCGATGATCAAACTGGACGCAAGGAAGGACCCCCGCATCATCCCCCTGGGGTGGCTCCTTCGCCAGTCCGGCCTGGACGAGCTTCCCCAGTTGATCAACGTGCTCCGGGGCGACATGAGCCTGGTGGGGCCGAGACCCTGCCTGCCGTATGAAGCGATGGAATACGATCAGTGGCACGCCGAGCGGTTCGACAGCGTGCCGGGCCTGACCGGCCTGTGGCAGGTGAGCGGAAAGAACCGCACGACCTTCAAGGACATGATGCGCTTCGACATCCGCTACTCCCGCAGGATGTCGTTCTGGATGGAGATCCAGATCCTGTTCAAGACGTTCCCGGCCATTGTCCAGCAGCTCCGGGACCACCGCGCGAAGGCGCGCGGAAAACCCGACGAGGAAAATTCCGTCGTCGAAAAGGAGACCACATGAGCCAGCCCATCAACGTGGCGGTCGTCGGATGCGGGTACTGGGGGCCCAACCTTATCCGCAACTTCAACGCCTTGCCGGAGTGCAAGGTCCGGTACGTATGCGACAAGGAGGAGAAGCGGCTGGCCCACATGAAGCAACTGTACCCCTCGGTGGAGCCCACGAAAGATTTCGAGAAGATCGTATGCGACAAGGAGGTCGACGCCGTGGTCGTCGCCACCCCGGTCCACCTCCACTACGAGCTGGCGAAGAAGGCGCTGCAGGCGGGGAAGCACACCTTCGTCGAGAAGCCGATGACCCAGACCTCGGAGCAGAGCAACGAGCTGGTCCAGATCGCGGCGAAACGGAAGTTGACCCTCATGGTGGGGCACACCTTCATCTACTCCGCCCCCGTCCGGCGCATCAAGGAGTTCGTGGAGAGCGGCGAGATCGGGGAGGTCCAGTACATCAGCTCCCGGCGCCTGAACCTCGGCCTCTTCCAGAAGGACATCAACGTGGCGTGGGACCTCGCCCCCCACGACATCGCCATCATCCTCTACTTCCTCGGGAAGCCTCCGGTCTCCGTGAACTGCCAGGGGAAGGCCCATATCAACAAGGACATCGAGGACGTGACGAACATGTCGCTCGACTTCGAGAACGGCGGATTCGCCACCATCCACAGCAGCTGGCTCGACCCGAACAAGGTGCGGGAAATGGTGATCGTGGGGAGCAAGCGGATGATCGTCTACGACGACAACCAGCCGCTGGAAAAGATCAAGATCTACGATAAGAGGGTGGAAGCTCCTCCCCACTACGACACCTTCGCCGAGTTCCAGTACTCGTACCATTACGGCGACATGATCGCCCCCTACATCAGGCAGGTGGAGCCGCTCAAGATGGAGGCCCAGCATTTCCTGGATTGCATCCGGACCGGGAAGACCCCCGAGACGAGCGGGCTGGACGGGCTGCGGGTGATCCAGATCCTCGAAGCGTCCTCCCGTTCCCTGAAAAACGGCGGGGCGAAGGTCGAGATCGACCGGAATCTCGGCGCCGTCACGGCCCCGGCCTGAAGGAGGGGATATGTTGAAAATCGAGCCCTCACCGACGCAAAAGATCGCCCCAACCGTGAAGTTCGGCGAAGGGGTGAAGGTGTACGACTTTGTCAACCTTTACGGGTGCGAGATCGGCGACCACAGCAAGATCGGAACCTTCGTCGAGATCCAGAAAGGCGCCAAGATCGGGAGGAACTGCAAGATCTCCAGCCACACCTTCATCTGCGAGGGGGTGACGATCGAGGACGACGTCTTCATCGGGCACAACGTCACCTTCATCAACGACATGTATCCCCGGTCCACGGTCGAAGGAGGCGGGCTCCAGACGGAAGCGGACTGGGCCTGCATCCCGACCTTGATCAGGAAGGGGGCCTCCGTCGGCTCGAGCGTGACGGTTCTCGCCGGCGTGACGGTGGGGGAGAAGGCGATCGTGGGCGCGGGCAGCGTAGTGACGAAGGACGTCCCGCCGGGAACAATCGTAGCGGGGAACCCGGCCAGGCCGATAAGAAAGATCACCGAGGAGAAGAAACGATGAAGGTTCCCTACCTGGACCTGAAAGCCCAGTACGAGCCGATCCGCGGGGAGATCGCGGAGGCGATCCAGCAGGTGCTCGACAGGACGGCCTTCGCGGGCGGCCCGTTCGTCGCCCAGTTCGAAAAGGAGTTCGCCGCGTTCTGCGGGACGCAGTTCGCTACCGGAGTAGGAAGCGGCACGGACGCCCTCTGGGTGGCCCTGCTCGGGCTCGGGATCGGGCCCGGGGACGAGGTGATCACCGTGCCGGACACCTTCATCGCCACCGCCGAGGCGATCAGCTGGTGCGGTGCGAAGCCGGTCTTCGTCGACGTGGACCTGGCTACGTACAACATGGATCCCTCGAAGGTCGAGGCGGCCATCACGAAGAAGACCCGGGCGATCATCCCGGTCCACCTCTTCGGCCAGATGGCCGACATGGACCCCATCATGGAGATCGCGAGGAAAAGGAAATTCTTCGTCATCGAGGACGCCTCCCAGGCCCACGGGGCGGAGTACAGGGGGAAGAAGGCGGGATCGATCGGCGACGCGGGGTGCTTCAGCTTCTACCCCGGCAAGAACCTCGGGGCGTACGGCGAGGCAGGTGCCGTCGTCACGAACAACGAGGAACTGGACAAGAAGATGCGGATGCTTCGCGACCACGGGCAGGCGAAGAAGTATTACCACTCCCTGGTCGGATGGAACGCCCGCATGGACGGGATCCAGGGGGCGATCCTGAGCGTGAAGCTCAGGCACCTCCCCGCCTGGACCGAGGGGAGGCGCCGGAACGCCGCGCTGTACGGGGAGCTCCTGAAGGGAGTGAAGGGCGTCACGCCCCCGACGGAGGCCGTGTACGGAAAACACGTCTTCCACATCTACGCGATCTGCGTCGCCGAACGGGACCGGCTGATCGCCGCCCTCGCGGAAAAGGATATCCACTGCGGGATCCATTACCCGATCCCCGTCCACCTGCTGGATGCATACAAGTCCCTGAACCTCGGCAAGGGGTCTTTCCCCGTCGCGGAGAAATGCGCATCGGAGTTTGTCTCCCTGCCGATGTTCGCGGAGCTGACGAAGGAACAGATCGCCCGGGTCGCCGCGGAACTGAAGGCGATCGTCGCTGTGCCGATGAGCTGAACCGGAGTGGCAGTTGCGAACCGCCTGGAAGTTGTCGACCCGACACGGTTTTCCGGGTGGGATGAGCGGTTGTCGTGTCACCCGGATGCAACCGTCTTTCACGCAACCGCCTGGGCCCGCGTCCTTACCGACACGTATGCCTATCTGCCCGCGTATTTTGCTTTCATCGAGAAGGATCGGCTAGTCGGCCTCCTCCCGTTCATGGAAATCCGAAGCTGGATCACCGGGACGAGGGGGGTCTCCCTCCCATTTACCGATGAATGCGCCCCCATTCTTCCGCATGGGATCGGGTTCGAGGAAGCGATGTCCCGAGTGATCGTCGTGGCGGAGTCACGCGGGTGGAGAACCGTTGAAATACGGGGACGCGCCCCCGGAATGGAAAATCTCCCCGTATCCACGGAATATCTGTCCCACGATCTCGACCTCACCGGAGGGGAAAGTCTGCTGTTTTCCCGATACCGCCGGAACGTGCATCGGAACATCCGGAAGGCGGAAAGGGAGGGGGTCGCCGTCTCGGATGACAAGACACCGGAGGAATTGAGGGAATTCTACCACCTGAATTGCCTCACCCGGCGGGAGCATGGGTTGCCTCCGCAGCCGATCCGTTTTTTCGAACATCTCCGGGAGCATGTGCTGGAGAAAGGGCTCGGGTTCCTGTTGATGGCCCGCCACAAGAAGAAGGCGATCGCCGGTGCGCTATTTCTCCTCTCCGGCGGGAAAGCGATCTTCAAGTACGGGGCCTCGGACCGTCGCTACCAGGCGTTCCGGCCGAACAATCTGGTCTTCCGGGATGCCATCCGGCTCCTGTGCGGGAAAGGTGTACGGACGTTATCTTTCGGTCGCACGGACTTCGGCCACGAAGGGCTCCGGCAATTCAAACTGTCTTGGGGAACGACCGAAACGAGGGTTCAATACGTAAAGTACGACGTGAGATCGAAGTCATACCTCGGCGGAACCCCGACCCGTCAGTCGACCTCCTGGAAACGCTCGATGTCGATGCTTCCCATCCCCGTACTCCGAATCATCGGAAACGTCGCCTACCGGCACATCGGGTAGGCGCCCGGACCAGGAAAGAAACAGATGTATCTGAACGCTTTTTATAATATCAAGCCCATGATCCCCCGACGGCTGCAGCTCGCCCTGCGGCGGCTTCGCGCTCGCGTGAAGTTGCGGACACACGCCGATGTGTGGCCAATCGACGAGAGCGCGGCGAAACCTCCAAAGGATTGGGCCGGTTGGCCGGGTGGGAAAAGATTCGCGTTCATCCTCACGCATGACGTGGACACCGCCAAGGGGCAGGAGCGGTGCCGTCACCTGATCGACCTCGAGCGGGAGCTTGGGTTCACCGCCTCCTACAATTTCGTCCCCGAACGATACAAGGTCAGCGAAGAACTGCGAAATTACCTGACCGGAAACGGGTTCGAGGTCGGCGTCCACGGACTCAACCATGACGGAAAGTATTACAGTTCCCGAACTATTTTCCGGGAGCGCACCATGAAGATCAACCGGTACATCAAGGAATGGGGCTCCGTGGGGTTTCGAACCCCTTCCATGCTGCACAACATGGATTGGCTTCATGAACTCGATATCCAGTACGACTCTTCCACCTTCGACACCGATCCGTTCGAGCCACAACCGGATCCCGCAGGGACGATCTTTCCATTCCGGGTCCCGTCAGAGAATGGGAAGGGAGGATATATAGAGATTCCGTATACGTTGCCGCAGGATTTCACGTTGTTCATCCTGATGAAGCATAAAAACATCGATATCTGGAAGAGAAAGCTCGACTGGATCGCTGCACGGGGCGGGATGGCGCTGATGTTGGTTCACCCGGATTATATCCGCCCCAAGGGGTTCCCTCAGGGAAAAGAGGAATACACGATCGACTACTTTCGCAAAATCCTGGAATACGTCAAGCACGAGTACGAGGGCCAATATTACCACGCCCTGCCGAGAGAAATGGTCTCCATGTGGAAGGCCGAGCATCCGACTTCCTGAGCCGACGAGACCGCAACGATGCCGAACATCTGCATGATCGCCTACTCGGACTACAATCTGGACGCGCGGATCAAGTCGTACGTCCGGATACTGAAAAAAGCCGGACATTGCGTGGATCTTCTTGTACTGAAGGACGCGAGCGGCAAAACGGTTGAGAGTTTCGAAGGGCACAATCTTTACCGTCTTTCCGGGAAATACCGTGGGGCGAATCCGTTTCTCTATGTCTATTCCTACCTGAAGTTTTTCCTCATCGCCTTTTTCTCCCTGAACCGGCTGGATCCGAAGAAGAAATACACGGCGGTGCATGTCCACAACATGCCCAACTTCCTGGTTTTCGCCGCCGCTGTGCAGCGTCTTCGGGGAAAACGGGTGGTGCTGGACAACCACGACCTGATGGTTCCGCTGTACGAGGCGAAGTTCAATAATTCGGGAAAGGGCTTTGCCGCCGGAATGCTCCGGCTTGAGCAGAAATGTTCTGCCGCCTTCTCTTCCGCGATGATCTGCGCCGACGATCTGCAGAAGGAATACCTGATCCGGGAATTCGGCATCCCGGGGGATAAGATCACGGTCGTTTTGAACCTTCCCCACGAAGATATTTTTCTTCGTGTATCCGTGCCCAAGGAAGATGGGGTATTCAAACTGATTTACCACGGTACGATCGCTCATCGTCTCGGGATCGACCTGATGATCGAGGCGATGAACAGGATTCGGGGGCAAATTCCGGTGAAACTCCACATCTACGGAGTTGGGGATTCCCTGGGTGAGGTCATCGCGTTAAGGGACAAATACGGCTTGGAAAAGGAAGTGTTCATCGCCGGAAAAGCCGTGCCGACGGAAGATCTCTCGGAAATCATTTGCGGGATGGACGCCGGCTTAATAGCAAATCGAAAAACGGAATCTACTGACCGATTCATGTTTCCAGTAAAACTGTTAGAGTACGTTTATCTTGGACTTCCAGTGATTGCACCACGCCTTACAATTATTAAACAGTACTTCAAAGAAGACATGTTATTTTATTATAATCCTGAAAATGTAGATGAAATAGTAAATAATATAATATTATTGTATAATAATGTTGAGTTGGCACAAAAAAAAGTTAATAAATCATATGGATTTTTCAATAATCATAATCTCACAGGGAAAACATCAGATTATTTAAAAACGTTAAATTTATAATCAAATAAAATACCAGCGCTTAAAAATATCGTATTAAATATGTTTCCACGCTACATAATCGTTTCTCCCGTCAAAGATGAGGAACATTACGTTGAGTTGACGCTTCGGTCCGTAATCAGGCAAACGTTGAAACCTGTATTATGGGTAATCGTGGACGACAGTTCCAGGGACGGCACACCGGCGATCATCCAGCGGTACCTATCGGCGCATCCCTTCATCCGGATGGTGCGTAATCCCAACGCCGGCATTCGGCAGACGGGTTCGGCGGTGATCCGCGCCTTCAAGTGCGGTTACGAATCCATAGGGGCAGGCGACTATGATTTCATCGTCAAACTCGACTGCGATCTGAGCTTTGGAGAAGATTATTTCGAGAACCTGCTCGGGAGATTCCGGGACGATCTCCGACTTGGAGTCGCATCAGGGGTTTATCTCGAAATGGGGGGGGACGGCACCTGGAAGGAAGTGGTGATGCCTTCTTATCACGCCGCGGGTGCCTGCAAGGTGATTCGAAAGAAGTGCTTCGAAGAGATTGGCGGTTTCATCGTTGCAGCCGGTTGGGATACGGTGGACGAAATTCGCGCCATGACCTTGGGGTGGAAGACAGGGCACTTTATCGATTTACAGATGAAACACCATAAACCCGAGGGGTCCGGCATCGGCACCATCAAGACGAGCGTCATGCATGGGGAAATCTCCTACCTTACTGGCGGAGGCAAACTCTTCTTCCTGTTGAAAGTCCTTCACCGTATGAGGTCGAAGCCGTATGTGATCGGCTCGATGGCCCTGTCCTGGGGGTATATGAAAGCTATATGGAAACGGAAGACATCCCTGGTAACCGAAGCAGAAGCTAAATGCTATCAAGCCCTCTTGAACAAACGGCTGCAGGCGAAAGCGAAGGCTTTGTTCGTCCGGGGCTCAATTCCTTTGGATCGTTAAGACTCCCCATGTGCGGGATTTGCGGCATATTCGATCGTTCCGGTGTTCCGATCGACCAAGGGATTTTGCAGAAGATGATGGCTATCCTGCGGCACCGTGGGCCGGATGGAGAGGGGCGCTTTGTCGATGGCGAAGTCGGTCTGGGCCACCGACGACTCAGCATCATCGACGTGGACGGCGGCGCCCAGCCCATCGGGAACGAGGATGGGAGCCTCCAGATCGTTTTCAATGGTGAAATCTACAACTTTATCGAGTTACGCGGGGAACTCGAGGCAGCTGGGCACAAGTTTACTACACGGTCCGATACAGAGGTTATCGTCCACGCCTACGAACAATGGGGCAAGGAGTGCGTTCGGCGTTTCAACGGGATGTTCGCCTTTGCGTTGTGGGATTCCATCCGGCGTGAGCTGTTCATCGCCCGGGACCATCTCGGCATCAAGCCGTTGTATTACATCGAAATGGGAAACCGCATCCTGTTTGCGTCCGAGATCAAGGCATTGCTCCAGGACCCAGCCTGCCCTCGAGACGTCGATGTCGAGGCGCTGTCCGCCCTGTTCACGTTCCGGTATGTCCCATCGCCGAAGACGCTCTTCAAAGGAATCCGCAAGCTGCCGCAGGGGCACAGGATCACCCTGTCTTCGCGGGGTATGGAGGTGGAGCGGTTCTGGGACTGGGTGCCACGTCTCCGGGAGAATTACAACGAGAAGGACCTAATCGAAGAGTATCGCAACCTGCTGGACAATGCCGTGCGGCTACAGCTCCGGAGCGATGTCCCGTTAGGACTTTTCCTGAGTTCGGGCGTCGATTCCGGTGCGCTGCTCGCCATCATGAGCGAGCATTCTTCCGGCCCGGTCCGGACATTCACCATCGGGTTCGAAGGTGGCGAGAAGACCAATGAAGTGGAGGATGCAAGCGCTCTAGCCAAGATGTTCGGAGCCACACACCGCTCCATGATGGTTACCCCAGGCGATTACCTGAAGTACTACGAGAACTACCTGTGGGACATCGAAGAACCCTTGGGGAACGAAACGGCCGCCGCATTTTATTTCGTCAGTAAGATTGCGCGCAAAGAGGTCAAGGTGGCGCTGGCGGGCCAGGGAGCGGATGAGCCATGGGCAGGGTACGACCGCTATCTCGGCGTAAAGTTTTCGACCATCTACAGCCGAATGCCGGCGGTCGTTACCGATCAACTTGTACCATTATTGGTGCGAATGCCCGGGCGGTTCGAGCGCATGAAACGCGGCGCCGCTTCCCTCAGCGAGCCCGATATCTTGACCCGGTTCACAAAGATCTACTCCTTCTTCAGCGCCGACATGAAGCGGCAGCTTTTCAAAGGGGAACTAAAGGAGCAAATCGCCGACGACGAATACCGGTCGAAAGAGGCTCTTCGCCGGCTTCAGACGGACGTGCAGCACCTCGACCCGGTTACGCAGATGCTCTACATCGATACGCGGGCAAGCCTGCCGGACGATCTGCTGATGGTCGCGGACAAGACGTCCATGGCGAACTCGCTCGAGTCCCGCGTGCCGTTTCTCGACTACCGGTTGATCGAGTTCGTCGAAAGCCTGCCGCCCAATCTCAAATTGAAAGGCGTTACGGGAAAGTACCTTCACAAGAAGGCACTCGAAAAATGGGTACCGAAAGAGGTGGTGTACAGGAAAAAAAAAGGCTTCGCGAATCCCATCGAGAAATGGTTTCGAAACACGATGCGGCCTTTCGTCGAAGAGGCCCTCTTGAGTTCCCACTCCGCTTTAGGTCAATTCTTCGACCAGCAATATATTAGTCGGATGTTGGAGGCGGATCGCGAGGGCAAAGATCAGTTACGTCGCCACATCTATCTCCTGGTCTCGTTCGAATTGTGGCATCGCGCATTCTTGCGGAATTAGGCATGGCAAGACCTTCGACCCCTGTGGATCTGTCGATCATCATCGTCAACTGGAACTCAAAGGAGTATCTCCGGAAGTGCATCGCCTCGATCCTGGCTGAGACACACGGCATCGAGTACGAGATCGTAGTTATCGACAACGCATCATTCGACGGCTCCGGTGAAATGCTTCGGGAATGTTATCCCCAGGTTCGATTCATCCAGAGTGATAAGAACCTTGGATTTGCGAAGGCGAACAACGAGGCCTTTAAACTTTCCGCAGGTCGAAGTCTGCTGTTCTTGAACCCGGACACCAAAATCAAAGATGATGCGATCGTAATGCTGCAGCGGGAACTTTGCTCTTTGCAGTCCGTCGGAGCGGTAGGGGCTAAACTCCTGAATAACGATATGTCCGTCCAAACCAGCTGTATCCAAGCATTCCCGAATATAACAAATCAGGTACTTGATTCGAACGCTCTTCGCACTCTTTTTCCGATGGCAGGTCTCTGGGGGATGAAGCCTCTTTACGCTAATAATAGGGGTCCAACGGAAGTGGATGCAGTGTCAGGAGCATGCTTGATGATAGGAAGATCGGTTTTTGAGCGCATCGGGATGTTCAGCGAGGATTTCTTCATGTATTCGGAAGACATCGATTTATGTTTCAAAGTTCGTAAGTATAACTTAAGGAACTATTACATCCCCTCGGCTGTTGTCATCCATTACGGTGGTGCAAGCAGTTCGCAGAATAAAGGGAGCACTTATTCAAACGTCATGATGCTGGAATCCCGATGGCGCTTCTTTCGAAAGACGCGGCCCTCATGGTACTGCTGGTTCTATCGTTTCGCGATGTTTGTCGCCAGTATCGTGCGTATCGGATTGGTGTTGTTGCTGTGGCCTGCCCGAAGGCTTCAAGGGAAGGGACTTTCGATGGATGCTGCGCTAGAGAAGTGGACAGCAAGGTTGCGCTGGGCATTGGGAGGTGAAGAATGGGTAAGGAATCACTGATCGACCACAGATCATGATACTTCCAGGAAAACCTATTCCTAAAAGAATATTGTTGCTGGGCGCCAGTTTCACAACCCGTAACCTGGGGGTTTGGGCGCTTGCGTCCGGAGCGGTAACTTCCGCATTCCACGAATTCCCGGATGCCGAAGTGGCCTTCCTGGATTATCATACGGAATCGGCAAGCTACCTGATCAATCATTCGCGTGGCACTTCCATCGTCCCCCTGGTCAACATTCGTTTTTCCAAGAAATTTTGGCTGTCGAACAACGTAGCCCGATTGCTGTTGGTCGCTTTGATGATTAGGATGGCACCACTACGGGTGCTTCGAAATTGGTTCATTTCCAGAAATGTCTGCCTTCGACATGTCCACGAGGCTGACATTGTCGGCTCGATCGCCGGGGGCGATAGTTTCAGCGACATCTACGGTCTCGTACGGCTGATCTACGTGGCTTCACCGCAAACTCTTGCCCTCCTGATGGGGAAATCGCTCGTTCTGCTCCCGCAGACGGTCGGACCCTTCAATAGCTCCATCTCGAAAACAATCGCGAGATACATTCTACGTCGTGCCAAGTTGATCTATTCCAGAGACCGTGAGGGATTGGAGACGGTTCAAGATATTCTCGGCGGCAATAGCGAAAGGCTGAAGTTCTGTCACGACTTGGGTTTTGTATTGGAATCCCGTATTGACGATAAGAGAATCCCCCCCTTTATGAGAGGTCTCGACCGCGTTGTCCCTGTAGTCGGTTTGAATGTCAGCGGACTACTTTACATGGGAGGCTACACAGGAAACAACATGTTCGGATTGAAGGCAGACTACCGGCGGATGATTCAAGACCTGATCGCCTATTTCATCAAGAAGCATAATGCACATCTCATTCTCATACCACATGTCTTTGGAACAGGGGAGAACGCCGAAAGCGACGTAATCGCATGCCGGAAGGCCTGCGAGGACAGCGATCAGGGATTTCGGAATCGTATTTATGTCCTTGAAGAAGAGTATGACCAGCATGAGTTGAAATCCCTTATCGGGCGCTGCGACTTCTTTCTGGGCTCCAGGATGCATGCGTGTATCGCAGCCATTTCACAATGCGTCCCGGCTGTGGGTCTTGCGTACAGCCGAAAGTTTTTTGGGGTGTTTGAGTCGGTCGGCATGGATAAATTGGTGATAGATCTTCGCGAGCACGACGAGAAATCCGTGGTCGAAGCCGTGGAGCGAGCCTTCCAAAGCAGATCGGAACTTCGCAATCGCCTCGAGGCGACGATTCCGGCCGTCAAATCGTCGGTTTTGAAATTGTTCGGACAAATTGCCATGGATCCCGTATAATGGGAAGCAAGAATCCAGAGGTACCTGATTGCAGGCGGGATGTGAACCGGGCTTGGTCTGAATTACATTATCGTATTTCCTGATAACGTTTTTTACCTGATCACTTTCGATGGCGTCCTCAATAATGGTGTAATGTTCTGAAATACCTCGCGGATAGG
>Ga0302046_10002414_pt1 | contig 17369 bp, 11 predicted proteins | sample RVTome_11_FD_200261 | JGI IMG/M metagenome (GOLD analysis project Ga0302046, IMG submission 200261) | Soil microbial communities from uranium-contaminated site in the Upper Colorado River Basin, Wyoming, United States - RVT147D111 (version 2) ...
GTCTCCGAGCCCTCCAGCTCCCACGCCGCACGCAGCCGCAGGGCGCCGGTGCCGGTCTCGTAGATGGCGCGGATCTCCTCGGGCGGGGTGACGATCGCGGCTTCGGTCGGGAAGTCGGGGCCGGGCAGGTGCTCCAGCAGCTCCCCGAGCCCGGCCTTGGGGTTGTCGAGCAGGTGGATCGCCGCCGCCACCACCTCGCGCAGGTTGTGCGGCGGGATGTCGGTGGCGAGGCCGACCGCGATCCCGGAGGCGCCGTTGAGCAGGACGTGGGGGAGGCGCGAGGGGAGGAGCCGCGGCTCCTGGAGGGTGCCGTCGAAGTTCGGCCGCCACTCGACGGTGCCCTGCCCCAGCTCGGAGAGCAGGGTATGGGCGAAACGGGTCAGCCGCGCCTCGGTATAGCGCATCGCCGCGAACGACTTCGGGTCGTCCTGCGAGCCCCAGTTGCCCTGGCCGTCGATCAGCGGATAGCGAAAGCTGAACGGCTGGGCCATGAGCACCATCGCCTCGTAGCAGGCGGAGTCGCCGTGGGGGTGGTACTTGCCGAGCACGTCGCCGACAGTCCGCGCCGACTTCTTGTGCTTGGCCCCCGCCGACAGCCCCAGCTCGCTCATCGCGTAGACGATCCGCCGCTGCACCGGCTTGAGCCCGTCGGCGACGTGCGGCAGCGCCCGGTCGAGCACGACGTACATCGAGTAGTCGAGATACGCCTTCTCCGTGAACGCCGCCAGCGGCATCCGCTCGGCCTCGGCCATCGCCGCCGCGGTCGGCAGCGGCAGCGCCCCCTGGCCGTTGGCACCCCTGCTCTTGCTCTTGCCCTTGCGCGCCAATGCTCCGCTCTCCGCCGTCAACGAACGGCGCGCATCCTACCCCGCGATGGCGGGAGTCAGGAGGGGGCCGGCGGTCGCCAGCCCCCTCCGACGGGACCTACGGACAGGTCGCGAACGCGGAGGTATCCAGGCGGGGGGCGAAGTCGGTGCCCTGGGGATTGAAGTAGGTGCGCACAGCGCCGGTCTGGGTGTCGGTCACCGTGAGGGTGACCTCGACGTCGGTCAGACCGGCGCTGAAGACCCAGAAGCGGTCGAACGGCGGCACGCAGGCGTCGTGCACCTTGACCACCAGTTCGGTGTTCTTCTCCTGGAAGAACCAGAAGCGGCCGGAGTCGTCGGTGAGCGGCTCGGCGTTGGCGGGGCCGGAGGTACCGGCCCCGGTGGCCCAGGTCGCCTCGACCCGGAAGCGGCTGCCGGTCAGGCAGAGTGCCGTGGCGCTCGGGGTGCAGGTGCCGGGCACCGAGGTCGGGCGCAGGAAGTTGAAGAAGACGTGGTCGGCCAGCGCGCGGCCGCTCACGAGCCCGCCCGTGTTGTCGTACTGCCAGTGGATGCCGCCGTAGATCCTGCTCTGGCCGGCCTCCTCGGCCGCCTCCGAGAGGCTGCTGAAGCTGCGCGTGACGCCCGGGGTGCCGTCGGAGCCGGCGGAGAAGGCGATGTCGTCGGTGCCGAAGAAGTGGGCGAGGATGCGCGAGCTGCCGCCGCTGAAGGTGGAGTGCCCGGAGGTGTAGGTCGGGAACGGCGGCGTCGTGATGAAGCTCGACCAGGTGGTGTCGGGTTGGGTCGCCGGGTTGCCGTCGGTGTCGGCTTCGTGGATGCCGGTGTACGGCCGCCAGTTGTCCCAGTGGTACTTGTTGTCCCAGGAAACGATCGCGGCGTCGGCCTGGGCGATCGTCACCAGGGCGAGCATGCGGGCGTTCTGGAGCAGCGAGTTGCCCTGCGCCTCGCCGAGCGACCGCGCGATGTCCTGCCAGTGCCCGGGCGGGGTATTGGAGCCCGCGCCATCGTTCCAGAACAGCGCGATCTCCGACTGGTCCGCGGTGCGGAAGGGGCTGTCGACGTCGCCGAGGCGCAGGACCTCGTCGTAGTCGGCGGTGTACCGCGCGTTGATGAGCGGCGGCGGCGCCTCGACGCGGAACTGGCTGCCGCGGCTCATGCACCAGGGGGTGACGTGGGGCCACTGGGGTACCAGGGCCGGGGCGAACGCCGGTGGGGTGGGCACCCACCAGCCGGCGCCGAGCGGAGTCTCGTAGGCCACCGCGTCGCCGGAGCCGTCGTCGGCGCGCAGATCGAGGATCTGCGCCGCCACCTGCTCGCCCCACGCGAGGCCGTCGTCCTTGGCCTGGCCGCCGGGGATCGCCGCCAGCGAGGCCGCCAGCTCGACGTCGAAGGTCGCCGCCTGGGCCGGGAAGACGGCGACCAGCACGGCGTGCGCGGCGGCCGCGGCGGCGGCCTCGGCCGAGGCGCCGGCGGGAGCCGGGTCGGTGACGTGGTAGGGCGCGAAGCCGCCTTCGATGCCGACCACGGCGTCGTAGATCGCGGTGTGGACCATCGCGGAGCGGCGGGTCATCACCGGCGGGTTGGTGCCGTCGGTGCGCACCGCGTCGATCAGGATGGCGTTCCAGTCGGTCACCACGTCCGCCGCCGCCGGGGCCGCGGCGAACGCGACGGCGAGGACCAGGGTCGAAACGAGGGTCTGAGTCAGGCCGGTCGAAGGTCGCATCGTCTTTCTCTCCTCATCGATGTCGGATCGAACGAAAACCGGAGACGCACGGGCGCCGGCGGCTCAGAACCGCGCGACGCCGCCCACCGACCAGCCGGACGCGTCGCCCGAGTTCCGGCCGTCGAGGGTGGTGAAGAACAGCGCGCTGACGCCGAAGCGATCATTGACGCGTCCGTAGAGTTTACCCCCGACGCGGGTGGTCTCGTCCTTGTTGCCTGTGAAGGTGAAGCCGGGGTCGCCGATGTCGCTGCCGCCGTCGGCGATGTAGTCGAGGTAGTAGCCGGTGGCGGTGACGCGGCCGAAGGTGTAGCCGATCTCGGTGTACAGCGGGTAGCCGTCCGGCGAGTCGCCGCCGCGGACGTCGTAGCCGACCTGCTGCGAGAAGTAGAACGGCCCGTTCTCGAACTGGTAGACGAGCCGGAACAGCACGTCGCTGCTACCGTCGCCGACGTCGACCGGGCTGTTGTCCACGTAGCTGGTGGCCGGGACGCGCCCGCCGGCGGCGGCGACCAGGCTGTGGCGGGTCGTTCCCCCACGGACGTCGACGAAGCGGTAGCGGAGCAGCGCCGAGAGGTCCTGGAGGTCGGACTCGCTGAGCCCGAACCCATTGTCGGAGTCGGCGTCGACGTAGGGCAGGTTGACCACCAGCGCGAGGTCGTCGGTCAAGCCATACTGCCCCCAGAGCGTGAAGCTGGTCGTCTCGACCTCGCCGCCATTGGGAACCGGGACCTTCATCTCGCCGAACCAGAACTCGTCGTAGCTCTCGAAGGTGTAGGACAACGCGATGTCGCCCTGGCCCGCCGCTGGCTGGAAGCCGTTGAGGTCGAGGGCGAACCCCGGGGCGGCGGACCCGAGGGCGAGCGCGAGGCATCCGATCGCCCGGGCAGGGCGGAACCGTCGATAACTGGACATGACTCTCCTTTCCCAAAAGCTATTCGGGTGACCCGGAGCCCATGGCAAGGCCGGTGCCACGTCCGGGCTGGGCTGGGCAAGTGCTTGCGGGGAAAAGAGTTCAGCTCTTGGCGGAGACGCCGGGAGCCCCGCCGGCCGGCGGCCTGCCCGCGATCTCTATGAATTCGGGCCCGCCGGCGGCCGGAGATCCTATGAATGCCCGGACGGCGCGAGGTGTGTAGCATCTCCGCCTCATGACCCGCACCCCCGATCGCCGCGCGGGCCGGCGCTCGCCCGTCATGCCGCCCGGCGCGCTCCCCGTGCTCGCCGCTCTCGCGGCGCTCGCCGCGCCGGCCGCTCTCGCCCCCGGGTGCGCCCCCGCGCCCCGGCAAGGGCCGGGCGCCCCCGACGTCGTGCTGATCTCGCTCGACACCCTGCGCCGGGACCACGTCGGCGCCTACCGGACGAAGGGGAGCAGCTTCACGCCCGCCCTCGACCGCCTGGCCGCCTCGTCGGTGGTCCTCGAGGACGCCTTCGTGACCGTCCCGTTCACGCTGCCGTCGCACCTGTCGATGCTCACCGGCCTCCACCCGGAGGCGCACGGGGTGTGGGGCGAGCGGGCGCGGCTCAGCGAGCGGGCGCCGACCCTGGCCGAGATCCTCGGCGCGCGCGGCTACCGGACGATCGGCCTGGTCTCGATCGACTGGCTGGACGCCAAGTTCGGCTTCGGCCGCGGCTTCGACCACTACGAGCGGGTCCGCCACGACCTGACCTACTCGGACCGGCTCAACAGGCGGCTGTTCGAGCTGCTCGACCGCCGCCGGGACGGCCGGCCGCTGTTCCTCTTCCTGCACTACTTCGACCCGCACTCGGACTTCTTCGAGATCGAGCGCAACCGGCTGCCGTACTACGCCCGGCCGGACTACCTCGAGCGGATCGGCGTCGATCCCGGGACCCGCGAGTTCTGCACCCCCGGTGGCGAGTGCGCAACCGACTTTCTGATCGCCGCCAACCGCGACCGCAGCCCGCTCGCTCCCGCGGCGATGGCGCGGATCGAGGCGCTCTACCGGGGCGGCGTCGAGTACCTCGACCGCGACCTCGGCGCGCTCTTCGACGGTCTCGAGCGTCGCGGCCTGTTCGAGCGCGCGCTGATCGTGATCACCTCCGACCACGGCGAGGAGCTGCGCGAGCACGGCGAGTTCATCCACAGCCAGCCGTACGTCGAGAACATGGCGGTGCCGCTGCTGATCCGCCTGCCCGGCGGCGAGCCCGGCGGCACCCGCCGGCGCGGCCTCGCCGACTCGGCCGACCTGCTGCCGACCGTCCTCGACCTCGCCGGCGTCGAGGTCCCGTCCCACGTCCAGGGCCGAAGCCTCGTGCCGCTGATCGAGAGCGGCCGGCCGGTGCGCTCGTGGAGCCTGGGGCGCGACAAGCTGATCCCGACGCGCTACTCGCTGCGGACGCCGCAGTCGACCCTGATCCACGACTTCGAGACCGGGGAGTCCCTTCTCTACGACCGCGAGGCCGACCCCCGCGAGACCGCCGACCTCGGCGCCGTGCACCCCGAGCGGGTGGCCGAGCTGCTCGAGACCCTCGACCGGGCGCTCCGGCGGAGCCGCCGGCTCGCGCCGCAGTTCCCGCCCGACCCGCTGCCCGAATCAGGCGCCCTGACCGATGAGCAGGTGCGCCGCCTCCGCGCCCTCGGCTACCTCGACTGAGGGTGGGTCACGGCCGATACACGCGCGCCAGCCCGGCGAGCCGCGTCGCCTCGGCCATGAAGGCGGGGTTGTCGATCCGTACCAGCGGCCGCTCGTGCCGCGAGCCGCGGGGCGTGAGCACTGAGATGCAGTCGGTCAGCTCGGTGCCGCCCCAGTTGACCGGCTCCTGGCCGATGCAGGCGAGCGAGGCCCGCCGGGCGGCCTCGGCGACCAGCGCGGCCGACACCGACTCGGCGCGCCAGTGGTGGTTGTCGCACGGCACACCGTCGGCCCGGATCGCCGCCATGTTGGAGTGGTGGAGGACGGCGACGCCGTCCGCCCGCAGCGTCCGCCCCAGCTCGTGCAGGTAGGCCTCGAGGACGTCGACCTCGGCGTGGACCAGCGAGTCGAAGCTGAACGCCAGGTCGACCGAGCGGTCCTCGACCATCGGCAGGCTGGTGCCGTCGTTGACGTGGAAGGTCAGGCGCGGGTCGCCGGTGAAGCGCTTGCGGCACGCCTCGACGCAGCGCTCGGTGAGGTCGACCCCGATCAGCCGCTCGCAGTGGTCCTTCAGGAAGCGGGTAAAGCGGCCGTAGCCGGGCGCGATCTCGAGCAGCGTGCCGGTCGGCAGCAGGTGACGCAGGCGGGGGAAGAGGGTGCCCCACCAGAGCGACTCCGAGCCGCCCCAGACCTCGGACCACTCGTCGCCACCCTGACTCCAGTCGTAGGCCGCCCAATGGCTCTGGTTTTCGATCAGGGTGCCCATGGTGCTCCGGAGGCCGCGCGCCGTCGAGCGGCGATGCTAACGGCCGCCCGGGCCGCGGTCAACGTGTCGCCGAACGGCTATACTCCGGCAGCCTCGGGGGAGCACGGAGCGACATGGGGAGCGGCAACACCTGGCACGCCGGACGATCCTCCCGCCGCGGAAGGAAGGGCCGCGGGCGGTGGACCGGACCGTGGACCCCGCACTGAAGCGGCCGGGCGGCCCGGTGGCCAACTTCCGGCGAGCGGCGGTGTGGCGAGTGCGCGACCTCTGGCTGCGATTGAAGTTCGGGCTGACCTGGCGTCTGCGCAACCTGACGTGGCGGATCCGCGCGGCGGTGCGCTGGCGCCTCTCCTGGCTCCGCCGCCGCGCAGGCCAGGCGTTCCGCCTGGGGCTGCGCCTGGCCGCCGGGGTCCCCCGCGCCCTCGGCTGGCTCTATCTCGCGGCCTACTCCGCGGTCGCGCTGCTCCGCGCGCGCGAGCGGAGCCGAGCCGAGGTCGCGGTGCCGGCGCCGGCCGCCGCTGTCGGCGGCCGCCGGCCACGGGTGCTGATCGTCACCCCGTACTCGATCTATCCGCCCGACCACGGCGGCGGGGTGCGCCTGTACAACCTGCTCCGCCGCCTGGCGGAGAGCTGCGACCTCTACCTGCTGATCTTCTCGCGCCAGGGCGAGGACCCGTCCCAGCGCCGCGCCCTCGAGCCGTTCGCGCGGCGGGTGGTCTTCCACCGCTGGCAGCCCTCGTTCCGCCGCGGCTTCTGGGCGCTCCGTCCCCCCGGCGCCGAGCTATTCGCCTCCGAGCGGGTGGCGGCGCGCATCCGCGACCTCACCCTCACGCACGGGATCGACGTCGTCCAGCTCGAGTACACCGAGCTGGGGCACTACGCGGAGGGGGTGCGCGGCGCCCGGGTGGTGCTGACCGAGCACGACGTGGCGTTCCGCCAGCACGCCAGCCGGCGGCGGATGGCGTTCCACCGCACCTTCCCCGAGGGCAAGGCGTTCGGCAGCTCGCTCGGCGACCTGATGCGGCTGCTGCGCTACGAGCTGCGGGTCTGCCGGCGGGCCGATCAGCTCCACATGATGTCGACCGCCGACGCCCGCCACCTGGCTGCGTTCCAGCCCGACGGGGCGCGGCGGATGCGGGTCGTGCCCAACGGCGTCGACCGCGCGTTCTACCGGGCGCCGGCGGAGGCGCCGCCGCGCGAGGACGTGCTCTACGTCGGTAACTTCCAGAACCTCCCCAACGTCGACGCGCTCGAGTACTTCCTGCTCGACATCTGGCCGCTGGTGCGGCTGAAGCGGCCAAGGGCGCGGCTGACGGTCGCCGGCGCCAACCCCTCGAAACGGGTGCTGCGATTCGACGGCCGGAACGGCGTCGAGGTGGTCGGCTCGGTGCCCGACCTGCGGCCTTACTACCACCGCCGCCGCCTGATGGTGGCGCCGATCCGCGCCGGCTCGGGCACCCGGCTGAAGATCCTCGAGGCTTTCGCCGCCGGGCTGCCCGTGGTTTCGACGACCCTCGGCGCCGAGGGGATCGACTGCCTCGACGGCCGCCACCTGCTGATCGCCGACCAGCCGGCGGCGTTCGCCGACGCGGTCGTCCGGCTGCTCGACGACGAGCCGCTGTGCTCCCGGCTGGCCGCCGAGGCCGAGACCCTGGCCGCCGAGTGCTACGACTGGGAGCACGGCACCGCGGCGGCGCTCGCCTGCTACCGCGAGCTGATCACGGGTGCGCCGGCGGCCGAGGTGGAGCCGGCCGGTCCCGCCGCCCGGTCGGCGACGGAGCCCGGGCCGGCGCCGGTGGAGGAGGGCGCGGCCCCCGCGCCGGAGCTCCGGCCTCGCGCCGCCCCCGAGATCGCCGCCTCGGTGGTGATCCCGACCCGCAACGGCGGCGCCCGGCTACGCCAGGCGCTCGAGGCGATCCAGGCGCAGAGCTTCGCCGGCCCCTTCGAGGTCGTCCTGGTCGACTCCGGATCGGCCGCCGAGGAGCTGCGGGCGCTCGCGGAGTACCCGGTGCGGATCGAGTCGATCGACCCGGCGAGCTTCAACCACGGCCTGACCCGCGACTACGGGGCGGAGCTGAGCCGCGGCCGGGTGCTGGTCTTCCTCAACCAGGACGCGGTGCCCGCGGACCCGCGCTGGCTCGAGCGCCTGACCGAGCCGCTGCTCGGCGTCGCCGGCCGGCGCGCCGCGGTCCAGGGCGGCATCCGTGAGGTGCTCGACCTCGACGAGCGCTTCTACTGGGACTCCTGCGGCGAGCGCTTCTACTTCACCCGTGAGTCGCGGCGCTGGATCCGCGCCCACGGCGGGATCGGCTTCTCGACCGTCAACGCCGCGATCCGCCGCGACGTCTGGCGGCGCTTCCCGTTCGGCTGGGCGCCGATCATGGAGGACAAGAAGTGGCAGGCCGAGGTGGTCGAGGCCGGCTACCGGATCGTCGCCCGGCCGCGCGCCTTCGTCTACCACACCCACGACTACGACCTGCCGGCGCTGCTTCGCCGTTGCGGCAGCGAGGGTTACGGCTGGCGGCTGCTCGGCGAGCGCTACCGGCTCATCGACGCGCTGCGCGACGGGCTGTCACCGCGAGTCTACGCGGACCTCGCGCGCGGCCTCGGCGGGCGGCGGATCCGCTCGTCGGCCGAGTTCTTCTTCCCGCTCCTGCGCCCGCTCGCCCTCTATCACGGCAACCGCTGGGCGAGCGACGTCCGGCTCTGACGCGGAGACCGGGGCGGGAAAGCGGAAGCGGGCGCGGCGGTCGGCATTGGTGAAGAGCCGATCGGGCGGGAGGAGGTCGGGGCCGGTCGGCCGCCAGCGGCCCACCGCGAACAGCGCGCGCAGGGCGCCGTCGACGAAGCCGGCCAGCGCCGCCCGCTGACAGCGGCCAAGCAGGGCGCCGCCGCGGTGGCGGGTGAGGGTGGCGCCGGCGGCGCGGACGATCGCGGCGCGCAGTCCGGCGACGAGGCCGCGCACGCCGCCGTGGCGCCAGTGGATGATCGCCTCCGAGCGCCCCTGGGCGCCGTAGCGGCGGATCAGCCACGGCTCGGTGATCCGCCCGGCGGCGACGCGGTGGCGCACCCGGGCCTCCGGCACGTAGCGCACGCCCCAGCCGGCGCGCTCGAGGCGAAGGCACAGCTCGATCTCCTCGCAGGAGCGCAGCGAGTCGCCGCGCCGGCCGAGATGGGGCGAGAAGCCGCCGAAGCGCTCGAACGCCTCGCGGCGCAAGGCGAGGTTGGCGCCGCGCGGGTACTCGTTGTAGGTCAGGGCCAGCGGCTCGGGCCCGAGGTCCCAGACCGTCAAGTAGGGGAGGAAGCGGCCGCGGAACCAGTCGGGTAGCTCGCCCTCGAACTCGGGCTCGACCGGGCCGCCGGCCGCCAGCACCCCGGGCTCGGCGAGTGCCGCCGTGAGCGCGCGCAGCCAGCCGGCGGCCGGGAAGGCGTCGTCGTCGAGGAAGGCGATCACCTCGCCGCGCGCCTCGGCGATGCCGCGGTTGCGCGCCGCCGAGAGCCCGATCTCCGGCTCCTCGATCACCCGCACCCGCCCCGGGTGCGCCGCCGCCACCTCGTGCGCCACGTCGAGGGTGTCGTCGGTCGATCGGTTGTCGACGATCACCAGCTCCCAGCGCTCCGGCCGGTAGTCGACCGCGAGCGCCGCAGCGCACGCCTCGGCGAGCAGGCGCGACCGGTTCTGGGTGCAGACGACGACGGAGGCGAACGGCGGCTCGGCCATGGGTTTCGAGCGAGGGCGCCGGCGCTCCCCGCGGTGGGAACGGGCGGCGGGCGAGCCTAGCACTCCGGCGCCGCCAGTAGCGCGAGCAGGTCGGCGGCGCGGCACTCCCAGCTCTCCCCGCGGGCCGCCTCCCGGCGCCGCTCGTGCAACGCCGGCGAGTCCTCCTCCCGCGCCCAGACGAGAGTGGTGGCGAGCGCCTCCGGCTCGTCGTAGGGGTAGACCAGCGGCGGTCCGAGGGCGGAGACGCCGGCGGCGACAGTACCCTCGCCGCGGGCCCCCGCGTCCTCGAATGGCAGCCGGCGCAGCGCCACCGGCAACCCGGCGGCGAGCATCTCGTAGAGCTTGACCGGGTCGATCGCGCGGGTCAGCGGCGTGTCGCGGTAGGGCACCAGCCCGGTGTCGAGACCGGCGAGGAAGGCCGGCACCCACTGGTGGGGGATCTCGCCGAGCAGCTCGACGTTGGGCAGCCCGGCGAGCCGGCCGAGCGCGGGGTCCTCGACCCGGCCGGCGAGCCGGAACCGCCAGCCCGGGAGCGCCCGCGCCGCGGCGGCGACCGCGGCGGCGTCGATCCGCCCGTCGAGGGCGCCGGCGAAGCCGGCGGCCGGGCCGCCCGCCGGCGCGTCCCGGTAAGGGGCCGCCGCGATCCCCGCCGGGTCGGCGGCGTTGGGCAGAAGCGCCGTGCGCACACCGAGCCGCCGCGGCAGCCCGGCGAGCGCCTCGGAGGTGGCGGTGACCAAGTCCGCGGCGGCGATCAGCTCCTCCTCGGAGGCGCCGACCTCCGGCGGGACGCCCGGAAAGCCGGTGTGGAGGTCGATCCGGTCGTAGACCAGCGGCACCGCGAAGCGCGCCGCCAGCGCCCGCGCCAGCGGCCCCCAGAACGGGAGCTGGGCGATTACCGTCCGCGGCGGCCGGGTCAGGCCGGCGGCCAGCTCGGCGGCGAGTTCGACGGCGGCCGCCGCCGGCAGCGGCTGCCGGAATGGATCGGGGCGGCCCGGCACCGCCAGGCGCACCACCCGCACGCCGGGCGCCGGCGCGGTGACCCAGACCCGCGGCTGGAGCCGCGTGAGCAGAAAGGCCTCGACGTAGACCACCGGCGCGCCGGCGCGCGCGAGGGCGAGCGCCAGCCGCTGCGGGCGCTGGACGCGGAACGCCCAAGGCAGCGCCGGGAGGTAGATCAGCGGCGGCCCGGGCGGGGGAGGGGTGACCGCGGACGCGCCGCCGGGCCGGTCGCCGTACACCACGCGGGGAAGGCCGGGACCGGCTCCGCCGGCCAGACGCGTCAGATCCTCGCGCCCGAGCGGCGCCCGCCCGGCGGACAGGCGGCGCGACACCGCCCGCAGCGCCCGCTCGCCGGCGGCGGCGGCGGCGAGCAGGCGGTCGGCGGGGGAGGGGCGCCGATGGAAGGGCACGGGACGATGGTAACCTCTCGCCGGTCGAGAGGACCCATGCCCGCCGCCCCCGACGCCCCGTTCGAGCCCCGCACCGTGGTTGTCACCGGCGGCGCCGGCTTCATCGGCTCACACCTCGCCGACGCCTTCGCCGCCCGCGGTTGCCGGGTGCTGGTGCTCGACGACCTGTCGAGCGGCCGGCGCGAGAACGTCCCCGCAGGCGCCGAGCTGCACGTCCTCGACGTCCGCTCGCCGGCGGCCGCCGAGCTGGTCGCCGAGAGCGGCGCCGAGATGCTCGTCCACCAGGCGGCGCAGATGGACGTCGGCCGCTCGGTCGCCGATCCGATGTTCGACGCCGACGTCAACGTCCGCGGCACCCTCAACCTGCTCGAGGGGGCGCGCCGGGGCGCGGTGCGCCAGGTGCTGTTCGCCTCGACCGGCGGCGCGCTCTACGGCGAGCAGGAGGTCTTCCCGGCGCCCGAGACCCATCCCGAACGGCCGGTCTCGCCCTACGGGGTGAGCAAGCTGGCGGTCGAGCGCTACCTCTGGTTCTACCACCACGAGTACGGCCTCGACGCCGCCTGCCTGCGCTACGCCAACGTCTATGGCGAGCGACAGAACCCGCACGGTGAGGCCGGGGTGGTGGCGATCTTCCTCCACCGCCTGCTCGCCGGCGAGGCACCGACGATCAACGGCGACGGCCTCCAGACCCGCGACTACCTCCACGTCTCCGACGTCGTCGCCGCCAACCTTGCCGCCGCCGGCCGTCCCGGCTACCTGGTCTACAACGTCGGCACCGGCGTCGAGACCTCGGTGCTCGCGCTCTACCGCGAGCTGGCGCGGGCCGCCGGCTGCCACCTCGAGGCGGCGCACGGGCCGCCGCGCCCGGGCGAGCAGCGGCGCTCCTCGATCGACGCCGGTCGGGCGCGGCGCGAGCTGGGACTGGGCGAGCCGCTGCCGCTCGCCGCCGGCGTCGACCGCGCCGCGACCTGGTTCCGCGACCGGCACGCCGCGGCCGCGCGATGAGCGCGCACCGGGCGAAGGCGGCCCGCGGCGCGCCCGCGTCCTGCGGTGCACGTCGCGCGCTCGCCGCCCTGGCACTGCCGGCGCTGCTCGCCTGCGCGCGCGCCCTGGAGCCGCCGCCCAACATCGTCCTGGTGTCGCTCGACACCGTGCGCGCCGACCACCTCTCGCTCTACGGCTACCCGCGGCCGACCAGCCCGCGGCTCGACCGCTTCGCCGCCGACGCCTGGGTCTTCAACGAGTCGTACTCCGTCTCGACCTGGACCCCGCCCAGCCACGCCTCGATGTTCACCGGGCTGCTGCCCGATCATCACGGACTGCGCCGGGTCGAGGAGACCCTGGCGCCGGAGGCGGTGACCGCGGCCGAGGTCCTGCGCGACGCCGGCTACCGCACCGCGGCGATCACCGACGGCGGTTTCTTGCGCCCCCAATGGGGACTCGACCAGGGCTTCGACCACTACCAGGTCACGCCCGGCCAGCCGTGGGACCCCAAGGACGCCGAGGTGGTCTTCGACGATGCCGCGCGCTGGGTCGAGGCCTACGGCGAAAAGCGGCCGTTCTTCCTCTTCGTCCACACCTACGAGGCGCACCAGCCGTACCAGAACGTCGGTGGCTTCGCCGACCCGTTCCTCGACGCCCACTACCAGGGGCCGTTCCGCGACGGCGTCCGGGTCCTCGCCGACGTCGCGCGCATCGACGCCGCCGAGCTGCCGCGGGTGGTCGGCCTCTACGACGGCGGCATCCGCCGCGCCGACCACTTCCTCGGCCGCTTCCTCGACACGCTGCGCCGCCGCGGCCTGCTCGCGACCACGGCGGTGATCGTCACTTCCGACCACGGCGAAGAGCTGCGCGAGCACGGCGACGTCGAGCACGCGCTGGGCAAGGTGTTCGACGAGAACGTCCGGGTGCCGCTGGTCGTGCGCCCGCCCGGCGGCCTGCCCGCGGGCGGGGTGCGGCGGCCGGCCACCGCGGTCAGCGGCCTCGACCTCTTCCCGACCCTGCTCGACCTCGCCGGCCTGCCCGCCGGCGACCCGCCGCCGCCCGGCCGCTCGCTGCTCGCGATCGCCCGCGAGCCGCCAGACCCCGGGCGCACCATCGCGATCCAGGGGATCAACTCGATCCAGGTCCTCGACGAGCGGCGCCTGCGCCTCGACCGCGGCCGGCGGACGCTGATCTTCGACCGCGTCCGCGGCACCGCCGAGCGCTACCACCGCGGGCGCGACCCCGGGATGCTCGAGCCGCTGCCGGCGATCGGGGCGGACGGCGCCGGCGCCGGCCTGGCGGCGCGGCTGCAGACCGTCCTCGCCTGGCTCGAGCCGGGGGCGATCGCCGTCCGTTTGCCGCTGCGGACGGCGGCGGTCGGCGTGCCGGCGGACTCGGCGCTGGCGCTGCGCGGCGCCTGGTCGGGCCTCGACTGGCGGCCGGCCGGCGGCGCCCGGTCGCTGGCGCTCGACCCCGGCCGGCCGGCACTGGTCGTGCTGGGCGTCGCCGGCGGGCTCGACGACCGCGAGCTGGAGGTCGAGATCGCGGGCGGCGGGGGCGGCCGCGTCCGCCTGGAGCGTCCGGCCGGCGTGGAGTGGACGCCGCTGGGCGACGAGCTGGCGCCACCCGGGCGGCTCCTGCCGGCCGCCCGCAGCCTGCGCGCCGGGCGGGCGGAGATCGACGCCGAGGGCGTCGCGGAGCTGCGCGCGCTCGGCTACCTGTAGCGCCGTCGCACCGTCGCGGCCCCACGACAGAACGCTCCGGCCTCCGCCGTCGTACACTCTTAGACGATGAACGATCGCGCGTCACTTCGGGCCCGGGCTCGCGCCGCCGGGCGGACATCGGCGTTCATCGCCCTCGTGGCGGCGCTGGTCCTCGGCGGTTGCCGCGAGCCGGCGGGTTCGCGGCCGGCCCCGGCGTCGATCCCGGGAGCGACCGCGCTCGCCGGCCGGACCGCGGCCGCGGCCTCCCCGGCCGCCGCCGGACCCGACGCCGAGCCCGCCGCGCGCCCGCGGACGCTGCTCACCGGCGAGCTGCGGGCGGCGCGGGCGCAGGACGTGGTCATCCCGCGCTCGCCGACCTGGCAGGTGCAGATCCGCTGGATGGCCGAGGACGGCACCCGCGTGCGCCGCGGCGACGAGGTCCTCGAGCTGGAGAACGAGCAGTTCACCCGCGATCTCGAGGACAAGCGCCTGGACGCCGCGCAGAAGGCCGAGGAGCTGGTGCGGCTGCGCGCCGAGGCGGAGCTGGCGGTGGCCGAGAAGGAGTTCGCGCTGCGCCAGAGGCAGGCCGAGCTGGCCAAGGCCGAGCTGGCCGCGGCGGTGCCGGCGGAGCTGGCCTCTGCGCACGACTACCAGCAAAACCAGCTCGCGCGCGAGCGCGCCGCGGTGGAGCTGGCCAAGGCCGAGGAGGACCTGGCGACCTCCCGGCGCACCGGCGCCGCCGACGTCGAGGTGGCGGCGATCGCGCTCGCCCGCGCCCGCCGCGAGATCGAGGTCGCCGAGCGGGCGCTGCGGGCGCTCAGCATCGAGGCCCCCGGCGACGGCATCCTGGTCCACGAGGAGCATCCGTGGGAAGGGCGGACCCTGCAGGTGGGCGACACCGTCTGGGTCGGCCTCACGGTCATGCGCATCCCCGACCTGACCTCGATGATGGTCGAGGCCGGGCTGCCCGACGTCGACGACGGCGAGGTGAAGGTCGGCATGGCGGCGCGCTGCACCCTCGACGCCCACTCCGACCTGGTGCTCACCGGCCGGGTGGTCGAGGTCGGGCCGATCGCTCGCCGCGCCGAGGGCCGCGGCCTGCGCCGCCACTTCCCGGTGCGGATCGCCCTCGACGGCGGCGACCCCGGGCGGATGCGGCCGGGGATGTCGGTCAAGGTCGAGGTGCTGGGCGAGCCTGCGGCGCAGCCCGAGGACCCGGCGGTCCCCGAGCAGGGGGTGGCCGGATGACGGTCGCGGCGAACCGGCGCCGGGCGCGGATCGCGGCGGCGGCCGCGATCGGCACCGCGGTCGTGCTCGCCGGCGCCTGGTGGGCCGGCGGCTCCGCCGGCGGCGACCGCGAGTGGCTGACCGTCACCCGCGGCCCGCTGGTCGTCGGGGTCGAGGTCGACGGCACCCTGCGGGCGGTGCGCTCCGACCTGCTCGGGCCGCCGCTGATCACCGGCATGTGGAACTACAAGCTCGCCTCGCTGGTCCCCGAGGGGACCGAGGTCGAGGCGGGGGCGCCGGTGATGCGCTTCGACACCTCCGAGCTGGAGCGCCGGCTGCTCGACGAGCAGGCCGAGCGCGACCACGCCGCGACCGAGCTGGAGAAGCTCGCCACCGAGGTCGCCGGCGACCGCCGCACCGCCGAGCTGCGACTGGCCGAGGCGCAGGCGCGCCTGCGCAAGGCGGAGCTGAAGACCGACGTGCCGGGGGATCTGGTGCGCGCCGACGAGCTGGAGGAGGCGCGCATCGACCTGGCGCTGGCGCGCGACGAGGTCGCCTACCTCGAGCGGCGGCTCGAGCTGCTCGCGCTCCAGGGGCGGGCGCGGCTGGCGGCGCTGTCCGAGCGCCGCGACCGCGCCGCGGGCCGGGTCGAGGAGATCGAGGACAGCATCCGCCGGATGACCGTCGCCGCCCCGTGTTCCGGCACCGTCATCTACTACACCGCGCGCGGCAGCGAGAAGAAGAAGGTCGGCGACTCGGTCTGGCTGCGCGAGCAGGTGGTCGAGATCCCCGACCTCACCCGGATGATGGCCGAGGGCGACGTCGACGAGGTCGACGCCGGCCGCATCGCCGTCGGCCAGCCGGTGACGCTGCGGCTCGACGCCCACCCCGACCGCGTTTACCGCGGCCGGGTGCGGACGATCCACGAGACCATCCAGCGGCGGTCGCAGGCGAGCCCCGCCAAGGTGGTCCGGCTCGAGGTCGAGCTCGACGCCACCGACCCCGAGCGGATGCGCCCGGGCATGCGCTTCCAGGGCGAGATCGAGGTCGACCGCGCCGCCGACGCGCTGCTGGCGCCCGCCGACGCGGTGTTCGGGAGCTCCCGCGGGCCGGTGACCTTCCGCCGGGCGGGGCTCGGCGTCGAGGAGGTGCGCCCCCGGATCGGCCGGCGCACCGACCGCTGGGTCGAGGTGCTCGCCGGACTCGAGGCCGGCGACGAGCTGGCGCCGCGGCCGCCCGAGGGCTGGGAGGCGGAGGGGTGAGCCGCCGGCGCGCCGCGCTCGCCGCCGCCGCTGCAGCCGTGGCGCTGGCCGCCCTCGCCGCCGGCGCCGCCCTCGGCTTCACGCCGCTGTTCGGCGAGCCCGGGACGGACGTTCCGACAGCGCGGGTCGAGGTCCGCGACTTCGTCCGCCGGGTCCCCGCGGACGGCCATCTCGAGGCGGTAAAGGCGACTCCACTGACGGTGTCGCGCGAGGTCGGCGGCCCGGTGCGCATCGCCTGGCTGGCCGACGACGGCAGGCGGGTGGCGGCCGGCGACCCGGTGGTGCGCTTCGATCCCACCGACATGGAGCGGGCGCTCACCGACGCCCGCGACGACCTCACCACCGCCGAGGTCAAGACCGGCAAGGCGCGGGTGTCGATCGACTCGGAGATCGCCAACCTCGGCCGCGACGCCGAGCTGGCCGAGGCCGAGGTGTCCACCGCCGAGCGCTTCGCCAAGCGCGACGAACTGATCTATTCGCGCACCGAGATCATCGAGTCGGAGATCGACGGCGAGCTGGCTGCCGAGCGCCGCGATCACGCGCTGGCGGCGCGGGAGGCGCGCGGCGAGCTGGGGCGCACCGACCTCGAGCTGCTCTCGATCGAGCGCCGCAAGGCGGACCTCGAGATCGAGGAGGCGGAGCGCGGCCTGGCGGCGCTGGTGATGACCGCGCCGCACGACGGCATCGTCTCGCTACGCACCGACTGGCGCGGCAACACGCCGCGGGTCGGCGACACCACCTGGCCGGGCCAGCCGGTGGCCGAGATCCCCGACCTCTCGCAGATGCAGGCCGAGATCTGGGTGCTCGAGGCCGACGCCGGCGGCCTGGCCGCCGGCCAGCGCGCCGAGGTGTGGGTCGAGGCGCACCCGGAGACGGCTCACCGGGCGGTGGTGGAGCGTGTCGACGCGTTGGCCAAACCGCGGCTGCGCGGCTCGCCGGTGCAGTACTTCGCCGCCGTCCTCGCGCTCGAGGAGACCGATCCGGCGACCATGAAGCCGGGCCAGCGGGTGCGGGCGGTGATCGAGGCCGAGGCGGGGCCCGGCGCCCTGGTGGTGCCCCGGCAGGCGGTCTTCGAGCGCGACGGCGACCGCATCGTCTACCGCCGCCGCGGCCGCGGCTTCGAGGCGGTGCCGGTGACCGTCGGGCCGTCGACCGCGGCGCT